>WNGR01004798.1_pt1 | contig 14570 bp, 12 predicted proteins | sample 5407581 | NCBI WGS metagenome assembly WNGR01 (sample SAMN13153383, study PRJNA577476) | soil metagenome | isolation source: 80 cm soil or saprolite under Garry oak tree replicate 2 | place: USA:California | collected 2016-06-15
GAATGGTGTTGACCAGGTTTTTGCCGATATCATGCACATCGCCAAAGACGGTCGCCAGGACGACCTTGCCTTTCGTATAGCCTTCCTTTTTCTCCAGGTAGCCTTCCAGGTGCGCAACAGCCCGTTTCATCACTTCGGCGGATTGCAGCACAAAAGGTAGGATTAGTTCGCCCGCACCGAAACGGTCGCCGACATCTTTCATTGCCGGCAACAGGACCGTGTTGAGGACATTGACCGCGGACTCACTTGTGGGAATGTTCAGTTCCTGTACTCGTTCTTCGATGATCTGCGTGATGAGCGGCTCGATACCTTCTTTGCGGCGGTGCAGAATTTGCCAGTGGATGCGCTCGGCCACGTTCATGCCTTCCGTTGGATCGGCCTTGACAGCATTATTATCCTGCTGGGGAGCATGCTCCTCAAAGTAGGCGATGTAGCGCGGCAGGGCGTCCGGTTGGTTGTAAATCAGGTCTTCGGCAAGCTGGCGCTGTTCGGCATCGACTTCCGCGTATGGCGTGATGTGGAGCGGATTGACGATAGCTGCATCGAGTCCCGCCTTAACGGCGTGGTAAAGAAAGACGCTGTTGAGGACGGCACGAGCGTGTGGCTGGAGGCCAAATGAGACGTTACTGACGCCGAGTATGGTCAGTACACCGGGAAGTTCAGCCTTGACACGCGTGATGGCATTCAGCGTCTCGATAGCTGCCGTTTGTAATTCCTCCTGGCCGGTAGTGATGGGGAACGTCAGGACGTCGAAGATGAGCGAGTTGGGCGCAAGCCCGTACTCATTGACGCAGATATCATAGATTTTGTGGGCGATCTCGACTTTGCGTTCCCTAGTTTTGCCCATGCTAATCTCATCAATAGTGAGGGCAACGACGGCAGACCCATGTTCAAGAGCCACCGGTACAACGTTCTCAATGCGCTGCCTGCCAGTTTCCATGTTGATCGAGTTGATAATGGCACGTCCAGGGCAGGTCTCCAGCGCGGCTTTGATGACGTCTGCCTCAGTTGAGTCGATCACGAGGGGAGCTTCAATACCCATCGACAGCTTTTTCACGGTTTTAGCCATCTGTTCGTCTTCGTCGGTACGCTCTGTGAGAGCAACGCACACGTCTAAAACGTGAGCTCCACCTTCTACCTGCTCGCGCCCAATGGCAAGCAAGGTGTCATAGTCATCATTGAGCAGCGCCTGTTTTGCTTTGCGGCTCCCCTGGCTATTGACCCGTTCTCCCACCAGGAGTGGTGGAGGATCCTGCTGTAAAGCCATAGCTCGTATGCCACTGGAGACAAACGGCGGTGTGATCTTAGCAAAATTCTTGTTGTTCAGGTTGCCATCAGCTATTGGACGTGGGCGACGCGGCGCGTTGCGACAGGCTTTGACAATAGCCTGCAGGTGCTCATGGCTATTACCGCAGCACCCGCCAACGATATTGACACCAATCTCTGTTATGAAGTCGCGTAAAGCATCTGCCATCGGCTCTGGTTCCATTGGGTATACGGCCAGGCCGTTGACGTTGAGCGGAATGCCTGCGTTGGGAATGGTTGAGATAGGCAATGGGCAGTTTTCGGCCAGGAAACGTACCGGTTCGCGCATATGCTCTGGACCAGTCGAACAGTTAAGACCGATGATATCCACCCGCAGCGCGACAAGTGTGGTCATCACTGCCGCGACATCGGTACCCAGCAACATGCGTCCGCTCGTATCAAGCGATACCTGAGCCTGGATAGGCACCTTGCGTCCGACCTGCTGCATAGCCTGGCGCATACCTGTGATGGTCGCTCGCACCTCTAAAATGTCCTGGCTGGTTTCGATGAGCAAGACATCGACGCCTCCCTCTAAAAGGGCGCCGGCCTGTTCACGGAAAATCTCGACCAGCTGCTGGTAGGTGATATTGCTCAAAAGGGGATCATCAGATGAAGGGAGCATTCCGGTAGGGCCAATTGAGCCGGCGACAAAACGTGGCTGCTGCGCTGTGCTATAGCGATCGGCCAGGCGACGTGCTAATTGCGCCGCGGTCAGGTTCACTTCATGGGTGAGAGCGCCCAGGCCATATTCATCGAGCTTGAGACGGCTGGCGGTGAAAGAATCGGTTTCCAGCACGTCGCAGCCCGCCTCAAGAAAACCCGTATGAATTTCTTCGATGATTGAAGGTTTTGTGAGCACAAGGTATTCATTGCAGCCTTCTGTGGCCTGTCCACCGTAATCTTGTGCAGTCAGTTGATAGCTCTGTATGTTGGTGCCCATGGCCCCATCGTAGATTAAGACGCGATGGGCCAGGGTATCAAGAAATTGACTCATGAAATAAGCCCCTCCTATCTTCCCTGAGAGTGTTGGTTTATTCAGCCAGGGCTGCAACTAGTTCACGGCAGAAATCGGGAATATCCTCAACGACACGTCCCCAGACCATATTCCCTTCGCGGAAGGCGGCTTTATTGACCCAGGTACCGCCAGCATTGGTGATGTCATCTTTAATGCCGGTTGAGCCGGTTGCCTGGCGTCCATGCATAATGCCCGCCGAGATAGGAACCCAGCCGCCATGACAGATAGTTGCAACGATCTTACCCTGTGCATGTACGTCGCGCACGAGCTGTAGAATAGCCTGGTTGCGCCGTAATTTATCAGGCGCCCAGCCCCCGGGGATAACAATACCATCTAGCGTATCGGCTTTGGGCGCTTCTTCGATACTGACATCCGGCGTCATCTCCAGGCCGTGTTTGCCGTGGACGGTGCTTGTTGAGAGGCCAATAACGATAACTTTGGCCCCTTCTTCACGCAGTCGCATGACGGGAACCCAAAATTCTAAATCTTCCACCTCTTGCGCAACGAAGACTCCAACAGTTTTTCCTTTTAGACGCATGATAAAATGGCTCCTTCTATTACACTACCGTTATGAGAAACATTATACCATGCGCAAGATGCGAGTTGACCCTCAGGTTAGATTACTGCTCAATAGGCGGTAGTTCCTGAGGGTATTGGGCTTGTGGTTGCTCATCATATTGTGACTGTGGGTTCTTGTACTGAGGCCCGGGCTCCTGATACGGTGTTGCCGGTGGCTGGTACTGGTACCCCTGGTCGTACGATTGATAGGGCTGCTGGTAAGGCTGATAGTATTGTTGGTAAGGCTGCTGTGGTTGCTGGTAAGGCTGCTGCCATGTTGGTGGTGTATTGGGCCTACCTGCCCTAAACGCCCCCGCCATTATAGATCTGATAAAGAGGCTGAGAATTATGCTGATCACTATTCCGATCAAGAACAGGGACCAGGAGTGGGAGAAGATGAGTATGAAAAAAAACAGCATGAAGGGGAAACCCCATATGCCTCGTCTGCGCCAGTAAGGTCTTCGGCGGTACCACATTATTTTTTCCTCCTTGTGGAGCTAATAAACTTTCTTGTTTCTTAATTATATACGTTTGTGATACGTTCTGGTTGTTTCAGAACTATTCTGGGCTTCTCGCCGCCTGCGGCGGCTCGTCCAGGTGATGTGTGAGTTGCAGACTTTGCCGCCGCAGGCAGTGAGGAGTCACCAAGAGAGCAGGCTTGAATACCTACTCTCAAAAGAGGTGGCTTGTATCGAAATTGTCCTGATATGCGTGACAAGGTAAGATAACAATCGGTAGACTCGATAAATTCCACGTACTTTATAGTATAGATAAAGGAGCATAGACATGGCAGGACGTTTTACCCTTGGTATCGAAGAAGAATTTCAGCTGGTGGACCGCCAGACGCTTCACCTGCGCTCATCAATCAAATCTGTCCTGGAAAAGGGGGCTCCTTATTTTGAAGAGAAGATCAAACCAGAGCTTACCCAGTCAACAGTAGAGCTTATATCAGATATCTGCCCCGATATTGCGACTGCTCGTAAAGATTTGTATACGCTGCGAGCGTTGATGGCGAAACTGGCAGATCGAGATGGCCTTGCACTCGTCAGCGCTGGTACTCATCCCAGCTCGTCCTGGCAGGATCAGGATACGACAGAAAAGGAGCGTTATGCTGAACTGGAAGAAGAGTTTCAGGATCTGATACGCTCTAACGTTATCTTTGGCATGCACGTGCATGTCGGCGTGGAAGACAAAGAGCTAGCTATCAAGCTGATGAATCAAGCGCGCACATGGCTCCCGCATCTCCTCGCCATTTCAACGAACTCACCGTTCTGGAATGGACGCTACACCGGCATCAAATCGTATCGTTCGGCGCTTTTCAAACGTATCCCGCGCACCGGTATGCCTGGTATCCTTACCTCCTGGAATGATTTTGAGCGCTATGTACAGGATCTCGTAGAGATGGGATGCATCGATAATGGGAAAAAAATCTGGTGGGACATGCGTCCCCACCCATTTTTTGATACCGTTGAGTTTCGCATTTGCGATATGCCTGCAACCATTGAAGATACCCTGGCGCTTGCTGCGCTCTTCCAGGCGCTGATTGCCAAGCTGACGTGGTGCCACGAGAACAATGTAGATGTGCCTGTATTGAAACGCGATTACCTTGAAGAGAACAAATGGCGTGCTATGCGCTATGGACTGGATGCCGAAGCCATCGATTTTGTAAAACTACGTCGCCTGAGCATGCGCGATTCCATCAATGAGTTGCTAGATTTCGTAGAAGATGTCGTTGACGATCTGGGCAGCCACCACGAGATGAACTACCTGCGAGCCCTGATGGTCAGTCCAAACGGTACAGGTGCAGATCGCCAGGTAGCCGTTTATAAACAAAGCGGTGATTTGAATAAAGTTGTCGAGCTATTGATGGAGCAGACCATGCAAGGCATCACGCTTGATGCTGCTGACCTGTCTCACGAATTCTTGAAGTTCAAGATGTTTGACAAACACGCGGGAAGCGTGCAGAAATAGAGAAATGGCTTTAAACTTTTGTCTGATTGGCTCTTGCCTCCACATCATTTTCCTGTGAAGATTGATTACAATCAACTTTTGTAAGGAAAATTGGGAGGCATCCTCATGGTTCACGAATGGCGACAAGGCGAGTACCTCATCAGTACAGACAAGAAGCGGCTCGATCTCGCGGTAATACACAACTTTCTAACAACATCGTACTGGGCGGCAGGTATTCCTCTGGAGGTCGTCAGGCGATCTATCGAACACTCACTCTCCTTTGGTTTATATAAAGAAGACCAGCAAATCGGCTATGCTCGGGTTATCACCGACTTTGCCACGTTTGCTTACCTGGGTGACGTGTTCATACTGGAGCCATTTCGCGGGCAGGGGCTGAGCAAATGGCTGATGGAGGTCGTAGTTACTCACCCCGAACTGCAGGGTTTTCGCAGATGGATACTACTCACTAAAGATGCTCATGGACTCTATAAGAAGGTCGACTTTACAGGGGTGGCAACTCCTGAACGGTACATGGAAAGATTCTTCTCGGATGTCTATGAGGGGAAATAATTGCTATGGACTCGATTTTCCACCTCACAAAAGTGACTCCACTGTTCTGCAAAACCGCTCGACTTCCTCTTCGCTATTGTAATAATGCACGGAGGCACGAACAAGACTATCCAATCCTCGTGCATCCATATCAAGGAATGTAGAACTTCGCCTGGTGACCGAGACGTTAATATGGTCTTTGCTGAGCGTACTCGCAATCTCATCAGGATTTTTATCCTCAACACTGAAAGTGACGATGCCGCATTGGGTAACGCCGCGATCTCGTACGATAACACCGGGAAGTGGGCTCAACTGTGTGCGCAGCTTATAGGCCAGACTTTTAATGCGCCTCCAGGTAATATCCACGTCCCACTGTAAAGCGTAATCGATGGCGACTCCGAGGCCAATCTTGCCAGCGTAGTTCGTTTCCCAGTTCTCGAAGCGACGTGCATCGGGCCGTATCTCGTATCTATCGTTTGCTACCCATTCTGCCGCGTGCAGATCTAGCATGGGAGGCTCCAGACGTTCGAGAACACTGTTGCGTACATAGAGGAAGCCTGTTCCGCGTGGGCCGCGCAGATACTTGCGACCTGTTGCAGAGAGCAAATCACAACCAATCTGATTGACATCGATGGGCATTTGCCCAACAGACTGACAGGCATCTACAAGATAGAGTATGCCATGCTCGCGTGCAACCTTCCCCACTTCTACAACCGGGTTGACCAGGCCTCCATTAGTTGGAACATGGGTGATAGCAATGAGCTTCACACGGTCGTCGATGGCCTTGCGTAGTGCTTCAAGCGAGATCTGTCCATGTGCATCGTTAGGAATGACCTCGACCGTCGCGCCCGTCTTTCGCGTGACTTGCAGGAAGGCGATGTAGTTGCTGGCATATTCTGCCATCGCTGTAAGGATACGATCCCCAGGTTTAAAAGGGATTGAGTAGAAGGCCATATCCCAGGCGCGAGTTGCATTTTCAATGATGGCGATCTCGTCGCGAGAACAACCGATGAGCGCAGCGGCGGCATCATAGACCTGTTCAATGGCGTCGTTCGCACGCTCGGCTGCTTCATAACCCCCGATCTGTGCCTCAAGTTGCAGGTGGGCAATGGTGGCTTCAAGAACTGGCCTGGGCATTAGCGAGGCACCAGCGTTATTGAAATGTAAAACATGCTCGCAACCCGGAGTATCCTGGCGAGCGCGTTGAAGATCGAAGGGCATATCAGGGTTGCTCCTCAGGAGTATCTTCCTCGTAGGGATCTTTACCGTACTCACCTGATATGACTTGCATCAGATATTCTGTACGCTTTTCGCGTTCCTGCCGGATCAACTCTGCGGAGTCTTCAAAAAGCTTTCCGTTGCGGCTCTTCATGATCTCTTCACGTATTTGACGCAATCGTTCGAAAGTCTCAGAAGTTACAGGGCGCCGTTGCCGTGATGCTTTATTTGCTTCTTCAGGGACAATTTGTTCGGTAGTTGTGCTTTCCTCTTCGTCATCATACTGGCCTGTTGCGGCCTGCATGAGTTGCTTGGTACGCTTTTCCCGTTCTTGATGGAGTATTTCCGCAGAGTCTTCAAAAATATGTCCATTGGTTTCTTGTATGAGTTCTTCACGAAATTTAAGTAACCGTTCTATAGCCTCACGAGTTACGGGGCGCCCTCGTAATCGGGGTTCGTTTGTCTCGTCATCAGGAGGCTGCTGTTTCTGTTCATCCATAGTTTCATGTGCTTTCTGGGAATTGAATCTGTTACATTAGTTCTCGGTAGTATGATAGTCTTCTAGCCAACGTACCCAGGCAAGCTTTCCCCTTACCGCTCTGCCCATTTTAGTGTCAGCAGTCCATAGCTCACAGCCTTCACGCTCGGCAAGCGCCAGGTAGTGTGTATCGTATGTTGCTGGCAGATTGAAGCGATCTGCTAGTTCCAGCGCCTTTATGCTGAGACTTGGATCTTCTGTGAAGTTGAGTTCTAGTCCTGTAAGTAGTATCTTTCTAATGCCTTGTCTAGCTTTTTCGAATGTAATGTCGCCTTTACGAGCCTTACGATAGAGGCTATTAGTGATTTCATAGGCGAGTAATGCTGGTGCAAGTATCACAGTTCCTTTATCGATCCATTCGTCTAGGAGGGCCTGTGCTAAATCTGAATCTGGCTCCTGGAGAACCCATTTGATGGCGATATTTGCATCGACAACGACACTTCTCATAACTGCTCTAGCTCCTGTGAACGTTCTTCACGCATCTGCCGAATCATTTCTGTAGAGTCTTCAAAAGGCTGCCCATTACGATCTTGCATGATTGCTTCGCGTAGTTGCCGCAATTCTTCCGACATTTTACGAGTTGCAGGACGTCTCTGTCGTGTTGTAGTCCCTTCTTCAGGAACGTTTTGCTCAAGAATGCGCCCCACATATTCGCCAATTGGGAGATCGTTTTGGAGTGCTGCCATTTTGATACGACGCCGTAATTCAGGGCTGAGGTCAATCGTGATCCGAGAACGCTTTTTGGCATTGTCTCTCTGCTCGTCATCATCGTCAAGGTCTTCTTTACGTAGAGCCATGATCTCACCTGTCCTTTCTTTTGCATGATGTGATGCATCTATTACAACACAATTATGGCAGCTTGTCAATGTATTGCCATGTGTAATATTATGCCATGGCGACAAGGTGACAAGGCAACCCGGCAGCCGGGAGGGCAGCTATACCTGTCCCCCAGACAGGATGCTACATTTCCTGGAGGAGAATGGAACATGGGCATGGAGTGACAGGTTATATTTCCCAGACCTGGATTGTCTTATCCCACGACCCGGAGGCAATGCGCTGACCATCCGGTGACCATGCCACGGTGCTTACCCAGTCGGAATGACCGGAATAGGTGAAGATGCTGTGGCCTGTGATAGCGTGCCAGACCTGTACGGTTTCATCGAGGCTGCTCGAGGCGATGCGTATGCCGTCAGGGGACCATGCGACGCTGGTGACGCTGGCAGTGTGGCCGGAATAGGTGAAAACTTTGCGTCCTGTGGAGGCGTCCCAAACCTGTACCGTTGCATCATCGCTGGCCGAGGCGATGTGCATACCTCCCGGTAACCAGGTTAGACTATTCACTTTGTCACCGTGAGCATAATAGGCAATAATATTGCTCCCGGTAGTCGCATCCCAGACCTGGACCGTCTTATCCTCGCTGCCAGAAGCGATGCGTTTCCCGTCAGGTGACCATGCCACGGTTTTTACACCCAGCCTGTGACCACGATAGGTAAAGATAGTGCGCCCTGTTGTAGCATTCAATACCTGCACCGTTGCGTCATCGCTGGCGGAGGCAATCAACTTGCCATCCGGTGACCAGGCGAGAGCCTGTATGCTTTCAGCATGACCGGCATAAGTGGCATGTTTTGGGGAGCTGTGCCCCGTGGAGGTGTCCCATATGTGCACCGTTTCGGACAGTAAGCCACTCGTGGAGGCGATGAACTTGCCATCAGGCGACCACGTGATAGCTTGCGCCTGTAAAGAGTTGCCTCGATAGGTGAGGACGTTATCGCCTGTAAGGGCTTTCCATAGTTGCACGGTCTCATCAAGACTGCTTGAGGCGATCAGCTGGCTATCATGACTATCAGGTGACCAGGCGAGCGCATGTATCCTATCTGAATGACCATGATAAGTAAGAAGTGTAACTTGTGGGGTTGGTGTGGTTGACCCGGGCGAGGACGTTTTTGGTGGTAGAGGTGACGAAGGTGGGAGAGAGGGGGGTGAAGTCTGCCGGGTGCCCATACCTGGCTGTCCTGGCCGACTGGCCCGTTCCAGGGCTTTGGCAAACTCTTGTACACTCTCAAAGCGCTCGTTTGGATCTTTCGCCAGGGCTTTGAGCACTGCTTGTTCGACGGCAAGGGAGGTAGTTGGGACTTTCTCGCGCAAAGGAGGGGGTGGACTCAGCGTATGTAGACGCGCTATCTCTTCGATTGACCCATAAAAAGGACAACTACCAGTGAGCCACTCGTAGACGACGACGCCCAATGCATACTGGTCGCTGGCGATGCGAGGTCTGCCACGTATCTGTTCGGGCGCTGCGTAGAGGATGGTGCCCTCGAACTCCTGGCTTTTTTGTAGCTGGTAGCCAATGCTCTGGGATACAATAGCAATGCCAAAATCGCTGAGCCAGATCTCGTAGTTTGGCCCGAGCAGCATATTGTGCGGTTTGATATCCCGGTGTACCAGGTTTTGATCGTGGACATATTGTAACGCATCTGCAATCTGCTTGACATAAGTCACAACAGTAGAGAGTGGAAGGCGCGTGCCTCCAGGGTGAAGCTGGCGTAGTGTGCCGTTGGCGGCATAGTCCATGACGAGAAAAGGGGTGTTATTCTCCGTGCCAAATTCCAGGACACGCACGATATGGGGATGGTTCAGGCTCGAGAAGGTGCGTGCCTGGGTGAGGAACTTCTCTACCTCTTCGCCAGACAACTCCGTATGCAGGATTTTGATGGCAGCCAGGGTATGGAGAGAGTTGTGTTCTCCCAGGCAAACATCGGCGAAGTTCCCTCGTGCTATCAATTGGACGATGCGATAGTTGCCAAGTTGCTGTCCCAGGCTGTTTCCATAATCCGCCATCTAATGCCTTCTCCTTCGAAGTCTGTCGATGTGGAGGGCTGGCCCTCCCGATCTAAGGACGATGAATATGACCGTTCTCCGGAATCTACCCATGTATGGACAAGCCAGATTTGGTATCCGGTTCCTGCTTCGCCGAGGGGAGTTTCACTGGTCCATCATGCGACAGATCAGCCAGCGCTCTCCTCTCCACAGGCGTTTCACCCTTCCCGCTGAACTTTCGGTAGGAACCTGGTTGGTCTGCTTGCGTAGCCAGTGCTGCCAGGTTCAGCGCCGCATTGACATCTCGGTCGATGACCAGACCGCAGGCTGAATTCTCGCACACGTAGATGCGTTCAGAGAGGTCCATGTCATCTTTGACGTGGCCACAACGCGAACACATCTTCGTTGAAGGAAACCAGCGATCTGCCAAGAGCAAGCTTTCTCCTTGCCATGAGGACTTGTAGGTCATTTGTCGCCGGAATTCGCCTAAACCCACATCGCTGATCGAGAGCGCCAGCTTGCGATTCCGCTTCATCGCTTCCACGTTGAGGTCTTCCAGTACTACCACAGAGGGACGCACCGGTGCATCCGCAGCACGGGCTTGTCGCAGGAGTCGCTGGCTCTGCTTCTGCTTGACCTGTTTGGCCACCTTCTCCGGCAGTGGAGGGGCCTCGGTCAAACGGCGCACTTGAGGTCGGCCTTTGCTTGCTTTGACCTTGGCTTTCGGTTCTGGCAAGGTGGAAGCGATCTCTTCGTAGCGGGCCGTTCGCTCTTCTTTCGAGAGACGGGCACGGGTGAGATGACTGGTGGCTTGGTGTAACGCATCACGCCGCACGTGAGCAATATGGGCATATTTGCGGGCCAGCTTTTTCCGGGCCTTGGTGCGATTCTTACTCCCCTTGGCTTTGCGAGAAAGACGGCGGTGGAGGCGCCGGAGGCGCTTGAGTTCGGAGCGTAAGGCTTTGGGGTTCTCGATCGCCATCCCATCGGAGCACTGTGCCAGCGTTTTGATACCGAGGTCCACCCCGATAGGTTCCCCGGTGGCAGGCGGTGGATCAGGCAGCTCTTCTTGTACCTGGAGAGAGACGTACCATCTTTCCGCCTCTTCAGAGACGGTTGCTGAGAGGATATGCACCCCGCTCGTTGGCAGATAGCCACATTCTTTGAGTCGAAGCCTGCCGAGCCTAGGCAAGTCAATGGCTCGCTCGTAGACGCAAATCGCGCCGGTTAACCTGAAGCTCCCCAGTCCCTTTTTCTTCGACTTGAAGGTGGGATACCCAGGTGGGCCTTTCCACTTGCCCTCTTTTTTGAGTCGCGCCCGGCAGAAGAAGTTCCTCATCGCCTGATCCAAATCGCGCAGCGCCTCTTGAGGAGCCGCCTTCGAGACCTCGTACATCCAGGGCAGTTCGGTCTGCTTTAACTGATTGAGTTCGCGATGGAGCGCCATCGCGCCGATGCTCCGGCCTGTGGCCTGATAGACCTCTTGCTTGCGCTTCAAGCCCCAATTGTAGGCATAGCGGGCGGCCCCGGCGTGCTTCTTGCAGGCCGTGATTTGCTGGTTATTCAAATCCAATTCCGTGCGATAGCCCCGTGTGATCTGCATGGGTTTCTCTCCACAAAAGACATGGTACCAGGATATTCTTTCTCACGCCACCGGATGTGGAAGACCCCTGCTAGAGCCAATTTCCGCGCTTTTTGCGGCGCCGCGTCATGCGCGAGTCCTTCCACTGACATAGTCGCGCCACACATCACTCTTCCTGCACATCTCGCCAAAAAAGCTGCATTATCCTCTGGGGACAGTTGCTCTATGGTGGAGACAACGTCCTGCCTATCCCAGTTCCATTCAAGGACAAAGCCGTTTCGTTGGGCTTCCCGGCTTATGCTCCCGTAACTCGCTGTCAACGCTCGAAAAGAACTCGGAGTCGCCACGTGCGACCCTGCGCTCGACAAGAGGCGAGTTGGTCGAACTCAGCACCTCGCTTCTTCCACAGTTCACTTTAGCGAGCAAGCGCTTGCTCGCGGCTCCATTCAGTCATCAGACCTCCTGTTTCATCACCTCTTCTACGCATTGTTTAATGCGTTCCGCTTTTCTTCTGCTATTCCGTCTCCCGTAGATGCGCGCCGCCATGCTGGTGATGATGCTCGACGCCCGTCGTTCATCAGATCGTCATCGGTGTCCTTGGGAAAGACCACCTCTAACCGCCGTCCCTGCATGGCCAGCAGTTGCTCAATGTAGATAAACCCAAAGCGGGTTCCCCGATCTGGGTGTTCCAGGATAATCACGCCAATGCTTGGATCAGTCAGGAGTTTGAGGAACTTGGGGCGGCGGTCATTCAACCCGGAACCAATTTCTGGCACTATGCGCGTCACCTGATAGCCATGGGCAGCAGCGTAATCCTTCAAACGTTCCATCTGGCGTTCCAGGTCGCTTTTTTGATCAACGGATGAAACACGTGCATACAAAGCAACACCCCTGGCACTCTTTGGAAGCGGATCACGAACAATCACGGTTCCGGTATCCAGTTGATAGGCATCTAACTTCCCTGCTTTCCACCACCGGTAAGCGGTCTTGTAGGTGACGCCAATCTGTCGGGCATACGTGCTCAATTTCATGGGGATAGACTACCACAAAAGGGGTCAAATGTCCATATTCTGTGAGCTTATTTTCGACCCTCTCAAGTAACCCTACAGTACCCTATACCCCCGTCCATTGCCAGCACTTAATATTGCTAGGATGCCCTTCTACGGCTAGGGCAGCTTTATAGCCGGGCCCGGGGGAGAGAGCATGGAGGGACCAGCGAGAAACGTCCTGGCCCTCTTCTCGAATATTGAGGATTGCCGCAGGCTCTCCTGGGGTCAACGAAACGTCAAACTGGTTCAGGTCGAGTGATAGGCCCAGGCCCCGCCCCTTGATGTATGCCTCCTTACGTGTCCAGCAATTAAAAAAGGCTTCATGCTGCACCCCTTTAGGGACGGCAAGCAGCATGCGCACTTCATAGGGTGAGAAGAAGCGCACGGCAATTTGTTCGCATTCTATATCCATGCGCATGTATTCAATGTCTACGCCAATGTTGAGGTTGCGCGAGATGGCATAAAGGGCCATCCCGTGCGAGTGACTTATGTTGAAAAACAGTGGGTCACTACACGCTTTACTGACAAGAGCTGGCTTCCCATACTGGCTGTAGCAGAATTGCAGCGTACGCGGATCTCTAGACAGATAACGGCCCAGGATAGCTCGAAGTACCCCACGGGCGACGACAAAATGCGTGCGGTCTTTCTGGAAATGAAACTTATTTGCTCGTGCCCGTTCGTCGGCAGCAAGGATTTGCTCTAGAGCCTGTACGTCCGATGGCGGTAGGTCTAGTGTGGCACGCCATACGTGAACTTCGCCGTAGTCTAACATCAGGAACTCTGGTGGATGGTTCCATTCGAATTTGGGAGCGTCCATACTCACTTCCTTAACTTGACGCCAATAGGGAAGGGGCAAGCCTTACCCTACTATACAACACACTGACAAATTCGATTTTGCCGCCATCTCTGTCAAAAAATTGGTATTGTGAAGCGACGCGGTCGCTTCACAATACCAATTTTTGACAAGAAAAAACGAAGAACGTGCGTTTCAAAAATTCGGCTATTGCACTTTGCTGAGGCTTACTTTTAAACGGTCGGCCAAAAGGTGGAGGTTTTCGGTTTTCCAGCCCTTGTGCGTGCCAGGGATAACCTGGACTTCTACCTCTTTCACTCCAATGGTTTCACACCATTTCTCGTTGAGAGTGGCGCCTTCAGTTGACCAGAAGAGGGTGATCTTGCCAGGATAAGAGCCAGACAGGTAACCGGCAGCTACATAACGATACGTGCCTGACCACTGATAGCGGAGCGCTTCCCGCGCTGGGGCAAGAGAAGCGAGCTTCGAACGTATCAAGCCGGCTTTAGCCTGTCCGTGCCCAGACCCATTTTGTTCGGCGTTGCTCGAGATCTTGGAATTCTTCACTTTATTCCTGTAGGCCGGTATACGCGTGTATAAATACCAGAGGAACCAATCTAGCTGCTTATCCTCATCAACACGGATCAATTTACCAAAAGTACTCACTGCGCGTCGAACCCATTTGTGTGGGGCAGGAGTCGCCGGATCTATCAATGCCAGGAAGTCAACTTTCTGACCTTGCGCGTGAAGTTGCCGGGCTATTTCATAGGCCATAAGACCCCCATTGCAAAAGCCTCCCAGGAGGTATGGACCCTCGGGCTGAACGGTCCGTAGTGAATCTATATGAGCTGCTGCCATAGCCTCGAATGAAGGTGGAATCGGCAGGTCATTAAATTTATAGGGTTCTAGTATATAAAATGGTTGGTCTGGGCCGAGATCATGGGATAAGTCTATGCAATAAAAACCACCACCGGCCCAATCTCCGTGCAAGAAGAATAAAGGTCGTCTGGACCCGCCGGCCTGAACCCTTACCACCGGTGTTCGTGAGTCGGTAACCTGTTGCTCATCCTGGAGAACTACTGCCAGGTGTTCTATGGTCGCTCCTGCAAAAAAGGTAGCGAGAGGAAGCTTCTTGCCAAAGACCTGCTCGATTCTATCGACCATGCGAGCGGCAAGTAAAGAATGTCCTCCCAGGG
>WNGR01004800.1_pt1 | contig 14566 bp, 6 predicted proteins | sample 5407581 | NCBI WGS metagenome assembly WNGR01 (sample SAMN13153383, study PRJNA577476) | soil metagenome | isolation source: 80 cm soil or saprolite under Garry oak tree replicate 2 | place: USA:California | collected 2016-06-15
TCGTCTCCCGCGTTTGCCCCACTTGCCACGTTTTCCCCGTGTGCGCCACACAGCACCTGCCGTGCAGCGACCACAACAGCCACCGTCCCCACCCGAATCCCGCCTGATCCTGGGCACCTATCATGGCCGGGTGATTTCGCTCACGGAGCAGCAGCAGGAATCCAATGTCTTACTCACTGCTCCTATTGGCGCGGGCAAGACGGCACGGGTGATTGTTCCCAACCTCTTCGAGGAGCAAGGGCACCGTTCCCTGTTCATCTCGGATGTCAAAGGTGAACTCGTGCGTCTCACGGCAGGCAGGGTATCGCAGTTTCATGACGTGTGGGTGTTTTCCCCAGTGAAACCGCAGGAGAGTGAGGGCTATAATCCTCTGGCCTTCATGCGCAGCGTGGAAGATGCTCAGGAATTTGCCCGCTGTTGGGTAGCCAATACGGGCAAGAGCAAGGAAGCCTTTTGGCCCAACTCCGCGATCAAACTCATGACGGCCACTCTCTTGCACTTACGGGTGGCAGAACCGGACGCCCCGTTTAGCCGCGTGGCGGATATCCTGTGTACGATGCCGTATGAGCAGATGAAACGCACCCTGACGACCAGCCCCTCACGGCAGGCCAGGGATGAAGTGACCGCCTTTTTTGCGTATATGGATAAAAACCCCAAGCTGGTGGGCAGCCTCATGGCGGATGTTGGCACGCGTTTCCAACTGTTAGCCAGTGAGCATATCCGCGCCGTGACGGCACGGAATGATATTGATTTTGCTGCGATGGCAGATCGGCCCATTGCCCTGTACCTGTCCATTCCGCGCAGGTACCAGGAACGGTACCAGCCCTTGCTGGCCTGTTTTATGATGCAGATGTTCGCGGCCTGGGAAGAACGGGCAGAGCAGGAACCGAATGGGCAACTTCCACGTGGAATCATGTGCTACCTGGATGAGTTTGCCAACCTGGGCTTTATCCCCAACATTTCTGGCTATATCAGTACAGCCCGGCATACACGGGTCGCCTTACTGCTGGTACTGCAAAGCTTTAGCCAACTCGATGAAAAGTATGGGGAAGCGGTACACAAAAGCATCTTGACCAACACCGTGACACACCTGCTGCTACCTGGGGCAGGACAGGAAGAAACGGAGTATTACAGCCGACGCATCGGCAATACGACGGTCCGCACCGAAACGCACAGCACGTCCGGTTCCGGTGTCGATGAGCGTGAGACCTGGACGCAGGGCGAGACAGGGCGGCGACTCATGACGCCTGATGAGCTGCGCACCATGCCAGAGGATCACATGCTGATGATCAGTTCGCGTGTGGCTCCACTGGTGCTTCGCACCAAGCTCTACTACCTCGTGCGTCGCCTGGCACAACTGGCGAACCTGCCTTTTCCACATGTCCGCGTCTACCGGGAGCCACCAGCAGCCCCACCGACTGCGCCTGGATTCCCGACGCCGCCAGCCCAGGAGCCGCCAATCGTGATCGACAGCGACCAGGATGAGGACGACGATCAAGACAATGACCAGTTCTTCCTGGCAGAGTAGGAAGAGCAAAGCATACAACAGGAGGAAGAACTGCAGCGAGCGCTGTTCTTCCTCCTTCATCTCATGGGTCTTTTTCCACAAGTTGTTTTCCTCCACGGTGCGGAGTCTGTGCTTGACGTAGCTCATTACGGAAGTCTTTGACAGCTTGAAAGTCACCATATCCTGCCTCCTCAAGTGACTGGAGCAGCTTATTCGCCTGGCGAAAGGCGTGGGGAGATTGCATCGCCAAGATGCGACAATAGAACTCACGCGCCTCAGTCATACAGTGTTCAATCTCACCGAGCATCAGATGCCCTCTTGCCCAATCAAGTGGTATCCAAGCTCGAAGCTGCAGATCGCGATCCCGTTCGATCTGTTGACAGGAAGATATTGCGCACTCACCTTTGCCTGAGCTCTGGCGGCGTGCGAGAGGCCGCCTTTCCCACTTCACCTGCTCGGCGGCAATGCCTGCCTACGCAGAGTCCAAGTGTATCTCCCCTAGTAACATTTTACATGAGTGTACATGCAGTTTTGACAGCAAGATACCTCTAGTGTACAATTGGCACATATATACCCCATACTCAGCACCCCATTTTGGAGATTGCAGGTGGCAAGCCAGTTTGTATTGTAGGTACGCTTTAAGCTCTGCTTTGACGAAGTGCTTACAAGCTGTTCTGAATTCTGGCTGCAGAATACGGGTATACATATTTGGGATTTTTACAGTAGAATACAGGGAGCTACGTTAGCAGGGAGTTGTGTCTATGTCGCCCATGATTACTGAGAGGGACTTATTTTTTGAAGCGCACTCGAAATTCATCAAAGGTACTTCATTGATGCGCGCGTTAACCTCATCATTCATTGGTTAGGTAGGAAAGTGGATGTCATTACAAATTCCAGCATCAGCAAATGAAATCGGCTTTGTAGATGAACTTGTAGGCGCGCATAGTAGTCGCACTATGATGCTGGCCGAACTCCGCTTACTTCTCGCAGCGTGCCCACAATCCGCTGGTTTGGAGGAGTACAGATCAGCAATTATTGATGAAAATGTCCTTCTTAAACAGACCGTAGCTACCCGTAAGGCCACCTTTCGATGGCTACAAGAATTCTACGCCTTGGACAGAAAAATATTGCTATTTCGAGCCCTGAGAGACCTGTGGGATGACGACAATCAGGCACAACCACTTCTTGCATTGCATAGTACTGTTGCGAGGGATCCACTTATTAAGAGTACCGCTGAAAGAATTCTGGCGATTCCTGTAGGTGAGACGGTCACGCGTGAAATGATGATGGACGCTGTCAATGCTAGTTTCCCTGACCGTTATAGCCCAAAAACACTTAAAAGCACTGGACAAAATATCATTTCATCTTGGCTGCAGGCGGGCTTATTGAGCGGTAAGCTACACAAAGTGCGTATAAGGGCAGAAAGTCGTCCCGTCGCCGTAGCATACGCTCTTCTATTGGGTTACCTCTCGGGTGCACGGGGTGAAGCGCTGTTTCGGACACTTTGGTGTCGATTATTAGACGCACCCGCAAATGTTCTTCACGAGCAAGCCTTTGCAGCTTCGCAACGTGGTTGGATCGAATATCGTCATATGGGAGATGTAACAGAAATTGGTTTTCGGTATTTGTTGAGGAAGTGAAGTAAAGAAAGGGTTACAAGCCGTGAACGAGATCGAGGGATTGCTTAAAGCTTACGAGCGCTTCTTGCAGCTTCCCTGGGACCGGACATTGGCAGGGCCGCAGAAAGTCTGGTTTGCCATCTATGATCCATCTCAGGAACGTCGTTTACGCCTTCGCTTACCAGAATTTGAAGTGGCAACGAAATCTGCAGGCCATTCATGGGCACATGTTGATCTAACAGACATGTTTGCAAACTGGATGGCAAAACATGACTATCATGAAGCGTATTTTGAACAGCCGGAAGATATGGATCTTGCCTTACAAGACTTCGCGAGCTTCGTATCTCAGCAGATTATTGATGCACTCACAGCGCCTGGCGTCGACGTAAATATGATGGTAGCAGTCTCTGGACTTGCATCGCTCTTTGGATTAACATATGCATCTGCCATTTTCGAGACGGTTGCGCCATCAATCCGTGGCAGGCTGCTCGTGTTCTTCCCAGGTCAACACAATGGGTCAAATTATCGGTTCTTGGATGCCCGAGACGGCTGGAATTACCTGGCTGTGCCCATCAGCGGGATAGAGGGGATGTAAACGTATGATAAAGAACCGCGACGTATTTCTCGAAGATCCTACCACGTATACAATCCCAAACAATGGGGTTACGAAGGTTATCGACCCACGAACTCCTGAGGAATGGGATGTCTTACGATATGAACTGAAGAATTTTGTCTGCAAGGGTGAATATCAACGTGGCTTATCTCTTGTTCTTTCTACATATATTGATAATTTCAGTAGGAAGGAACAACCTGCCGTTTGGGTGAGTGGCTTCTACGGTAGTGGTAAATCTCACTTTGTTCGTGTACTCGAATATCTTTGGCGTGACACGGAGTTCCCTGATGGCGTGCGCGCTCGAGGTCTGACACAGCTTCCAAACGACATCGCTGATCTCCTCAAGGAACTGACAACTGCGGGCAAGCGTGAAGGAGGTTTGTGGTCGGCAGCTGGAACACTTGGGTCCGGCGCAGGCAAAAGTGTTCGTCTCGCTCTTCTTGGTATTATGTTTCGCAGTGCTGTTCTGCCTGAGCAGTATGCGCCAGGGCGTTTCGTCATATGGCTCATACAGAATGGCTATTATAAAGATCTGAAGGCTGCAGTTGAGCGGAACGGGCGTGATTTTGCCAAAGAGCTTAACAATATGTATGTATCTCCTGTGCTGGCGCAAAGTCTACTCGATGTATATCCTGGATTTGCCACCAGTGCTGCCGACGCTCGCAATTTGCTGAGAGCACAATATCCAAATAAAGATGATATCTCCGATGATGAGCTTTTGCGCACAATGGAGGACGTGCTTGAGCTACAATCAACCACACCAGGAAAGCTACCATGTACACTCCTCGTCTTTGACGAATTGCAACAGTTTATCGGCGAAGACCCTCAGCGCACAGGCCATGTTCAGGAGGTTGTAGAATTATGTTCCTCCCGGTTTGGTAATCACCTGTTGTTCGTCGCCACAGGGCAGGCAGCAATTCAAGCAACGAGACAACTACAAAAACTACAAGGCCGCTTCACAGTAAGAGTAATGCTCACTGATACCGATGTTGAACAAGTGGTGCGGGAAGTGGTTCTGCGAAAAAATCCCACGAAAATAGCTATCTTACAAGATGTGCTAAATACAGCTAGCGGAGAGATCGACCGTCAATTAGCCGGAACCAGGATCGGTCCGAGACCAACCGATAATACGAGACTCGTTTCCGATTATCCTCTGCTTCCTGTTAGAAACCGCTTCTGGGAAAGCATCCTGCGCAGTGTCGATAGCCTTGGCACAGCAGGCCAACTGCGTACACAGCTTCGTATCGTGCATGATGCGATCAAAGAGGTTGCGAATAGCTCTATCGGAACGGTTGTTGCTGGAGATGTAATCTACAATCATCTCAAAGCGGACATGCTTCAAAGTAGTGTGTTACTGCGAGATGTAGCCACAACTATCGAAAAACTAGATGATGGTACCTCTGATGGGAAGATGCGTTCACGCCTCTGTGCAGCTATCTTTCTTATCGGCAAGCTTCCTGTTGATGGCGTTGCAGCTACGGGTATCCGGGCAGATATCGCCACACTTGCCGACCTGCTGGTGGAGGATGTAACCGATGTAAGTGCCAATGCAACACTTCGCCAGCGCATTCCACAACTTTTACAAGATCTCGTAGACTCCAACGCTCTGATGCAAGTAGGCGATGAATATCGCCTTCAAACACGCGAAAGTGCAGAATGGGAAACAGACTACCAACGTCGCCGGGCGCGTATCAAAGCAGATGAAAGCCGTATTGCGAGTGATCTCTCAACTGCGTTTCAAAGTGCCATCGCAGCAGTGCTGAAAGGAATCTCACTCACCCAGGGCCTTAGTAAGACTCCGCGTAGGTTCGATACATACTTTGGTCCTGAATCCCCTCCTGCGAATACTAGTAATGTACCGATATGGATTCGTGATGAATGGTCTGTATACGGGAAAACAGTTCGTGAAGATGCGCAGATGGCTGGAGTTGATAATCCTATTGTGTTTATACTCCTACCCAAACAGGACTCCGACGCGCTTAATGATGCGCTTGCAAGCTATGCTGCCGCTAACGAGTGCCTGGCATCGCGTCCAGCACCGACAACACCGGAGGGACTAGAGGCAAAGCAGGCTATGGAGTCTAAGCGCCAGATAGAGCAAGGCAAACGTGATGCGCTGATTGCTAGCATCGTGAGTAACGCACATGTGTATCAAGGTGGCGGCAATGAGGTTGTACAGGGAACGTTACAGGCTTCTATAAGAACTGCCATCGAGGCTGCCTTGGAGCGGCTTTTCCCCAAATTTAAGGAGGTTGACCACCCCAGTTGGAGTACGGTCATTACTCGAACGAGCCAGGGAGCCACGGACGCGTTATCAGTGATCGGCTACAATGGTGATGTAGATAAGCACCCGGCCTGTCAGGAGATTCGAACGTTCATCGGTGGATCCGGGAAAAAAGGGAGCGAGATCCGCAAACATTTCATGGGAGCCGGCTACGGTTGGCCCCAGGACGCAGTGGATGGCGCATTGCTCTGTCTCGTCGCAGGTGGGTTCGTGCGGGCTACAAAAAACAGCCAGGCTATAAGCGTCAAGCAGATAACAGTGCAACAGATTGGCATTACCGATTTCTACAGCGAAGGAATCACCGTCAGCACCAACCAACGTATTGGTGTTCGAGGACTGATCACTAATATGGGGCTCACAAATAAGCCAGGCGAAGAAGCTGAGGCTACGTTAAGGGTGCTGAACCGCCTTGTCGAACTTGCTGCAGCTGTCGGCGGTGATCCTCCCCTACCTGAGCGACCCTCCACCGCCACCATTGAACAGTTGCAATCGATGAGTAGCAATGAACAGCTAGTCGCAGTGTTTGAACGACGTGAGGAGTTGCTGAACAGCTTCAATGCCTGGAGGCAAGCGCGTGAAAAAATTGCACAGCGTCTACCTCGCTGGCAGATGTTGCAGCGTCTGCTCGTGCACGCCCGTAATCTACCGGTTGCAAATGAGGTTGCCCCGCAAGTTACAGCCATTGAAGATTCCCGCGCACTGCTGGACGATCCTGACCCGGTCTCACCATTGATCAACAAAGTAACGGCAGCGTTACGAGCAGAGTTGCTGGCGGCGCGAAAACGGCTGATCGAAGCCCAGGATCGGGAAGTGAAATCGCTTGAAGCCTCCCAGGAATGGCAGAGTCTGACAGAGACGGATCGCCAGCGTATTTTGAACCAAAACGCTCTTGGTTCAGTACCTCAACTCAATATTGGGACTGATGAAGAGTTATTGGCCACTCTCGATGCCACCTCCATCGCTAGTTGGGAAGATAAGATAGCGGCACCACTAGGACGGGTGAGGAAAGTGCGCGAAGAGGTGGAGAAACTGCTGTTGCCAGAGGCGATTCACATATTTCCTCGTCAAGCCACCTTAAAATCGGTTGACGAGGTGGATGCTTACATCGCAACGCTCCGCGCTGAAATAATAACGCATATCGAAGCTGGGAATCTGGTCATAATGGATGGAAGGTAGAGAGATCAATGTCACCGCTATCGAATGAACTACGGGGCATGCTAGAGCGAGAAATCATTAAGGCACGCGAAGTTGCTGAGGATGCTGCCCTTGCAGCATTAACCACACTTGCGGTAATGCGTGATGAACCATTTGCATCGTTCAATACGGAACAGCGACGATTACGTAACGCGCTTCGAGCAAAAGCACGACAGCTAGGAGATGGGAGTCACATCAAAGGCTTCCAGCCTCTAGTTGAAGAAGTTGCCTATGAACAATGGCACCGTCGACTCTTTGCCCGCTTCCTGGCAGAAAATAACTTGCTCATGCATCCCGATGGTGTTCCCGTTACATTAGAAGAATGTGACGAAATGGCTCCAGGAGAGGGAGAAGCCGATGGATGGCAACTCGCTGCACGCTATGCCAGTGCTATGCTCCCCGGCATTTTTCGTGTTGATGACCCTGCTGTACAGGTGCAATTCTCCCCTGAAGGACGGCATAAACTAGAGCGAATTATCACTGACCTACCTGCTTTGCTCTTTACCGCCGACGATACACTTGGATGGGTCTACCAATTTTGGCAGACAAAAAAGAAAAAAGAAGTGAACGACAGCGGGCGAAAGATTGGTGGAGAAGATCTAGCACCTGTTACCCAGCTTTTTACTGAGGACTACATGGTAAAGTTTCTGCTCGAAAATTCTCTGGGCGCATGGTGGGCGGCTCGCCATCCTGCCAGCCCCCTATTGAAGCAGTTCACTTACCTCCGCTTTAAAGATGATGGTACACCTGCTGCTGATACCTTCCCAGGTTGGCCTGAAAAAGCGGCAAAAGTAACTGTAATGGATCCTTGCTGTGGTTCAGGGCACTTCCTTGTTGCTACCTTCGAGATGCTGCGTCAAATGCGGATGGAAGATGAAGGACTCTCAGATTCTCAGGCAGCAGATGCGGTTCTGCTAGACAACCTCTTCGGTCTTGAAATAGATCCGCGTTGCACTCAGATTGCGACCTTTGCCCTGGCCTTTGCCACATGGAAAGTAGCAGGTTATCGACAATTACCCGTTCCTAATATTGCTTGTTCCGGCATTGCAGTAGTTGGCCAACTGGAGACTTGGACGAAGCTTGCAGGTGATGACACTAATCTGCGTATGACACTCGAGCGTCATTATCACCTCTTTCGTAATGCACCCGATCTTGGCAGTCTAATCAACCCTAACGACGTGCCTCTGCAAGATCGTATGTTCTCTGCTGATTACGCATTGGTAGAACCATTATTGAAGCGGGTTTTAGCGAAGGAACGTATTCATGATGACCCTGTCTCCTCCGTCTTTGGCACAGCAGCCGAAGGCGTAGCACGAGCAGGGAGGTTGCTAGCTGGTACGTATACACTTGTGGCCACGAATGTCCCCTATCTCCAGCGGGGCAAACAGAATGACGTTTTGAAACAGTTTTGTGACCTTCATCACCAAGACGCGAAAACCGATATCGCCACAGTATTTGTCGAGCGATGTCGGGCTTTCACGTCGCCAGGAGGTTCCTATGCCTTAGTAACACCCCAGAACTGGCGCTTTCTCAGCAGTTATACGAGTTTAAGAAAAAAACTCCTTTTAGAGCAGACCTGGAATATTGTGGTCAACTTAGGCCCAAAAGCCTTCCAAACCCCTATGTGGGACTTCAATGTTGGACTATCTATCTTTACTAACTTTTATCCTGAAAAGAGGCATGCAATCATTGGTATAAATGCATCTATTCCAAAGGTTGCTCATGAAAAAGCTGATTTGCTTCGTAGTTCTCATCTCTGGATTATTGAGCAGGCTGCACAGATTCACAATCCTGATGCGCGTATCATTTTAGAAATATCTAAGCAGGGAACTATTCTTTCATATTATGCTTCCTGTTATCAGGGTATGAAAACGGGCGATGACTCTAGGTTAAGGAGATATTTCTGGGAATTAACTGGATTTGTGCCAACTTGGAGATTCTACGAAAGTACTGTCGAGAAAACAGTACCATATGGTGGACGAGAGTTTTTGCTAAGCTGGAAACAACATGGTCAAGACATGGCTCGTCTACAGGGAACATCCGCGTGGGGAAAAGTTGGTGTAGCAGTGAGCCAAATGGGAGAACTTCCTGTCACATTATATTGTGGTGATGCCTTCGACAGCAACGCAGCAGTAATTATACCAAACAATCCTGCCTATCTTCCCGCTATCTGGGCCTTCTGCCAGTCACCAGAATACCGCACTGCGGTGCGCCATATTGATCAAAAGATAAGTGTTGCAAATGCAACACTAGTAAAAGTACCATTCGACCTAGAACATTGGCAGAAAGTAGCGGATGCAGCAGGGCCTCTACTCGAACCCCACTCAAACGATCCTACACAATGGCTCTTTAATGGATACCCAGTAGATTCAACACAACCTCTACAGGTGGCAGTTGCACGGCTACTCGGATACTGTTGGCCACAACAAAAGCCTGATACCCTCAATACCTACGCTGTCAAAGATGGTATCATTTGTCTACAGTCCGTGGCTGGCAAAGAACGAGCAGTTGAGCTACTACGAACATTGCTTGCACGGGCTTATGGAGAAGCTTGGTCACCTACGCAACAAGATCGCCTTTTAGCAGGAGGGGGTTTTGGAAGTAAGAGCCTTGATGTGTGGCTGCAAAATGGCTTTTTTACACAACACTGTAGCCTGTTTCACAACCGTCCTTTCATCTGGCATATATGGGATGGGCTCGAAGGTGGTTTCTCCGCCCTTGTAAACTATCATCGACTCGATGCCGCTTGCCTTGATCGCCTGATCTACACTTATCTTGGATCATGGATTGCGACTCAGAGGGCAGAACGAGATGTAGGCGTTTCCGGTGCAGAGGCACGGCTCGTTGTTGCTATCAACTTACAAAAGAAGCTGGAAGCGATCCGCGATGGAGAGCCTCCTTATGATATCTATGTCCGCTGGAAACCGCTGCACAAACAGCCAATGGGCTGGAATGCCGATCTAAACGATGGAGTACGGGTAAACATTCGACCTTTCGTCATTGCAGGGGTACTACGCAATCGGTTTACGATCAATTGGAATAAGGATCGAGGTACAAATCCTGATGGCAGCGATCGTCTCAATGATCTTCACTACACGCTTGTCCAGAAGCGTGAAGCAAGGCAGGCGCTCATTCAATGAATGAGAGAGTATAGTTATTATCCAGGGAAATATCTATGAGTGATCAGCTTACCTTCCTTGATGCATTGGTAGAAGCAATACAACGCACAGGCAGATATAACAAAAACGACCAGGTACCACCAGTTGTTGTCCTTTGGACAGACAAAGATCGACAATGGGAAGCTTTGTTACCTTTGTTGCGAGAACGCCTTCCTCTACTGACATTTGGACAATACAAACCTTTGGAGTGGACAGGGCCTGCATACTGGTTACGCTGTGTTATCGCTCGTACTCTTCCGGACCACCTGCTCCCGCCGGATGTTGCGCCGATTATCTACCTTCCGGGCGTTAGTAAGCAAGAAATACGAGCCATCGAAGAAACACCAAAAATGCTCCAACCGCTCGCTGAACTCCAATACCGGGGAGTACTCTGGACGCATAAAAAAGGGCGCGACTGGACAGTTATAGGGTTCATTCAATCTACTGATGGTGGTTTGGGTATTGAAGTCGGTGCTGATGCTTCTACAAAGGAGGCGCTGCAACGCGCACTGCTCAAGCTGGCTGATGAACCGGTTACTCGTCTGAAGAAAGAAGCACCGCTACGTGCCTCATTTTTTGATGCTCTCCTGAATCCGGATGAGGTACGCAGTCTCCTCCTCTGGTTGAATGACTCTACAGGCTATCCAAAGCGTTGCAGCGCGGCTGAATGGGCATCGTTCTGCGATCTGTGCAAAAGAAAATACAGTTTTCATCCCGAAAAAGATGGCGTTATGACGGCCATGACCCTCTTTGGACAACGTCAAGATGCCTGGGTACATGTTTGGAACCGCTTCAAGGAAGCTCCACAGGCGTATCCCCATCTACCGGAACTTCTTCATCGTGCTCGTCCTCAACAATTATCTCTCTTTGCTCTTTCGGAGTCGTGGCCACAGGATAATGAGTCTGCTGAGCTCGCACTACGAGAAAGTCTTCCGGCACTTCGCGACTTGCTTCCTCAAGAAGTACGAGCTATCATTAGCAGCCTGGAAAAGGAGCATGCACCACGCCGATCATGGGTTTGGGCTACGCTGGGCCGATCACCATTAGTAACGGCGCTTGAGCATCTTACGAAACTAGCGAGGGAAACAGAACGTACCCTTGGCGGAACAACGGTGACGGAAATCGGCAAGGCTTACGCGGAGTGGGGATGGAAGACTGATATTGCTGTGATTGATGCACTGGCCGCCGTTGAGCAAACGGAGGATGTGGTTGCTGTGAAAGCAGTCATTACTGCTCTCTATCGTCCCTGGCTTGAAAATGCTGCGCAGACAATGCAGAAGGCTGTCTATACAGGTCATCCATCACAAAACTATCGTGTTGAGCGCATCACCGAACCAGGAAACGGTACCTGCATCCTTTTTTGTGATGGTTTGCGCTTTGATATCGGTCGGTGTCTCATTGCAGCACTAGAGACTCATGAATTGACATGCAAAGTCGAATCGCACCTTGTACCCTTACCGAGTGTTACCCCAACGGCGAAACCTGCCATATCTCCTGTTGCTGGACTGCTGTCAGGGAAAGCGAGCCAGGGTTTAGAACCCGTAGTCACCGCCAGTGGAACGAAAGTTACTGCGGAAACATTACGGAAATTGCTTGTTCAGACTGGCTACCAGGTGCTGAGAGGTGAAGAGCTAGGTGATCCTTCTGGAAAAGCCTGGACTGAATTGGGTACGATAGATAGCTATGGGCATCAATATAGCTGGAAACTGGCTCATCATCTTGCTGGAGAGGTTCGATCTCTGGAAAGACGTATTGTAGATTTGCTCAGTTGGGGCTGGAAACAGGTTCTGGTTATCACCGATCACGGCTGGTTATTGCTTCCAGAAGGACTGCCAAAGGCTGAATTGCCTGAACATCTCACTCTCATTCGCAAAGGGAGATGTGCACGCCTCAAAGAGATGGCAAATACCGACCAGGAGACAATGCCCTGGTACTGGGATAACGATGTACGTATTGCCATAGCTCCTGGTATCTGTTGTTATGAGGCAGGAAAAGAATATGAACATGGAGGACTAAGCCCACAAGAGTGCTTTGTACCTGTGATTACGGTCTCTCGGCAGGATGATACGCGATCTCAGCCTATCACTATCGAGAACGTGGCCTGGAGAGGTCTACGTTGTACAATAAATATAGCTGGAGCAACTTCAAGTATGAAAGTAGATATCCGCACCAAGGCAGGCGATCCAACGACATCGCTCACTATCGCTTCAAAGTCTCCCAATCCAGATGGCACTGTCTCGGTGCTTGTACAGGATGAAGATCGTATGGGAGAAGCAGCAATGATCGTTGTTCTTAACAGCGATGGAACAGTCATGAAACAAATCCTGACAACCCTAGGAGGCTGAAGCGGTGGAACTCGATACACTTGATAGGCTCGCAGCGAAAGCGTTCGACGGTTATATTGTTCGTAAAGACCTGGCCCTACGCTTCAAAGGTCAATATCCAGTGCCAACCTATGTCGGTGAATTTCTCCTTGGGAGATACTGTGCGAGCACGAATGAAGAAGAAATTGCCGAAGGCCTTGAGGTTGTCGAACGGCAAATGCGCGAACGAACGGTACGTTCTGGTGAGGAAGAACTTTTTAAGTCTCGCGCAAGAGAACAAGGATCGGTTAAACTTATTGACCTGGTGACAGCACGACTGGACGCTGCTACAGACTCTTATCTCGTCACTTTACCCAGCTTGCGGCTCAACGATGTTCGCGTTGAACCTGCGATGGTTGCCTCAAACGAGCGCATGTTAACAGGGGGCTTTTACGCTGAGATCCAACTCGAGTATGATGCCGCGATTGCGCAAGAGAAAGCTGGACGACCATTCGGCATAACCTCCCTACGCCCTATTCAATTATCCAAACGTGGGATACTTGACGACCTCGCACGTGGCCGTGAATACTTTACTACTGAAGATTGGAAGCACTTTCTTTTGCGTAGTGTTGGCTTTGAACCAGGTCGCTTATCCTTGCGAGCTCAAGACGTTCTTCTACTGCGGATGGTTCCATTCGTTGAACGCAACTACAATATGGTTGAGCTTGGTCCGCGCGGTACCGGTAAATCTCATCTTTTCCAGCAAGTTTCCCCCTATTCCCATCTTGTGTCTGGAGGAAAAGCAACCGTTGCCCGTATGTTTGTCAACAACAGTAATGGACAACGAGGCCTGGTTTGCCAATATGATGTCGTATGCTTTGATGAAGTATCCGGAATATCCTTCGATCAGAAAGATGGGATCAACATCATGAAAGGCTATATGGAATCCGGTGAGTTCAGCAGGGGACGAGAGAGTATTCGAGCGAGTGGCAGTATCGTTATGGTTGGAAACTTCGAAGTGGATATAGAACATCAACAACGTATTGGTCACCTTCTCGGGCCAATGCCGCCGGAAATGCGTAACGATACAGCTTTTATGGATCGTATTCATGCTTATCTACCGGGGTGGGATGCGCCCAAACTGGATGCTTCTCTTTTTACCACTCACTTTGGCCTGGTCAGTGATTTTCTTTCTGAAGTTTGGACACAACTACGAGGTGACAGTCGTCTCACGGCTATTCAGAGCCGGGTCAATTATGGCGGCGCATTGAGTGGCCGTGACACGACGGCAGTGAATCGAACCGTGAATGGCTTGTTAAAGTTACTCTACCCGAATCGAGATCAACTCATCAGCGAGGAAGACCTGGAGTGGGCAGTTCGTTTAGCCATGGAATGCCGGCGGAGAGTAAAGGAACAGCAGAAGCGTATCGGTAGTGCCGAATTTAGAAATACCCACTTTAGTTATCAACTGGGCAACGACGGAGTCGAGGTCTTTGTCGTTACACCAGAGCTACAGAGTGATAATTCGATCGGTACTGATCCACTACCACCTGGCCAGGTCTGGGCGATTAGTCCAGGGGGTCCTGATGAATATGCGGGGCTCTACCGTATTGATGTGAACACAGGACCAGGTGCAGGAGTCAAGATCATCAATGTACCAGTGCCTGGGCCCTTTAGAGAGAGCATCAAATATGGAGAGCAAAATTTGATCACCCGGGCAAAAGAGCTTGTAGGAGACCGAGATCCCCGTCATCATGAATTCATCGTCCAATTGCGTGCATTTGATACAGCAAAAAGCGGAGCCCACCTGGGACTACCAGCATTACTGGCGTTTTGTAGTGTATTACTCAACAAAAGCCTGAAGGGCGGATTGATTGCAGTAGGCGGC
>WNGR01004802.1_pt1 | contig 14564 bp, 13 predicted proteins | sample 5407581 | NCBI WGS metagenome assembly WNGR01 (sample SAMN13153383, study PRJNA577476) | soil metagenome | isolation source: 80 cm soil or saprolite under Garry oak tree replicate 2 | place: USA:California | collected 2016-06-15
TTTGCGGTCGCAATCCTCGCCGGCGTGGTCGCGCGCTCCACCGGGCTGAAGGAGGACGCCTCGCTTGCGACCTTTTATCTGGCCTCGCTGGCGCTGGGTGTCACCATTGTTTCGATCAAGGGCACCAATATCGACTTGCTGCACGTGCTGTTCGGCAACATTCTCGCGATGGACGACCAGACGCTGCTGGTGGTCGCCTTCAATGCCACGGTCACGCTGCTGGTGTTGGCCGTGATCTACCGTCCGCTGGTGATCGAGAGCGTCGATCCCTTATTCTTGCGCACCGTCAGTCGAGCCGGCGGCCCCGCGCATCTCGCCTTCCTCGCGTTGGTTGTCATCAACCTCGTCAACGGCTTTCAGGCGCTTGGTACTTTGCTCGCGGTGGGATTGATGATCCTGCCGGCCGGCATCGCGCGGTTCTGGTCGCGCGATCTCACAGTGATGATCTGCATCGCCGTGGTCGCCGCCGCTATCTCGGGCTATGCCGGCCTCGTGCTGTCGTTCCAGACCCGCGTGCCGTCGGGGCCTGCGATCATCCTCGTGGCGAGCGTGCTCTACATCGTCTCCGTGCTGTTCGGCCGCGTCGGCGGCATCGTCCGGCAGCTGTTTCCCGGCCGGCATCTGGAAGCGTGACGATGCGGCGTATCCTGCTTTGTGCGCTCCTGCTGATCGCCTCGCCGCTGCACGCCGCGGAGCGGCTCAACGTCGTTGTGAGCTTCTCGATCCTCGGCGATTTCGTCCGCACCATTGGCGGCGATCGGGTCGACGTCACGACGCTGGTCGGCGCCGACAGTGACGTCCACGTCTACACGCCCGCACCAAGCGATGCGAAGCGCGTTGCGGACGCAAAGCTTGTCATCGTCAACGGGCTCGGCCTCGAGGGCTGGCTGCCGCGGCTGGTGCAGTCCGCCGGCAGCAAGGCCACGGTCGTGACCGCGAGCGCGGGCATCGCACCTCACAAGCTCGGCTCGGCCGCCGATCCCCATGCCTGGCAGTCCGTCCCCAACGCGAAAATTTATGTGACTGACATCGCCAATGCGCTCGCTGCGGCCGACCCTGCTGATGCGGATTTCTTCCGTTCCCAGGCCAAAGCCTATCTGGAAAAGCTCGAAACGCTCGACCGCGAGGTACGTGAGGCCGTCGCCAAGATCCCGCCCGAGCGGCGCAAGGTGATCTCCACCCACGACGCCTTCGGCTATTTCGCCGCCGAATACGGCGTCCAGTTCATCGCGCCCTTGGGGTTCTCCACCGAAACCGAGCCCAGCGCCCGGGACATCGCCGGCATCATCGGCCAGATCAGGGCCCAAAAAATCCCGGCCGTCTTCCTGGAGAATATCAGCGACGACCGCCTGATCCGGCGGATCGCGGCCGAGACCGGGGCAAAGGTCGGCGGGACCTTGATTTCGGACGGTTTGACGGGCGAAAAGGGGCTTGCCCCCACTTACATTGATATGGTCAGGCACAATATAAAGGCCCTGACCAGCGCGCTTGACCACTAGGGCAGGGGGCCACCCCGCCTCGCGGGGAAGCCCGACCCCGGAGTTGTTATGTCTGAAGCGACCGCCCCCAAAATTCCCGTGACCGTCCTGACCGGCTATCTCGGCGCCGGCAAGACCACGCTGTTGAACCGCATCCTGTCGGAAAACCACGGCAAGAAATACGCCGTCATCGTCAATGAATTCGGCGAGATCGGCATCGACAACGACCTCATCATCGGCGCCGATGAGGAAGTGTTCGAAATGAACAACGGCTGCATCTGCTGCACCGTGCGCGGTGACCTCGTGCGCATCATGGAAGGCCTGATGAAGCGCAAGGGCAAGTTCGACGCCATCATCGTCGAGACCACCGGCCTCGCCGATCCGGCGCCGGTCGCCCAGACCTTCTTCGTCGACGAGGACGTGCAGAAGAACGCCCGCCTCGATGCGGTCGTCACGGTTGCCGACGCCAAATGGCTGTCCGATCGGCTGAAGGACGCGCCCGAGGCCAAGAACCAGATCGCCTTTGCCGACGTCATCGTGCTGAACAAGACCGATCTCGTCACCAAGCCCGAGCTCGCCGAGGTCGAGGCCCGTATCCGTGCCATCAACCCCTATGCCAAGCTGCACCGCACCGAGCGCTGCTCGGTGGCCTTGGCCGACGTGCTCGATCGCGGTGCGTTCGACCTCGACCGCATCCTCGACATCGAGCCGGATTTTCTGGAGGTCGACGATCATGACCACGACCATGATCATCACGGCCACGACCATCATCACCACCATGATCACGGCCATGGCCTGAAGCATTATCACGACGAGGACATGCAGTCGCTGTCGCTCAAGACCGACAAGCCGCTCGATCCGAACGTGTTCATGCCCTGGCTCCAGAATTTGGTGCAGGTGGAGGGCGGGAAGATCCTGCGCTCCAAGGGCATCCTGTCGTTCCACGACGACGACGACCGCTACGTCTTCCAGGGCGTTCACATGATGCTGGAGGGCAACCACCAGCGGAAATGGAAGGACGGCGAGGAGCGCCAAAGCCGCCTCGTCTTTATCGGCCGGGAATTGCCCGAAGAGCTCATTCGCACGGGCTTCGAGAGCTGCATCGTCTCGTGATGAAAGAGTTTACGCTGGCTCCCGATTCCGCCTCGATTGTTTCCGTCACCGACCGCGTCCAGCCGGTCGCGCTCGGTATGGGCGTGACCTCGGCGCACTTCCTTGGCGACCGCGCCGCCTTCGTCGGCGCCGAGGAGAATGTCGCCTTCGTCGATGCCAAGGGCGAGATCAGCAAGGTCGCCGTTCATCGCGGCGGCATCCTCTCGACCGCATCCGATGGCAAGCGCCTCGTCATGGGCGGCGACGACGGCAAGGTGGTCGCGCTCGATGCCAAGGGCGAGGTGACGCTGCTTGCGACCGATCCGAAGCGGCGCTGGATCGATGCGGTCGCGCTGCATGCCGACGGCGCTTATGCGTGGTCGGCCGGCAAGTTCGCGTTCGTCAAGAGCGGCAAGACTGAGGAGAAGTCGATCGAGGTGCCCTCGACCGTCGGCGGGCTCGCGTTTGCGCCGAAGGGGCTGCGGCTTGCGATCGCGCATTACAACGGCGCGACGCTGTGGTTTCCCAACATGGCGGCGGGCGCGGAATTCCTGCCCTGGGCCGGCTCGCATCTCGGCGTCACCTTCAGCCCGGACAACAAATTCCTGGTCACCACCATGCATGAGGCGGCGCTGCACGGCTGGCGGCTCGCCGACAACCGCCACATGCGCATGACCGGCTATCCCGGCCGCGTCCGCTCGATGTCCTGGAGCGCCGGCGGCAAGGCGCTCGCGACCTCCGGCGCCGACACCGTGATCCTGTGGCCGTTCGCCAGCAAGGACGGCCCGATGGGCAAGGAGCCCGCGATGCTGGCGCCGCTGCAAGCGCGTGTTGCGGTGGTCGCCTGCCATCCGAAGAACGACATCTTCGCCGCCGGCTACAGCGACGGCACCGTGCTGATGGTGCGTCTGGAAGACGGCGCCGAGATCCTGGTCCGCCGCAACGGTACCGCGCCGGTGGCCGCGCTCGCCTGGAACGCGAAGGGGACGACTCTTGCTTTTGCCGATGAGGAAGGCGATGCGGGCCTTTTGGAGCTGTAGAGCAGGCGTTACGCCTAGTTTGGCTTCTTTCCGGATTTAACGAGGCCCTCGATGGGTGCAAAAGCGTCACGCCCGGATCCGAGGGTCTCGTAGGTCGACGCCGCCTTGCTCATGGCCGCGTAGGCCTGATCGGCGTCCGCCGCAGCGTGATCGGATTTCAAGGCCGTGACGAGCGCAACCGCCACTATATAGTTGCCGAGCGCGGTCTGTTCGGCAGTGAGGAGTTCTTTGAGACGCTTGTCCCGTTCAAAGAAGCTTGCGGCTGTCTTACTTATGCCTTCGTCGCTTTTCCCGAGTGCCTGCATGGCCCAAATGGCGGTCGACAGAGTCAACAGGCGATAGAGCTTCGCGGGATTGCCCTTGCATTGATATTTGTCGCAAGCGGCGGCCATCGTTACAGTCCCGCGTTCCTTCGGAACAAACGTCGGTCCGAACTTGTATTGCATCAATCCCATGCGCAGGCCGTCACTCGCAAGGCTATCGTCCGCGCTGGAGAAATTCTCCAGAATGCGTTCAATGAAAACCGTGTTGCCGGACGCCATATAGGCGCCGATTAACAGATCATTGTCCCCCGGCGCCAATGACGGCCTGACTTCGTCAACGGGTGGAAGCTTGAGAATTTCAAAGTTCCGGAGTCCAGGCAGTCCTCCGTATGTACGAGCAAAATTCTCTGCGTCATCGTGCAGGCCGGCTCGGTAAAGAGCTTGCAGATAGATCGCTCGGAGGTATTCGGATCGTTCGGACGAGATGACGCGCCGCTTTTCATCTGGCGACGACCGGAAGAGTTGCGCGAGAAATCCGATCAATGTTTTGGGCTCAGACTTTGGCCACGAGGGCGCGTCCCTGATCTGTGACAAGATGGTATCGACGCAAGCTGGAAGCTTGGTGCGATAGTAGTCGTTCATGCAGTTCGGGTCGGCGGCCTGTGCGGGGAAGCTTTGGACAACGAGAAGCGCGATCGCGATGTATATAATTCTCACTTCAGGCCACCTCCGATGAAGTCGGAAGATGGTGTTTCTATCAAAAGTTGTCCAGAGTGAAATTTCGCTCAGAATGGTTATGTGCCTGTTGGGACAGTGGTGGCCCATCAAAATGGGGACGGCGGACTTCTGGAGCTTTGATCTGTCATCGTTCTGACCGTATAGGGTGACCATGCGGTTTCTGACGACCTTCCAGCTTGCTGACTTCGCGGACACGCTGGTCAGCCTGTTCACGGCCTTCGTGCTGGGCACGCTGATCGGCGCCGAGCGGCAGTATCGCCAGCGCACCGCAGGCCTGCGCACCAATGTGCTGGTCGCGGTCGGCGCTGCCGCCTTCGTCGATCTCGCCATGCATCTGACCGGCGCCGATGGTGCGGTCCGGGTGATCTCCTATGTCGTCTCCGGCATCGGTTTCCTCGGCGCCGGCGTCATCATGAAGCAGGGCATGGACGTGCGTGGGCTCAATACCGCGGCGACGCTGTGGGCCTCGGCCGCGGTCGGCTCCTGCGCCGGCGCCGATATGGTCGCGCAGGCGGCTGCCCTCACAGTGTTCGTCATCGCCGGCAACACGATGCTGCGTCCGCTGGTCAACGCGATCAACCGCATTCCGCTGAACGAGAAGACCTCGGAGGCGACCTACTATTTCAAGCTTGCGGTAGCGACCGACGCCTTGCCCGACATGCGCGACCGCCTCGTTGAAAAGTTAGAGGCCGCAAAATATCTGGTGGCCGATGTCGACGTGGTCGAGATCGGGGACGATATTCTGGAGATTGTCGCAAAGCTGGTCGCGACCGCGGTCGATCCGAACGAGCTGAACGCGGTGGCGACCGATCTTCAGCACCTGCCGGGCGTGCGCCACGCCACCTGGGAAGTCAGCACCACGGATTGAGCGCGGCGTTCTGGCGCCATGTGCCGGTTCCCGCGATCCGAGGCGACGGAACCGCGGCCTCCTAATTTCGTTGATCTGGCGGAAAGGTTCGCAAATGAACGAGATCAACGGCTATCAAGACAAGCGTAGATTTCGGCGGGATTTGCTGATCGCCTGTTCGCTGTTCGCGGCAGGCGTGGTGGTGTCCGGCCTGTCGCTCGCGCAGATCCGCGCCGAGAACCGACTGGATATGGCGCAGGCCACAGGGCCGCTTCAGGGCACACCGTCCGACGATCAGAGCAAGACGCCTGCGGAATCAAAACCCGGCGGCGACCGTCCGACCACGCCGGCGCCGGAGCCCGCGCGCCCCGATCCGCAGACGCAGGGCGCAGCGACCAAGCCAGCGCTGCCGCAGGCGCCAGCCGAGAAGATCGCGCCGCCGATCAAGGAGAAGTAGTTCTCCGTCATTCCGGGGCGCGCGGAGCGCGAGCTATGATGCGCAATTGCGCATCTGAGAATCCATTTATCCGCACGTAATGCCGCCCGATGGATTCCGGGCTCGACGCTTGCGCGTCGCCCCGGAATGACGGGTGGAGAGAGACGGCCCCTCAGCGCACCAGAACATTCCGGAACTGCCAGGGATCGCTCGTGTCGATATCTTCCGGAAACAATCCCGGACGATCCATCAGCGGCGTCCAGTCGGTGTAGAAACCTTTCACCGGGCCGAGATACGGCAGCTGAATTTCCAGCAGACGATCGAAATCCATCTCGTCGGCTTCGACGATGCCTTCGGTCGGGTTTTCCAGCGCCCATACCATGCCGCCGAGCACGGCGGAGGTCACTTGCAGGCCGGTGGCGTTCTGATAGGGCGCGAGTTTGCGGGTCTCTTCGATGGAGAGCTGCGAGCCGTACCAATAGGCATTGTTGTCATGGCCGAACAGCAGCACGCCGAGTTCGTCGATGCCATCGACGATTTCGTTCTCATCGAGGATGTGGTGCTTTTCCTGCATCTTCGCTGCGCGGCCGAACATTTCATGCAGCGACAACACGGCATCGTCGGCCGGATGATAGGCATAGTGGCAGGTCGGCCGATAGATCGCCTTGCCCGATGCGTCATGCACCGTGAAGTAGTCGGCGATCGAGATCGACTCGTTGTGAGTGACGAGGAAGCCATACTGCGCGCCACGGGTCGGGCACCAGGTGCGCACGCGCGTGTTGGCGCCGGGCTGCATCAGATAGATGGCGGCGCCGCAGCCAGCTTCGTGGGTGTGCGCATTCTCGGGCATCCATTTTTCATGGGTGCCCCAACCGAGTTCGGACGGCTGCACGCCTTCCGACAGGAAACCTTCCACCGACCAGGTGTTGACGAAGACGTCCGGCTCTTTCGGCGACTTGGAGCGCTGGGTGTCGCGTTCGGCGATGTGGATGCCCTTGATACCAGCCTGCCGCATCAAGTCCGCCCATTCGGCTTTGGTCTTCGGCTTGGGGGCATTGAGCTTCAGATCAGCGGCGACATTGAGGAGCGCCTGCTTGACGAAAAAGGAGACCATGCCGGGATTGGCGCCACAGCAGGAGACGGCCGTGGTCGAGCCCGCGGGGCGCGCCTTCTTGGCGGCCAGCGTCACTTCGCGAAGTGCGTAGTTGGAGCGCGCTTCCGGGCCCTTCGAGGAATCGAAATAGAAGCCGAGCCAAGGCTCGTTGACGGTGTCGATATAAAGAGCGCCAAGTTCGTTGCAGAGCTCCATGATGTCGGTGGAGCCGGTATCGACCGAGAGATTGACGCAAAAACCCCGGCCGCCGCCTTCGGTGAGCAGCGGGGTCAGCAAGTCGCGATAATTGTCCTTGGTCACGCCCTGCTGGATGAATCTGACATTGTGCTTCTCGCAATGTGCCTTGCGGCCCTCGTCCTTGGGATCGATCACGGTGACGCGCGACTTGTCGTAATCGAGATGACGCTCGATCATCGGCAACGTGCCTTTGCCGATGGAGCCGAAGCCGACCATGACGATGGGACCGGTAATCTTCGCGTAGATCTGCGAGGCGGGGCTCATGGGATGGTTTCTCCGGAACGTGCTGGCGGACAAGTGATGAGGGGTGGATCAGGCGGCGCGGCGCTTCGCGGTCGCTTCGATCTCGACCTTCATCTCGGGCTTGTAGAGCGCCGAGACGACGAGAAGCGTTGCCGCCGGACGGATTTCGCCGAGGATTTCGCCGCAGACCGCGAAATGGGCGTCTGCGTCCTTGGCGTCGGTGAGGTAGTAGGTCACGCGGACGATGTCGGCCATCTCGAAACCGCCCTCCTTCAGGGCAGCTTCGATGGTCTTGAAGCAGTTGCGTGACTGGCTGGTGACATCGGCCGGCATCGTCATCGTGGTGTAGTCATAGCCGGTGGTTCCCGCGACGAAGGCGAACTCGCCGTCGATCACGGCGCGGCTGTAACCGGCGGTCTTCTCGAACGGAGAACCGGTGGAAATCAAGCGGCGGGACATCGGTTTCGACCTCGACTGAAGGGGTATTTCGTGGGGTTTACGGGCAATTTGCGGGCCCGCGCAACCCCGAAGGCAACGCGGCAGATGAGCTAGCGGGGCAGGCGCGGCGCGGCGTCGCCGCGGGACGCGGCTTCGGTCTTCGCCATGATGGCAATCCCTTAAGCCGCGTTCGCGCGCAAAGCGCGCGATGCCCGCCGTTTGGGCAGGAGTGCACCGGCCGGGACGATCATCCCGGAGACGCCGTCGAGCGCGCCCGCGGTGAATTCGAGCGCCAGCAGGCGGTCGCGCTCGAACGGGCCGGGCAGCGACAGCTCGCCGGTCTTGGCGGCGGAGAAGCCGAAGCGGGCGTAATAGGGGGCATCGCCGAGCAGGATCACGGCGACATGCCCGCGCGCCCGGGCGGCGGCCAGCGCTTGTTGCATCAGCGTGGCGCCGATCCCGAGCTCGCGGCAGGCAGGGTCCACCGCCAGCGGTCCGAGGACCAAAGCGGGCCTGCCTCCGGCGCTGACGTGCCACAGCCGCACGGTTCCCACGAGTGTTCCCTCGCGCACAACCGACAGGGCAAGCCCCGCGGCTGGTGCACGTCCGTCGCGCAGGCGCTGGCAGGTGCGGCCATGGCGGTTCTCGCCAAAGCTGGCATCCAGCAGCGCTTCACGGGCGGCGACGTCGGCAGCACGTTCCGCACGGATCGCGAACGGAGCGGCATTCGAGTTGAGGGCGACTTGTGTCTTCCGAAGAGCAGTCATGGCGCGTCAGTCCCCGCTTGAACCGACGTGCGAGAAGCACGCCGGTCCAAGGCGTCGTCAGAAATCGAAATGTCAGGGAGGGAGCCGGCAAGCCGGCTCCCGGGTTCGTCAGGCCTCAGAACAGGAGGCGGATCAGATGTGGCAAATCAGATGTGGTAGGTCTTCAGCGGCGGGATGCCGTTGAACGCCACCGCCGAGTAGGTCGACGTATAGGCTCCGGTGCCTTCGATCAGCAGCTTGTCGCCGATCTCGAGCGTCACCGGGAGCGGATACGGGTTCTTCTCGTACAGCACGTCGGCGCTATCGCAGGTCGGACCCGCGAGCACGCACGGCGTCATGTCCGCGCCGTCATGCGGGGTACGGATGGCGTAACGGATCGACTCGTCCATGGTCTCGGCGAGACCGCCGAACTTGCCGATGTCCAGATAGACCCAGCGCACCTCGTCCTCGTCGCTCTTCTTCGAGATGAGCACGACCTCGGATTCGATGATGCCGGCGTTGCCCACCATGCCGCGGCCCGGCTCGATGATGGTCTCCGGAATCTGGTTGCCGAAGTGCTTGCGCAGCGCGCGGAAGATCGAGCGGCCGTAGGTGACGACCGGCGGCACGTCCTTGAGGTACTTGGTCGGGAAGCCGCCGCCCATGTTGACCATGGTCAGGTTGATGCCGCGCTCGGCGCAGTCGCGGAACACCTGCGAGGCCATCGCCAGCGCACGGTCCCACGCCTTCACCTTGCGCTGCTGCGAGCCGACATGGAACGAGATGCCGCACGGCTCCAGGCCCAGGCGCTTGGCAACGTCGAGCACCTCGACGGCCATCTCCGGGTCGCAGCCGAACTTGCGCGACAGCGGCCACTCGGCGCCGGCGCAGTCATAGAGGATGCGGCAGAACACCTTCGCGCCGGGAGCGGCACGGGCGATCTTCTCGACCTCGGCGGTGCAGTCGACTGCGAACAGCCGAATGCCGAGCGCGAAGGCACGCGCGATGTCGCGCTCCTTCTTGATCGTGTTGCCGAAGGAGATGCGGTCGGGCGTAGCTCCAGCGGCCAGCGCCATCTCGATCTCGGCCACAGTCGCGGTGTCGAAGCAGGAGCCCATGGACGCGAGCAGCGCCAGCACTTCCGGCGCCGGGTTCGCCTTGACGGCATAGAACACGCGGCTGTCGGGCAGCGCCTTGGCAAAGGTCTGGTAATTGTCGCGCACGACTTCGAGATCGACCACGAGGCAAGGCTCGGTGTCCCGGCCCTCGCTGCGGCGGTTGCGCAGGAATTCCTGAATACGTTCGGTCATAGCACTCTCCCAAACGGCCCAGCGACGGGGATCCGTTCAAAAAAATAGCGTCGGATATGAGCGCTCCGGCCAGATCGCGCGATGGAGGCGCGACGAAGCCAAAGACTCAAACCAGACTGTGCTGCCGTGGATTGGTTGGGAATTTCCCGCCCGCACACCTGGCAATGAAGGACAAGCCTTTTCAGTAGCCCGCGCCGGCGTTGGACTGCCGGTAGAGACCAAAAAAGCCCGATCCGTCGTTGCTTTAAGTCGCGTCCCCCGTTGAGAGCGGGGTGCGCCGGTTCGCCTCCGGCTGCCAGTCACGGTTGCAAAGAGCAAAGTCACCTTCGACAAGGCATCTCTTTGAGAGAGATGCTGGACGCTCCGGGTTTGCTTCCGTCTTCAGACTTCTTGAGCCTTCCGACTTCCGCACTTCCGAAGAGCCCCTCGGCTTCTTCACCCCTTGGCGGCTGTCCGGCCTCTTGTCCGGATACCTACCGACTGACACACGACCACAGGCACGTGCGAAATTGGGCAAGACGCACATAAGGGTTTTGACTCTGCTTCGCAAGAATTTTTTTAGGCTGAGAACAGAATTGCCTAACATCTGCTTGCGCTGTGATGCGCGAGCGACGCTGAAGATGAACAGGCGTTAAGTTTTTCTGTGCAGCGCGCGTGTCGCTCGCGCCTGCACGCGTCAGCCGCGCTTGGTGAAGGGCTCGACGCGCTGAGCCGCGCGGATGAACGCGGTCATCACCAGCACGCCGAGTGCGAACAGCCCGGCCTGAAGGATGTGCGCGCCTTGGTCGCCGAGCCCGAACAGGATCGCGAGCGCCCAGCCGCCGGCAAACGCCGCGCCGAACACCTCGGCGCCGATCAGGATGGCGGCGCTGATGACGGTGATGACGCTCGGCCAGACGATCTGGCGGGAAGACGAGGAAGGCGCGTTCATGGGCTCTGGGGTCCGTGGCTTCGAGGGCCGCAATCTCCCCGAAAAGGCGGGCGGGAGCAAGGCCAAATGGCCCAAAAAAGCCCCATCGCGTGCTATAGCTGGCCCCAACAATCGAGCCACAAAACGGGACTTGTGATGTCAGAACCCCACCAAACTACGGACACCGAGACCAACCCGCTGCTGAAGGCCTGGGTGACGCCGTTTGCGACCCCGCCCTTCAACGAGATCACGCCGGAGCACTTCCTCCCGGCCTTCGAGCAGGCCTTCGCCGATCACTCCGCCGAGATCGCGGCGATCACCAATGATCCCGCGGCGACCGACTTCGCCAACACCATCACGGCGCTGGAGCGCTCCGGCAAGCTCCTGAACAAGGTCGCTGCTGTCTTCTACGACCTGGTTTCGGCGCACTCCAACCCGGCCATCCTGGAGATCGACAAGGACGTCTCCTTGCGGATGGCGCGGCACTGGAATCCGATCACGATGAACGCCGTGCTGTTTGGCCGCATCGCCCAGCTGCACGAGAACCGCGCCAATCTCGATCTCAGCCCCGAGCAGCTCCGCCTGCTGGAACGCACCTACACCCGCTTCCACCGCTCCGGCGCCGGCCTGTCCGAGGAGGCCAAGAAGCGCATGGCCGAGATCAACGAGAAACTCGCCCAGCTAGGCACCGGCTTCAGCCACCATCTGCTCGGCGACGAGCAGGAATGGTTCATGGAGCTCGGCGAGGGCGATCGCCAGGGTCTGCCGGAGAGTTTCGTCGCCGCCGCCAAGGCCGCGGCAGAAGAGCGCGGCATGGCCGGCAAGGCCATCGTGACGCTGTCCCGCTCCTCGACCGAGCCGTTCCTGAAGAGCTCGGCCCGGCGTGACCTGCGCGAGAAGGTCTACAAGGCTTTTACCGCGCGCGGCGACAACGGTAATGGCAACGACAACAACACGACCATCGTCGAGATCCTCAAGCTGCGCGAGGAGAGCGCCCAGCTGCTGGGCTACCCGACCTTCGCCGCCTACCGGCTCGAGGATTCCATGGCCAAGACCCCGGATGCGGTGCGCGGCCTGCTGGAGCGGGTCTGGAAGCCGGCCCGCGCCCGGGCGCTGGCCGATCGCGACGAGATGCAGACGCTGATCACGGCCGAGGGCGGCAATTTCAAGCTCGCGCCCTGGGACTGGCGCTTCTACGCCGAAAAGCTGCGCCTCCAGCGCGCCAATTTCGACGATGCCGCGATCAAGCCGTATTTGACGCTCGACCACATGATCGCCGCCGCCTTCGACTGCGCCACGCGCCTGTTCGGCATCACCTTCGCGGAGCGCAAGGATGTCCCGGCCTGGCACCCCGACGTCCGCGTTTGGGAAGTGAAAGGTCCGGACGGCAAGCACAAGGCGCTGTTCTACGGCGACTACTATGCCCGGTCGTCAAAGCGCTCCGGCGCCTGGATGACCTCGCTGCGCGACCAGCAGAAGCTCGACGGCGAGGTCGCGCCCTTGATCATCAATGTCTGCAACTTCGCCAAGGGCGCCGACGGTGAGCCCTCGCTGCTGTCCCCTGACGACGCCCGTACCCTGTTCCATGAGTTCGGCCACGGCCTGCATGGCATGCTCTCCAACGTGACCTACCCGTCGCTGTCGGGCACTTCCGTGTTCACCGATTTCGTCGAGCTGCCGTCCCAGCTTTACGAGCACTGGCAGGAGCGGCCCGAGGTGCTCCAGCAGTTCGCCCGCCATTACCAGACCGGCGAGCCGTTGCCCGATGACCTCTTGCAACGGTTCCTCGCCGCGCGAAAATTCAACCAGGGTTTTGCCACCGTCGAGTTCGTCTCATCGGCGCTGATCGACCTTGAATTCCACACCCAGCCGGCCTCGGCCGCGCAGGATGTGCGCGCCTTCGAGAAGAAGGAGCTGGAGAAGATCGGCATGCCCGAGGAGATCTCGCTGCGCCACCGGCCCACGCAATTTGGCCACATCTTCTCCGGCGACCATTATGCCGCCGGCTATTACAGCTACATGTGGTCGGAGGTGATGGACGCCGACGCCTTCGGTGCCTTCGAGGAGGCCGGCAACATCTTCGATCCGGCGGTCGCAAAGCGCCTGCACGACGACATCTATTCGAGCGGCGGATCGGTCGATCCCGAAGCCGCCTATGAGGCCTTCCGCGGCCGGCCGCCCGAGCCCGACGCGCTGCTCCGCCGCCGCGGCCTGCTCGACGCCGCGAAAGCGGCCTGATGGGCATGCGCGCCCTCCTCGGGTTGCTGCTCGCCGCCGCGATGATCATCGCAGCGGGTCCGGCGAGCGCGCATCCGCATGTCTGGATCACCGCGACCAGCGAGCTCATCTACGCCGAGGACGGCTCGATCACCGGCGTCCGCCACGCCTGGACCTTCGACGACATGTTCTCGGCCTATGCGGTGCAGGGGCTCGAGAGCAAGACCAAGGGCGCCTATACGCGCGAGGAGCTAGGACCGCTGGCGCAGACCAATGTCGAGTCGCTGAAGGAATACGCCTACTTCACCTTTGCGCGAGCCGACGGCAAGAAGGAGCGCTTTAGCGAGCCGGTCAACTATTATCTCGACTACAAGGATACGGTGCTGACCCTGCACTTCACCTTGCCGCTGAAGACCCCGCTCAAGCCGAAGCAACTGATGCTGGAAGTGTTCGACCGCTCCTTCTTCATCGATTTCCAGATGGCCAAGGACAGTCCGGTCAAGCTGGTCGGCGCGCCCGCCGGCTGCCAGATGAAGCTGGAGCGCCCGAGCGACGGCACCGCGACCGCGCAGAAGCTCAACGAGCAGACCTTCATGGATGGCCCGAACGCCAATTTCGGCATGATGTTCGCCAACAAGATCACGGTGGATTGCCCTTGATCACGCGTCTTCATTCCCCGCTTGCGCGCGGGCTCCTTGCCTGCGCTGCCGTTCTCCTCGTCGTAGGCGCAGCCGATGCTGCGCTCCACGATCTCCTCGCGCAGAGCCCGTTTGGCGCGCCGCGGCCGGCACAAGCCGCAGAACCAGAAGCCAGCGGCATCATCGGCTGGCTCCTGGCCAAGCAGTCGGAATTCTATCGCCAGATGTCATCGACCATCCGGGCCGCGAAGACCGATGACTCGGCGGTGTGGACGCTACTCTTCATCTCCTTTGCCTATGGCATCTTCCATGCCGCCGGTCCCGGCCACGGCAAGGCGGTGATCGCCTCTTATCTGGTCGCCAACCGCGAGACCGCGCGGCGCGGCATCGCGCTGTCGTTTGCCTCGGCGCTGATGCAGTCGCTGGTGGCGATCCTCATCGTCGGCATCTCGGCCTGGGTGCTGAACGCGACCGCGAAAACCATGTGCAAGGCGGAGGGCGCGATCGAGATCGCGAGCTATGGCCTGATCGCGCTGTTCGGCCTGCGCCTGGTCTGGGTCAAGGGCGGCGCCTTCATCCGCGCGCTCCAGGCGTCTCAGCCGGTGCCAGCGATCGCCGGCGTGCCGCATGACCATCATGATCACGGCCATCACCATCATCATGATGCGCATGATCACCATCATCACGATCATAGTCACGCCCATCATCACCACGCGCATGACCACGTCCATGACGAGCATTGCGGCCACTCCCACGGCCCGACGCCGAGCGAGCTCGCCGGCCCCGGCGGCTGGCGGCGCGGGTTTGCCGCGATCTT
>WNGR01006121.1_pt1 | contig 14563 bp, 9 predicted proteins | sample 5407581 | NCBI WGS metagenome assembly WNGR01 (sample SAMN13153383, study PRJNA577476) | soil metagenome | isolation source: 80 cm soil or saprolite under Garry oak tree replicate 2 | place: USA:California | collected 2016-06-15
ACCTGGTTCCGAAAGATCAGATGAGGTCGAGGCCTCCACGGAAGCGCAATCGCCGTTGACCTGCGGATTTCGGACCGCACCGGCCCACGCCACAGTGACGACGGACCTCAAACTGCTTCCCGCGAATCGAGGCTAACGCAAAGGCGTGAGCGGCCTGGTCGAGAAACTTGAGGGCTAGGCGATCTTCGTCGTTGAGCCCGGACCGGCGGACCCGTCGAAGTAGAGTCTCCTTAGCCTGCGCTACTCCTCCAACCGCATCGCTATCTAGAATGTCGTTTAGTGCATTTACGAGAGTGCGCAGACACGTGACCTGCGGACTGCCCCAACCAGACTCGGTGCCGTTCAAGGCATCGCCAGCGCGACGAATCAGTTCGGTTGCCCGGCCCGGTGCACGGACGATCTCTGCCACAGCTGCGCGTGCCGCGAAATACTTCGCCCAGAGATCGACGTTGATCGAGCTCCAGTGCCCCGTTTCCTTAGAGGTCTCCTCGTCCTGAACGTCCCGTGCGAATATGGCTGACGCCTCAGTAAAGCGCTCGACCGCCTCGTCAGGATTCAGCAGGCCGGCGATGGCCGTCCTCCACCCGCGTAGTCCGTGAGACGTAAAGGCCTCTGGACACATCGCAGCTACTGTCTGAGCTGCCTCATAGTCGCCAGCGTTCTTGAACAGAGTAAACGCCGAAGGAATCTCCATCGCGAGGTAGCCTGCGCCAAGCCGAAATGCGGAGCCATTCACCTCGAATCCGCGAAACACTGGGCGCCAGGTCCCTTGAAATTCAGTCTCTAGGACGAAGCCGTGCGCCAAGAGGCCAGCTCTGTCCGTTGGATTCTTCGCGTCCATACTGAGCTTAAGGAGTGTTTGACCTAGTTCCTCGTACATCGAGCCGAGCAGGGCCCGCACGTCCGACGGGTTGGCGCCCGTGTAGTTCATGCCGTTCACATTGAGGAGCACCCGTAGTGCAGCGATCCGATCGAGGTCGTGTGAACTAGCGAGATCAACTGCAATTTTGAGTTCACGCAACGCCTGTTCGGCACACTGTTCCACCGCATCGCCGTCGCCCCATGCCCAATCAACAGCACTGAATAGGACGTAGCCAGCGTACGTGTGCTGCCCCTCGGCACTCCAGTCATCGGCGATCTGACGGAGCCGATCGAGCGCTTCATAGTTGGGCTTCTTGGTATTGTCCCAATGAGACCACCGCGCAGCTTCAAATGCCATGTGGCGGTCTCTGGGTGACTGGCTCTGGTCGGACATTCTGAAGCTGCGATCCTCCGGAGGTTCCAGCGTGCTGGCTAATCCTGTGGCTGGAGTTCGCCACCGGACTCAGCGTATGCTACTCCGCTCCACCGCCATGCCCAGTAGCCTCCGGTCGGCGCAACGAAACCATCAACACCGGCGTTATCCTCAGATCAAGCGGATCGGGGACGATTGCGCCCCCAAAGGTGCCGCCGCCGTAGCCAGACCTCCTGGTGCTGTTGGTTAACGAACTTGCGCGGGGCAGACACCAGCTTGGCGCAGCCGCACTCGCAAGGCTGTGCCTCCCCCGATGACACAACAGTGAGCTTGCTGCCACCGGCGGGTTCGTCAGCCGTGACATCTGTTGATCTTTGTGATAACTTTTCTACCATACGTCCGAATTCGGCGTTTGAAAGACGCTCCACCAGGGGCCCCAAAATTCTGCCTTTTTTCGCTCCATGACTACCTGTTCGAAGCACTCGTTGACTCGTTGACCTCGTCGAGCCGGCGGGTCTCCCGCACCACCCGGGTCCGGCCGGCGGCGTGCAACCGGAACACCTCGGCGAGCTCCGCGCGGGTACCGACGATCGAGCCGATGATGGTGATGCCGTTGAGCACCGTCTCGAAGATCGGCACCGGCACGGTGTTCTCCGCGGGCAGGGCGACGAAGATGAAGTCGTGGACGACGGCGGCTCTCATGACAGCACTCCTTAGAAGAAACCGAGCGGGCGGGGGCTGTAGCTGACCAGTACGTTCTTGGTCTGCTGGTAGTGGTCGAGCATCATCTTGTGGGTCTCCCGGCCGATGCCGGACTGCTTGTATCCGCCGAACGCGGCGTGCGCGGGGTACGCGTGGTAGTTGTTGACCCAGACCCGGCCGGCCTTGATGCCGCGGCCGAGCCGGTAGGCGGTGTCGGCGTTGCGGGACCAGACCCCGGCGCCCAGCCCGTACACGGTGTCGTTGGCGATCTGTAGGGCGTCCTCGGTGTCGCGGAACCTGGTGACCGACACGACCGGTCCGAAGATCTCCTCCTGGAACACCCGCATCCGGTTGTCGCCCTCGAACACGGTGGGCTCGACGTAGTACCCGTCCTCCAGGCCGGCGATGGTGCGCCGGTGACCCCCGGTGCGCACGGTGGCGCCTTCGGCCCGGCCGATGTCGATGTAGCCGAGGATCTTCTCCAACTGGGTACGGCTGGCCTGGGCGCCCATCATCGTGGCCGGATCCAGCGGGTCGCCGGCGACGATCGCCTCGACGCGAGCCTGCGCGCGGGCCATGAACTCGTCGTAGATGGATTCGTGGATCAGCGCGCGGGACGGGCAGGTGCACACCTCGCCCTGGTTGAGGGCGAACATCACGAAGCCCTCGATGGCCTTGTCGAGGAACTCGTCGTCGGCGGCCATGACATCGGGCAGGAACACGTTCGGGCTCTTGCCGCCGAGTTCGAGGGTGACCGGGATGAGGTTCTCGGTCGCGTACCGCATGATGAGCCGCCCGGTCTCGGTCGACCCGGTGAACGCGATCTTGGCGATCCGCGGGCTCAGCGCGAGCGGCTTGCCGGCCTCGGCGCCGTGGCCGTTGACGACGTTGAGGACGCCGTCGGGGATGAGGTCCCCGACGATCTCCATCAGCTTCATGATCGACGCGGGGGTCTCACCGGCGGGTTTGAGCACGACGGCGTTGCCGGCGGCCAGCGCGGGGGCCAGCTTCCATGCCGCCATCAGCAGCGGGAAGTTCCACGGGATGATCTGGCCGACGACGCCGAGCGGCTCGTGGTAGTGGTACGCGACGGTGTCCTGGTCGATCTCGCCGATCGAGCCCTCCTGCGCCCGCAGCGCGCCGGCGAAGTACCGGAAGTGGTCCACGGCCAGCGGCAGGTCCGCGGCGAGGGTCTCCCGCACGGCCTTGCCGTTGTCCCACGTTTCCGCGACCGCCAGCTCCTCCAGATGCTGCTCCATCCGGTCGGCGACCCGCAGCAGCGTGTTGGAACGCTCGGTGATGCTGGTGCGGCCCCAGGGCTCGGCCGCGGCGTGGGCGGCGTCCAGGGCCAGCTCGACGTCGGCCGCCCGGGAGCGGGCCACCTTGACGAACGGCTTGCCGGTGACCGGCGAGAGGTTGTCGAAATACTCACCGTCGAGCGGCGCGACCCACTTGCCGCCGATGAAGTTGTCGTACCTGTCCGGAAAGGACGTGACCGAGCCGGGCTGACCCGGCGGCACATATGCCATGGCGGCCTCCTACCTGCCTGTGCGGTCCCGATCGGCGGAACCGGATGCGAGGAAGGTAGGCGGCCCGAGGTAGGCCGAAGGTTGGTCGATCCTCAGAGCTCGTAGGCGGTCTGCAGGCGGGCCCGCAGCAGCGGCCGGGCGGCGTGCGGCGCGCTGCCCAACGCGCGCAGGGCACGCTCCAGCACGTCGACGTCGTGCGGCACGGCCTCGGCGTAGCGCAGGACCGCCTGCGGATCCGGGCTGGCCAGCAGGGCCTCCCGCACCGCGACGGCCAGGTAGTTGCCGTACGCGGTCAAGCCCGGCGCATCGGTACCGGCGAGCAGTTCGCCGCGGTAGGCCGCGGCCGCGTCGAGGAGCCGGCCGGCACGCAGCGCCGCCAGTACCTCGGCGGCGTCACAGGACACCGGGACCGCGAGCCGGTACGGCCGCGACGCGATCGCACCGCCCACCGCCGCCCGCAGGTGCGAGATCTCCGCCTTCACCGTGGCCCGGGACACCGGCCGGTCGCCGTAGAGGTGGGCGTGCAGGGCATCCAGGTTCAGCCCGTCGGGGTACAGCACGAGCAGCGCGAGGATCTCGAGCTGGCGGCGGGTCAGCCGCAGCCGCACCCCGCCCAGTTCCGCCTCCCCCCGGCCCAGCAACCGCAGCACGAGCGTCGCGGGCGGCGACGGTACCGCCGGCAGGGCCTGTTCGAGCAGGTGGGCGAACGCGACCGCGGTCGAGCCGCCGATCGGGTGTGCCCGGTCCCATGTGGTCGACAGGTCCAGCACCCCCAACTGCCGGCCGGTCGACGGGTCGTGCACCGGGGCCGCCCAGCAGGTCCAGTCGTGCACCCGGGCGTTGAAGTGCTCAGCCGAGTTGACCGCCGCGGCGCTGTCCAGGCGCAGCGCCAGATCCAGCGCATTGGTACCGACACTCGCCTCGTCCCACCGGCCACCCGGCACGAAGTTGACCCCCTCGGCGCGGCGGCGCATCACCGATCCCTCGCACGTCCACAGGATCCGCGCGGCCGGGTCGGTGACCGCCACCACGAGCCCACCGTCCTCGGCCGCCAGGCGCAGCTGCGCCTCGATCCGCGCCACGGCCGAGCGCAGCGGGCTGGCCTCCCACGCCGCCTGCGTCTCGGCGGCATCGGCGAGCGGGGCCTCCGCGACGTCGGGCGAGATGTGCTCCGCGGACCGCTCCCAACTGGTGACGATCTCCGGCCGGGCCCGGGCCGCTGCCGGCGAGCCCGCCCGCCCCTCGCGATCGACCAGGACGTACCGCTCCCATATCTCGACCAGCCGCCGACGGTCGGGCGGACGCCCGCCACCAGCCATCCGACACCTCCCTCCGCCACGTCCCCCCAGTACCGACACTGCACCTGCCCGGGCCCCGCGGTCCAGAGGCAAAGGACCCCTGCTGGCGGGTCGGGACCTTTGGCGGGTCGCGACCTTTGGCGCGGCCGAGGGGTCCGAAGGGCCCTGACGCGGCGGCCCGCCCCGCCGTAAGTCTGTCGACGCCGGAAATCTAGTGTTGGATGACCTGCGCAGGAGGAGGCAGCAGACCCGTGTCGACACTTGACATCTCTCGCTGGCAGTTCGGCATCGTCACCGTGTACCACTTCTTCTTCGTGCCGATCACGCTCGCGTTGTCGTTCGTGGTGGCCGGGATGCAGACCGCCTACTACCGCACGCACGATCCGAAGTACAAACGGATGACCAAGTTCTGGGGCAAGCTGTTCCTGATCAACTTTGCCATGGGCGTGGTCACCGGGCTGGTACAGGAGTTCCAGTTCGGCATGAACTGGAGCGCGTACTCGCGCTTCGTCGGCGACATCTTCGGCGCCCCGCTCGCGATGGAGGGTCTGCTCGCGTTCTTCCTGGAGTCGACCTTCATCGGTTTGTGGATCTTCGGTTGGGACCGGCTCCCGCCGCGGCTGCACCTGGCCTCGATCTGGGCGGTTGCCGTCGGTACCTGGCTGTCGGCGTACTTCATCCTCGCCGCGAACTCGTGGATGCAGCATCCGGTCGGCTTCCGGATCAACGAGGCGCGCGGGCGGGCGGAGCTGACCTCGATCTGGCCGGTACTGACGAACAGCACCGCACTGGTGACCTTCCCGCACACCATCACCGCCGCGATGGTCACCGCGGGCGCTTTCGTGATCGGTATCAGCGCGTGGCACCTGAAGCGCCGCAGCGAGGTGCCCATCTTCCGGGCGTCGATGGTGATCGCCATGTGGGTGACCCTGATCGGGGGCATCGGCACCGCGGTCACCGGCGACATCCAGGCGAAGATCATGACGACCCAGCAGCCGATGAAGATGGCCGCCGCCGAGGCGCTCTACGACACCGCGCAGCCGGCTTCGTTCTCGGTGTTCACCATCGGATCGCTCAGCGGCCGCGAAGAGATCTACTCGCTGCGGGTACCGAAGTTGCTGTCGTTCCTGGCCACCGCCGACATCAACGGCGAGGTCGAGGGCATCAACAACATCCAACGCCAGTACGAGCAGCGCTACGGTCCGGGCGACTACCGGCCGGTCGTCCCGGTCGCCTACTGGGGGTTCCGGCTCATGATCGGGCTGGGTCTGCTCGCGACCGCGTTCGCCGCGTTCGGTCTGCTGGTGATGTGGCGGGGCCGGTTGCCGTCATCGCGGTGGTTCTGGCGGGCCGGGCTGTGGGTACTGCCCGCGCCGCTGCTCGCGAACTCGTTCGGGTGGATCTTCACCGAGATGGGCCGCCAACCCTGGGTGGTGTTCGGCAACATGAGGACCGCCGACGCGGTTTCCCGCAGCGTGGCTCCCGGCCTGGCGTTGACCTCGGTGATCGTGCTCACCGTCATATACGGCGCCCTCGCGGTGGTGGAGGTCGGGCTGCTCGTCCGGTACACCAGGGCCGGCCCTCCGCCGGAGGACGAGGAGACCGTGCCAGCCGAGGGCGACCGGCCGCTGGCCGTCGCCTACTGACCCGGGGAGGATGCCGTGCGCCTGGCCGACTTCTGGTTCGTCGTCATCGCGTTCCTGTTCGTCGGGTACTTCTTCCTGGAGGGCTTCGACTTCGGCGTCGGTGCGCTGCTGCCGGTACTCGGCCGCGACGACGTCGACCGCCGCGTCATGATCAACACAATCGGACCGGTGTGGGACGCGAACGAGGTCTGGGTGGTGGTCGCCGGGGCGGGGATGTTCGCCGCGTTCCCGTACTGGTACGCCACCCTGTTCAGTGGCTTCTACCTTCCGCTGTTGCTCATCCTGGTGGCGCTCATCGTGCGCGGCGTCGCCTTCGAGTTCCGCGGCAAGGTCGACAGCGCCGCCTGGCGGCGCCGCTGGGACGCCGCGATCGTCTTCGGCAGCGTGGTGCCCGCGCTGGTGTGGGGGGTCGCGTTCGCCAACATCGTCCGTGGCGTTCCGATCAACGCCGGCGGCGACTTCACCGGCAACCTGCTGACGCTGCTCAACCCGTACGCGCTGCTGGGTGGCCTGGTGACGCTCGGGCTGTTCCTGACCCACGGGGCGATCTTCCTCGCCGCGAAGACGGTCGGCCCGATCCGCGCCCGGGCCCGCGCCCTGGCCGGCCGGATCGGCGTGGCCGCCGCGGTGCTCGCGGTCGCCTTCCTCGGCTGGACCGAGGCCGCCTACGGCAACGGCGGTTCGACCGTGATCGCGGTACTCGCGGCCGTCGCCCTGCTGGCCGCGCTCGTCGCCAACGCCCGGGAGCGGGAGATGCTCGCCTTCGCGGGTACCGGCGCGGCGATCGTCCTCGCCGTCAGCGCGCTGTTCGTCGCGCTGTACCCGAACGTCCTGCCGTCGACGACCGATCACGCCTTCAGCCTCACCGTCGCCAACGCCTCGTCGACCCCGTACACGCTGACGGTCATGACCTGGGTGGCGGTGGTGTTCGCGCCGTTCGTGCTGCTGTACGAGGGATGGTCGTACTGGGTGTTCCGCAAGCGCATCGGCCGCGAGCTCATCCCGACCGAGGTACCGCACGGCGCTGGCCCACTACCGTTGCGCCCGGACGCCACCGCCGACGCCGACCGGCGATGAGACCCTTCGACCCGCGGCTGGTCCGGCACGCCCGGGCGACGCGCGGCTACCTGGTCGTCTGCGTCGGTATCGGCATCGCCGCCGCGCTGCTGATCGTCGCGCAGGCGGCGCTGCTGGCCGACGCGATCAGCGCGGTCTTCCTCGACCACCGCCCGGTCGGCGCGACCCTGGCCGCCCTCGCGGGCGTGGTCGCCGGCCGGGCACTGCTGGCCTGGGCGCAGGAATGGGCCGCGCACCGCGCCGCGGCCGCGGTCAAGAGCCAGCTGCGGGAGCGGTTGCTGCGGCAGCTGGTTCGCCTGGGACCGGGCTGGCTGACCGGACAGCGGGCCGGCGAGCTGGCCACGCTGAGCACCCGCGGCATCGACGCCCTGGACGGGTACTTCGCCAGGTACCTGCCCCAGCTGGTGCTCGCCGCGGTGGTGCCGGCGATCGTGCTGGCCCGCCTCGCCGGCGCGGACCTGCTGGCCACCGCGACGATCGCGCTGACCCTGCCGCTCATCCCGGTCTTCATGACGCTGATCGGCTGGACCGCCCAGGCGCGCGAGCGACGCCAGTTCGCGTTGCTCGCCCGGCTGGCGCACCATTTCCTCGACGTGGTCGCCGGGCTGCCCACGCTCAAGGTGTTCGGCCGGGCCAAGGTCCAGGCGCAGACGATCCGCCGGGTCACCGACCAGTACCGCCGGGAAACCCTGCGGACCCTCCGGACCGCGTTCCTGTCGTCGCTGGTCCTGGAGCTGGTCGCGACGATCTCGGTGGCCCTCGTCGCGGTCATGGTCGGGCTGCGCCTGCTCGACGGCCGGCTGGACCTGCGTACTGCCCTGCTGGTGCTGATCCTCGCGCCCGAGGCATACCTGCCGCTGCGGATGGTGGGCACGCATTTCCACGCCAGTACGGAAGGGCTGGCCGCGGCCGAGCGGGTCTTCTCGGTACTGGAGGAGCAGCCGCCACCGCGCGGTACCCGCACCGCCGTGCCGTCCGGCCGGATCGTCCTGTCCGGCGTCCGCGTCGACTACCCCGGCCGCTCGGTACCGGCGCTCGACGGCGCCAGCCTGACCATCGCGCCCGGCTCGGTCGTCGTCCTCACCGGCCCGAGCGGCTGCGGGAAGTCCACCCTGCTGGGTGTGCTGCTCGGGTTCGTCACACCGGACGACGGGCGGGTGTGCGTCGGCGGCGTCGACCTCGCCACCGTCGACCCGGACGCCTGGCGCCGGCAGGTGGTGTGGGTGTCGCAGCGGCCGCACCTGTTCGCCGGTACGGTCGCCGACAACATCCGCCTCGGCCGCCCGGACGCCAGCGACGAGGCGGTACGGGAGGCCGCCCGGCTGGCGCTGGCGTCGGACTTCCTCGACGCGGTGGTCGGCGACGGTGGTGCCGGGCTGTCCGCCGGACAACGGCAGCGGGTCGCGCTGGCCCGGGCGTTCCTGTCCGACGCGCCGGTGGTCCTGCTCGACGAACCGACCGCGAACCTCGACCGGGGTACCGAGGCCGCCGTACTCGACGCCATCCGTGGTCTCGCGCGCGGGCGCACGGTCGTCCTGGTCGCGCACCGCCCGGCCCTGCTCGGCGTGGCCGACCGGGTGGTCCGCATGGAACACGGTCGCGTGGTGGAGCAGACACCGGCCCCGGTCGTGGTGTCCACGGCTGCCACCCGGACCCCGTCGCACCTCGCATCACCCACCACGGATCGGGAGACCCCGCCGCGCTGGCCGGTGTGGCGGCTGCTCCGGCTCGCCGCGCCGGTCGGGCCGCGCCTCGGGCTGGCCGTGCTCTGCGGGGTGCTCGCGGCCGGCAGCGCCGTCGGCCTCACCGCGACCGCGGCCTGGCTGATCTCCCGCGCGGCGCAACACCCGCCGGTGCTCTACCTGACCGTCGCGATCGTCGGGGTGCGCACCTTCGGCATCGCCCGCGGCGTGTTCCGCTATCTTGAGCGGCTGACCGGCCACGACGCCGCGCTGCGGGTGCTTGCGCTGCTGCGGGTACGCACCTACGAGCGGCTGGAACGGTTGGCTCCCGCCGGGTTGCCGGTGCTGCGCGCCGGCGACCTGGTCAGCCGGTTCGTCGCCGACGTGGACGCCGCGCTCGACATCCTCGTCCGGGCGGTGCTGCCCTACCTGGTCGCGGTCCTGATCGGCGCGGCCGCGGTCGGTCTGGTCGGCACGCTGCTGCCCGCGGCGGGTGCCGCACTGGCGCTAGGGCTGCTGCTGGTGGCCGTGGGCGTACCACTCGTCCAGCACGCCGCCGCCCGCCACGCCGACCGGCGCACCGCGCCGCTGCGCGGGGAACTCTGCACCGCCGTCGTCGACCTGCTGCACGGCCTGCCGGACCTGCTCGCGTACGGCGCGGCCCGGCGGCGCCTGGACGCGCTCGCGGACATCGAGGTGCGGCTGCGGCGGGCCACCGCCCGCTCTGCGGCGGGCGTCGGGCTCGGCGCCGGCCTGGTCGCCCTCGCCGGCGGCGGTTCCGTCTGGGCGGCGCTGGCGTGGGGCGCGGACGCGGTACCCGCCGGCAGGCTCGACGGTGTCCTGCTCGCAGTCGTGGTACTGACCCCGCTCGCCGTCTTCGACACAGTCACCGGCCTGCCCACCGCCGCGGCGAACCTGGCATCCGCCCGGACCGCCCTCAGCCGGGTCTTCGGCCTGCTCGACCGCCCCGAACCAGTCTCCGAACCGGCCCACCCGGTGCCCCTCCCCGCGCCGCCCTACCGCCTCGACGTCGCCGGTCTGTCGGCACGCTGGTCGCCGGACGGCCCCGACGTCATCGCCGAGCTGGACCTCGCGGTGGCGCCCGGCAGGCGGGTCGCCGTCGTCGGACCGAGCGGATCGGGCAAGAGCACGCTGGCCGCCGTACTCGTCCGTTTCCTGGAGCCCAGCGCCGGACAGGTCCGGCTGGGCGGCGTTGACACCCGCACGCTGACCGGCGACGAGGTGCGCACCGTCGTCGGGCTGCTCACCGACGAGGCCCGGCTGTTCGACACCACGATCGCCGAGAACCTGCGCATCGCCGACCGGGACGCCGACGACCGGCGGCTACGCGCGGCGTTGGCTCAGGCACGGCTGCTCGACTGGGTCGATTCGCTGCCCGCGGGCCTGGACACGATGGTAGGCGAGCACGGCGCCCGCCTGTCCGGCGGGCAGCGACGGCGCCTCGCGCTGGCCCGGGTACTGCTGGCGGACTTCCCGATCCTCGTCCTCGACGAGCCCACCGAACACCTCGACGAGCCGACCGCACGGGCGCTGACCGCCGACCTGCTCGACGCGACCCGCGGCCGGACCACCGTACTGATCACCCACCGGCCGATCACGCTCGACGACGTCGACGACATCGTGACCCTCGATCGCCGCAGCGGAGCCATCCTCATGACGGCGCTGCGTACAGGTCGAGCAGCCGCAGCCGGGTGGACTGGAGCCGGTCGACGACGACCTCGGTGAACCGCATCGTCAACTGGAAGCCCAGCACGGGATCACGCTGACACAGCTCCCGGATCGCCGCGCCGTCGAACTCGATCGCCAACGTGACCTCCCCCGCACTGGCGGAGAAATGCCAGCGGTACGGCGGGAACAGCCACGACCAGCCCAGCACGGCACCGCGACCGAGGCTCTCCACCACCACGGCGCCCCGGCCGGGCAGCTGGGTCTCCAGCGAGACCCGCCCCTCGCGGATGAGCCAGAACCGCTCGGCGCGCCGGCCCTCCTCGAAGATCCGGGCACCGGTCGGGAACATGGCCTTGCGCGCCCAGGGCTGCAGCTGGTTGAGCTGGGCCGGGCTCAGGCCGGCCAGGAACGGCTGGGTCGACAACAGGTCGCGCACGGTCTCCATCACGCCCTCCTCGCCCGCGGGTACTCAGGTCAAGGGTCACCTGGACCCGCCCGGCGCGGAAGGGACCAACGACACCGGCGCGCAGGCCAAAGGTCACGAGCAGGCCCGAGCAATTCGTCGTAGCGGCGACCCGCGGCTGCCACTGGCTGGAACCGGGGCCTTCGGTGGCCACGCCACGTCGGCCATGATGCTGTCGGAGGCTGAACTCCGGTCCCCGGTGTACCTCGGATCGGGGTCAGGGTCGGCGGCCAGCGCGGTCGGCGACCCGCGACGTGCGAAAGGGTGCGATGGCGGCACCACCGGAAGGGTCGGGGGTCTTCGTCGGGCGCGAGAAGGAACTCAATATCCTGCGGTCGGCGCTGGACCACGTGCGCGCCGGGCAGCCACAGGTCGTCCTGATCGAGGGCCCGGCCGGGATCGGCAAGACCGCGCTGGTGGACCGCTTCCTCGACCTCGAGACCGACGTTCAGGTGATCCGCGCCAGCGGGGAGCCGTGGGAGGCGTCGGTCCCGTACGGTGTGGTCGACCAGCTGGTTCGCGGCGCCGGCGTCAGCCGGGCCAGGATGCTCGCCGGCCGCGAGCGCGCTCTGCCGGTCGACGAGCCCATCAGTGTGGGTGGTCGGGTTCTCGAACTCCTCGGGGATCTCGACGGTGAGCGGCCGGTTGTCGTCGTTATCGACGACGCGCACTGGGCCGACCTGGACTCGCTTCGGGCATTGCTCTTCGCGTTGCGCCGGCTGGTCGCCGACCGGGTCCTCACCGTGTTGACGGCGCGGCCGGAGGACATGAGCCGGCTGCCCGAGGGGCTGCGCCGGTTGGCCGAGGGGCAGACCGGAACGACCGTGCCGCTCGGGGAGCTCGGCACGAGTCAGGTGCGGGCGCTCGCCACATCACTGGGGTTGCGCGAGTTCTCCCACGGCGCGGCGGAGCGGCTGCACATGCATACCCAGGGCAACCCGTTGTACGTGCGAGCACTGCTCTCGGAAGTCCCGGCCGACCGGTGGCGTACGTGGCAGCCCGTGCTGCCGGCTCCGCGTGCCTTCGCCTCGCTGGTCGAGCGGCGGCTCGAATCGTGCAGCACGGCGGCCCGGCGGCTGGTGGAAGCGGCTGCGGTACTGGGTGGCCGTCCCTCGCTGGCGACGGCCGCCGCGTTGGGCGAGATCGACGAGCCGACGCTGGCGCTGGAGGAGGCGGCCGTCGTCGACCTGCTCCGGTCGAACGCGGAACCGGGTGCGCTGGAGGTGAGCTTCCCCCATCCGCTGGTACAGGCCGCGGTCTACGGGCAACTGGGTCAGCATCGGCGGGATCGGCTGCATGCCCGGGCGGCCGAGCTGCTGGATGACGTAGGGGCGGCTCTGCGCCATCGGGTGGCGGCGGCGCACGCGCCGGATCCGCAGCTCGCGGCGCAGTTGGCGGCGTACGGGCAGCAGCGGGCGAACACGGGCGGCTGGGCGGGCGCGGCCTCCGCCCTGGTGGCGGCAAGCCGGCTCAGCCCCGGTCGCGCGCTGCGGGAGTCCCGGTTGTTGCAGGCTGTCGACGCGATGGTCGGAGCCGGCGATCTGAGCCAGGCGAGCACGTTCGCGCGGGAAATCATGGGATTCCCTGCCGGCGCCATGCGCGATGCGGCGCTGGGCTACCTCGCCGTGGTACGCGGACGGCCGACCGAGGCCGAAGACCTGCTGCGCCGCGCGTGGGAACGTGCCGATCCCGCCAGGGACCCCGCGGTGGCGGCCACCATCGCGCAGCGCCTCGCCCTGCATGCCGTCGGCCGGCTGAACGGCACGGACGCCGTCCAGTGGACCCGCCGGGCCATCGAGCTGGCCGCGCCGCACGAACCGGTACGCGCTGAGTCGCAGGCCGTACTCGGGTTGGGTCTGGCGTGGCAGGGCCGCATGTCGGAGGGTCTGGCGGTACAGGAGGCCGCCCTGGCCGAGATCGCCGCACCCGACGAGAGTGCACTGCCGCCACGGATCAAGATGGCGCACGGCTGGCTACGCCTCGCCGACGACGACATCGTCGGCGCTCGCGCCGAACTGATGGAGACGGCTCCGACGGCACTCGCCATGGGGTCGATCCGGATCTCCCTGTGGGCGTACTCGTGGCTGGCCCTGACCGACTACGCGTTGGGCAACTGGGACGAGGCGATCCTCGACGCCGAGCGGGCCGTTGCGCTCCTCGGTGAGAGCGGCCATGCCTGGCTACGGCCGCTCGTCCGGTGGGCGGCGTCGGTGGTACCCGCTGCCCGCGGCGACTGGCGATCGGCGGAAGAGCACGTCCGGCTCGCCGTGGCGCAGACCGGTGACTACGAACTCATGATGGTGGGAGCGGCCCTCGCCAGGGCACACCTCGCCGCCGCACGAGGCGACAACGACGCCGTGCTACGAACCCTGGAACCGTTGACGACGATCCAACCGCGCGAGGCGATCGACGAACCCGGGTTCTGGCCCTGGCGGGACCTGTACGCCGACGCCCTGGTGAACGCCGGACTTCTCGACGAGGCAGACGAGCTGCTGGCTCCACGTGAGGCGCTGGCCGACCAGCGCGGGCGACGCCTGGAGATCGCCCGGTTGGCCCGCGTGCGGGGCCGCCTCGAGTCCGCACACGGCAGGGCCAAGGAGGCCGAGGCCGCCTTCCAGTACGGCCTCGAACAGATCGACGACCTACCGCTGCCGTTCGAGCGGGCCCTGCTCGAACTCGCCCACGGGCAGACGCTACGCCGCAACGGGAAACGTCGCGCGGCGGCAGTCCAGCTGCAAGCCGCCGCGGACCGGTTCGCCACCCTCGAGGCACAGCCGTACCTGGAGCGGTGCGAACGGGAGCTGATCGCGTGCGGTCTGGCTCCCACGGAACGGCGCACCTTCGACCCGACCCGGCTCACCGCGCAGGAACTCGCGGTTGCCCGGCTGGTCGCCGACGGTCTGAGCAATCGCGCCGTCGCCGCGGCACTATTCGTCAGCATCAAAACCGTGCAGTTCCACCTCACCCACATCTACTCGAAACTGGGGCTCAGTTCGCGGGCGGAACTCGCGGCCCGCCTTCGAGACGACGGGACCGACATCAACAGCCATTGAGCTTGGTTCATCCTGGCGTTACGGCACCTGACCGACATCCAGAGCAGCAGCGAATAACGGCCCTCCTGACATGTCCGTGGGTGTATCTGGGTGGTCATTTGCTTGAGATACACCGCTGATCCTGGGTGTGTGGCGGCTGGGTGTGTCTCGGGTCTTCTCGGTCAGGCGGTCGGTGACCGGGCCGGTGGTT
>WNGR01011318.1_pt1 | contig 14563 bp, 13 predicted proteins | sample 5407581 | NCBI WGS metagenome assembly WNGR01 (sample SAMN13153383, study PRJNA577476) | soil metagenome | isolation source: 80 cm soil or saprolite under Garry oak tree replicate 2 | place: USA:California | collected 2016-06-15
ACCAGGGCCGGATGCTGACCAGGCAGCAGCTGCTGGAGAACGTGTGGGGCTGGGAGTTCGCCGGGCAGTCCCAGGTGGTGGAGACGTACGTGAGCTACCTGCGGCGTAAGCTCGACCCGCTCGGCCCGCCGCTGATCCACACCCAGCGCGGCGTGGGCTACAGCCTGCGTCCCCCGCCGGAAACCGAGCGCGCGGGCAGATGAACCTCACGCGGCGATTGGAATCCGGCCGCGGCAGGCTCTCGCTGCGGTCCCGGCTCCTCGCCGGGCTGATCACGGTGACCGCGCTGTTCCTCATCATCATGGGCGTGGTCACCACCGTGGTGCTGGGCAACTCCGAGCAGAACCAGTTCAACTCCGATCTATCCCTGACGGCGCGGATCAAGCTGACCGAGGTCGCCGACCTCACCGGCGGATACGCCGTGGTCTACATCAACGTCCCCACCAGGAAGGTCGGCGTGCTCAGCCCGCCCTCGGCGGCCACGGCGGAGCTGCAGGCCCTGATCGGTGGCCTGCTGGCCACCAAGGGGAAGGCGCGACAGTACTTCGGCCCGGAGGGCAATCCGCAGCGGGTCCTGTTCGGCATCTCGGTGCCGGGCTACCCGCCGCTGACCGCGATCTGGCGGGATATCTCTCCCACCGAGGCGGCACATAACCAGGATCTGGTCCCCGCGGGCACCAGCGTCCTGCTGATCGCGCGGCCGAGCAGCGCGGTGGGCAGCGAGGTCCGCGGCCTGGTGGCCGCCGAGCTGATCACCGGCGCGATCCTGCTTGCCCTGCTCGCGGTGGGCGGCCGCTGGCTGATCAGCCGCGGCCTGGCGCCGCTCGACCGGATGGCGAGCACCGCCGACATGATCACCAGCCGGGGCGACCTGACCGCCCGGATGCCCGACCCGGGCGACCACGCCGAGGCGGGGCGGCTGGCCGGGGCGATCAACACCATGCTGGACCGGATCCAGCAGGCGTTCCGGGCGCGCTGGGACTCCGAGCAGAAGGTACGGCAGTTCGCCGCGGACGCGTCGCACGAGCTGCGCACGCCGCTCACCACCATCCGCGGGTACGCCGAGCTGTACCGGCAGGGCGCGCTCGGTGAGGACCGGCTGCCGAACGCCATGCGCCGGATCGAGCAGGAGGCGGACCGGATGTCCAGCCTGGTCGCCGAGCTGCTCGAGCTGGCCCGGCTGGACCGGGACTCCTCCCTCGACCTGACCGAGACCGACCTGTCCGCGCTGGTCGCGGACGCGGTCGAGGACGCCCGGGCGGTGGAGCCGAACCGGCCGGTCCGGGCCAGCACGCCGCCCAGCCTGGTCGTGGTGGCGGACGAGCCGCGGATCAGGCAGGTGCTGGCCAACCTGCTCGGCAACATCCGCGAGCACACCGCCCCGGACACCCCGGTCGCGGTCCGGCTGTCGGCGGCCGGCCAGGGCGCGCTGCTGGAGGTGACCGACTCGGGCCAGGGCATGGACGCGGAGTCGGCGGCGCGCGCCTTCGACCGCTTCTACCGGGGCGGGCACAACGGCAAGGACGGGCATGGCAGCGGCCTCGGGCTGTCCATCGTGCAGGCGATCGCGGCCGCGCACGGCGGGCACGCGATGCTCAGGTCGGCGGTGGGGGTGGGCACCAGCGTGCAGGTCTGGATCCCGTTCCAGCCTCCGGACCAGGTCTCCGGGCGAATGCCGCCTCCGGGCGCGACGTACAACTGACGACCCGAATTAGCCGACATACCAGCCCATACGCTGGCTATTCAACTACCGTTTGGGCATGGACGACCGCGAGATCGTCGAGGCCATCGTGGACGGCGACCTATCCGGCCTGGCCGCCGCCTACGACGAGTACGCCGAGTCCCTATACGGTTACTGCCGCTGGATGCTGGCTGAGCCGGAGGATGCCGCCGACGCGGTGGAAAACACCTTCGTCATCGCCGCAGGCCGGCTCGATCGCCTGCGCGATCCGCGCAAGCTGCGACCCTGGCTGTTCGCAGTCGCCCGCAATGAATGCCACAGCCAGCTGCGTGCGTCGGAGGTAGGCCTCGGTGAGGACACCAGCCTGCCCGATCCGCCCGCCGACGCCGCCGCTGACGTCCGGGGACGCGCCGAGCGGGCCGAACTGACCAGGCTCGTCCGTAACGCCCTAGACGAGCTGAGCCCGGGTGAGCGCGAGGTCATCGAACTCGACCTCCGGCACGATCTGCAGGGTGCCGACCTCGCGGCTGTGCTCGGCGTGCCGCGCAACCAGGCGCATGCCCTGGCGTCGCACGCCCGCGGCGAGCTGGAGGCGGACCTCGGCCCCCTGTTCGTGGCGCGTACCGGGCGGCGCGGCTGCGCCGAGCTCGACCTGCTGCTCGACGGCTGGGACGGCCAGCTGACCGGATCGACGCGCAAGCTGGTCAGCGGCCATATCGAGCAGTGTGACGCCTGCTCCGACCGCAGCCACGGCGCGCTGGGGGCGGCCGTGCGCTACGGCATGGTCCCGCTGGCCGCGCTCCCGCCCCGGCTACGCGACGAGGTGCTGGAGCTGTGCACCGACTCGAGCCCGGAGACGCTGTCCTACCGGCGGGACGTGATGGAGCGGGCCGGAACGTTCCTGCCCAACGGCTTCCCGCAGGCGATCCGCGCGCCGCGGCGACGGATGGTCGCACTGTCCGGGGCCATGGCGGTGGTGGGCGTCCTGGTCGCGATCATGGCGACCGGGATCGTCACGGTGCTCGCGCTCACCGGATCGCATTCTCCGCGGCCGGCCGCGGCCGGCGGGGGCGCCTCATCGGGCTCGGCGAGTACCCCGGCGACCGGGGATACCGGAGCGCCCGGCGGGGCGTCCCCGGGGGATTCGCCGGTCAGCAGCGTGCCGCCGGTGAGCAGCGCGCCGCTTCCGGCGGCACCGGCGTCCGTCTCGCCGACTAGGGCGAAGCCCTCGCGGTCGCACGCCACGGCCTCGCCGCCCGGGACCCCGACGCCGAGGCTCGCGACCACTCTGCCCATACCCACGGCATCGGCCACGACCAGTACGCCGACGGCTACGGTCACCGCCGCGGCCACGTCGCCGACCTAGCGGCGTTCGCGCCGCCGCCACACGCCGCCCGCCGGCACCCGGCAGATTTATGTCGTTCTGATATCTGGTTGTGCCGTTCTGACCGAGGTTCGGGCCGGACCGAACTACGGTTAGGCGCATGCAGGACAGCGCCGTGGTGGCGGCCGTCGTCGCAGGTGACACGGATGGCTTCGGCGCGGCATACGACCAGTACGCCGCGTCCCTCTACGGCTATTGCCACCGCGTGCTGCCCGGGCCCGAAGCCGCCGAGGCGGTGCTTGACACCTTCCTGATCGCGACGGCCAAGCTGGACGGGCTGCGCGATCCGGACCGGCTCGGTTCCCCCGCCCAGGGCTACCTGCTGGTGGCCCCGGCCAGGCTGGTGCTCACGTCGAAGAGCGGGACGCCGGCCAGCGGGTTCATCAGGCTCACCGCCTTGAACGGCCCGGTCCCGCACTACACCGTGCGGGTGGCGGCCGACCCGGGCCGGGTCAAGGTCGTCCCGGCGGACGGATCTCTCCCGGTGAACGGGACCGTCGAGGTGACCGTGACGGTGACCAGCAAGGTCGCGCTGACCACGCACGTCGTCGTGGAGCCCGGCAACCTCACGGTCACGGTGGTCTACAAGCTCAAGCCTCAGCCAGCACCCAAACCCTCGCCCCCGCCCCCGGCCTAGAAGGCAAGGAACCGGTCGAGTTCGGTGCGGGTGGGTGAGGTGGCCGCTCCGGCGCGGGTGACCGTCAGCGCGGCGGCCGCGTTAGCCCGGCGGACGGCCTCCCCCACGGTCAGCCCGGCGGCCAGGCCAGTCAGGAACACCCCGGAATGGGCGTCGCCCGCGCCGGTGGTGTCGACGACGTCCACGGACGGCGCCGCGATGTGGCTCAGCGACAGGCCGCGGCCCGCCCCCGGCCCCGGTACCCGCATGGCCACCACGCAGCCGTCCGGTCCGGCGCGGACGATGACATCGGCCTGAGCGGTCCGGCGGACCAAGCGGCGGGCCGCCTCGGCCGGGTCGTCGCTGCCGGTGAGCAGGGCGGCCTCGCGCTGGTTGCAGCTCCACCAGTCACAGCGGGCCAGCACCGGGTCGAGCACCGCCACGGGGATGTCGGCGACCAGCGGCCCGGGGTCGACGAACAGCAGCACCCCGGCCGGCAGGCCCGCCGCCCAGGCGCCGAGAACCTGGCCCGACCCGGGCGGGACCAGGCCATAGCCCGACACGTAGACCGCGTCGCCGGGGCGGACCCGGACCAGGTCCCACGAGCCCGGCGCGGCCAGCGACTCCGCGCCGAGCGCGGTGACGAACGTCCGCTCGCCGCCCGCCTCGACCAGGGCCACGTCGAACCCCGTGTCCGCGTCCGGGTCGGGCGTGCGGAGCAGCCGGATGCCCTCCGCGGCCAGCGCGGCGCGGACCTTGTCCCCCCACGGCCCGGTGCCGTGACCGCCCGCGTAGACGACGGGCAGGCCCTGCCGCACGGCCGCCGCCATGATGTTGAACCCGCCGCCCACCTCGATGGCGGCCGAGTCCGCAAGCATGTCGCCGCCGCGTTCGGGCAGCGCGGGCACCCACATCAGCAGGTCGACGATCGCCTCGCCCGCGAAGACGAGGCGGTTCAGCCAGGGCTGGCTCATGACGCCTCGATTCCGTGCCGATCGCGCAGGGCGAGCAGTTCGCCGGCGAGCGCCGCCAGGCCGAGGCCCTGGGCGTCGATGGCCGCGATGGCCTCGGCCGGGAAGGAGCCGATGCCGTGGCAGGCGCCAGCGATCGCGCCGGTCATCGCCGCGATCGTGTCGCAGTCGCCCCCGAGCGACGCGGCCAGCCGGCAGGCCCGCCACGGGTCGGCGGGCACGGCGGCCAGCACCGCGAACGCGGCCGGCACCGACTCCTGGGTGGCCAGGCTGGTGCCGACCAGGGTGTAGATAAGCCCGGCGGCTTCGGCCTCCCCGCCGGGCTCCCTGTCGGCCCGGGCGCGGCCCGCGACCAGGCCGGCGGCCCACTCGATGCGCGCCGCGACGTCCGCGCCGGCCACCCAGTGCCCGCGTCCGGCGGCGAGGCGCGCGGCCTGGATGCCCAGCGCGGTAGCTTGCGCGACCGTGGCGCCAGAGACGCCCGCGCTCACCGCGGCGGCCACGGCCGCGGCCCCGGCCAGCGCGATGCCGGTGTTGTGCGTGACGCTGCTCGCCCTGACGACATGGTCGACCAGAGTCGACAATCCAGCTTCGGCGGCGACGGCGTGAAGGGCGACGGGAACGGCGATGCCTACTGGCGCGATACGCATGGCGGCGCCGTTGGTGGTGCCGGCGGCACCGGCCTCTTCCGGGGGCACGCCGGCCAGGATGGCGGCCACGGCGCGCTTGGTGGAGGGGCCGAGCAGGTCGAGCGAGCCGCGTTCGGCCATGGCGCGCTCCCACTCGGTCAGCGCGGCCGCCAGCACGCGGGAGTCGATCGTGCCGTGGCCCTTGACCAGGAGCCGGGCCAGCAGGACGGCCTGCTCGGTGTCGTCGGTGACCGCGCCGGCTGGCATGCCCGCGGCGATGGGGTGACCGGGCGGGGCGGGCTCGAAGCCGGGGAGGAGCGGCCCCCAGCGGCGGACGATCTCGGCTCGGGAAAGCATCTGCGTGGGCATGCCGAGAGCGTCGCCGATGGCCAGCCCGTACAGCGCCCCCCGGGCGCGGGTCTCAGAGGACGTGGCTGCCGTACATTTCGCCGAGGGGGTCGGCGAGGAGTTCCAGGCGGGCGCCGTCGGGGTCGCGGAAGTACAGCGACGCGCCGCTCTCCTCCATGTACTCGACGCCGGCCGCCTCGAGGTTGGCGCGTAGCGCGGCCCACTTCTCCGGTGTCACCGAGATCGCGAGGTGGTGCAGGCCGCCGAGGACTTCGGCGTAGGGGCCGAGGTCCAGGCCGGGGAAGTCGAAAAAGGCCAGCAGGTTGCCGTTCCCCACGTCGAAGAAGAAATGATTGGACCCCTGGTAGTCGCGGTTCTCGATGATCTCGGTCAGCGGGAACTCCAGGACCCCCTGGTAAAAGCGGATCGTCCGCTCCACGTCGGAGCTCAGCAGGGCGGTGTGGTGGATGCCGCGGGCGCTGCTCGACGGGCGTTCGGCCTTGATGTACTGGTCGTGCAGGCGGGCGCGTTCGGCTTCGATGGCGGCGAGATCCATGGTGCTGAGCGTAGCCCAGCGCCCGGTGGGCGTCACGGTCGAGTCGCGAGCGACGTGACCAGCGCGGGCAGACCGGGCACCGGGCCGTCCTCGATCAGCCGGCTCAGCGCGGCGGTGTCCAGGTGAGCCGCCACCAGGTCGGCCAGCACGTCGAGCCGGGCCTCCCGGATGGCGGCGAAGCTGGTACCGGGCGCGGGCGTGAAGTCCCGGCCGGCCAGCGCCGCCACCTCGGCCAGGAAGGCCCGCCTGAACGCGTCGTTCTCCAGGGCGCCGTGCCAGCTCGTGCCCCACACCGGGCCGCGGCGGCAGCCGTCGAGGAAGGGTTCGGTCCCTTGACCGGCGGGTTCGGTGATCTCGGCGACGCCGTGATGGATCTCGTATCCGGCTACCGGCGCACCCAGCGCGCTCCCCCGCGGGCGGCCGAGGATCTTGTCCGCGCCGAACCGGACGCGCACCGGCAGCAGCCCGAGCCCGTCGACCGCGCCGCGGCGCGACTCCACCTCGTCCTCGATACGGCCGGCCAGCATCTGGTAGCCGCCGCAGATGCCCAGCACCGGGCGGCCGGCCCGGGCCCGCTCGGTGATCGCGGCGGCCAGGCCGCGATCCCGCAGCCAGGCCAGGTCGGAGACGGTGGCCCGGGAGCCGGGCAACACCACCAGGTCCGCGTCGGCCAGGTCGGCCGGGCTGGTCGCGAAGCGCACCAGCACGCCGGGCTCGGCCGCCAGCGCGTCCACGTCGGTGAAGTTGCTGATCCGGGGCAGGCGGACGACCGCGATTCGCAGTGCCGAGCCATAGTCGACAACCGTCGAGTATGCGTGGGGAGCCTGGCGGGCGGGGAGATTCAGGGAGTCTTCGGCGTCGAGCCACAGGCCTTCCTGCCAGGGCAGGACGCCGTAGACAGGACGGCCGGTGAGCTCGCGGAGCATGGTCAGGCCGCTGGCCAGCAGTTCGGGGGCGCCGCGGAACTTGTTGATCACGAAGCCGGAGATGAGCGCCTGGTCTTCGGGCGAGAGCAGGGCCAGCGTGCCGTACATGGCGGCGAACACCCCGCCGCGGTCGATGTCGCCGGTCACGATGACCGGCAGCCCGGCCGCGCGGGCCAGGCCCATGTTGGCCACGTCGGTTTCGCGCAGGTTGATCTCGGCCGGGCTGCCCGCGCCCTCGCAGATGACCACGTCGTAGGCGGCCCGCAGCCGGGCCAGGCTGTCCAGGGCGACCTGACGTAGCCACGGCGCGTGCGCGCGGTACCCCACCGCGTCGGCTTCGGCCTCGGGGTGGCCGAGCACGACGACCTGGCTGCGCCGGTCGCTGCCCGGCTTGAGCAGCACCGGGTTCATGTCGGCGGCCGGCTCGACGCCGGCCGCGGCCGCCTGCATCGCCTGGGCGCGGCCGATCTCGGCGTCGTCTAGGGTCACGAACGAGTTCAGCGACATGTTCTGCGCCTTGAACGGCGCGACCTTCACGCCCTGCCGGGCCAGCCACCGGCATAGCCCGGCGACCAGCACGCTCTTGCCCGCGTCAGAACCTGTCCCGGCGACCAGCAGCGTCCCTCGCACGGATGCAGGCTACTGGGTTAGGAGCGGGCCGGATCGCGCGGGCGGCCGCCCCGGATGTTTGACGAATCCTCCCGGGGTACTTGTAACCCCAGTCAAGCTTTAGAAGGAGGCCCTCATGTTGCTCTTGCTCCTCGCCCTACTGGTCGTCCTGGCCCTGTTCGGCGCGGGTTTCGCCCTGCACCTGCTGTGGTGGGTCGCCATCGTGGCGCTGATCGTATTCGTGGTCGGCTTCTTCATGCGCCGGTAAGAAGAGCTATCAGCACGGCCAGGGCGGTCGCCGACGCGGTGACCGCCCTGGAGAGCAGAACGGCCCTGCGGATGTCCTCCGGCTCCGGGACGCGCCCGGCCCCCAGGTTAGGGCGCGTCTCGGTCACACCGCCGTAGACGTTCGTCCCGCCTAGGCAAACCCCGAGCGCAGCCGCGAAGGCGGCCTCGCACCGGCCCGCATTCGGGCTCGGATGGCGGCCGCCGTCGCGGCGCACGACGTTCAGCACGGAAACGGGGCTGGTCCCGGTCACCAGCGGGGCGCAGGCCGCGGTGAGCGCGGCGGTGACGCGGGCCGGAATCCAGTTGGCCACGTCGTCCATCCGGGCCGCGGCCCAGCCGAATCGCAGGTACCGGGCGGAACGGTACCCCACCATCGCGTCGAGGGTGTTGACCGCGCGGTAGGCCACTAGCCCGGGTATCCCGGCGACGGCCCCCCACAGCAGCGGCGCCACCACGGCGTCCGAGGTGTTCTCGGCGACCGACTCCACCACCGCGCGGGCCATGCCCGCGGCGTCTAGCGTCGCCGGATCGCGTCCGCACAGGCTCGGCAGCACCGCCCTGGCCGCGGCGAGATCGCGGCGGAGGAGCGAGGAGGCGGCCCGTTCGGCCTCAAACTGTAGCGAACGGGCACCGGTGACCGCCCACACCGCGGTCGCGACCGTTATCACCTGCCACGGCGGCCGGCCTCGCGTACGGCGGTGCAGGGCGACGGCGGGGGCGGCGACGGCCAGCACGCAGGCGGCCGCGTGGGCGGCGCCGCGGCCGCGGCTGTCGGCGTAGTCGCGGGCCTCGAGCGCGGCGGCGGCGCGGCCGAACGCGGCCACCGGGTGACCGCGGCGCGGGTCGCCGAGCAGCGCATCGAGCGCCACGCCGGCTATCAGCCCGGCGGCGAGCGGCCATCGTGAGCGCTTTGGCACCCGCTCATTGTGGCCTAGGACCATTGGCTTACCGGGCGTGGGGCGGGCGGCCGATGCGCGCCGGGCCGGCCGCGGGCAGGCTGGTTCCATGAGAACCTACGCCGAGCTCCCCGGGCTGATGACGCAGATGACCGGGGACGAGAAGCACGGGCCCAGCGCGACGTCGACGCTGGACGTGCTCTGGGTCCTGTACGACCAGGTCCTCCGGGTGTCGGCGGACACCGCCGACGACCCCGGCCGGGACCGGTTCCTGCTGTCCAAGGGGCACGGGCCGGCCGCCTACTACGCGGTGCTCGCGGCCAAGGAGTTCTTCCCCGAGTCGTGGCTGGCCGGCTTCGGCTCGGCGGAGTCGCGGCTCGGGTATCACCCGGATCGTTCGCTGGTGCCGGGCGTCGAGATCGCGAGCGGGTCGCTAGGTCACGGCCTGCCGATCGGGGTCGGGCTCGCGCACGGGCTGCTGGCTCAGGGTCTGCCTGGCCTTGGTGACACGGCGCCGCGGGTGTACGTGCTGGTCGGCGACGCCGAACTGGACGAGGGCAGCAACAGCGAGGCGATCGTGTACGCGGGCGCCGTGGCGCTGCCCAACCTCACCGTGGTCGCGGTGGACAACCAGTCCTCTTCCTACGGCTGGGGGCCGGGCGGGATCGAGGCGCACTTCGCGGTCAGCGGGTGGTCGGCGGTCCGGGTTTCCGGCCGCGATCACGAGGCGCTGGCGTCGGCGTTCCGGGTTACCGCGGCGGGGGCGGCGTCCGCGGGCCCGCAGCTTGTGGTGGCCACCGTCGAGGGAAAGGAGTGAGGGTGATGCCTGATATGCGCACTGTCTTCGCGGAGACGGCGTCGGCGCTGCTGGACGAGGACCCGCTGGCCGCGGTGGTGCTGGCGGAGATCTCCTCAGACATGTTCGGCAAGGCGGCGGCGAGGCACCCGGACCGGGTGCTCAACGTGGGCATCAGGGAGCAGCTCATGGTCAGCGTGGGCGGCGGGCTGGCGCTGGCCGGGATGCGGCCGATCGTGCACACCTACGCGCCGTTCCTGGTCGAGCGGGCCTACGAGCAGGTCAAGCTGGATCTCGGCCACCAGGGCGTGCACGCCGTGCTGGTGAGCATCGGGGCGTCTTATGATGCGGCCCGGGCCGGGCGGACGCATCAGGCGCCGGAGGACGTGGCGCTGCTGGACAGCGTGCCCGGGTTCTCCGTGGTCGTGCCGGGGCACCCGGATGAGGTGGGGGCGCTGCTGCGCGGGGCGTTCGGCGCGCTGGAGGATGGCTCTACTTATATGCGGCTGTCTTCCGAAGCTAACCGTGAGGCGCAGCCGGTGTCGGCCTCGCTGCAGGTGGTGCGTCAGGGGCGGCGGGCGGCGGTGGTGGCGGTGGGGCCGATGCTGTCACCGGTGCTGGAGGCGGTCGCCGACCTGGACGTGACCGTGGCGTACGCGACGACGGTGCGGCCGTTCGACGCGGCCGGGCTGCGTTCGGCTGAGGGTGGCTCGGGGGCTGTGGTGCTGGTCGAGCCGTACCTGGCGGGCACGTCCGGTTATGCGGTGTCCGCGGCGCTGGCCTCGCGGCCGCACCGGCTGCTGAGCCTGGGCGTGCCGCGTACGGAGCTTCGGCGGTACGGAACGCCACTTGATCACGCTGCTGCTTACGGGCTCGACGCGGCCGGGATCCGGCGGTCGGTGACCGGGTTTATCGGTTTGACTTAGAGTGCTCTCCATTTCCGAGACTTTGTTTTATGAGATACCGAACGATCGGAAGTGACCCGGCCACCCGCCGCGACGTGAGCGTGCTGAGCCTGGGCGCGATGCTGATGGGCAGCCGGACCGACGAGGCGACGTCCTTCGCCATCCTGGACCGGTTCGTCGAGGCGGGCGGGACCTTCATCGACACGTCGGGGAACTACGCCTTCTGGGTGCACGGCACCCAGGGCGGGGAGAGCGAGGAACTGCTCGGGCGCTGGCGGCGCAGCCGCGGCATCGGCGACGAGATCGTCATCGCGACCAAGGTGGGCGCGCGGCCGCTGGCCCCTAGTACTGGTTTCGAGGGCGTGGCACTGGACGGTCTGTCCGCCAAGGCGATCAGGGAGTCCGCGGAGCGGAGCATGTCGCGGATGGGGGTGTCGCGGCTGGACCTGATGTACGCGCACGTCGGGGATCCTGGGGTTTTGCTGGCTGAGACCGTGGAGGGGTTCGCCGAGCTGGTCTCCGAAGGTGCGGTGGGGCTGCTCGGGGTGAGCAACCACTGGGCGTGGACAGTGGAGCGGGCGCGGGCGCTGGCTTTTTCGGCTGGCCTGCCGGGGTACGAGGTGCTGCAGTACTGCCATACGTACCTGCGGCAGCGGGCGGATTCGCCCGGGTGGCTCTCGCCGGACGGCGAGCCGGGGGCGGCGGGGCCGGATCTGCTGAGCTACGTGCGCTCTACCGGGTTGCCGCTGGTGGCGTACTCGCCGCTGCTGGGCGGGGCGTACGTGCGGCCGGACAAGCCGCTGGGTCCTGAGTTCGATCACGCGGGGACGCCGCGGCGGCTCGCGGCTTTGTCCGCCGTAGCGGCCGAGACGGGGGCGACGGCCAACCAGGTGGTGCTGGCGTGGCTGATGGGCGGGGAGCTGCCGGTGATTCCGCTGGTGGGGGCGTCCTCGGTGGCGCAGCTCGAGGAGAGCCTGGGCGCGGTGGACCTGGAGCTTTCGGCTGAGCAGAGGGCGCGGCTGGACCAGGCAGGCTGAGCAGGGCTGGGTGGTGCTGAGCAGGCTGAGCGGGGTGCAACTGGGAAGCCTGCGCCTAGCGCCCCGCTCCGCTGATCGCAACGTCGAAGCTCGACCTGGCCAGCTCGACCTGGCCAGGGAGTGCGACCACGACTAGGTGGCGTCGTCATAGCCGGTGGTGGGTGGCACGGGACTGGGTCGATGTGCCGTTGGGCCGGCTCTTACCGGACCAATGTGCCATCGACCCATCGAAGGATGGGCCGAGGCGGATGGGGTGGGGCAGAAGGGGCGGGTGAAGCGGGTGAGGTCGCGGCCGACGTGGTCGCCGATCCGCTCCGGCGTGCCCAGATCCAGGTCGACGTGGCTGTCCTCGCGCCCGACGAGCCCAGGGCGCCCGCGCCGGGTGCTGTCTCTCGGTGAGGCCAAGTGGGACAAAGGTCATGAGTCTCAGCCACCTTGAGCGGGTTGCGCCGGGCCTGTGACCTGCTCGCCGTGAAAGGGTACGACACAGAGCAGACGAGACTCACTTGTTACAGCGCGGCGCGGTTTGACTCTGAGCTGGCCGATCGCGCCGCAGGCGATCCGCTGATTCAGCTGGTCGGCCTAGAGGAGCTCTACGCCTGACGACATGGTGAGGTACCCTCGGCCATTGGGGAGTCCTCGGGACTGGCGGCTTGCCGTTTTCCGAGGTGGCACGGCGTCAAGGGCCGACACACTGCGACCTTCGTGTAGCCGTCACGTGATCTTCGCCGTGCACAATTACGTTTCGAGCGCCCGTAGCTCAGCCGGACAGAGCAGCTGCCTTCTAAGCAGCGGGTCGCGGGTTCGAATCCTGCCGGGCGCGCCAGGGTATGGTGGCTCCCATGACGCAGGCTTCTTTGAGCAAGCGCCGGGGCCAGGGCGAGGACTCGATCTACTGGGATGCGTCCAAGAACCGGTACATCGGGGCTGTGAGCCTCGGGTTCAGCCCTGCTGGGACGCGGATTCGCAAGAAGGTCACCGGGCGGACCAAGACCGAGGTCCGGGACAAGCTGCGGGAGCTGCATCGGCAGGTCGAAGGCGGGCGTCGGCCGCGTCGACGCTATACCGTGGAAGACGCGCTGGAGGACTGGCTAGCCGTTGGCCTGGATGGCCTCTCGGCGCGGACCGTGACATTGTACCGGGGCACGATCGCGAAGGCGCTTCGTGAGGAGCTCGGTAGCGTTCGGCTGACCGATCTCACCGCGGCGGATGTCCAGAAGGCGCTGACGTCTATCGCGTCGCGGGTCTCGACGCGGACGGTGCAGATCGCGCATAACGTGCTGGTGCGGGCGATCCGGCAGGCTGAGCGGGATGATCTGGTGGGGCGGAACGTCGCTTTGTTGGTCAAGCCGCCAAAGGGACAGGGTGGTGGGCGGCCGTCGAAGTCGCTGACGCTGGAGCAGGCGGTTTCTTTGACGGCGGCGGCCCGGGGGACGCGGCTGGAGGCGTACATCGTGCTGTCCCTGCTGTCAGGTGTGCGGACGGAGGAGGCGCGGGCGCTGCGGTGGGATCACGTGGTGGCCTGGGTTGGCGGGCAGTGGGTTCCGGTGGCGGAGGCCGGGTTCGATCACGAGCAGGTAGCGGTGTTCGTGTGGCGAGCCGAACGGGCCGGGGGTGACACGAAGACGCCGGAGTCACGGCGGACGCTGGCGCTGCCGCGTAAGTGCGTGGAGGCGCTGCGGGAGCACCGGGTGCGGCAGGCGGAGGACCGGCTCGCGGCCGGGCCGCTGTGGCAGGATCACGGGCTCGTGTTCGCGTCCGCAGTGGGGACGCCGATGGACGATCACAACGTGCGGCGGACGTTCCGGGCGATCACGGAGGACGCCGGGCTGGGCACGGGATGGGTGCCGCGGGAGATGCGGCACACGTTCGTGTCGCTGCTGTCGGCTCGCGGTGTCCCGGTGGAGGCGATCGCGCTACTGGCCGGCCACAACCAGACCGCCACGACGGAATTGGTCTACCGGTACCAGATCGTTCCTGCCATGACGCGCGGAGCCGAGGTCATGGACCAGATCTTCGGCTAGCAGATCTGATCTCTGAGAGAACGTGCCGAGCAGGCCATCAGGCCTTAACTGACACCCGCTCATGTTCGATATGAAGGTGACCGCGAGTCGGTCTTACCGGTCTTGGCGTGTCGCTTGCGGCCTTCGACGGCTCGGCGAGATGCGCCATGATGCCGGCCCAGCCTGCTCCCCGCAGGCGTGCCGCCATGTGGTGCACACCTCCGGCGCGAACGTGACCTCCCCGCGGCCGGCGAACCTGCGCTAGCCGACCGCAGTTGCGCCCGGCCCGCCGGGCTGACCTGGCCACGCGCACCTGCCGGTTACGGTGTCCGGGCAGTCGAAGATGATCGGCTTGCGGCAGGTATCCAGCCCGCGTGCGATGGTCATCGGGGCCTCCTCACGCTCCGGAGGGGCGCACGCCCACGCGAACTGTCCACGTGGTCCATCGTGACGCGTCTGAGCTGGAAGGTCTCCCGGCACCTGGCCGCAGCCCGAGCTGGGGCCCGGCCGACCGGAGCGTGTCATCTGATGGTCATCATCGGGTGGGCAGGAAGTAGCGCTGAAGTTCCCACTTCGCCACCGCGGTGCCGAGGTTCTCTCCGGCGACCACGGAGTTGCGGTAGTGGAAACCGATCCAGACACGGGCGTTGACGAGTTGCGCGTATAGACCACGTACCGTCGCGAACGTCTGCGAGGTGGTCAGCGTGGTGGCGCCGCCCTGTGCGCCCGGGATGGTTGCGTTGATGCGGCTGGTGTTGAGCGCGTTCGCCAGGACCTGAGCCAGCGCGCTGGTCACGCACCCGTGTTGTGAGGGGTACTCGGGGTGATTGGGCGTCGTGAGGAGCGGCGTCCAGGCCGGATCGGCGGTCGTGGCCGGGTTGCCGTCGATGCCGGCGTTGCGGATCGCGGTGATCGGGC
>WNGR01011156.1_pt1 | contig 14560 bp, 15 predicted proteins | sample 5407581 | NCBI WGS metagenome assembly WNGR01 (sample SAMN13153383, study PRJNA577476) | soil metagenome | isolation source: 80 cm soil or saprolite under Garry oak tree replicate 2 | place: USA:California | collected 2016-06-15
AAGCCCAGGCCAGGGGCTCAGGCCCCGGCTTGCCTACTGGTTGAGGGGGGGGTGATTCACGTTTTGCTTGTGGCACATCATGCTCGATTCGTGGTCGGGTTCACGTTTCCTTACAGGTGGGAGGCATGTGGGCCCCCTCACCGACTTCGGTTTGCCATGCTGAACTTTGGTTGCCACACCTCAACTTCGGAATCGCTGTATGGACGGTAAGGGTCTTGAGTGAGTCCAAAGGCAGAGGGAGATTCCACCAGAGGGGTTATGTAGGGGTTAGAGTCGAGACCGAAACCCTAACGCAAATGCGTTGGCAGGTGCGACAGCAATCGGATCGAGGTGCCGACGAGAGGGAGCGAGCGATGGAAGGACTTGGAAGGCAAGAGCGAACGCAAGGGGGAGAAGACAAGAGCGAGAGAAGCGAAAGAGAGAGTCCGACTTGCAAGTCTTCTGGGTGCCGTCGAGTGGCCTGACCTTGGAAATTACACAGGGCAAACGGAAAGTAAGATGGGCAACACAGTGCTGTGTATTAGGGAACACAGAAGGGGCTTATATACAAGGGAAACCCATAGCTATGTGCTAAGGGTAAGTAAGGTAGGAAAGAAGGTAGGAGAAGAGGGAAGTGGGTGGCATAGGGAAATGAGAGGAGACACAGAGTCAATCGAAACACAGAGACGATAATCTAGGGGATAAGGTAACAAGAAGGCCAAGATGTTCTATGGGCAAAGCAATGGTGACAGAATGAAAGGATTGTTGGGGGAGGGGGTGATATGATGAGGACAGAGGACCTGATGAACAAAGGCAACTTAAGGCATGAGGACGCTGATACCCTAAACTTTCCCTGATCACTAGGGAACACATCTAAGGTGCACAGGATTTGTGGGGGTGTGAAGTGGCGCAAGTAGTCTTGCAGGCCACCACAGAGCGCAAGGTGCTGTATATGGGGCTAGCACGATCGCCAGTGTGTCACTGTCAAGTCTCATAGGCTGCACGTGAGTGCAGTGTGCTCAGGGATGGAAATGGTGGGCTACACAGAGCCCTGCTGGGTTGGGTGGTCAAAAGTGGTCATAAACGGTCACGCACACTTCCACATGGCATGTAACTTTGCAAGGGTGGCTGCCAAGTTTGGGAACATGTCATGCTTGAGTCACTAAGGCTGCACGCAAATGTGGCACACTTGGGAATGTAAGGGATGAGCTGCCCTGAGCTCTCTGAGATCTGAAACGTGAGGGGAGAAGTCTATTCTTTTGTAAAAGTTGTATATACAGGGAATATATAGTAAGGGAAAGTGGGCTAAGAAACTAGGGTGCATTAGCTAAACTAGGGACCAGGGGACATACACAGGGATGGCCTAGGACAGGCAGGAGAGCCAAGTGCTCACAGCACGGGAATGCAGCAAAGCACGGGAATGCAGACTGGGGAGCGTGCAGAGTGCATGTTACATTACCACTAATGTCTGCCTTGACTTAGGCCAGATTGCTGATCAACCTAGTTGCACAAGTCGATAATGTGGATGATAAGGCAAACCAAGAGCTGAATAATGGTGCCAACGATGTAGAATAGAGTCCACTCAAGTGATGAGAGATGATAAGCCACACTGAAAAGGAAAGGGAGAGGGCTTCTGCTATAGGCTCTAGTACTTCTGTGATAAATACAAGAAGTCAAGCTGGAGAACTACCAGCGACTTTACTATGGCTTATAAGGACTTCTACTAGTGTATCGTAAGCATAGTGAGTCATGCTCAATAAGTGATCAGTAAGCAAGAGTAAGCAATAATGCGTCACAATGAGTAAGGTCCATATATCCTCAAAGGGAAGTGAAACAACAATGAGGCAAGATAAGAGACATGAGGCATACAGTAGCTCAGTCATCCAGGCACAAACACAAGTCCAGAACGATCCAGTGCCTTCTAGTATCTTCCATGACATTCCATGCCTTTCCATAGGCAGCGCACCCCTTCAATGGTCTTCCATCCGTCGGCATCTTCCACAATAGCCCATTACTTATGTAGTTAGCCCGATACATACTGGGGCTGGGCTTTTACTTAGCTAATAGTCAATTCCTGCATATAGCCAGGTTTCTCCATCTTTTTCCAGTGCGTCCAATATTGCATGCACTGTGGTTTCATCTTCGCTCTCTTCTCCATGTGTCCAATAGTGAATATCAGCTTCACTTGGTCCTTCTAGAGTGTCTTGCAAGTTTTCTAGGTCAAGGATTGCTCCTGCACATATTGCTGAGTGTGGTAGAGGGGCTGAGGGCTGGAACGTAACAGTGTGGGAATGCAGGAGAGCATGGGCAAGTGCAGGAGGGTGCAGGCAAGTACAGGAAACTGCAAAAATTGGGATTTCATTGGCCAGGGAGAGAGCAGGCGTATCAATGCACAGCCGATCTTTGAGTGGCCTAGGAGCCATCTTGCAGGTGATTGGTGCCAATGTCATCCATCAGTGTGGTTTCGAGCAAGGGAACAAAGGAGTGATGGGTAGAGTGAGTGGCTGAGGGAGATGGGGAAATGGGAAGTGTGTGTGCAATGTGCAAGGATTGATTGGTGCAAGGATTGATTGGATACAAGTGCCATGGGAGTGTGCGTCCATTTTGGAAGGCGTACCACGCGATGCCAAACCAAGACCAAGAAGACCGAAAAGGGCCAATTTTGGGCTCAGTGGAATAGCTGACCTTACAGCACCTGGGGTGACTAGTATTTTGACTCTGTTGTGGTGTATGGAGACAAGCCCAAGTGAGTTCAAAAGGTGGAGTGTGTTACGTTACCACCGAACGTCTGCCTGACTTAGGCCGGATTTGCTGAACAACCTAGTTACACAAGTCAATAATGTGGACGATGACGCAGACCACTAGCTGAGTAGTGGCGCAAGTGATGTAGAATAGTGTCCACTCAAGCGATGAAAGGGAATCCACACTGAAGGGAAGTGGGAAAGGGGAATTCTGCTATAGGCTCTTGGTACTTCTGCGGTAGAATACAAGTGGTGAAGACAAGAAGTCAAGCTGGAGAACTACCAGCGACTCTACTATGGCTTATAAGGACTCCTACTAGTGTACAGTAACACACTATGAGTCATGCTCAGTAAGCGATCAGTAAGCAAAGAGTAAGTGAATATGCGTAACACAAGGGTGATGAGTAAAACCAAGTATCCACAAAGGGAAGTGAAACAACAATGAGGCGAGATAAGAAACATGAGGCATACAGTGACTCAGTCATTCATCAATATCCAGGCACGAACCATGAGTCCAGAACACTCCAGTGCCTTCTAGTACATTCCATGCCTTTCCATGGGCAGCACACCCCTTCGACGGTCTTCCATCCATCGGCATTCTCCACGATAGCCCCTTGCTTATGTAGTTAGCCCGATATGTACTAGGGCTGGGCTTTTACTCAGCTAATCATCTATGATCTCTTCGACATACGCTGTTCCACAGTATAGGCGTTGCTTGAATGCCTCTTGTGGATCTTCGGTGGCTTCTATCATAGTGTGTACTGTGGCTTCGTCTTCTTCGTCATCTCCATGTCTCCAGTAGTGCACGTCTTCATTCGTAGGTACATCTTCCAGTGGCATAAGGTCCGGTATGTCGTCTATGAGTGCTCCAACGCGCGTGTGCTGTTCCGGGAGGGGCCCCGAGGGTCGAAACGTAACAGAGTGGGATTAGGGAGAAGAGGGAGAGGATGCACAAGAGGATGCAACCAAAGCCGCAACTGAACAGGGAGCAAGAATGAGTGAAAGCGGTGAGTGACGAGAAATGAGACAGTGACAGACAAGGCGATTGTCCTTTGAGTGCCCACTAGTGGGCCTAACTTCCAAAACAGTCACACAAGATCAGAGGGGGGAATTGGGGGACCAAGTGCTGATAGTATTCAGTAAATACAAAGGAAACCTGTAGCTACATCAGACCCAAGGTAGGTAAGGAGAGGGTGTAGTGTAGGAGAAGGGTGACATAGGGGAATAAACAGATGGAACAAGGTGGAACAAGAGGGAACATGGAAATGATCAAGACATGGTAAAAAGCCCTGGCTCAAGCCCAAGCCAGGCCAGGCCAAGACTAAGCCAACCTCTGGGGCCTGGCCTATAATTTTATGAAGCCCTGGCCCTCTCAAGCCGGGCCCAAGACGGGGCTTTCAGGCCAAGCCCAAGCTGGTAGATCACTATCCAGAGGTCTCGTCCCTAATCTGTGCCATCTTGTCATTGTCATGACAATATTTCAGGGTCATCTATTCCATATGAAGGCTTGCTAAGTGCTCTTCAAGAATGCACTGTAGGAGCTACTGCGAGGGGCATTGGACTGAAGGACAACTAAGCAGTAAGGAGGTCAACAACTTGGCTGCAAGAGTAAATCCGAGAATTTCTGGGTTTTTCGAAAACAGTACACAGAAGGCTGGAATGATTACAGTAGTCCAGTAGACCACATATGTAATTAACGATGTTAGAAAAACCGTAGCAACGCAAAGCAGAAGGTGTATGGCTGCAGCAGTTGAGGGTGATCGATTTTGCTTAGCATCGAGTGTGGGAGAGGGTGTCAATGTGAGTACCAAAGCGAAGTGGGTGGACGCAGCTTTTCTCGGTTCAGACGGGACCTGACTTCAAGATCACGGGATCGAGTCACCATAGAAATCCGAGTCCGATCGCGAGGTTTCGACCTCGGTCTAAACCTTCGCGGCACTACCAAGACCGGTGGATGGCAGCGGCTCTTGAGGCCTTGAGAGAATTTGCGGGCGTTGACTCTGTGAGTAACCATACCCTTGCCTTCGACACTTTCAGAGTTTCAGTGTGTCCCTGTGTAGGTGAACCTTTTCTGCTCTCCATACCTGCACAGAATCGTTGCCGCCCAGTCATGACCTTTCATTCTCGAATATCATCGCTACTCTTTGCCCAATATTCGTCTACGGGCCCTATCACAAACACCACGTCAAATCGAAATGTGGATCCACCCCAGTGGACCGTGTTGGCACTGTTGGCTTTCGCCCCAAAGAATTGCTGGCACCGCCGCACAGAGACACGGGAGGTAGATTTACGTAGCAGCCTGGGTGCCCTTGTGCGAGAAAAGGAAGGTAAGTCATAAGGTTCTTGTGAGAACGAAGGCGCCACGAGGCAATGATCCGGTTTGCCAGTAGATGGCACCAAGATCATAACTCTCACTTTTCATCTCCGGACAACGACATCCACGGAAGAGCGAATGTGTCGCGTCAGGGACCACATGGCCATCCTTCATTTCCTCTTGACAGGATCAGGACATCGACAAAAGCCTAAGACTCAAGGCTTTGGGGATTCAACTTTCCCCTGAAACCTTCCTACGACTTCGCAAACTGTAAACGCCACGGACGCGGGTGCCAGGTCCTCGTCCCCGCCTATCGCCCAAGGTCAACTTGGCGCCAGGATGCATAACTTACGCTTGCGGTATTACTGTAAGTCAAAGAGTTAAGGTGGTTCGACCACGTCAAGGTCACTGGACAAACTCCCGAGCTTTCTCTGAAATCAGTTGGCTATCGCGTAAGATGGCGGCGGATCCTTTCTGATTAGTATTGTACTGCACTACAAGGATAGCGTCGTCACGATTGGGTCTATTGGCAAATAACTTTACGCATCTTCCCATGTCCATATGGAAATGTCCGGAGTTCGCTCGATACCAAACATGCCAGCTTCGACAGCCAGATGGTTGGGAACTGGGGAAGTAGATGGCACCATCCAATCATTCCAATGGTTGCAACGGCACTCCTGTGACGCCCCTCGTGACGCCCCTATCCACTTTCTCGTCCCCCCTGCGGCATGGAGGATTTAGGCGGAAGACAGAACCCTTTTGGCCAGTAAGCTTTTCGTTCCTTGAAAGGCAGCGCCAGCAAGGCGGATGGTTGCCAGGGAGCCCAGTTCTGCCACTCCTTGACATCAAATAGCGTTGCTCGATCGTTACTGCGCATGCAAACGTGGGTATAGATGAGATATCCCTTATCCATGGCCGAGGATGGCTCGATGGCTTCCGACCTTCACGTTTACTGGATGGAGACGTGCATGTGGCGCGAGTTATGTACGCGTTTGGCTCTGCTGCGGGTCCGACGTGCACATCGCACTCACTTACTTCAAGGTTCGGGGGGAAGAGGACAAGCCTACAAGGAGATACCTTCCAGTTAACGGGCAGCGAAAAAGATAACCCATACTTTTGGGAGAGAAAAATAGTGTCCGATGAGACCCGCCAATCCGACCTGGGCGGACTTCATGGCGAAGTCCCTCAAGGCGGTCAATTGAATTGGAGGCTGAGCGCTAAGCGTACGAACTGCGCATTTAGCCTTCTCGGCGAATACCGCAGCACCGAGTCACCTACCAAGACAGTCAGCGAGTTTGAGGTCAAAATTGCCTAGCTGGGACGACACAGAAGCTCGCCGGTATTTTCAAAGCTCTTCTTTGACACGACCATGACAGTGCCAGTGCCAGTACCTGATTTCTCATTTATGATGACAATTATCCACACGAATCACCTTGCGAATCACTCATCATAACTACATCATAGTGCGGAAGATTTCCCATTACACCTCTGCTAGGTACCATCCTATGGAACCGGCTTTGCTGGTCTATAAAGCTTCTTACTGTCTGAGCAGTGAATTCCGCTGTCGGTATCCATTCGGCTGTACGAATGGGCCCTCCATCTATCTCACGCATGCACCTGGTCTTGGTGGAATATCACGGCGGTTTCTTCACTATTTTGTCATATGATTCTCATGCTCTCATCGCCGTTCATTTTCCATCCGGCGGTACACGTGGTTCCCTCATGTTGAGAGCTTTATTGTTGTTTAAACTTCTATAAACGTAAGTGCCTATTGCTGGCACTGACTGTCTAGATCCGTACTAACTATCTGGCGTGCGCCGTGCTGTAGTACCGCCGATTCCTTAGGAGTACCTCTTCAACAAGGGATAAAATCCTCAGCATTTTCAAGCTTCCTTCCCTCGCAGAAGACCATTAGCGTACAGTAGAGGTACAACGATTCTTGGCCAGCTGTTGACACACTCTGACACTCACCTGCAGAATCTCACCGACAGATGTTCCGTTGCAGCATTTTCCCCCTTCGACTCGGACGGCGTAGCCCCACTGGCACCCCCATCTCTACTGAAAATTACACGAGAATTCCACCCACACCCCTCTCATACGCTTCACCCCCTTCATACGTTTCAACGCATAGACCCGCTAACTTTGGGACGCCCCTTCAGATATCAAATACGAGCTTATTTTCTTGTGCCTCAGTTGCCAACTACAATTATGGGCAAGGGTACCAGTGGTCATCCTCACCGGCATGGAAGATGGTGCATCAGCACCCCTCGGCGGCAATTTGCGCCCTGACTGACAGCCAAGTGAATTTGCCTTTGATGATTGCTTCTGGACTGCTGACAATATCGTGTGGTGTAGCCATTCTTGGATGAACGATCCGGCCAGTCGTCAGCCCTCGAGGCAGCGAGAATTCCAAACCCCATCCGATCATACTCAGACTCAGACCTCTCTCACGACTGTCAAGGCCAGGAATGTTGCATATATGAGCCCGCGGTTCTAACCACTGCCTCTTACAACGACTACCCCACGCCGGTGTTTCTCAGTAAGTATCCCCTCTCCTTACCACAATCTTCCGGACTCCAGCAGGTCAGGACTTATCACGCTTTCCGCAGTCAGATACTAAACGTTTATTGTCTACAGCATATTCCCACCTCATCACACTTTGCAAATAATAGTGGAGAGTTCTTCGTTGCGGAGCACCAGGGCGTACCCGCGACCCCACACCACCCGGCCCACGCCGCGGAGAAACCCCCGCCCGCTGGTACACCTAATGCACCGGGAGTAGCTCTTGACCCTACCTTTCACCAGAGGAGACTTGGTAGCTCAAACGCCGCCACTAATGGGCCTATTATTGACCCTGTCTCTGACTTGTACGAAGACTGGTGCTCGCCTACTGAGTGGATGTGCGCCACTCCAAACACGGCCCAATCACTCGACATGGATCGATACTTGAGCAATTCCCACACGGCGCTCACGCCATATGACTCCCAGAATATCACATCCGAGGTGTTGTACATGTCGCACAACGCGCGGTCTCCCAGTCCTCAGCTACACTCGAGCCCAAACCACCCTCCCACGTCGTCCCCATCTCCGGAGAACCTCTCTGACCTTCTCACTTTGGACAGTTCGCACCAGAGGCAGGAGGCGGCATCCGCGGACCTATCTCCGGCGATTCGGGTCTCTATTGAAGCGTCTCCAGTGCTGCCGACCCTGCCAAAGAGCCAATCCATAAATGCAGCACAGGCAGTAGCAGAGAAGAAAAACCGCTGCCCTCTCTGTGGCATCTGTTTCACGCAGTCACAGGTCCTCAATAGACACATGAAAGACAAGCATGAGAACAAGGGGTCATGTGCCCATTGCTCAAGCTTCAAGTGGTCTCGAGGGCGTCCTCACTTGTACAGGAAGCATCTCCGGGCAAAACATTCGGGACTCACATTTTCTGAGGATCCACCTGGAGGGATTCGCAAGGCTCGGGCTCGCCAACGCGGAGTCCCCAATAAAAAAACTCAAGTCACTTCCAGAGGTCTCTCTCGTCCTAATCGATGCTGTCTTGCCATTGACATAACCATTTTTCAGAACCACGACCTATTCAATGACTTATTGCACAGGAAACATCACTGCAATACATGTTCGCACCAATCAGAAAACGTTCCGCTCTTGTTAGCGACAGCCTAAAGGGACCAGGGCGCACGGTCCCAGTGAATGGACACACGATGTCATCATTTCCCTTTTATAGCCTTTGGTAACTCTTTCGCACTTGGGTTCGCAAATTCTCCTATTCGCATCTCTTGCCTACTACTGTAACCTGTTCCGGATGTTCAAATAAATAGATTTTGGGAAAGGCGTCCAAGGTCACGGTAGCGCTTTTGCCATTGGTCCCGGTGAACTGGACCCTTACGTTACTGCGAATGCATCGCTGCTCTTTCCCAACCAGTCCGTTTGCATTACTACCACAGGACGCAAGCACCGGACGTGAGCGAGAACTGCTACCAGAGGAGGATTAGGATGATCACTGGCATGCTCCGATGTGATTCGAGTTCATGACGGAGGAAGAACCCAATCGATCGTGGGCGCTCAGCGCATCAGTCAAATTCAGGTGCCGTAAGGTAGACTTTTTCGGAGACACGGACTTTCAGTCCCTTTTCAGTCATGGAAGTTGACCACATGGGTGTGAAACCGAACATGGACACCGCAACACTGGGATGGAGAGACGCACTGCATCGATACGATATCGACTGAGGCGCACCGTCTGCACTGTTCGGGCCCTGAGTAGAGAAGTCGCCTAAGGGTGCCGCCGCAGTGGGCGGTGAGGCCGTCAAAGGGGGTGGTTCAAGTTACAGCGCTCGCGCCTAGCGCGCATGATTTGAGAGTACAGTACACCTTCGATAAGCCGTTGTTGTCAGTTCCAAGTCCGATTCTGGAAGAGGGGCATCTGTTGCTCGCTGCTCCTCGCAGCTTCCATGATTTGGAGAGACACGAATTACAGTACAGTAACATTATTACATATCACTTTGAGTCGAGTCCAAGTCAGATTGAAGGGAAGAATCTTGGGAAGAATGGATTTCCTCGCGCCGAGGTCAGTCCAGACTCGGCGTCAGTGCTTCTCAATTTTGCAGGGCTTCGATGGTAACGAAGAATTTCGGAGAAATCCCCAATCAAGCCTGAATGATCTCGTAATCGTAACGTCCGCATCAATCCCTGCGTAGCCCAAAGCCAGCACCCAACTAGACGCCACATTCCCCTTCATCCCATCTTCCTGTATCCTTCCCGGAGCTCTACCTTTCCACCGTTACGCACAACTCGACTACCCGCTTCTTCATCTATCAATCAAAGTCACCCTCTTGCAGCATGCTGCGTGCTATCCGTCTCGTTTTCTTTTGACCCCAGATTCTTGCTTAGCTCAGCTCCCCCTTCACTGGCCACGTCCCGTGGCCATCGACTAGCCGTCCACACCTTGCAGCCTTACGCAACACCTCCCTCGGTACACGATCTGCACTGCGACTTGTTGCCAGCAATAACTCGTACGCTCCGCGCTGCTTGTATCAAAAGTAGACCAGGTGTTATTGCTCCTTCCCCCTGAAGGCAGAAATTTCGCGTTTGCGGAAGCGCTCATAGTCACATACCGCCTTAGTGTGCGTAGTGTTGGTGCATATGCAGACTTTTTCGACCTTCGTGACGCATTCTAGCCCGGATTCGACACCCGCGCACACCCCGCAAGATCAAAAATTCGCCCCATCTTTTCCGCCTCGCCTGTGCTACGATGGTATCCTGTATCATCTTCCCATCTATGATGATCATTCGTCGCCCATCATGGTGTGACCTGTGTGTAGCAAGTTAACACTTGGCTTTAAACAGCACACGACTCGGAGGCCACGACCTTACCTGACCTTCTCCGCAACATGGAACGGCGTTACGGCGCCTGCACGTGTGGCACGCCACATGGTCGTGGTCTGCCACGGTCCACTTGGACCTTAGGGTCAGAGCCGGACACATCATTAATGTGAGTTTGGACAGATGATGCCGCGACGTATCACTGACTGACGCCATGTGTACAACCGTGATGAGTGTGGATGGTGTGAACTGGCTTACATCCGTCGAACATCATATGATGTACGCCCCTCCGCACTTGTGTTTGGGACAGGCCGGCAGAGAAAGCAGGTCCCGGTGAGGCAACCGGTAACTCGGTAGCTGCCACAATCCAAAAGCGTTACCCCTGGTAGTCTATTCAAGAGCGGTGTTGATTATTACCCGATTTATGCGGGTGGACATGCAAGCCCGCGCATAGTGGGAAGCCTTAACTACCCCCTTGAGGGTGCGTGCAAGGGTGCGTGTCCTTCGGAAAGATCAAGAAGATCCACTTTATTTTTATACGGAACAGATATCTCATGTCACTCGCATTGGTATACCTGTCGTCTTGAATGGATGCAGAGGCGCACTTGCCAAGACATGAGCATGAGGCATATCCGGACACACCAACCCGAAATCGCGCTTTAAGTAGCGTGACCTTGGGATTGCGACGACTTACTGAGCACCAGGCGCGCTGTGAGACCCATGCCACCTGCTTACATATAACACACGGCTCTGCCCCCACGTCTGGAGTGTTCAAATGAATTGGGGCTGGGAAGTCCTTTGGTCGGCGGGAGTTCTGTATGAGAGGTCATAGGTACATGCTTGGGTACATGGGTAACCGATACAGTCAAAGACCTGATGCCGTAAGGCGCGTCGTCAGCATCATTATGGAACAAGTACTGCACTTGCTACAAATGGCAAAGTTTTTCGCGCGTAAGCTTACGGCCCTCGGGGTGCACTCCGATGTGTCCGCGCAAGGTGTCCAGGCAAGGTCCGCGGGCCTTTCGCCATGCTTTCCCGCCGAATTGCCGGTGCCGTTCCTTGTTCCCCTTTATGTTCCCCTTTAAGGTACTATCTTTGAGCGGGCCGCGCGTCATTCCCATGCGCCTTCGTCAGCGCTATCATTTTGCCATCATGACCCTATTCCATACATAGAACGGCATACATAGAGCGGTTTCACCACTCGGTCTCATGGTTGGTTGAATTTACATGGCTCATTGTCACTTCTTTGGGGGTTCTCAGGATAGCATACTTCAGATCTACCCCTTGATCTACCCATTCTCAAGCCGGAGTAGGGCGAATCCCACCACGACTGGATTCCCCTCGCCTCTGCGATCTGGCGTGTTCTCAACGCGCTCCAACATGACTCAAGTTCCACATCATTCATCCATGTAGGGTAGCCCTCTCGCGCCCGCTGCACTCTCTCCGATTTGGGGCATCTTCCCTTACTTGGTAGTTTCTCTTGGTTCTCAATGGTCTCCAGGGCGTGATTCAATAGGGTCAGTAGAAATCGCTTACACCCCCCATACTGCCGCCGCTCCAAACGGAGCTGGCCGACCATGGTTTTATCACGCCTTCGCTGAAGGTGAAGGTTTCATATCTCGCAGAGGAGCTAGCAAACGTGTCGTACTTATATAGTGTGTGCATCGTTCACGCATGTCCCGATGTTTTTGACCTTCGTGATACATCTCGGGTTAAGTCTTGGGTGGTAATCGGCCCCCGCAAGCAAGATCAAGTTTCTTTTCCTTTCTCTTACCTTCGCTAACGTCACAGTGATGAGAGATAGTCTGTGCCAGGGGACGAAGACTCTGGCTCTTGTCTAGGCTCGATAGCAGCATTTCTGAGTCCCAAAGGAGATCTGTTACTGTGTTGAGCATACCTCATGTGCTGCTAAGCGCACTTTCCACTTCAGTGAACTACAGGGGTTCTGGCGTTCACATATGCTAAAATACGTGATTATTCTGGCGGTCAAGCTGGTGGTGTTAGCTAATTTCGCGCATGGGCGGATATGGGCGATACTGGAACCATCACTAGCACGTTGGCGTGTTCTTGTATGTTCCCACCTCGACACCCCGTCTCCCGTCTCCTTATCTATGCCACACCCTTCCCTCTGGTTAGTTTGTATCGCATTCCATTTGAGAACCAATGAGTGCTTTTTTCTACCTACTTTCAAGGTGCCGTGAGTCTGCCTTGGCACGGCCGGGGAATTGTTTGGTGGGTACTTTACGTATTGCCAGACTTCTCCACAGATTATTCCTTTCTAGATGTCCTCCTGGATCTAGTTCATAGGTGCAGGTTTGCAGCCCCTCGAGGGTACGCGTCGCCATGGTTATTATGCCCACTCAAGTGGATTCTCTCCCTTGCGTTATTCAGAATTCTCCTGCCACGCTGCACCCACGAGGGACCCAGGGCAATAGGTCGGACCTTGTTTTCAACCTATTTACGCGTTTTCTTTGTTCTAACCACCGGACCTCCATTTGCTGACAAGGGTCGTGCGTGGGCACGTGGTCACGAGATCACAGATGGGCAGTCACGAAGATTCTATTTCTATGCATATTTTTACTACCTCGGCTCAGATGTGATATCAGTATGACAGCCAGCACGGCAAATACTCCACGAATGCCTCGAGGGGAACACCCCTCAGACACACCTAGCCCATATGAATCTGAGACGACTCAGGTACGGAGCTGGAGTCCGCGTTTGGGCGGGAACCAGGGGCGAGGTCAGCTGGAGGTGAAGGACGGTGACTTTTTAAACACGTTTTGGCCAATCAGGCATTTTTATGGGAAACAGTCTAGTACAGTGCTGAGTGTTCGGGTGAACGTGCAACTCCCGCCTGCTCGTCGTATCAGGGCGTTATATAATAAGGGGGAATACAGGGTGACTGCAATCATTAGTCCCACGAAAGGAAAGAGCAAAGGATGGGACAGGTCCCATGGCCAGTGGACCGTATTCAATTGCTAACTAGTCCATGGCTCTTGCGGTATCTTGCCGTGGATATACTACATGTACCACCATACACACAACGTAGTCCACGCAACTAGAAGAACTGGATGGGCAGCAGAGAGTCATTTATGGCTATAGCGTGATCCGCATCATACATTAGGTAGTAATTACAGTTAGAGAGGCATTGTACCACCGCACGATGGACGTTCACTGGCTCTTGACTGTCACAGACATTGGGATATTGGGAACCAAAATGACACGATGAACTATAAATATGTAGGTTAGGAGCTGTCCTTTTCAGTCTCATTGAAGCCGGTCATTCGGAAGTTATGACACGAAACACATTGCCAGTGCATTGGTCCCGACCTTGCGCTTCCCCTTCAAGTTACAGTAATTGCTTGGTTGATTAGGTCAGGAGAACCAAATGTTGCATCGATCGCAGAATCGCCGCGCAACGTCGTTTACGGTTAGTACATTCACAGGCTCAGTATGGACGATGGTTCGTAAGCATTTCACCGCCATACAGTAGTGAGTTACTGTACCCCCCTGGTCCCCGACGTCAACAGGCGGGCGGGAGTGAAACCCTTGGTGAACCTTTATCATGATCGAATTTGGATACCTTCATCATGGTCGATCCTATACTAAATAGACCTTCAGAGTGTCTCTGCAAACGTTCGTCGAATAACCACGGAAGGTGTTGACTTGGCGGGAAGACGGGGTTACTTTCTGAAATTAGTGGATTTGATCAGATTCGCCAAAAGCACACGTTCTTGATACGCAATTATTGCATGTTCGGCATAAAAATCCAAGTAGAAATTATTCGTTGCTCGCTACCACTCGAGTCTTGCGTTATTCAACCGGTGGGGTTTCCCGGACAGGAACATAACACTGTTGAGTGTATCGCCAGTGTCAGAAATACCTTTCTTTCTGGAAATTCTGGTGTCAGTGCTTTTCAATTTTGCGGGGCTTCGTAGCATTTCGAAGGGAACTGCAATTAAACTCGAATAGCTCGAATGATCCCGTAAGTGAAAGTGATGGTGATGGTGATGACTCACGCTCTCACGCTCGTCCTTCTCTTTCGTTACGGTTTCCCTCTGGAAAGGTTATGGCCCGCGCGAATATATTTGAGTGACGAAAGCGAGTGTAAATCGAGTGCACGCTCGACTTCAGCAACGAATGGGAGCACGCGCGAAAGGAGGGCGAGAATCAGATACATTCAGGAGCTCATTTTGAG
>WNGR01015125.1_pt1 | contig 14558 bp, 10 predicted proteins | sample 5407581 | NCBI WGS metagenome assembly WNGR01 (sample SAMN13153383, study PRJNA577476) | soil metagenome | isolation source: 80 cm soil or saprolite under Garry oak tree replicate 2 | place: USA:California | collected 2016-06-15
AACGACGAGATCAGCTAGTTTGCCGGGCTCCAGCGACCCTTTGACATTCTCCTCGAATGTTAAGTACGCGATCATGATAACGCCAAGACGGCTGAGAATCTTTTTAGCCATTCCGTGCGCTCCTCGTCTTTTATCGCACACTACCACGTGTTGACACTAGGCAGGCGACTTCGATAAAAGTCGCGTGTCCGTTCACGCTTCAGGAGGGATCATCTCATGTTGAAGATCGCTGGTTTTCTAACACGCCTCATGTTGAACTGCGGATTGCTGCTCCTGACGACCAGCACCGTTTACGCACAAACGATTTCGGCCACGCTAGAAGGTCGAGTGACCGATAGCAGCGGGGCAGCGGTTCCTGAAGCTGTCGTGACCGTCGTCAATACGGCGACCGGGGCTTCTCGCTCCGGCGGCAGCTCCGATCAGGGTGAATATCGATTTGCGCTTCTCCCGGCGGGCGAGTACACGGTGACGGCCGAAAAGGGCGGATTCAGCCGGCAGTCCAAAAGGGTAACGCTGCAAATCGGCCAGATTGCTTCACTGGATTTCAGTCTGGCGGTGGGCGCCGTGCAAGAGCAGGTGACTGTCGAGGCTTCAGCGGAAGTGCTCGAGCCCACACGCACGCAGGTGAGCACGGTGATTAACTCAAACCAGATCGTCAATCTGCCGGTGAACGGGCGTCAGTTCATTGACTTCGTACTCTTGGCGCCGGGTGTCTCGATCGGCGATACAACCTCGGGGTCAACCGACGTGATCGTCGAGCCGGTAACGAAGATCTCCTTTGCCAGCCAGAATATTCACTACAACTTCGTGGCTATCGATGGCGCGGATAACATCTCGACCGCATCCGGAATTCAGAAGACGACTCCGTCCCAGGAGGCAGTGCAGGAATTCCGCGTCATCAATGCGGAGTACAGCGCAATGTTCGGTCGCGCCGTGGGCGGCATCGTGAATATCATCACGAAGAGCGGCACTAACCAGACACACGGCTCGCTTTACAGCTTCTTCCGCAACGACGCGCTGGATGCCCGCAGCATCCTCCAGTCCGGCAACAAGACGCTCGAGCAGTACCAGTTCGGAGGTTCGCTGGGAGGACCCATTCGGCGGGAAAAGAGTTTTTACTTTCTGAACTACGAAGGACAGCGCCGGATGGAAGCGCCGTTCTACAATTCTTTCATCCTGAGCAACATCGCCAGAATCAACGCCGCCAAAGCGAACTTCGGCCTGCCGGCGGAGAATCTGAACGTCCTGCGCGATTCCAACTTCGATAATGTATTGGGCAAGTGGGACCACATCGTCAGCCCGCAACATAGCGTGTCGGTGCGCTACTTCTTCAACAATGCGCGGTTCGCCAACGTCTCACCCTTGAATGACGGTTTTGATCTGCCCTCCGCGTTCAAAAATAACGACCTCGAGGACCATTCAGTGGTGGGAAATCTCACTTCATCTTTTAGTTCGACACTGGTGAACGAACTGCGCGCGCAGTATGCGCGGCGTAGCTTCGATTTTCCGGTCGTTAGTACGCAGCCGCACCTTGAAGTGGCTAACACGTTTGCCATCGGTGTCAACCGGGGCAATCCGGATTTTTACAAGGAGCCGCGGTTTGAAATCGTGGACAACGTCACGCATGTGCGTGGACGTCACACCTGGACTTTCGGCGGAAACTTCAACTGGGTTCGGACGACGGAATCGTTCCCACTTTTTTACCCCTTCGAGGCAACGTTTGCATCGCTGAACGATTTGATAAACGGGACCCCTTTTGTCATTTTCTTCCAGCGATTCCAGGCACCGACATTCATGGAGCCGACGATCAACCGCTCTGTGTATCTCGGCGGCGCCATCTCCGAAGCAGTGCGAAATCAGGCGAAAGGCGTGCTGACCCACACGTACGACGGACTGTTTATTCAGGACAAGGCCCGAATCACGAACCGTCTCACGATGAACTTCGGCCTCCGATACGAATGGGAAACCTGGCCCGCCAAAGCGCTGAACAACGACCTTAATAACTGGGACCCGCGCGTTGGGTTTGCCTACAACGCCGGCGGTGGATGGAAGGCCGTCATTCGCGGCGGCGGTGGCTTCTTTCACGGTACGATTCCTTCGCCGTTGCTTGCGTGCCAGATTCCGTCGTGCGGCGGCACGGTGGGCAAATTCCCAACTCGTGAAGCCAAGCAGGACGATTTGAACGCCACGACGCGGTTGTTTGCTTTCGCCAGCGCCCCATTCATCACCAACCTGGCGCTCAACAATCTGCTGGGGCGCCCAAACCTGCTCAATGCGGCGCCCAGCAACGGCACCTACCCGGATGCGGTCCGTTCGGGGGCGGTTGGCTGTCCTTCGGGCTTTCTCTCGAGCTGTGGATTCTTTGGAGACGCAGTGATCGTCCGCTTCGCCCGCGATCATCAGGCCCCGCTGGCGTATCAGTTTGGGACGAGTGTTGAAATTGAACCCTACCCCGCATGGAATCTGACCGCTTCCTACCTTCGGGTACGGGGTTTGCGCCTTGGTAGCTTCTTCAACGTCAACCAGCCCGACCCGAGCGGGACTCGAGTGCTGCACAACTCGAAAGGGCAAACCGGCACCAAAAACACCTATTTCTGTCCGGCCGCGATTTGCGGCGCACCGGGCCTGCCCGGCACAGCGAATCCCAATTTTGCAGTGTACTTCGAGGCCGACTCTCAATGGGACTCCGTCTACGACGGCATGTTCCTCACGCTGGGGAAGCGGGCCGGAAGGTACTTCGGGATGAACCTCAGCTACACGCTGGGGAAAGGTTTGGATAATGGTCCGAACCCCAGCTTCGTGCTGATACCACAAGATACGAAGAATCTCCGAGCCGAGCGTGCATTGAGCGCCGACGATGCGCGCCATCGTTTCACTGGAAATGCTACCTTCAGTACTCCAGCCACCTTTCCGAAAGTGACGCGCAACTTCATGTTGAGCACGATTCTGACGCTGGAATCCCCGCACCGCTTTACCAAATTCGCAGGCTTCGACGCCAATGGAGACGTTTTCGGCGTGAACGATCGCGTAGGCATCGAACCTCGGAACACTTTCGTAGGCGATTCGCTGAAGACGTTGGATCTGCGCCTTGCCCGAAGCTTTTCGATCGACGAGCGTACGAAGCTGGAATTTATCGCAGAAAGCTTTAACCTCTTCAACACGCTCAACGTGCGCTTCTTCAACACGACGTATGGAGCTGAGGATTTTTGTCCGTTTAACCCAGCGGCTGCCGGGTGCGTCGCCCGCTCAACGAACCGGGAAGGGTCACCTAATCCGGCGTACGGAACGCCCCGGGCGATCTTCAACCCGCGACAGATGCAGTTTGCCGTTCGCTTGTCGTTCTGATACGGACCGAAGACTGCGAAATAGATTACTGGCGATCGTTGTTGACCTTGTGCTCCCGGTCCCGTTCGACACAAGCATAGTCTTCCTCATTGTCGTGGACCCCTTCGCGCAACATTAGCGCGTTTGCGCCGAGTCTGCTGCCGAGCCTGACTCGGGCCCCGGCGTAAACGGGTTTCCATGGAGCAGTAAAGATAGTGGGATCCTCTATGGCGAGGTCGTATTCCAGAGCGTCGCCTTTTCGCGTGAAACGTTCGATGACGTGTAAATTCTCATCGTGAAAATCGCCGTCATTGTCCAGCCAAGTATCCGGATCGATGTTGACGACATCCACCACCAACGTGTCTCCCTCCCAGTAGGCGATGGAATCACCATTGGGAAATGGATCCCGATCCGTCTGATGCTTTCCTCCGATGGGAATAATGCGGAAGTCCCGTTGCCCGGGTCTTGCGGCGCCACCTTCATACATGAAGTAAATGACGTGTGGCATGTGAGCGATTTCTGTTGGAGGACCGAGCCGGGGTACTCCAAGTGGATAACAATGAATTCCCGGGTCAGCGAGGCTCGCGGTGAACATCAGCTCGCGCTGCTTGGTTACGAACTGCGGCTTGTAAGGAGGCCGCCGCGACCTGTCTGCGGCCCGGGCCTTGAAACCCGGTTGCCCTTTCACATCCAGCTCAGGCGCATCCAGGTCCAGCACGGTCAGCGTCTTGCCATCGGCGCTGCGCACGATTTCAAGCGGGGGCGCCGGCGGGTCCGACCAATTACCCGACAAATCCGTATGTCCGTCGGCCAAACGCGGCGTCGGCTTCGACGCTTCTTCACGGATTCGAGCCGACCGGTCGGATCCCGCTTGTTGGGCGGACCCGGCCGGCGCGGCCCATAACAGGCCGACCGCCGCAATCATCAACATCCTTAGGAAAGAAAATTTCATTTCTCCTCCGCTGCGTTTCGAGGAATTTTTCTCCTTGCGAGCTTTCGTTTCTAAAACGAGTTACTTGACTCCTGTCGGTGCGGCCACGGGGAATTTGTCGCCGTATGCTTGCTGCCACGAAATGACGGGATTGCGCAAAATGCCGATCTTCTCGATCTCGCATTCGATGACGTCTCCGGGCTTTAGGTACCACGCTTTCGGATCCGCGCTGAACGCCGCAACCCCGGACACGGTGCCGGTTGAAACGATGTCACCCGCGCTGTAGCCCATGGCGGAATAATGAGCAATGATCTGCGGAATTTTCACGGACATCTTCTTCGAATGCGACTTCTGGCGGACCTCGCCGTTCACCCGCAATTCCATATCGAGATTGTGCGCGTCGGGAATTTCGTCAGCGGTGACGATCCACGGTCCAACCGGACAAAATGTATCGATACCTTTACAGAAACTGAACACGCCGGATTTCATCTCACGCCTTTGAATATCACGCGCCGTGACATCGTTGAAGATGACATAGCCGCCGATGTAGTCCGACGCTTCCTCAGCCGAGAAATGTTTGCCTGCCTTTTTCAGTACCACTGCGAGTTCGAGTTCGTAGTCAATCTCCTGCGTCAGATGCTCCGGAAAAATGATCGGCTCATCCGGTCCGATAATCGCGTCCACATTCTGGAAGAAGACGATCCATGGTAGAACGGGATGAGAAAAGCCGGCCCGCTGGGCTTCGACATGATGCTCGCGGAAGTTGCCCGCAGTATGAAAAAACTTTTTGGGTATGATCGGAGCCCGAAGTTTGATTGAACCTCTCGGCCGCAAGACAACTTCGCCCGACGGCCCTTTTGCTCGAGCGCCGAGTTCCTGGACGTACTCGAACGCCTTTCGCGCCAGCGCCAGGCTCTGATCTCCGCCTTCAAAAAGTCCGCGCATATCATTCGGAAGCCGGGCCTGGGCGATGCGGTAATAAGCGCCTTCTTTCTCGACGTCGCGCAAGTAGAGGGCAGCCGCCGTGCCCAGATCCACGACCTGATCATCGGCTGTGAGAGCGCCGATTCGCCTTTCACCCTCCGCAGTTTCGAACGTCACCAAACGCATTGCTTGCCTCCTTACAATCAAAACCCGGCGCCGGAGAGCCAGCCTTTCGCGAGGCCGGCCGGCGCAGAAAGATGGCAGACTGAACAATTCTTTGGATCTGCCGCATACCGCCGGGAACGGCTGTGGATGGAGTGCACACGAACCTCGAGCGCATTGTCATTCTCGAATGAGAGCGCCACATGACATGCAAAGCACGCGCGACGGTCGTTTACCCCGTGCAGAATACGATCGAAACCCGACGGGCCCTGATGGCAGTTCTCGCATTTGCCAGTGGCCGGCGTAAACGTCGTCGGCGTGACCGTCCCGACCTGCACGGTCGTTGTCGCAGCACGGTTCAACGCTTCCCCGCCGAAATCCCGCCGCGCTTTAATTGCGGCAACATACGTTCCGGGTTGCGCGTCTCTTGGGAGAGTCAACGTCACCGTGTCGGAAACGGGCTCATCCCAGCGGGCGCGGCCCCCAAGGGAGACGGAGAACGGCGGCACGCCGGTAAACACGCCGGTGTAGCCATCCGTCCGAACATTCTCGGCCATTGCCTGAGGTTCGAATAACTGTTTGCCGTCCAAGATAGATTTCGCTTGGCGAAGCTTGTTGGCCGGTCCCGATAGCCCGACCAGGATATTCGCTTCACGGTGTTTCAGCGCGTAATACACGGTCGAGTTCAATCGCGGGCTATCGTAGTACTCCAGGCCGTTCATGGCTTCGTCCCGGATGAATTGTCCGTAGGTCGGAAGGGAACCCGCCGGATGGAGACGATTGCCTTTTCCATCCCGAAACGTGAACTGGAGCTTCACCGCTTCACCGGGCATGTAAAGGCGGCCGTTCTTCGGCGCCGAGACGACGGACAACTCCACCTGGAAGCCGTAACCGTAAGGCATGCTTTGCGGGGTCGCATGTTTCACCGCGACCGTGTAATGGGAAGAGCGGTTCTGATTCCACTCCAATTGAAGGCCTGCGGTCTCGGGCGGCAAAAGTACCGTTCGATTTCGGGCGTTCCGGTTGTGCCTGACTTGCACCAATTGTTGCGACACAAACCGGGCGCCGGTGCAATCGCCAACTTTGCGGCAGCCTGTGGCAATCTGCCGGACCGCGAACCGTCGTACGAAAAAGTCGTCTTCGTTTGACATTCGGTCGTCGCGCCCAGCCGATGCCGTCAATGTCGCGCCCAGCCGGCGTCCGCCTGCGTCTGTAGCGTAAACCACGAAGTCGCTCGGAGCATTCATCCAATTTGCATTTCGATAAAACCGCTGCCGCTGATACATGCCGTCGCCGGACTGGCGCCAGTCCTCGTCCACGATTTTCACGCCGGTCCAGTCGAGCTTCGAGAGTTCGCCGAGTTTCATCAACGAATCGATACCGCGGTCGGTTGTTTCAGGCGGCGCCGACGTCACGATGTCGATTTCATTGAGATAACGGGGCGGGTTCCCGTAGAAGGTTAGCGGCTTCATCGTACCATCGTTGAAAAACAGACTCAGGCCAACAGCATCGGCTCCGCCGCCCGCCTGAGCGTAGAGCCCGGCAACAACCGCCAGGGCGGCGATGGCGCCCCAGCTCACGACATTTTTAATTCGACTAATCATCTCACCAGCGGTTCGTTTCTGCGGCTTTCATTTTGCGCTTCACAATCATGATTGCATCTTTAAAATTTGTCGAAAATAATGCTGCCATGTGTACTTGCTGTCAACGAGAAATTCCTGAGCGCGATCAATATTTCAGCAGGCTATCACACGACGTTATCGCGAAGATTTGTCAAGGGTCTACCCGATGCATAATATGAGCGCGCTCAATATCGCTCGTTCCTCACAGCATTCGGAGGATTCCATGATCAGCCGCAAGAAAATGGGAAGGCAATCAATTTTCCGCGTACTCTTGAGGAGACAGGGATTCAATGTACCCAGCAGCATTTCGATATTACCGTGCGGCGACGTTGGAGGAAGCAGCCTCCATTCTTAGCCAGGCGGGAGACGAAGCAAGACCTCTTGCAGGCGGTCAGAGCTTGATTCCGCTGATGAAACTGCGCCTTGTGCGTCCGGCGTTGCTGGTGGACCTGAATTCGATTCCGGGATTATCCAGCATTAAATCGGAGCAGGGAGTGGTGCGAATCGGCGCGCTCGCTCGGCATGCCCAGCTTGCGGACTCAGAGTTGTCCCAATTGATACCCATTCTCCACGACTGCGCCGCCGGTATCGCGGACGCGCAGGTCCGGAGCCGAGGCACAATCGGGGGATCGTTGGCCGAAGCCGATCCGTCCGGCGACTGGGCTCCGGTAATGCTGGCATTGTCGGCAGAAGTGCGCACTCAAAATTCGAAAGAGCAGAGGACAATCGCGCTGGCCGATTTTCTCAAGGACGCTTACACGACTGCGCTCGCGAATGGGGAGCTGGTGCGCGAGGTTGCCGTGAAAGTTCCTGCTAAAAATTCCGGGGGAGCTTACATTGCGTTCAAACGATGCGCCTCCGTATATGCCAGTGCGAGCGCTGCCGTGCAACTGACCATGGCAGACCGCTCCACCTGCGAGCAGGCGCACATTTATCTGGGATGCGTGGGACTCGTTCCGCTCGCGAACTCACGAAGGAGAGAATTAGCGCCGCAGCCGAAGCAGCGATGGAGGCAGCCGCGCCGCACTCGGACATGCGTGGATCGGCGGAATATAAGAAGGTGCTCGTGAAGCATGTGGTGAAAAAAGGTCTAGAAGTTTCGCTGCTTCGAAGTCGTGGCGAACAGGTTGAGGTATCGCATGAATATGTCGGTCGGATCTGAGCGCGTTCAAATACGAGTCACTGTCAATGGGCAGGTTCACCAAAAAGAAGTGGAAGCCAGGCAACTGTTGGTCGATCTTTTGCGTGAAACACTCGGCCTGACCGGCACGCATATCGGTTGTGATACCAGCTACTGCGGAGCATGTACGGTTCTGCTCAACGGGGAGCCGGTGAAGTCGTGCACGCTATTTGCTTTTCAGGCTCATGAAGCAGACGTGAAGACTGTCGAAGGTCTAAGCCACAACGGCGACATGCACCCGCTACAAAAAGCGTTCGTGCAATGTCATGGTCTGCAGTGCGGCTATTGCACGCCGGGTTTCCTGATGTCGTCATACGCGTTGCTGTCGAAGAACAAGCGTCCGACGGATGATCAGATCCGAAAGGCTCTCGCAGGGAATACGTGCCGGTGCACCGGCTACCAGAATATTTTTAAGGCTGTACGCTCTGCAGCGGATACGCTCGCGGCAGGAAAACGATAAATGCATATCAGGTTCAGTGGGGATTTCACAGTCAAGAACCCGCGGCAGGACGTCTACACTTTCTTGACGGATCCCGACCGCTTCTGCCCCATTCTGCCCGACTTCAAGGCACTCACGAAGGACGCTGCCGACCATTTCACTGTGACTTTAAGCCTCGGCATTTCACATATACGCGGCGATGCCAGGATCAAAATGGTATTGGCTGAAGCGACGCCGCCAACGCGCGCGGCATATACCGGCAGGGGCGACGTCATCGGAGCCAATGTCACCGTCACAGCCGCATTCGATCTCACGGATGTGCCCGCTGGCACGCGCGTGGACTGGCGGGGCGAAGCGCAGATTGCAGGACGTTTGGTGTCTCTTGCGGGAGGACTGCTGGAGCCATTGGCGAAAAAGAATCTGATGAAATTGATCGACGGATTGCAAGCCGCCCTGACGAACAATAAACAACCGGTGCGCAGTTAGTGGAGGAGTGTCCTTGAGCAAAAAAGAAACATTTGTAGGCGAATCAAAGACTGCAGGGAAATGGGTAGGACGGCCGTTGCCCCGATTGGAAGATGCCCGCCTCGTTCAGGGACAGGGCGTCTTCGCTGATGACTACAAGCTGGAGGGAATGTTGTATCTCCAGCTTGTGCGATCGCCCTATGCCCATGCTCGGATCACACGAGTCGATGTATCGAAGGCGGCCGCGGCACACGGTGTTGTCTGTACGCTGACAGGTGCGGAACTTCCCTCCATATCGCATCCTTTTCCGGAAATCGGACCGGGGGCGGGACAAAAAGTGGAGGATTATGCACTTGCTATAAATAAAGTTCGCTATCAGGGCGAACCCGTCGCGGCAGTCGTTGCCGAATCGCGTCATGCGGCGGAAGATGCTGCCGAACTCGTCGAAGTCGATTACGATCCTCTCCCTGTGGTCATGACTCCCGAGGATGCGCTCCAAAGTGATTCACTCTTGCACGATGAAGCCGGGACGAACCGAATGTGGCATGACGTTTTCGAATTCGGGGAGGTCGATAAGGCATTCCAGGAGGCGCTGCACATCGTCCATATCGGACGCCTGCATTTTCACCGGTTCTCGAGCACGCCGCTGGAAAACAACGTTGTCGTCGGGCAATGGAATCTCAAAGAGAAGCGCATCCAGTACTTCTCGAACCAGCAATTCCCAGCGTTCGCAGCGCAGTTCTTGTCTCCGGCGCTTGGCGTACGCATCGATCAGATCAGCATGCGGAGCATCGATATTGGTGGTGGGTTCGGGATCAAAATCACCAGCTATCCTTACATGGCTTTGTGTGCGCTGGCTTCGCGCAAGGCAGGAGGGAAGCCGGTAAAGTGGACAGAAACCCGCACCGAACACATGCTGGCCAGTGCACACGGAAACGAGCGGACGTTTTATGACACCCGAGTCGCTTTGGATGCGAATGGCGTCATCACGGCGATTGAGTCCCGTCACATCGACGATTGCGGCGCTTATCCGCGTTATGAGCCGCTGGGCTGCATCATCTGGGCGCAGGTATTGCCCGGCGTTTACCGTCTCAAAAATATCCGGATCGATTTTTCACAGGTGGTAACCAACAAATGTCCCGTCGGTCCTAATCGCGGGTACTCGAGAATGCAGCACCTGTGGTTTCTCGAGCGAGTTCTCGACATCTGTGGTCACGCCCTGGGCATTCCCGGCGACGTCCTGCGCCTTCGGAACTATATTCTGCCCGAGCAATTCCCGTACACGACACCAAACGGCTGCGTTTACGATTCGGGAAATTACCCGAAGATGCTCGAAGTTGCGAAGGAACTCTTGGGCTGGGACGAATGGAAGAAAAAACAGAAGGAAGCTGCCGCAGAAGGCCGAATGATCGGTCTTGGAATCGGTACCACGCTCGACTCGGGCACAAACAATTTCGGCCAGGCACGCATCGTGAATGCGTATGCGCCGTATTCAGGCCAGTCCAAGGCAGCGAACATCAAGCTGGACATCTACGGTGAACTCGTCCTGAGCATGGGGTCCGTGCCGCAGGGACAAGGCCATGAGACAACGGCGGCGCAGGTTGTTGCCGATGTGCTCGGCATCAACCCGGAACACGTGAACGTCAGGCCGGGATTTGACACCGAGCAGAACGTTTACACGGGCCACACGGGGACTTACGCGAGCCAGTTCGCCGTGACGGGTCTGTCGGCCATTCATGGAGCCGCGCTGAAGCTGCGAGCGGAGATGAGCCGCTTAGCCGCCTTCGCCCTCAAGGCCCAGGAAGAGGAGTTGGAATTTGGAGTCGGCGCGCAGGGGCCGCAGGTATCCGTCAAAAATACGGACAAAGCGATCAACTACTGGGGACTGGCGAATCTCGTTAACCTCAACAACGCGGAGTTGCCGCAATCCTTCGAAGACATCACGCTCAACTGCCGGTACGTCTACAAGGCTCCTTTCGAAGTTCCCGACGTCAAACGCAAATACGGCAATCTCACATTGACCTATGCCGCGCAATTGCACGCCGCCGTGATTGAAGTGGAGAGCGAGACATTTCAGCCGAAGATCCTCGCGTACGCTTGCGTGGACGATTGCGGCCGGGCCATCAACCCGCTCATTGTCGAAGGACAGGTTCACGGAGGAACAGCGCACGGCATCGGCGGCGCGCTGATGGAAGACTGCCGCTACGATTCCGAAGGAAACATGCTGACGAGCACCTTCAGCGATTACACGCCCATCACGCCCATGAACATGCCGGACCTGCGTTATGGGCACGTCGAGTCCCCGTCGCCGTTTTCATATAACGGCGCGAAAGGAATGGGAGAAGGCGGGGGGGGGCCGCTTCACGCCCTGTCAGCCGCCCTGCAGGATGCGCTGTATCCACGCGGTATCGTCGTCACGGATTCACACAATACCGGCGATAGCATTTTTCAAGCATTCGAACGCGCCCGGCAAGGGACCGAGGCGCCTGTGGTGCGCGTCGAGCGCCCGCGGGGTCCACGGTAAAACAAGTATGCGGGTTTGCATTATCGGTTGCGGCTCGATCGGCAGTTTATATGCGGCATACCTGGCCCGGGTGGCTGAAGTCTACGCATTTGTTCGCCGTGATGAACATGCCTTAGCGATTAATAAAGAAGGATTGCGTGTGACTGGGAAGCATGAGTTCACGTCGTATCCCCGCGCCGCGACCAATCCGGCCGACATTCCGGAGTGCGACCTGGGAATTGTCTGCACGAAGGCGACGCAGACGTCCGAAGCCGTCGCTCCTATGAAAGACCATTTTTCAGGAGGAGCAGTCTTATCTGCACAAAACGGCCTCGGTGGCGAGGACGTTATCGCCGAATCTGTTCCCGGATACGTCATGCGCGGCACAACGTTCATGAGCGGGACGCGACACTCCGACACCCACGTTCAGCTGGAACTGGACCGGCCTATTTGGATCGGTCCCTATGAACCTCGCTCGACACCGTATGCGATGGTTAAGGAGGCTGCTGAATTAATCGTCCGGTCGGGGCTGAAAGCAGAAGCCCTTGAAGATGCCAGGCCGGCGCAATGGTCAAAGCTCATTTTCAACGCGTCGGTAAACGGCGTGTCGGCACTCACTGAGCTGCCGCATTGCCGCGAATTTGCCAATGAGATCGACTTCTCCGATCTCGGCTTTCTCTTACACGATCTGATTGAAGAAGGTAAGCGGGTTGCCGCCGGCGCTGGGGTTCAATTACGGGACGATCCGTGGGAGATGAACAAGGTGGGCGCTCAAACCGATCACCCGCCTTCCATGTTGTACGACGTGCGCCATCGCCTTCGCACCGAAGTCGATTTTTTAGGTGGTGCTATCGCCCGTGAGGCTCGTCGCCACGGAATCGAGGCTCCTCTTCACACGGCACTTTATCGGTTGATCAAAGGAAAAGAACTCTCATGGCAATGGCGGAGCGGCAGCCATGGAGATCAGCAGGTTCTGTCAAAGTTCGGTGAGAAGGGAACAGGTATACAGAATGTCCGATATCGAGGCGAGCAAAGCAGTCCTTAACCGCGACGGTTCCATGTTGCTCAAACCGGACCTGGCGGAAGCGATCGTTTCCGAAGTGCGGGAATCCGAAATTATCCAAATAGCATGCGACCTGATCAACATACCAAGCCCCACCGGTGAGGAACTCCAGATGGGCAACTATATGAGAGCGGCGCTCCAAGCAGCCGGGCTCAAAGTGAGTTCGCAGGAAGTCGAGCCCGGTCGAGCCAATATCATTGGTCTATGGGAGGGAGAGGGGAACGGGAAAAGTCTGATGTTCAACGGCCACATGGATACGTCCAACAGCGGCCGTGAAGAGTATCTCACCGGACTTGGCTACAAGCCGAAAGCTGTAATCAAAGACCGTTACATCTACGGCTTGGGTATCTACAACATGAAAGGTGCTCTGGTCTGCTACACCCAGGCCGCGCATGCGCTACGACGCGCGGGCGTGAAGCTGGATGGAAGCCTCTGGATTGCGGCGGTGGTCGGTGAAATTGAGAAATCCCAATCCGGTGATGAATTCGTCGGTAGAGAATACCGCGGCTATGGTGTTGGTACGCATTACCTGGTGAACCACGGCGTTTTACCGGACATGTGCATTTTGGGTGAGCCGACCGACATGCAAATGGTGCTTGCTCACTACGGGTCGCTGTGGGTGCGGCTGAAGATGCAAGGCTTGTACGTGCACACCGCGTTCAGCCAGACCCGGCAAGGGCAGACTTCGGTTCGCCGAATGCAGGACGTCCTCGAATTCATCAACGCCTGGATCCCGACTTGGGAAGAGTGCGCCTGCTACGGCGATCACCGCGGGATTGTTAATGTGGGCAGCATACGCGCCGGAGAACCGTGGCGGGCCAGTCGTACGCCGGCAGAGGCGGAGATCTGCATGGATCTTCGCGTCCCTCCAACGATGCCGATGCAGGACGCTCGCAGGATCGTGAAAGACTTTTTTCTGAATCTCGCTCGGCAGTTTCCAGACTACGGCCTCGAGTTCGAGACCTACGTATCAGTTCCTGGTGCCGAGATCAGTGAAGATCACGAACTGGTGAAAACAATCGACCGAGCTCACACCAGGATTATGGGAACGCCTCCCGCTCGCGCCGTTGTACAGTGGTGTTCGGATGCGTCCGTTATGACGCGCTTTGGTATCGAGACGTTGAATTACGGTCCATCAAGTGGAGAGAGGGACGCCGAAGGGGAGAAGGTCGCTATCGACACACTCACCAGCATCACCAAAATTTACGCGCTGGCCGCCGCCGAAATCTGCGGTGCGCATGAGGACTAACACGATGCCTACGGCAAAACGTCAGTGGCTGCCGATCTCATCCGGCGAACTGGAGCGGAGATACAGAAACATCCGCTCCGTCATGGCACACGAGAATATCGATGCGCTGATCGTTTGCGGAAGCGAGTACACCGGTTTCGAAGGCGCGATTCGCTACGTTTCCGATTTTGAGATCGTGCACCGATATGCTTACGTCCTGATTCCCCTCAACGGCGAGCCGGTCCTCGTTTTTCCGCGCGAGGCGCGATGGATCGGAGACAAGAAAAAAGCGCAGGTGAAGGAGAAGGTTTGGGCGGACATTCCCGGAGAGTGGCTGCGGGAACGAGCGGAATCCCAGCGATGGAAACGCGTCGGCGTGTATGGAATGGAATTCATCATGACCGTGCGCGATTATAAGGCACTTTCTGCCGGAAAGTCGTATGAGCTGGTGCGGTTCGATGTCCAGTTCGATATGGCAAGAGCCGTGAAATCTCAGGAAGAGCTGGCAGGCTTCCGCGACAGCATGGCCATCATCGAAGAGGGCTTCTGGGCAATGCTCGAACGCTACGAACCCGGAAAGACCGAAGCCGAAATCATGGCGCCGGCCGTGGAGCGTTTCTTCGCCGGAGGAGCGGGATTGCGCATGATGAATATCGTGCTGTCGGGCACGAATGGCGAAGCGGAAGCTCACTTCAAAGTTCCCGGACATCGCGTCGT
>WNGR01004808.1_pt1 | contig 14554 bp, 19 predicted proteins | sample 5407581 | NCBI WGS metagenome assembly WNGR01 (sample SAMN13153383, study PRJNA577476) | soil metagenome | isolation source: 80 cm soil or saprolite under Garry oak tree replicate 2 | place: USA:California | collected 2016-06-15
TCTGCTTCTTCCAAAGCGCGCAGAAGTTCAAGACGAGGTACGCGACGCTCGGCTTCAGCGACAAGGCGAACCTCGACGAAGGCGCCATGTGGCCGACCGCCTTCGCGCTGAAGGGGTTGACCGCCGCCGAAGAAGAAAGGATCGCCGCGCTCGTGAAGAAAGCGGTGAAATAAGCATGCTTTTCTCGACCCCCCCGGGGTGGTCGATTTTCCCACACCCCGCCCTTCGTGAGAATCAGTATTTCCAACCCTTTCAGAGCTTCTCTTTTGGGCCGGGGTCCGAGACATTTCTGTAGAAGGCTTTCACATACGGTCTTGTAAGATAGATAATCGCGATGATGGATGTCGGAAACTCGATACCGTTCCCTGTGAGCAATCCAGAAAGCAGTTCAGGACTCGCACCCAGCGAGGATGCATCCAAGAAAATCGAAGATATGCTTGTTGCGATTCCAAGACTCCAAGCCCAGCTCTTGCCCGTCCGGAGAACCAGCCCCGCCAGAATCTTCAGAGAGCCGAGAGCCAATGCGACGAACGCTAGAATCAAAAGTATTGTTGAGATTAGTCCAATAGTTCCCGCCGGGAGGCCTATTCCTGCAAAGTCAGACGCAGTGATGACCGGCGGAAATAGGATGTTTCCGACCCCAGCAAGTATGAGGTTTGCCCCGCCGAGAATGGACAAGGCCGCTATGAAGGAGATACCTCTAGGCATCCTACCTTCAAGAACAGTGTCATGCTTCACTAACACCTCTCTCAGAATAACGACGATTCCGACAAGCGCGAGAGGCGTTCCAAAACTCAACGACCCGAAAGCAAAGAGAATGAGAGAAAATCCTGTAACGAACACGCCTAGAAGGGCCAGCCCTTCACGGGTCATCAGATACGAGATCTCCCTCCTCAGTAGACTGCGATACCTGATGACCAAGAGAAGCAGTATACTAGCCGAGATTGCTCCGATGAAAAAATCATAGGTCAGCTCAGACTGATAGTTGCCGAGGGTAAGAAGGAGTCCAACCTCGTCACCAATGAACCCTGCCCCGAGACCATACATCACCGCGTAAGCCCTATCGAGCCGCTCACTCTTCCAAGTGATCGCAAGCCAGCCCGCAATCCCCATCAAAGCTATCCCATACCAGAAATGGTGGAAGTGGATTCCTTGTTGTTGGATCACAATCGTCGGATTGAGTGTTGCAAAAAGCCGTGACCCAAAGAAACTGGTTATGAACGATAATAGACCGATGAAGGAAAGGGCCGGACGAAACGTGCCTATGTGAAACCTTTGGAGCATTGGAATCTGCGAGAATTAGTTTTGCAATAATAGGGTTTAGGACGCGGAAGCGTCGAAGCTCCTCATCCTTTCACTGCAGTTTCAGAGCCGTCGTCAAGATCTGAAATAATAGGCATGGCTTTCGACGCTTATATCGGATTTTCCTCAATACTCACCACGTGAAGTCGTCTAACCGAATTATCATTGAACACATCAGCCACAATCCGCATGGAAAAGATGCTTCCGACAAGCTGAACGAAGAATTTGTTGTTCTCGAAAACGAGGGAACTGAAAAAATCTCACTAGCAGGCTGGACCCTCACCGACGAGACCGCTACAGGAGTGAGACGACACGTCTACAAGTTTCCACAAACAGTCTCCATCTCCTCCCGCGAGAAGGCCTACGTTCACACAGGGCCGGGAGAGGATTCGTTCGAAGAAGGTAAACCCTCCAAATGGATCCTACACTGGGGAAGACATGCTTTCGTCTGGAACAACGAAGGGGATACCGCCACACTTTTCGACGCTGAAGGAAACAAAGTGGACTCGCTCCAAGTGGTCGCCCTCAAAGCGACCTAGTCCACGCCTAACGAGTAAGGGCCGGCGTTCTCGTCCTGACGCTCCTGCGTATCAGAGAGAGGGAGACGAGAGCCGTCACAACCCCATAGACCAGGTGGAAGACAAAGCTGCCCCCGTCGAACATCAGGTTTGATAGGTCGGCGGGGGCGAGAAGATCCGTAATCGGTACGTAGACCAGTATCCAGACGGCTATTCCGCCAAGTAGACCAACCCAGAAACTCTTCCGGGTCGTATCAAGAGCGAACCGTTTGAACAGCGCAGTGGTTGCGATGAATATTCCACCGGCGATGAGGCCTACAAGGAAGTGCAAGGCCCAACCGGTCAATAGTGGAGAGGCCAGGCCGAGTTTCCGGGCGATAGTCACATAGAATACTTCTTGGTCGAGAACGAACGCGCTGAGGCCTGCGAGAATGCCTAGAGCTAGAGCGCCAACAATCCCTCCTATCGCTCCAGCCTTCAAGCCCCTAAACGCGGAATAGCTCGGGAACTGCATAGAACCTTAGAAAGGGGCTCTGCCTGATTTCAGGAACTTGCCACTCGTGCTACGATGATCGAGTACCTAGTGTCTACTCATGCTGAAGGTTATCAGCGTGCGCACTTGTAGAGGGCAGCGATATTGCAAGCATGGACGAGATGATCGACGAGATCGCGCTTGTCCCGAAGGTTCTGGGGACTGATTCGAAAGTGGTAGATGGATACAATAAGACTGTCCTTCATGTAGGTAGAGACGCAGGTAGAGACCGTAGCCTTGACCGTAGACATAACTGACCCTGTGGTTCTGAGTACTATCGCCCAGACGGCCGTCTTGACTCTTACCCTTGTTATTTTCATAATGTCATTTCGAACCCAAAACAAAGCCAACAAGGAGGCAGCGTATCAGAAGGTTCTCGATGATTATACTGACGCGTTCAGGATGCTTGTGGACAAGCCCGAGCTGGCCAAGCTTCAAAGCGAAATGGCGAGAGCGGCTCTACCGGGTTCGAACACTGCGTCACTCTCACCGGAAGACATGACGGCTCGAAACTATCTCATGCTCCTCTACGGACTTTTTGAGAGAACACACCTGCTCTACCGAAGGAAATGGATTGATCAAGAAACCTGGAACCAGTGGTCTGCTTTCCTAGAGGTAGTGGCGAAACACCCCTTGTTCAAAGATGTTCATCGGACAGGGGAGGGAATGTACGACAAGCCCTTCATGGAGTACGTCTCCAACATTCTGAACGCCAAGAGCTAAGACTAGAAGCGTGATCGACGTTTCCTGATGCGCAGGAACAATGTTTTCTAGCTGAAGATGGGCCGTTCGAACATCATTCTCGGGTCCTTAACCCGCAGAGCGATCAGTAACCCGATTGCGCTAATGATTGTGGAGGCGAGGAATGCATATTGGAATCCAGTGACGACCCCCGCTAGTGACCCTAGTTGACTCGCAGGTCCAACGGGGGGAGGGTCCGTAACAGTTGCAATCGTCAGTAATATTGCGAGTCCCACGGGGAAGCCGACTCGCTGAGAGGTGCCAATTATCCCTGAGGCGAGTCCCTCTTCCCCTGGCCTTGTCCCAGCTAGCGCGGCAATGTTCAGTGCAGGAAACCCAATGCTCGCTCCGAAGGACCAGAGAAGCATACCGGGCAATATTCCGAAGTAACCGCTGGTTACCGTAATCTGAGTAAGCAGAGCGGACCCCAAGGTGATGAACGTCATTGAAGTTACCAAGACGAGTTTCAGGCCAACCCGGTTCACAAGCCATGATGAGCCCCAGCCTCCCACAAAAAAGAAGATCAATGCAGGTGGGACGAACTCAAGGCCTGCAGCCAGTTGTGAGTAGCCGGACACTCGCTGAAGATAGATGGTCAGTAGGAAAATTACTCCTCCAGCTGACGAGGTTAGTATTAGGGCAAGGACGTTCGCGGTAAAGACTGTGCCTCGCCGTAGGAACCCTAACGGCATTAGCGGCGACTTTGATCGAGACTCTATTGCAATAAAGCCTGCCAGGACTAGGGCAGAGATTGCGAGAGGAACAATCGTGTAGAGGGAGGCAAATCCATCAGTTGCAGCGTTTGTCAATGAATATACTAGCAGTACCAGCCCACTCGTCACAGAAAGTGCGCCGGGCAGATCTAGGTGTTTGTCCGCTGCTCGCCCTGGATGGCTAACTAGGAACTTCTGTGATAAGATAGCAGCGACTGTACCAATTGGTACGTTAACAAATAGGACCGACCTCCAACCGAACGCGGCCGTGAGTACACCTCCAGAGATCGAGCCTGCAGCGAAACCTGCCGATAGTACAGAGACGAAGATGCCGAGCGCACGGTTCCGTTCTTTGCCCTCGGGAAAAGTTGTCACGAGAATCGCGAAGGCGGTCGCGGTAGAGATGGCGGCTCCTATACCCTGAATTGCCCTTGACACGATCAGCGAGAGAAGTGACGGGGCCAAGCCTCCAGTAAAGGAAGCGACTGTAAACAGGACGATTCCAAAGACGAACAGTTTCTTTTGACCATAAATGTCCCCAGCTCTGCCGCTGAGCAGCAGAAAGCCCGCCAACGTGAGTCCGTATGCTCCAATAATCCACTGGCTCTCCGCTAACGAGACTACCAATTCCGTTTGTATTGTAGGCAGTGCAACTTGGACGATGGAGAAGTCAATAACGTCTAGAAATCCTGCGGAGATTATCAATCCGAGAATTAGTCGGGTGCGGGATTTGCTGAGAGCGTAGACTCCAGGTCTAGCTTCTTCGCTCTCCTGAATTGTTACCTGTTCCAAGTCGTCTCCCTCGATAAAGTGTGGGATCTTAGTTGAACCCTACAGCGTCCGCGGAATGTGGATGCTGCTTGTTCGGCTCTAATTCTTCAGCAAAAAGTCTTCGGATCATGGACATTATCGAACGTTTCTCAGTTTGGTCCTTCTTCTTGCGAATGAATGAGTAGTAATTCTTGGCTGACTCTCTCACTACTGTCAGGTGTAATGACTCGTGAGGCTCTGAATGTTCGGACATATCCGCCTATGTGTCTCGTAAACATATAAACGTATTGATGAATGTCTATGCACGCTGTTACTTCATTCTCGGAGCGACGGTTAGCGCTCCCAGACCTAAGCGGCGCTGCAACTCTGTAACGTAGGCGGACAACACATCGGCCTTCACCTGATAGAAACAGAACTGGCCCTGTTTTTCTTTGTCGAGTATCCCTGCTGTGGCAAGTTCTTTCAGGTGATGAGATACGGTGGGCTGTGAGACGTTGAACATGGCGTGGACATCTGAGCAGTTCATCCGTCTTGCGACGAGTTTCTGGAGTATCTCGCGTCGCTGGGGATCCGCTAGGGCTTTGCTGATCCTGTCGAACTCTTCGGTTGCGAGCTTCATGACCCTGTCTCTAGTGCCGCCGTGCGTATTAACATGTCGATATGTATCTATGGGTTCGGGTTAGGCCTATTTGTCCGTTGAACCTGTCTGGAACCACATATAGATGTTCATCAATATGTTTATATTCATATCAGCCTGATCACTTGGATATGAACAAAGAAGAAGTGACTCACAAGAAAGTAACTCCGGTGAACGAAACCGATTTCGACTCCGCTGTCCTCCAATCTGAGGTTCCAGTGTTTGTCGATTTCTACGCTGACTGGTGCGGGCCCTGCAACATGATCGCGCCGACCATCGAGGCACTGTCCGACGAGTACGAGGGCAAGGTCAAGTTCGTCAAGATCAACGTGGACAATAACCAGCAGCTGGCCATGAAATACGATATCATGAGCATACCCACGGGCATGCTGTTCGAAAACGGGATCGTCAAAGACAGTCTCATAGGCGCATATCCAGCCTCTGCCTACCGACAACGCCTTGACAAAGCGCTAGGCCCCAGGCGAGTCTCGCCAACAAACCAAGAGTGAAGAATAGCCATGAGCCATACCTGTCCCGTATGCGGAAGCGTAAGCCCCTGCATCTATCCCGGACCCGTCTCGAATGCTCCTTTCAGGTACCATGACTGCCGCTTCTGCGGGTCCACTTGGAAAGAAGCACCATCCACGAACTAAAATGGAAATCCCTGTCCCGAACCACGGAAACTCTACGTAGAAAAAATCGTCCATAATCAGGTCTGGTCACGAATCCAAGCCTACAATTTTCAGACATCAATTTTCCACGCCCCATTCCTAGGGGACTCCACGGGGCTCCGAAACAGCATGACAAGGCGAAAACAAGCCCATAATCCTTCCCCGGACGGAACGGAACACCACCCCCGGAAAAACTGGACCCCTATGGCATCGCTCTCCTGTGGGCAGTTCCCCTCCAGCCCCTAGCGAAAGTGATTCTACAAGCAAGAACTTCCAACCTGCTTATCCGCTCAATGAAAACAAGCACCCGTAAACCGCTTTTCTGAAACGAGCATTTGAGAAACGCACTTCGAAAATCGGTTCCTGAAACCAGTCCCCGAAAAACGCCTCCGAAATTTCGAGCTCTGAACACAGTTCTGAAACGACTCTCTAGAACGTCTTTCTGAACCGGCCCCTGAAAACAGCGCATGAAAAGGGTCCAAAAAACAGTAGCCACGAATTTGCTAGCCCCCCCGGGGGCCTACTCAAGTCGCGCGCCGCGCCCCCCCGCAAAACACGCCTAGACCCTGCTTCAGCCCACGCTTTCCAACACTCAACCCGGGTATCAGAACCCCTTTCTTCCCTTCTTCCCAGCACCGTCCTTCCGAGATGAGGGACGCGTGGCCCAGCCTCTGCCCTACATGGCCCTGAAAGACGCGCCAGTCCAGATCCGGCGAGCCGCCACCGTAGCCCAGATCGCCAGCAGCCTCACCCGCGCCCTCGGAATACTATTCACCACGCTGATCATAGCCACCCTCCCCACATGGGTCCCAGGACTCCTCGCACACCAGACCATACCAGTCGCACAACTCGTCCTCGCAATCGGAACGATAATCGTCTCAAACAAAGGCAGCCGGATAAGAGAAGAGATCGCAGAGCGACAATTCCAGAAAGCACGTAGCTCCACATTCACCACCGCCATCCTAGGATTCATAGTCGGCGGCATCCTCCCCGGCATCCTCTACCTCTACCTCTACACCCGAATAGGCAACGTCATGGTCAAACGGACACCAGACGATCCTAGAACGGTCTACCTCCTCCCACACCCAAGCGAGGGAATCTTCCTCGGCCGCTACCTCGGATGGATCGCAGCATACCTCCTCGTCCTCTACATAGGCTACACGCAGCTATCACCAGGCCTCCGCGAAGTAAGCGACTGGCTCTCACCAGTCCTAGGCGTCCACTTCAACACGATGATCGTCGCCCTATTCCTCGTCTTCACCAACCCCCTAACCTACCTGCCACTACTCTACCTCTGGAGCTTCGCAGGATTCCTCGGCGGGCTAATCGCCGGCGGAAAAATCAGACGAGGCTTCCTAGTCGGCATGACAGTATTCCTCTCAACCCTCGGAGCACTAGGACTCGCAGCCCTCGCAATCTACCAGAACGTCAACCTCTCAACACTCTCCAGCCTTCCCCCTCCACCGCCAGGCTTCTCGATCATTAGCGCCACCACAGGACCCGTCGCAGGCGACATCATCCCGATCCTCATCCAAGGTACGGGTCCAACAAGCCAGATGGTCATCCAAGACATCATACTGACCATGATAAGAAACGCTGGCCTCGTCTTCGCTGTAGCCACAATATCCGGTCGAGCCGCGTCCCTCTTCTGGCAGGGAGACGTTTTCATCCTCAAAACATTCTGGAAGATGATCAAGACCAAGAAACCAGCTCTGCCCCAGAACGCGGGCGACCTTCCGAAAAAGGGAATCCTCCTACTCGCGCTCGCAATCCTCCTTCTCATCCCAACTCCGCACACGACCCAGCCCTCAACAATCACCCAAGCACCACCAAGCGGGCCCTACCAGCAAAACCTGGCAATCGGACTAGACATGCTCGGCGCCCCCAACGCCAGCCTACGAATGACAAACCTCGACCTCTCCAGCAAAGGTCTTGTCCTCGACAACAACTACGCCGGAAACAATCTCTCACTCTTCATAATCAACAACAACTACTCACAATCCCTCAGCACCAACTCCGGCCTTGGCATCCCAAGCTTCATCCTCGGACTATTCTCACAACCCGCCCTGATCACATTCTACACAGGAGACCCAGCAACAACCCGAGGAGAATCCGATAATGTTGCAACTCATTTCGCCCAAGCCCTAGGCGTCGGCTTCACCAAAGCCTTCGCCATTCCATCAGGCCAAGGCACCGTCACAATCTACGCGCCAAATCCTGAACTCACAAACAACGACGCCCTCACACGAGTCCTAGGCCTCCTACCCAGCTCAAGCTTTTCCACCCTCATCAAACCCGCCAATCTCCAAACCCTACAATACTTCGCGGCAATAGGCTTCGCAAGCATAAGCCTCCCAGCACCACTCAACAAAACGCCCACCCAAGCCTTCAGCTTCATCCTCAACACCCAATTCCCACGCCAATTCTACAAAGCCGGACAACACTACCTGAGCCTGAAAACACTATTTGGATTCCAGACCGGAATCGTCGGAGACACCAACTCAAACGAGTCCATTGTCTCCATCAGCTTTCAACGAGGAACAGTTCTCTACAGCCCGCTCGGACAAATGCCGCCCTCCAACCCAATCTACGACAACTTCACCGCGACATACATCTACAATGCCACCATTACAGCGAGATCAGATTTTGCAGCTAACTTCACCTATCCATTCGCCCCAAACATAACCATAGAGAAAACGGTCAACCCGTCTAGCGGGCCTCTAGGGACGACCCATAACATCGTTGTTATGATCCAGAACTTCGACAACGTCACCGTCACAAACCTCAACGTCACCGATGACGAGGCGCCATCCTCATACCAGAAGACGCTCCAGATTTCACCAAGCGGCGTACAAACCGGCCAATTCGCCAGTTTCCCTCCGGGCCAGACACAATTTCTCAGCTATACAGCAATAACAAAAAGTAGCGGAACCTATGTTCTATCACCCGCAACCATCGAGTTTGTCTGGCAAGCACCGAACGGAACACGAATCCGATACACGGTTACCACCGACAATCCTCTGATCTCGTCATCAAGCGGACCCTGGACACAGTTCACAAGAACGTTCACCGACCTCCAACCCTACTCCTACCTCCTCCTTCTCCCTCTCCTACTCACACCAATCATCGAAACCCTGAAACTCGTTGGCAGACGTCGGAAGAAGAAACCCGAGCCCTGGGTCAACGCCCCCATAAAACCTCAAAACACACCATCGCCCCCGCCTGTGCAAGCAGGACCCGACAAACCCGCAGATACGCCGAGCTCCAAAAAATCCATGAGCAACTTTCACACCCCGTAGAATCGCGATTCTCACTCCAAGCACAGCCTCATCCTGTGGCCTGTTTCCCGATCTTACCCTAGAACGGCTTCACTACCAGTGAAGTCGTTCATGGACCCCTGTGTTTCCACTGGAGCCCGTGGAAGATGACAGGATTATCAGTTGAGCATGTTCACATATGATATGAACAATGATGCGTGAGCCTTTTCTACATGTGAACTGCGAACTGTGAATCCCACGGTTTTCTCGAGGAACTAAAGATGAGACCACGACGATTGAAGGTAGAATTCTACGACCAGGAAGGAGTCCGACACTCCATCGCGATCGACGGCCCTGTGACGAAGGAGAAAGTGGCTAGAATATTGGACCTCGTTGAGTTAATGTCCGGAACACCTCAGGCGTCCGCTGCGGCCCTCGGACTGTCCCCCAGAAAATTCGACAGGCTAGCCAGCACAATCATATCCCAGCTGAAAGGAAGAACCTTCACGTCACGCGAAGCGAGAAAGATGTTCGAGACTACCTTTGGAGAAAAGATACCTTTGAGCACGGTGTCCACCTATCTAACAAGGCTAACAGATCGCGGAGTCCTTGAGAGACAGCAGGAAAAACTTGGTTTGGCCTATCGGGTCAAGCTTGATGAGCAGAAACAGTCTCTCGCTCCTGCTCCTTCCCTTCAGCCTTCGTAAAGCTCTGCTTCACACGTTCCACAGTCGAGTATCGAAACGGGATCCGAGTCTGGTCCCGTCGAACATACCCCTCATCAAAGAGCTTCTTCATCAAACGAGCTGTGTGTTCCCTAGAACGTCCCACAACTCTTCCTATTTCTGGCGCCGACTTTGGCCCTTCGTCCGCCAAGAGAGTAAGCACTTGAAGCTCAGTGGGAGTAGTTATCGAGTTCAATGAGCCCGGTTGCACAACGGAAGGATCCGTCCGGATTGGAGATTGAATCACGGTTGACTGTAAGCTAGGTCTTACAGGCTCCGATATCTCCTCGACCACCTTCGTTGCGGTTGAAATTGTTACGGAAGGGTGCAGAACTGCATCAGCGACCTCCTTAATCCAGTTCAACGACTCCCCCAGAAGCTTCTCCGTCTTTTGCAGCCGCTCAAGCAACACCAAATCGGAAATCTTGGACTGATCACCCGAAATCTTGAGCCTTTCAACCTCAATGGCCAAGTCCTTTAAGTTCGCTTCGAACGAGCTGAGCCTAGAAGAGAATACGTCGAAGAACAGCTTCGCAACATCCCCACTTTCAGGGGACCCTTTAACCCCAGCTCCGATTGACCGTTTCCCTATTCCAAACATCTCTGTGACATCACGCGATATGAGCCGTGACGTCACCGTAAGCTCTGCATGCGCATTTAACACTAACTATTGTGACATTCCTCAGAGAGAACGCCGTCACAAGTGATGGAGGCGTGACTTCCTCGTTGCGTCATGATATCAAGCGCATGACGCGTCAAGTTGCGTCTACTCTCAACCCGGCCGGAACGAACCCGATGGGTGAGGTTGGCATAACGACCGCGATTTATGTGATGCCTAATCACCCGTGTGACGTCACGTATCACGGTTCTTTCCAAACATAGCGTGAAAAGCGTGCTCGAGGTCGTCGATTATGGAATCCACCGTTCGCTGGTAGACCTCAGGCTCGTGTTGGGCTGCATCTTTAAGCTGTGAAGTTTGAGCCTTGAGGCGCTCTGAAGCTTCCAGAAAGGGGGCGATACTTGGGGATTCCGTCAAGCCACAGTAACCCAGAAGGAGAACAGTGTGAATTGCCTCCACAACGTTTTCTCTTGCTTGTCTCAGGGTTCTATTGAAGGATCCGCGGCTGATTCCCTTCTCATCCCGCCGCAACTGAGCCATATCACTGCGCGTTAGGCGTTTATTCGCCATATCATGTCCAAGCTGGTCTACCAGAAGCGTTTCGAACTGTGCTATCGTCAGATTACTGCGCTGCAAAAGTGCTGAGAGTATTCTATCACGAAGCGTTTCCTCGATAACCGCGCGTGTCCCCTCGTGCCAATCCTTGGGCGTCTCAGAATTCTCCATGGATACGGTTTTGTATCCGTCACTATTGTATCTTGCTCACCCTCGCTAAACGACATTGGCAAGTTACATCACACTTATTCCACAACTTTGACACCTTCGAATTAGTCAAACGCGGGTCTTACATGGCCACAGATGCAAGAACGGAATCAGGCAATTTCGTGGTGGACATGGTTTGTGACGTTTGCCGGGTCGAGGGCTTCGAAATAGAGAAGAACACACAAACAGGCGATTCGCCGAGCCATTTTGTGGACATTCTAGCTTCTAGGAAGAAGGGCAAGAAAATACAGAAAGTCGCCTTCGAATGCTGGGAAGGATCCACTCAGGTTGAGGGACGGGAAGTCGAGAAGTTCGCGGCTCGCTTGAAGAGCTTGGGAATTCAGAGCGGAATCTACGTTTCTCCCAAAGGGTTCGGAGGCAACGCCGAGTTCATGGCCCGCAAGCTTGGCGTCGAGCTTTGGGATCTCGCTAAGCTGAAGGAGAGGGTAGAAAATATCAAAGCCCCAGAGAGACACAAAGTTCCAGGAACGCTACCGGTCGCCAGAGCTGCGGCATCTCGCCTCCTGGCCCATGGCTTAGCCAACGGCGCCTTCCTCAAGCTATCCTCTATGCCAAAACTTGAGTTTCGACCGTACTTCTTTTCCAATTTCCAGATCGATAATCAGCGGAAAAAACTGGCCGTGGGAGTTCTCGTGTTTGACGGCGTAGACGGTCGCGTGTGCGACGCCGCCCTCTTCGAGGGACGCATGGACGATCTTCCATCAAGTGGGTTTTTTGTTGATTGTCTCGAGATCGAATCGTCAACGGGTTCCATGCCGAAGCTGCCTCCTGAGCTTGAGATGAAGAATACTGTCACTGTCGCGCCAGCAGGAGTAACCGAGGACATGATCCGATCTAAGACGAAGGATGTGGTGAGCGGCCATTACGATGCAACCGTAACGGGGGTACAACTGCTCCATGTTCCTATAGTGACAGTAGAGTTGCTTGCTGCTGGCAAGTCCTATCGAAAGATCCTTCAGGCGGCTACAGGTAAGATGATCTGGGACGATACTCAGAAGTGTTCTCTTTGTGATCAAAAGTCAAGGGCGATATGCGAGGTCTGTGGTGGGACGGTTTGTACTGAGCACGAGAGAGCTTGCAGCTCCTGCCGCAAGCACCTTTGCACGGATTGCGTTGTGACAAAAGGGATCGTAAACAAGATTCCACTTTGCCCAACTTGCAAGAATGCCTAGAGAAGGATGAATCTCTCTTACTGCCGCGCAGAGGGTCTCCAATTTTGCTTAGTTACGACTGGGCAGACGTTCCCCTCATCGGTTATGGATAGGAAACACATGGCTATCTAGGAATATGGTCTTCAGCCAGTGCCGCCTTGGCGAGCCGCTGTATCGTCTCCTCATGTCTACTGATGTGAGCCATCATGTCCAACCGCAGCCTTTGCATCGCTGCTCGAGCGGCATCTCGTGCAGCCTGCTCCATCAAGGGGGTAAGCCTCTCTTCCATCCTCTTCAGCAGCGCCTCCTCAAGACGGAGAACCTCTTCCTCACGCAAAGTCTCCATTCAACTCACCTCCTCCGAGAAGTCACAGTAGTCGACTCGATTTCATCCATTATTGGCTCAACTTTCACGGACTGGCGGGCGCACATCGCGCACTCCCAGACCCGGTCACAGGTGAAATTCTCGTAATTGCAACATCGCCTGCGGAAGTAATCGTTCAACTGATTCTCTCGATTGGCCTTTTTTCCAGTCATGCCAAACTCACCAACACAAGACCCATGAACTCTTACGTTGACTGTCCACAGCAGCCTCGACGGGACGACTAAAGCCTCCTGTAACTGGAAACCTAGCCGGAAGGTTTCGACGAGAACAGACCTCTAGCAAGGATACCCGCAACCCGCAAGGGTTCAGGCATTCGCGAGATCAATGCCGAGGTTTTCAGGATCAACCGGGCCTCACGAGTTGTGCATCCGAACCGTTCAAAGAAGACGGGGCCTTCACTAGCCATTGTCCGAAGTTTGTGTACTGGGCCAAGTGATTTGATCAGTTCCCATCTCTTCTCCCAATCAGAAAAGTGTCTGAACAGGGCGCGCTTCACAGCCCTGTTACCCGGCCGGGAACCAACAACCACGATTACCGGTGCCTTGCATGATTTCTGGATCTTTCGTGGGTCGATGAGATTGAATCCTCCGAAGGTTACGCCGGACAGCAATACTGGAATTTGGAAGGACCCTCTCAGTAAAAACTCAGCCTTCCTAGTTGCGTCGAGCCCGTCAACGGTAATCCAGTCAGCTCTGACTTGATGCAGGTGAGGGCCTTTTAGCCAGACGGCTAGGAGAGGAGCGTGTCGGACCTTATCATCGGTTTTCGGCGGAAACGGGCCATCATCTATCCCAATACATCTAGAGACTTGTTTGATGTTTGAGGACGCTCCGTGGAACAAAGGTAAGCAGCCCACGAACCATCTCGTCAACGTTGAATGAAGCGGTCACTGACCGAGCTTCGACGCCGAGCCGTATCTTCTTTGTGCGGCCGTACCGGCCGAAACTTACTACTCGCGCGTTTAGGACGCCCATGATGTCCAGCTCGTTGAGCAGTCCGCTGACTCTTCGCTGGGTGAGAGGTTCGACCGAGCCGGCGCCGCACAGTTCTCGATACACCTCGTACACGTCACCTGTTACCGAGCTCTCTTTCCTAGTGTTCTCCAGCTGCATCACTGAGATTAGAAGGATTCGGGAGTGGAGTGGGAGGGATGATAGGGCTTCTGTCACACGGTCATGTTCGACTTTCTGTTGTGCTTCGCGGACGTGGTTTTCGCCGACACGTAGCTCGCGTGATCTTTCGGCAATCTCAGCGGCTACTCTGAGGAGATCGAGTGCGCGTCGTGCGTCACCGTGTTCTCCTGCGGCCAGGGCTGCGCAAAGGCGGAGAGCGCCTTCATCTAGAACTCCGGATCGGAAGGCGAGTTGTGCCCGTTCATTTAGAATGTCATGTAGTTCGTCTGAGGTGTAGGGTTTGAACACGACTTCCTCCTCTCCCAGCGAGCTTAGGACTCTCGGGTCTAGGAAGTCTTTGAAGTGGAGGTCGTTGGATATTCCTATGAGCCCGATCCAGCCATCGGTTAGTTTCTCGTTTATCCTAGTTAGCTCGTATAGCAGACTATCGTCTTCGCTTCTCTTCACTAGCGCGTCTATCTCGTCCAGGACGACGAGGAATGCGGAGCCGCGTGATTGGAGAGCACTTCGGAACCGATCCAGGAGCTCGCCTACGGCGAGTCCGGTAAATGGGACTTCTCGACCGAGAGATCTACAGAGATCGGCAATGACTCTGTAGTTTGTTCCTGCTAGACGG
>WNGR01004809.1_pt1 | contig 14554 bp, 15 predicted proteins | sample 5407581 | NCBI WGS metagenome assembly WNGR01 (sample SAMN13153383, study PRJNA577476) | soil metagenome | isolation source: 80 cm soil or saprolite under Garry oak tree replicate 2 | place: USA:California | collected 2016-06-15
CATCCTTTTTTCATTGTGAAATACATTGTAAATAAGCTCACACTATCTTACACAATAACACTCTAGACATTTTTTGATTATTTTTCTCATAAAATTAACATAAGAACCAATAAAACATCCCAAAATGCCCACAGTGTCATTAGCTCTTCCATTCTTTTGTCCACTGATGGTGCTGCAGATGGAGAGTTAGTCCATGTGACTCTAGGTGTCCATCCCATGATGAGTGAGAATGGGGTTTCTTTTGTTGTTCCATTTGGCCACGAGTTATGTGCAAATTGGGCTAACGGCAGTGCTTCCGCCCAATTGTCTTGTTGTTACGTTCGCACCAAGACACTTACCTTATGGTTATGACTACGAGGGTAAGCGGTAATTAGTCATGGACTTGCGGATCAGTCAGCCCAGTATCACGTGTAAGATAGTATGACTCGATCCTAGGATAGCAGTACTAGGGTTCAGGATTCATGAGGCGCTTTAAAGCCCTCTTCTTGTAGTACTTAAAGTGTAGTCGCTGAAGACTAAGCTCTCCAGCTTAGTCTTCTTGAATCGCCACTTGTCCTCTCTTCTACTCTGCGAGAACTAAGGGCTCTCTCCCTTTCTCTACTTCATTCATACAAAGGGATCATCACTTCATATCCAAGTGTCGTCGGACCTTGTGATCACGTCGGTCACGTGCTTACCAAGAAGCCGTGTACATCGGACCCGTATTGAGCTGTGTCGTGCGCCGTATCTAAGCCTAAGTCCAGGCTGACGTTCAGTGGCAACGTAACACTTGTTGTAGATTGCAGATGTGTCGTAAGTACTGTTCTACCCATTGGTTCGATCGTTCTGATTGTCCATCTGTTTGAGGGTGATAGGCTGTTGAAATGTTTTGTTTTGTTCCTGTCTTCTGATAGAAGTGTTTCAGGAAAAGGGACATGAAATGTGTATCCCGATCCAAGATGATTCTTCAGGGAAATCTGCAGTGCAGAAACACGTATTTGATGATCAAATTGACAACGCCTTCAGCCGTGATTGTTTCGTTGCATGGGATGAAGATGGCCGCTTTGCTACAATCGTGATCAGTGATGGTTAGGATCATGTCGTATCCTTGGGATTTGGGTAGTTTGACAATGAAGTCCATTGCAATTACTTCGAAGGGTTCGGCTTTTGTGTTGGTGGTAATCGGTACTATATGTGGTTTTTGTCAATGCGTGTTAATTTTGTTTTCCTGACATGAGGCGCATCCCTTGATGTATTCTTCTATTTCTTTTTTCATATTGGGCCACCAGTAATCCCGTCATACCAGTGCGTAGGTATTTGCAATTCCGGGGTGTCCCATGCTTGGTGGATCATGAAATGATTGAATTACCCCCCATTTAAGATCGTTGTTTCCCATGACAATGAGAGTGTCGTTCTTCCACCATAGGTGATTGTGTTGTCGCAAGTTGTGATGATCTATCCAAGACACTATGTCCTTTTTGTGTTCAATTTGCTTCTTTCAACATAGTTCGTCAACTTCATTAAGAGTTGTGAAAGTAGCGTTGGCGAATACGTGGGTGGGAAGTACGATAACGTCGTTATTGTCTTCTTTTACGTCATCGCTACTTGATTGTCTTGATAATGCATCTGCTCTGATATTGGTCATTCCAGGGATATGGTGGAGTATGAAGTCGTATTCTGATAATTCTTGGAATTCTCTTGTGACTCTTCGGTTGATTTTTCATGGTTCTTTCCAATATTGAAGATTGGAATGATCCGTATATATTGTAATGGGGTGAGGGGAACCCCAAAGGTAAGTTCTCCATTGTCGCAGAGCTTTCACGATTGCCAGTAATTCCCAATCATAAATGTCGTAATTGCGTTCCGTAGCAGAGAATGATTCGGAGTAGTACACCACTGGATGGAGCTTGCCATCTTCTCCCTTTTGATTGAGTACTGCTCCGATAGCAATTGCTGACGCATCTACTTCCATTTCAAATGGCACTGTCATTGTCAGAAATATGAGTACCAGCTCTTCCCCTACTGCCTTCTTGAGTGCTTCAAATGATGTTTGTTCAGTTTCGGTCCATCTCCATGTAACTCCTTTCTTTGTTAAATCGTGGAGAGGTCTGGTGAGTTTTAAGAATCCTTTGATGAACCGTCGATAAAAGTTGAGGAAGCCGACAAATCCTCGTGTTTCAGTGAGGTTTTTCGGTGCTTCCCAGACTCGTATTCCTTGTGTTTTGACTGGGTCCATGCGTATTTTCCCATGTCCAATGATAACTCCTAGATATTCCACTTCGAGGGTTTTGAACGTACATTTCTCGGGTTTGAGATAGAGGTCATGTTCTTCAAGTCTGTAAAGTACTTGATGGACAATATCGTGATGATGTTGGACGTCAATGGTCGTTGCAATCAGGATGTTGTCCATGTATACGATTACTTCGTTTGTGAGTATTAGGTCGTGAAAGATGGTGTCCATCATCATTTGAAAGGTGCTTGGAGAGTTTGTTAATCCAAAGAACATAACACTTGGTTCATACAACCCTTGATTCGTTTTGAACGCCGCTTTCCATTCATCCCCTTCTTTGATGCGAACGTTGTTGTAACCCCATCAGACATCCAGTTTGGTGAATAACCTGGTGTCTCGTACTTTGTCAATAATTTCTGGGATTAATGGTAGTGGATAGCGATTTTTGACGGTAAGTGCATTTAGTTTTTGGTAGTCCTGAACTGGTCGTAACTTCCCATCCTTTTTGTGGATGAAAAAGAAAGGGGATGCATAGGGTGATTTTGATGGTCCAATTGTTACGCACCAATGGGGCGTATCATGCGACGTGCTAGTTCTGGGTGCAAAGTCGTATCAGGACTTCAGTCGGGTGGTTCACAAGTATCGATAGAGCAGGGCTCAATATCAATGTAAGTGGATTCAGGTTCAACGATGGTTCTGGTTTAGAGACGCGGAGGTCCTAAAGTAGTTGTTAGACACGGAGGTCAACGAGATCGTTCAAGGTGGGTTTTTAGAGGAGACAGTTGTGTTGGTATTACACAGGAAGTCAAGTCTACTGGTACAAGCTAAGTAGAGACGACTTATATACTAGTACAGAGAGGTTTGTCAGGGACAAACCTATGATGCAGAGTGGCGTCGCATGACGTAGGATGATGTCATCCTAGTACAGCTACTACTGGGATTCGAAGAATCGAGAATGAGATGACGTCATAATGACGTAGGCATGATATCATAGCGGAATAGAACTAAAGCAGCACGGATAAGAAGCAATGATGTCAGAGATAGGGAATATGAAAAGAGACCGTGTCCGAAATTGTAACATTACCCCCCTACTAAGCTTGAAGTTGCCCCAACTTCAACCTAGTCTGAGCCCACATAATTGTAAACGTCTGCTCCTGGGTCGTTACCCTCCTCCTCTTCTTCCTCCACGCATTTGTGATGCCTCAAGAATCCATGTGGACCACGTACCCAACATTTTCCGCATGACTCATACATTGGACAGTCGATCTCTTCATGTCCTGGCATATCGCGGAGACACTTGCCACACCAATTTGGGGTGTGTTCGGCTTGTTGAATGCGGGCGATGTCCTTGGCGACGGTGGCTTCTCCCAGCATGTTGAAGCGTCGGAAGATGCACTCGTTGGGGAAGTGGAGGCGACTGTTGCAGTGGCGACAGTACTTTTTGACAACCTTGTTCTTGGGGCATTTCTTGGCAATATGCCCCTGTTCGTGACAGTTGTAGCAGAGGCAGTTGCGGCCTCTGCCTCGTAGAAGTGGATGCTCTACCGGACCCCCCCAGCGAGGAGTCAGGGGCATCCGATCTTCCACAGCTACAGTCATCGGGGTGTAGGCAACATGCATATTACTCAGCTGTTCCAACACCTGCGTTTGTTCCATCCTTCTCTGTACCCCGTCTAGCTCCATATCCACCACGAATAGGGCCCTTGACAATAATTGCTCTTGCTGACGTAAGTCGCTGAGCTGCCCCTTGATCTGTCGTATCTTGACGAGTCCATCCCGCATTCGGGAGACTTCAGCCGTGATGCGTGGCTGGTCCAGCTGTTGTACAGCCTCATCTATGGCGTAGGCTCAGCTGTCGTCGGGGTGGAACATTTCCACCTGCATCGTGGTCATCAGTACTGCACACCGTGTTGGCGGGTGTGCGACCAGATACACCAAGTTGCCGTACCAGGGTTGTCCTTTGCCCATGCAGCCGACAACCTCTTGACCCTTCTTGCGGTAGAAAATGTACTTGGCCAGTACTCTTGCCGGCCCGTCTTCCGTGGGGGCATCGTCAGTTCAGATGTAAAGTGGGTAGTACCGAGTGGACGTGGGGTTGTTCGGGAAGAAAGGGAGGCCCAGGTCATTCTGGTCCTCGTTTTCTTTGTCGGCCTCTCTTTCATAGTCGATGGGGGAGTCAAGGGTACTATCAGGGAGTGGTTGCCAGAGTGCGAAAGGGGAGGGGTCTCGGTCGTTGATATGCACTGCTGAGTCCTGGGGTGACGGGATGGCGATAGTGAGAGGAAACGTGGGCAAGGGCATTGTCGGCTGTGGTGACGGAGGGGGTGTTCGTAGGTTGAGGTGGTTTGTAATGGCCTCCTCAATGATTTCTATAGCGGTGATCGTAGGAGAGGGAGTTATGGATGGGAGTGGAGAGGACATTGCTGAGTGAGGAAGATGGAGATGGGGATTTTTCGTGTTCTTGTGGTTCTTTTATAATGCTTCGGGTGCTCCTTCGGCCATCGGATGTAGGCGATAGAAGTCGGTGATAAGGTCTTGGGTGTTATTAAGATGTTCTGGTGGTTCCCACGTACTGTCACTCATGGGAAATCCCTTCCACTTGATATAGTATTGCATCTTGCGCCCTTGGCCACGGCAACGCACGTCAAGTATTTGCTCCACTTCATATTTGGCTTCTCCCGCGATAAGGTCCGGTGGTGGTCGGGTATAGTTTGTCCCGTGTAGCACCGTCTCCTTATAGGGTGTTAGGAGATTTGCGTGGAATACTGGGTGTATTTTCCATTGTGGGGGTAGCTCGAGTTTGTACGTCACTGCAGATAGCACTCGTTTGATAGGGAAGGGGCTGTAGCGCTTTGGTGCCAATTTGGACGTAGGGTAGAGGGTTCGTAAGTTTACCCCTTCTAGCCAGACCATTGCGCCTAGTTGATAAGGTGTGAAGGTTGATTTTCCCCTTTTTGCCATCAATTGTTGCACGTGTGTGATACTATCTTGCGCGTGTTGCCTTTTAATTTGCAATTCTTCCATCCTTTTGTCTGCCGATGGTGCTGCGGACGGCGAATTTGTCCATGTGACTCTTGGCATCCATCCCATGATCAATGAAAATGGGGTTTCTTTTGTTGTGGCATTTGGCCATGCGTTGTGTGCGAATTGGGCTAGGGGAAGTGCTTCTGCCCAATTGTCTTGTTGTAAATTACAAATGTGTCGCAGATATTGCTCCAGCCATTGATTGGATCGTTCTGATTGTCCATCCGTTTGTGGGTGATAAGCCGTTGACAAGTTTTGTTTGGTTCCCATCTTCTGATAGAAGTGTTTCATGAACAGAGACATGAATCGGGTGTCTCGATCCAAGATGATTCTTTGGGGGAATCCATAGTGAGGGAATACGTGTTTGATTATCAAATCGACCACTCCCTCCACTGTAATCATTTCATTACAAGGGATGAAGATGGCGGCTTTGCTGCAATCGTGGTTGGTGATAGTTAGGATGGTATCATATCCCTGGGACTTGGGTAACTTGACGATAAAGTCCATAGCAATAACTTTGAATGGTTCTGCATCTGTGTTGGTGGTTATCGGGACGAGGTGTGGTTTTTGGCAATGTGTGTTTATTTTGTTCGCCTGACATTGGGCACATCCTTTGACATATTCTTCCACATCCTTTTTCATATTGGGCCACCAATAGTCTCTTCGCATTAGCACGTAGGTATTTGCAATTCCGGGGTGTCCCATGCTTGGCGGGTCATGAAATGATTGAATTACCCCCCGTTTAAGATTGTCGTTTCCCACAACGACAAGGGCATCGTTTTTCCACCACAGTTGGTCGTGTTGGCATAAATTGTGATGATCTATCCACGTTTTTATGTCTTCTTTGTGGATGGTTTGTTCTTTTCGGCACTGAGTGTCGATCTTGTTGAGGGAAGTGTAGGTGGCATTTGTGAAGACTTGGTCTGGTAGTGCAATAACATCGTTGTTATCTTCTCTTGCTTCATTATTGTTTGACCATCTTGATAACGCGTCTGCTCTGGTGTTTGTTGTTCCCGGGATGTGTCGAAGGGTGAAGTCATATTCCAATAGTTCTTGGAATTCTCTGGCTATTCTCCGATTGATCTTTCGTGGTTCCTTCCAATATTGTAAGTTGGAGTGGTCCATATAGATTACTATTTGATGGGGAGATCCCAACAAATAGGTCCTCCATTGTCGTAGGGCTTTTACAATGGCCAGTAGTTCCCTGTTGTATACATCGTAGTTTCTTTCTGGGGCGGAGAATGATTCGGAGTAATATGCCACTGGGTGTGTTCTTCTGTCTTCTCCCTTTTGATTAAGGACTGCACCGATAGCAATGGCGGAGGCATCTACTTCCATTTCGAATGGTTGATTTAGTTGTGGAAATAGGAGTACTGGTTCTTCAGCCACTGCCTTTTTGAGTGCCTCAAACGCTGCTTGTTCGACATGAGTCCATCTCCATACGACTCCCTTTTTTGTGAGGTCGTGGAGGGGTCGTGCGAGTTTGGAGAATCCCTTGATAAATCGTCTGTAGAAGTTGAGGAAACTGACAAAACCTCATGCTTCGGTGAGGTTCGTTGGTGCTTCCCATGTTTGTACTCCTTGCGTCTTTACTGGATCCATACGTATCTTCCCGTAGCCAATGATGACTCCCAAGTATTCCACCTCCAGGGTTTTGAATGAACATTTCTCCGGCTTGAGGTATAAGTCATGTTCTTCGAGTTGGTAGAGCACCTGATGGACAATTTTGCGGTGATGGAATGTGTCGTTGATTGTTGCGATAAGTATATCGTCCATATAGACAATAACTTCATTGGTGAGTATTAAATCGCAGAATATGGTGTCCATCATTGTTTGAAAGGTGCTTGGCGAATTTGTAAGTCCAAAGAACATGACACTTGGTTCATATAGCCCTTGATTCATTTTGAATGCTGCTTTCCATTCATCTCCTTCCTTGATTCGGACGTTGTTATATCCCCAACGGACGTCCAATTTCGTAAAGAGTCGTGCGTCTTGTACTTTGTCAATGATTTCAGGGATTAATGGGAGAGGATAGCAATTTTTGATAGTTAACACGTTCAACTTGCGGTAATCTTGTACTAGTCTTAGCTTTCCATCCTTTTTCTTGATGAAGAAGAAGGGAGATGCATAGGGGGACTTGGATGGTCGGATGTATCCCTTTTGTAGTTGTTCGTTAAGAAATTCAGTAAGGGCATCTCCTTCTGTTAGGGCCAGCGGGTAGACCTTGCAATCGAGGGTTTTTGGAGCTTTGGGGAGGAGATCTATAGTGTGATCCCATGGTCGTTTTGGTGGGAATCGGTGGGATGCTTCTTCGCTGAATACCTTTTTATGTCGATGGTACAGCGTAGGTACCATTTGTTTGAAGGTTTTCTTTGTATGATCCATAGCTTTTTGGGCTAGTTCGGAGGCCGTTGTCATTTTGCGTATTGCAATGTATGGTTCTTCTTCGTTTACTAGTTGTTCCCAAGCCTCTTCATCCAATCCGTATGTTTCTAGAGCCTGGATGGCCGACTCAATCGTGTTTTCGTGGGTATTGATTGTAGTGATTACCACCAGTTGATAATCTTCTTCTAGTGTTGCCTCTCTCCACCGTATTTTTGGTTCAAAAGCGGTGAACCAGGGGTATCCTAAGATGACTTCGTCCCGTCCTAAGTTGGTGATGAGGAAACGTAGTACGTGTGTCTCTTTCCCAGTTTTGACTTGGAGATCGGTATAGTGTGTGATGTTTCCGTCCTGGTTGAGCGTTCCATCTACGTTCCAGATTTTAATAGGGTTTGGGACTGGTAGGCAGGATATGTGTAGTCGTTTGAGCAGTTGAGAATTGATAAAGTTGTCGGTGGCTCCTGAGTCAGCTAACACTTCTCTTTCGGCTGTTGTGTGTGTGGATTTGAACAGTACTGGAATTCGCATGGATCAATATTTGCTACTGTACACACTAATCTTTAGTGCCCTAGCCCCAGCCGCGGACTTCAGGCATGCGGAAAATCCTCTTTCTTATCGAACATGATGTTGGCAAAGCGTGTGTGGACGTCGTCACTTTCGTTATAGAGTTGTGCAAGGAATATCTCTGCTTTTTGATCAGCAGAGAGTGATTTGTTGGAGGTTATAGTGGCTGTGGCAACAGTGGCATTGTTTGAGGAAGATGGGGTGGTAGATGCTTGCGTGATCTTCTTTTGGGGACAGAATCGAGAAATATGTCCCTTTTGATCACATCGAAAGCATTTTCCTTCTTTAATTCGTTTGGTTTTTTCGTCTTCTGTCATTGTTGCTCATGCTCTTGCTCGACCAACATCCATGGTGTTTGGGTCTCGTCGTCGAGTAAGGGTGTTGGTTCATTGTTCGCGTGTTCCTCCCATAATTTTGTTTCCTTTAAGCCAATTACTGAGCTGAATGTATTCCTCATGTTGTTGGCGAGCTGAGTCGGTCCAGGTAGCCCAATTGTAAGGATGATCGAATTTGATGCAATTCCAGACTAAATTGTTGGGGAGTCCATTTTGAAATAGGTTAAGCGTGACTCGTTGGTCTAGGTCGTATCCTGCTTTGTTGGCTAAATTCTGGAATCGGGATATGAAGTCGTCGAGGTTATCTTTAGTCATATGTAGACTTTTCAACTCATGTTGGGCTTTTGCGCTTTCAGCCGTGTCCGTGTAGGCTTGCCTAAATCTTGTGTCGATGGTTTGCCATAGATTTTCTTCAGTTTGTAGTACCCCTCCCTGAATTTGGTCTACCAACCATTGGGCTTGTTCTTGTACCCAATCGTCAACGAGATGTCCTCGAATGTACGAGAGGAAAGTCATTGTTCGTCGGTATGGGTTGGTCATTACATCAGCGTTGGGGTTCATTCCTCGATAGATTTGGAAAGCCAGCATGAATGCCTTGCTCCTTTCTCTATCTCCTGTGAATTCAAAGGGAGGGTTTCCTTCAAGTCTTCCATTGGCAGGGGGTGGTCCTCCAGCAGCACCTCCTCCGCCTCCACCTCCGCCTGGTAGTGGTGCGGGCATTCCTCCACCTCCTCCACCTCTGCCTCCTCCTCCACCTCCGCCTCCACCTCCTCCTCCACCTCCGCTTGTGGGAATAGTGGTGGTAGTAGTAGTGGGGGGGAGAGTGGTTGTGGATGTTCCTACTTGGGACATAGTTGGTTGGGTTGTGATGTGAATAAGGGGTGTTGTGGTAGTAGTGGGAGTGAGGGGTTTGGTGGTGGTGTCTTCTGGGGGATCTATGTCGATAGCTTGTGTTGGGGTAAGAGTAGGTCCTAGTCCTAAATGTTTTGGGACCGGCTTGATTGTATACCACTTGTTTTGTTTGTCACAAGCTATAAAAGCCCAAAGTCGGTCTTCTTCAATATAGTGGATGGCTCGATATTCGTGTAACTTTGGACTAAAGACGTAGTATCCTTCAGTTTGTCTTCCCGGGTCTGTTCTCCAGACAGCAGTTCCTTTGATGTTTGCTGAAAGGGTGTCTTCTTCGATCCGATTGATGTAAGATGCCTGGAACCGAGATCTGGCTCTACTTTCTAGAGCCATGGTGGATAGAGACTTGACTTAATGTTACACACCAACGGGGCGTATCATGCGACGTGCTAGTTCTGGGTGCAAAGTCGTATCAGGACTTCAGTCGGGTGGTTCACAAGTATCGATAGAGCAGGGCTCAATATCGATGTAAGTGGATTCAGGTTCAATGATGGTTCTGGTTTAGAGACGCGGAGGTCCTAAAGTAGTTGTTAGACACGGAGGTCAACGGGATCATTCGAGGTGGGTTTTTAGAGGAGACAGTTGTGTTGGTATTACACAGGAAGTCAAGTCTACTGGTACAAGCTAAGTAGAGACGACTTATATACTAGTACAGAGAGGTTTGTCAGGGACAAACCTATGACGCAGGGTGGCGTCACATGACGTAGGATGATGTCATCCTAGTACAGCTACTACTGGGATTCGAAGAATCGAGAATGAGACGACGTCATAATGACGTAGGCATGATATCATAGTGGAATAGAACTGAAGCGGCACGGATAAGAAGCAATGATGTCAGAGATAGGGAATATGAAAAGAGACCGTGTCTGAAATCATAACACCGATATAGCCCTTTTGGAGTTGTTCGTTGAGGAAATTTGTGAGGGCTTCTCCTTCTGTCAGGGCTAACGGGTAAACTTTGCAATTGAGGGTTTTTGGGGTGTCGGGGAGTAGGTCAATGGTGTGATCCCATGTTCTTTTTGGTGGGAACCTATGGGATGCTTCTTCGTTGAAGGTTTTACGATGTCGGTGATACTGTGAGGGGACCATTTGTTCAAAGATCCTTTCGGTGTGATTCATTGCTTTTTGCGCTAGTTCTGACGCAGTTGTAGTCCTTCATAATGCAATATAGGGTTCTTCCTCTTCGTCAATGAGTTGTTCCCATGCTTCTTCGTCTAATTCGTATGTTTCTAGAGCCTGAATAGCTGACTCAATCATTTCTTCGTGAGTATTGATGGTTGTAATAACGACAGGTTGATACTCTTCTTCTAGTGTTGCCTCTTTCCACCGTATTTTTGGTTCAAAGGCAGTGAACCATGGGTATCCCAGGATGACTTCATCTTTTCCCAGATTGGTGATGAGGAATTGTAGGATCTGGGTGTTTTGTCCCATTCGGACTTGTAGATCAGTATAGTGGGTGATGTTCCCGTCTTGGTTAAGAGTTCCATCTACATTCCATATTTTGATAGGGTTTGTTACTGGGAGATAGGCGATTTGAAGTCGTTTGAGTAGTTGGGAGTTGATAAAATTGTCGGTGGCTCCGGAGTTGGCTAACATGTCTCATTCGGCTGTAGCGTGTGCAGATTTGAATAATACTGGAATTCGCATAGACTGGTATTTGCTACTGTACATGCTAATCTTTAATGCCTTAGCCCCAGCTGCAGGCATCAGGCATGGGGAAAATCCTCCTTCTTGTTGAACATGATGTTTGCAAATCGGGCACGTACTTTGTCGCTTTCGTTATATAGTTATGTCAGGAATATTTCAGCCTTTTGATCTGGACTCAAGGCTTTGTTGGAGGAGATAGTGGTGGTGGCAATGGTGGCATTATTGGTAGAGGATGAGGATGTGGATGCTTCTGCAATTCGAGTATTTTTCTGGGGGCAAAATCGAGAAATATGCCCCTTTTGGTCACATTGGAAGCATTTTCCTTCTTTGATTTGCTTGGTCTTTTCATCCTCTGTCATTGTTGCCCTAGCTCTGGTTCGGCCAATATCCATTGCGTTTGGATCTCAGCGTCAAGTTAGAACATTGGTCCATTGTTCTTTTGTTCCTCCCATTACTTTATTGCCTTTGAGATGGTTGCTGAGCTGAATGTATTCTTCATGCTGAGTGCGTGCCGAATTGGTCCATGTAGCCCAATCATATGGGTGGTCGAATTTGACACAGTTCCATACTAGGTTGTTTGGAAGTCCATTCTGGAACAAGTCTAGGGTGACTCGTTGATTCAAATCATATCCTGCTTTGTTGGATAGGTTCTGGAATCGGGAGATGAAATCGTCAAGATTGTCTTTGACCATATGTAGGGTTTTCAGTTCATGTTGGGCTTTTGCACTTTCAGCAGTATCAGTGTATGCTTGCCTAAATCTTGTGTCGACTGTTTGCCACAGGTTTTCTTCGGTTTGAAGTACCCCTCCATTGATTTGATTGACCAACCACTGGGCTTGTTCTTGTACCCAATCATTGACTAGTGATCCTCGAATATAGGAGAGGAAGGTCATGGTGCGTCAATATGGGTTGGTCATTACATCTGCATTGGGGTTCATTCCTCAATAGATTTGGAATGCCAGCATAAAGGCTTTGCTCCTTTCTCTATCACCTGTGAATTCGAAGGGGGGATTTCCTTCAAGTCTTCCGTTTATGTGGGGTGGTCCTCCTGCGGCACCTCCTCCGCCTCCACCTCCACCTCCTCTGCCTCCACCTCCTCCTGGTGGTGGTGCGGGTATTCCTCCACCTCCTCCTCCGCCTCCACCTCCACCACCTCCACCACCTCCGCCACCTCCGCCACCTCCGCCACCTCTGCCACCTGTTGGGATTGTGGTGGTAGTTGGAAGGGTCGTAGTAGAAGTTCCTGCTTGAGACATTGTTGGTTGTATTGTGGTTATGATGACTGGAGCGGTTGTGGTTGTGGGAGTGAGAGGTTTGGTGGTAGTATCTTCAGGGGAATCTACATCAATTGCTTGGATTGGTGTAAGTGTGGGTCCTAGTCCTAGGTTCTTTGGGACTGGTTTAATTGTGTACCACTTATTTGCTTCGTCACAAGCTACAAAGGCCCAAAGTCGATCTTCAAGAATATAGTGGATGGCTTGATATTCGTTTAGTTTTGGGCTGAAGATGTAGTATCCTTCGGTTTGTCTTCCTGGGTCCTTTCTCCAGATGGCAGTTCCTTTGATATTTGCCGAGAGGGTATTGTCTTCAATTCGATCGATGTAGGAAGCTTGGAAACGAGATCTTTCTCTGCTGTCGAGAGCCACGGTGGGTAGAGACTTGACTTAATGTTATGCACCAACGGGGCATATCGCGCGATGTGCAGTTTCTGGGTGCGAAGTCGTATCAGGACTTCAGTTCGGGGATTCACAAGTATTGACTGAGCAGAGCTCAAAGTCGAAGAGAGGGAGTTCGAGTTGTCAAATAGAGATGCGGAGATCCTAATAGTTGTTAGACACGGAGGTCAACGTTTGATGAGGTGCTTTGGAGGTAGACTGGTTGGTATTACACAGGAAGTCAAGTCTACCGATACAAGCTAGGTAAAGACGACTTATATACTAGTACAAGGAGGTTTGTCGGGGACAATCCAATGATGCAAGTTGGCATTGCATGATGTAGGATGATGTCATCCTAGTACAGCTACTACTGGGATTCAGTGAGTCGAGCCTGAAATGATGTCATAATGACATAGCGATGATATCATATCGGAACAGAGATGAGGCGGCACGGAAAAGAAGTGATGATGTCAGAGATAGGGAAATAAGAAAGAGACTGTGTCCGAAATCATAACAGTCCTGCAATCCAAGGTATCCCCAAATCACAAAGGGATACTGTATCTGATCAAGTGGAAGGGATACCCTGATTCCGAGAATTCCTGGCTGTCTGCCATGGAAATGACCCACTCCCAAGAACTGGTCCAGAAGTTCCACAAGGACCAGCCCCATGCCCCTCGACCAAAGACATTCAGTGCTGATGGTGCAGCATGGCGTTAAAAAGGGGATACTGTCATGAACCTATAAACTCGAGTCATGACTCAGGCATCTAAGACTGGTCCGCATCAGGCCAGCCTTATGTAATCACCTTCCTAAAGAGGAAATCTGGAAGCGGAGTTTGAATTCCATACTCCAATGATCATGTGACAGGTCACGTGATTTCCCTGTGTTTATCAAGTCACATGTTAGGACACATGCAGAGTCAAGTCATACCATCCCATGGATTTATCCTATTGGACTGCGGAGCAGTCACACCACAATGGTGCAATCGACTGCGGGGCAGTCGTACCATTCCCCCTGTGTTATTCTGATTGGTCGACAGAGTTGTACCACCTTCCTTGTGTTATTCTGATTGGTCGACAGAGTCGTACCACTTTCCTTGTGTTATTCTGATTGGCCAACTGGATCATGCCACTCTTACATGTTATTCTCATTGGACGCTATTCTTAGATGTCTCTTGAATGTTCCTTTCCGCAGTATTCTGCAGCACTTGTCAGGCAGCCCTAAGCCTGCCCTAAACCTACGCACAGACCATCCCTCTACATATATAAGCTAGCTGTTACATTACCACTGAACGTCTGCCTGACTTAGGCTGGTTTTGCGCTTCAGTCTAGTTGAAGGAAGTCGACGATGTGTACAACAAGGCAAACCAATGTCTGGATAATGGCACCGGCGATGTAGAATAGAGTCCACTGAAGTGATGACACTGCAAGAAGTCACACTTGAAGGGGAAAGGAATAGGGTTCTGCTATAGGCTCTGGTACTTCGCTGTGGTGAATACAAGAAGTCAAGCTGGAGAACTACCAGTGACTCTACTATGGCTTATAAGGACTCCTACTAGTGTATAGTAACACACTATGAGTCATGCTCGGTAAGCGATCAGTAATCAAAGAGTAAGCAACAATGCGTAAGGTGAATGATGATGAGTAAAACCAAATATCCACGAAGGGAAGTGAAACAGTGAGCCCATGACGCAGATCTGGGTCATTGTACTCGGTAGAGCCCACATGACAATTTCACGAACGCCTCGGTAAAGCCGACGTGGGCCCATTGTGTAACTTAAGTGCATATAGATGTATGGGCCCATGAATATATATTCTGTATGGGCTTCG
>WNGR01004811.1_pt1 | contig 14551 bp, 12 predicted proteins | sample 5407581 | NCBI WGS metagenome assembly WNGR01 (sample SAMN13153383, study PRJNA577476) | soil metagenome | isolation source: 80 cm soil or saprolite under Garry oak tree replicate 2 | place: USA:California | collected 2016-06-15
TACCTCACCGGGCACTTCACCACCAGGGTCTCCCGGTGGAAAGGCGACGACCGGGAGCCGCCGAACCGGCTCGTCTACCTGCTGGACCACCAGTACACCCAGCGCGGGCTGAGCTGGGACCGGCTCAAGGGCGCCGACGGGGGACCTGTGAGGTACCGCCGCGGTACCTCACAGGATGCCGCGCCGGTGACGGCCAGACATCAGCAAGGCCCGTCACCTGCGCAGTCCCGGTGACGCCCCGGCTATCACCGGCGGCAGCCTGGCGAGAACACATCGACCCATTCCCCCACCAAACACCTGCCTGCACAGGACAATGCACGCCTGTGATGCCGCCTGCTTTTGGGCGGCATCAGAACCATCCCGGCACCATCGCGGGGCCACCAGGCTGCACGGGCCACGACGCGGCGGACGTTCACCTGGCGGCGATCATCCAGCCGGTTTCGCCTGCCCGCTACGCTAGGTGAGCACACTCCAGGGCCTATGCGACTAGCGACGAACTATCGCTGAATCGGAGCGGGCCAACGGCCGGGTAACCGCGCTCCCGGCTGGGCGCAGACTAGCCGGTTCTGCGCAGCGCCGCCGATACATTGAGCGCTGTCGACCTGTAATTGGGCGAGCGGATCCAGGTTGGCCTGATCCACGTCCGCAAGACCCTCACCGTGACGGCTGAGCCCCACAGCTTCCGGCTCGGCATCGACGGCGAGACCCTCGCGGTCGTGCCCTGGATCAGTGCCAGGGAGGTCCACCGCTAAAGGCCCACGCTGCCCAGCGTGCGCCGGGCCGCAATTTCAGCGTTGCCCTGCGGCGACATCCTCTGCCTTCCGGCCAGAGCGGACCTGCTCGGCCGCAATCGCCGCCCGGAACTGCGCGTACAAACGTGGCCTGCCTTCCTCCTCAAGGCAAGCCGCCATTCTCACAACTCAGGATCCACCTAGCCTAGCGGGGCCAGATCACCTCAGCGTTTGCGTGCCACCCCGCCCCACAAGTTTGACGGGCTCTTGATCTCTGTCTCCGAGTCGGGCCGCCATTCCTCGACCCGCACCACACCCGGTTCGACCAGTTCCAGGCCCTGGAAGAAGCGCGTGACCTCGGCATTGCCGCGGAAGGTTACTTTCTGGTGCGCTAGCCGGTTGAAACGGTCTCTCGACTCGGCCATCTTCTCCGGCTCCATGTCCGAGGCCACGTGGGACAGGGCCAGGTAACTGCCGGACGGTACCGCGTCGATCAGCGTGGCCACGATCCCGTAGGGGTCCTCGTCGTCCCCGATCACGTGCAGGATGGTGAACAGCATAACCGCGATGGGCTTGGAGAAGTCCAGGATTCGGGCTGCCTGGGCCAGGACCGTCTGGGTGTCGCGCAGGTCAGAGGCGATGTAGTCGGTGGCGCCTTGAGGGCTGCCGGTGAGCAGGGCGCGGGCGTGGGCGAGCACGATCGGGTCATTGTCTACGTAGACGATCCGGCTCTCGGGCGCGACTGCCTGGGCGACCTCGTGGGTGTTGTTCGCGGTTGGGATCCCGGTGCCGATGTCGAGGAACTGACGGATCCCGGCCTCGCTGGCCAGATGGCCTACCGTGCGGGCCAGGAAGGCTCGGTTGAGCCGCACCGAGGTGACCACCTCCGGATAGACCTGGATCACCGAGTCGCCGGCTTTGCGGTCGGCCTCGTAGTTGTCCTTGCCGCCGAGCCAATAGTCGTATACGCGGGCGACGTGTGCCACGCTGGTATCGAAGGTGGGGTGCTCTTCTTCTTCGGCGGGGATGCCACCATCCCATTCTTGGGGTGGTGTGCGCTCGCTGGTCACTGGATCTCCTTTCTCACTGGCTGCTGACAGCCTTTCATACCTTGGCGCGGCCGGGGCTGGGCTAGGTTTCCCGGACGATCTCCTTGAGGAAGCGCTGTGCTCGCCGGGGTCAGCGCCTCGGCAGACAGGCAGTCCATGACTTGCCTGTAGTGGTCCACGTTGGGGGCGCCGTTTCAGGTAGAGAGCGCTGGTGAGCTGTTCGATGTACACCACATCGGGCAGGTTGGGTTCCTTTAAGCGCAGTATGGTGAACGAGCCGGCCGCCCCGGCGGAAGGGTACTACCTGGAAGGTGACCTGGGGCAGCCCGGCGACCGCGATGAGGCGCTCCACCTGTGCCCGCATCACCTCCGTCTCGCCCGTTCTCCATGCGGCTGATCTTGGAACGGGACGCTCGGATCTCATAGCCCCGCGTGGTCAGGTGTGACGCCCGCATCCTCGCGCAGACGGCGCAGCTGGGTCGGCTTGAAACCGACTCCAGGGCGCAATCCGCTCGGGCCCAGATGCCTAACGGGGCTTCGCCCCAGCCCGCCAAGTCATATGCCCGCGACTTCGGGATCGGGGAAAGGCTGACCAACCTGCCGCGCTGCGGCAGACCGGCTTCACCGCCAACCGGCGCCTGCTCGGCGCCCAGAAACTCAGCCACGACCCGATCACCGGAGCCGCCGCCCTGGCCCAGATCACCAGCCCGGTCATCACCCCGGACGGGACCCGCGTGGCCGGGCTGCGCCTGACCGACCCACGCTCACTCGCCCTCCTGCACGTCTTGTGCGTCTTCCGCCTGCTGCCGAACGGCTTCACCAACGCCGTCCTGCGCCACCACCTGGCACCCCTGCTCGGGAAAACCCCCGCTGCCGCGCGCCCACCGGGGACCCAGTTTTCGTGTCAGTCTGGTGATCTTGGGTCATCTCCGCGGTACTGGCGAAGATCGCCCCGATCGTGCGGGGCTGGGTCGCCTACTACCGGACGGTGGTGTCGACCAGGGTGTTCGCTGCCCTGACCGATTACCTGTGGAAGCTCACCTATAAGTGGGCGTGCTGGAGCCACCCGAACAAGCCTAGACACTGGATCGTCGACCGGTATTTTCGGAAGTTCAATAAGTTCAGGAACGACCGGTGGGTATTCGGCGATAAAGACACCGGCGCCTACCTGCCGAAACCGTCCTGGACCGATATCGTGCGGCACACCCTGGTCAAAGGCGGGGCATCACCCGATGACCCCGCCCTGGCCGGGTACTGGGCGCAACGCCGCCAGAAGGTCAAACCCCCGCTGGACTCCTACACCGTGCGCCTGCTGTCCAGGCAGGACGGGCGGTGCAGCCTGTGCGGGGAGAAGCGGTTGGTGAGATAGGTCCAACCCTCCATGGTGAAGTCGCCCCGAGCGTGGGGTTACCGGTGTAGGTGCCGGTGGTGTCCCAGGCGGCCGGGCGGGGCAGCAGCTGCCTGGCGCAGCAGCGAGCGCCCTTCACAGGACAGCATCCGGGGCGGCCTGCGACCGGGTGGCTGCCGCATCTGGACCACGACACGACCGCGACGCGGCCATGAGAGCTTCTCCGGCAAGCACCCGAATTAGATCGTTACCGCATGGCCTTAGTGGCGAACCCCATGTACGAGACGGCTGTGCTCCTTACCCGGCCGACGTCCAGTCGCCGGCTGAGTTCACCGTAGGTGATTCGTCCCTGGTGTGCGCTGAGAAAGGCGTGAACAATCGCTAGGAACTTTGCCCGCGGCGCCAGGCCAACCATTTCGCCGATATGAAGATCGTAAGATGCCAAAGCGTCCGCTAGCTCGGTGGGTTTGATGAACATGTCCCAGTCATGGATTGCCGCATCGGTAATGCGGGTCAGTGGCCACTGCTGCATCACCTTGATCACAAGGACCTTGCTCTTCAGGGTGCGGTTGACGGTGTCAAAGAGGTACAGGCCGCCTGGCTTGAGCACTCGTGCTGTTTCGCTCACCACACGGTCAAGGTCGGAGACGTGCTCAAGCACGTCACAGCAGTACACAAGGTCGAAAGTGGAGTCCCCGGCGGGCAGTTGCTCGCCCGATCCCACCCAGTAGTCGATGTCGAGGCCGCGGGTGGCCGCGTGGCTCCGGGCCGCCTCGATCGACACCGGCGAAGGATCGACTCCGGCAACGTTACAGCCAAGAACCGCGAACTCCTCGGCGAGAAACCCGCCTCCGCAGCCGATGTCTAGAGCACGCAGCCCGCAAACCTCAGCATTCCGCTGCCGCCTGAGTACCTCACGGAAGTAGGCGAACCTGCCCGGGGTGATGCTCCCGTGCAAGATGTTGAGTGGGTTGCTTTCATCCCACCATGATTCGCCCAGGCGGTCGTAAACATCATTGTCGACTGGCACCGCGCACCTCCACGACTACCGCTGCCGGCCACTACTGGGCTGGGGTGGTTTCGGCGCTGCCGGTGGCCAGCGCGGCGAGGCGGCGCAAGTCGTTCTCCAAGGCGGCGGCGCGGTCGATGTGTGACGGGTTGACCAGCGCCATGAGCCTGTCGAGCCACGCGGGGGGCAGCCGGACCACCTGGAAACTTTCGGCGATCCGCGTGCCGGGCCCGGCGGGTTGCACGAGGATGCGCCACTCGGTGCTGTCGGGGTAGAGCGGCGTGCTCACCGTACGCCAGGCCAGTTCCCGCGGCGGGTCAGCGGTGAGGATTCCACACACCCGCCGCCAGCGCAGCCAGCCGGAGCGGTTGCTGCCCCGGAACCGGGCGCCGGGCGCCGCCGCGGTCGCCGCGCCGAGCCACCTGACGCGGTGACATTCGTGGCTCCACTCACCGGTGCGGGTCACGTCGGCCACTACCCGCCAGACGGCGCCGGGCGGCGCATCGCAGAGAGCCTCGGCGCGGCCGGTCTTGGCGACCCCTCGCGCCATTGCCTGTTTCGTCTTGGCGCTCATCATCCCTCCTCAAACGGACTGGCCAGCATCGCTAGCAGGCCGCATCACGGGCCCAGCAGGCGGACGAAAACCCCCGCCAGCCAGGCCTGGTATTCCCCGGGGGTCCACCCCGACAGCTCGGTGAGCAGCCGGTAGACATCGACCCCAGCGATGGCCCACAGGCCGTCGCGCTCCCGCGGCGTCACCGGGCGCGCAGCGACCAGGACCATCCCCTGCTCCACGCTGACCCGGCGCCGCTGCTCGCCTTCGCGCATCCGCCCGGCAAGACCGGGATCTGCCGCCGCCGCCTCGCGCAGAGCCAGATAGATCCCCGCAGTACGGGCGTGCACCTGCTCCAGCAGGCTGGCCGCAGCGGATGCCCGGTCTGCGAGCCCGCCCGTACCCAGGGCGGTGAACTCAGCCCGGCCGGCCAGCGGCACCGGCGACGCGTCACCGACAACCGCCACGTCCATGGCCGCCATCAGCAGGTCCGCCTTGGACCCGAAGTTCGCATACACCGTCTCCACCGACACCCCCGCGGCCCTCGCCACGTCACGCATGCCGGTCGCCGCCCACCCCTTCTCCGAGAACAATGCCGAGGCCGCGACCAGCACCGCAGCCCGGGTCTCTGCCGCCTGCTGCCGACGCCGCGGCGAGGTATAGGCACGGCGGATCCGGGGCGCCGGGCCCGTGCTCATCCGCGCCACCGGCCTGCGGCCGAGCCCTCGCGCGCCGGGCCGCGCGGGCGCGGCACCGCCGTGACCGCTTCAGGTGTATCCGGCAAGCCGCGCGTCAGCGCGTCATCGACAACACCGGCGACGCGGGTGCCGTCCGGGCCATCCATCGTCCTCATGTCGCCCTGCCCCTATGAGTCACCGCCATGGAACCAGGTTAGAACAAGCATGTTTTCAATACAAGAACGTTTACCAAAGTTGGATCGTCACCTGGTGGCCAGCCTGCGGCGGTCAACGGGCAAGCTCGCCCGACCGGCGGCAAGGGAGAACGCTGTCAGCTGACTGCCGAACGGAGCCCTGGTGCCTACGCTCGGCTGATGTCACGCCAGGTAGCAGAACTGCTCAACATCCCGGCATTCGTGGGTCACTACTACGGGCCCGGCGGCGAGCTGGGCTCCACAAGGGTTGGGCTATTGTCACCTGAGGACCCTGAATACCCGCGTCAACGTCACAGAACCGCGGTGCGTTCTCCTTGATTTGACCTGTCACTCATAGTTATCGTCGATCGGCGTAGCCCGAGGTCGGCTTTCGGGCCCCGGCTCAGTGTGACCGGGCTGCTGAAGGTCACTGTCGGCGACCTGACCTGGCGCACCTTATGCGGCAGATCCGGACGCAGATCGTCCAGTTCGGGGCGCGGGCGCCAGCCGGCATCCCGCCGCTGTCTTGCTCTTCGTTCATGTGCCTGGAGGTCGCAAACGCTGGCGGCGCCTGGTTGACGATTGCGTGGCGGCAGTCGGCGGACGAGACTCAGCACGGCGGCTCCCGCGGCGTCTTATGTATGAGGGCACTGCCGCAGCGGCAGGTGAGGCATGGAACCTGCGCCTGGCAAGGGTCTGCTTAAGGCTGCGGTTCCGTGCGGCCGCGGAGGCACGCTGCGATGATCGGGGAAGATCCTTATGCCGGGGCGGCCCAGCCCGGTGCGGCGACGGGGCCTGGTCGGCGTTCTGGGCCCGCGGTACCCACGCGACAGGCCGCGCCGCCGGCCGCCGCGGGGGCAGCAGGTAATCTTGTCGACGTCCTTTTCCGTGCCCATGCCCTCACTTTGGTCCGCATGGCCTTGCTGCTGGTAGGAGACCAGAGCAGCGCCGAGGATGTGGTGCAGGGGGCCTTCCTCGGCCTTTGCCGCAACGTATCCCGGCTGCGGGACCCGGAGAAAGCCCTCCCCTACCTGCGGGCGTCGGTGCTGAACGGCTGCCGCTCGGTGTTGCGCGCGCGAGGCCGCGCGCGGCAGCGGCGAGTGCCGCATGACCCGCCGGTCTGGTCCGCCGAGTCGGCCGCTCTCAGCCGGGGTGACAGGCGCGCCGTGCTTGCCGCCGCCGCGCGTCTGCCCCGCCGCCAGCGCGAGGTGGTGGCGCTGCGCTACTACCTGGACCTAACGGACCAGGAGATCGCGGAGACCCTTCGGGTCAGCAGGGGCACCGTGTCGTCCACGGCGTCACGCGCGCTCGCTGCTCTGGCTCGCGATCTCGGGGAGGAACCGTTAACCGGATTGAGGAACGGCTGCGCGATGCTTTTGCCGCAGCCGCGGCCACCGTCAGGCAAGAGGCGATCCGCGGCCCGCAAAGCCGACCGGCAACGGGTCCAGCGCACCGAACTCCGGCTGCGCGGCGACTCACTCCACGTCATTGTGGTCTCGACGTCAAGGGTTAACGGCTTCCGGATCGGCAGCCTGCGATTCCGCAACGGCTGCCCGTAGCGTGGTGTTCTCGCTAATAACTGATGACTGTGGCGGGCGCGGCTGCGAGCATCGTCAGCCCCGGTCCCAGGCCAGCAACGTTCCCCGCCCGACGACCTGTTTCATCTGGAAATGCAGACACTTCCCCGCCGCATCGCAGGCGGGTGACGGCACCGGTGCAAAATCGATGATCGCTGGGCCATAGCCAAGCGCGATCACGGTGCCTTCGGGACTGACAGCCGCCGCATTCCAAGTGTCGAGAATGGTCTGCACCCGGGATAGCCGTTCACTGCTTACCGTTCCGGCATACGTGACGTAATCGCCGCCAAATAGGCAATCGCATGAATGAGACCCGAGCAGGAAGACCCCGTTTGGGCCCCACTTCATTGTTAGCCCCGCGCTATTGCGGGGGGCGAACGCGAGGACGCGGCCCCTTTCCACCAGGATTTCGGCGGGCCGGTCCGTGTTTGGGCCGCGGCCTTCCAGCCACACCGCGAGGGTACCGCTGCCGCTCCAGCCATCAGAGCCAATGGAGGCCGGGGGGGCGGCGCCTGGCCGGGCTCGCTCGTAGGCGCTGGTGAAAGCCGGATCGGTGACCGTCAGGTAGGTTGATCTGCTCCGCGTCACGGCGTTGACCAGGAGGAGCGCCTTGTTATCTGCTGAGGCGGCCAGGATCGTCGTGTCATCGCGCCACGCAAGGGAGGACCACGAGACAGGCCCGAGGTCCACTCGCTGCCCGGTCGCCAGGTCGGCCGCCCAGAGCGTGTACACCACCTTGCGCTCACTGATCACCTGCTGGCGGATGTAGGCGAGCCTTGATCCGTCCGGCGACAGTTGCGCCTGAATATCGTCAAACCGCTTGCCGCGCTCGGCAGGCGAGACCAGGCGCTGCTGCGATCCGTCGAGCTTCATCGTGTAATAGTCAGCGCCATGCGGGGTGGACCTCCAGGCCAGCAACTCGCCCGTCGAGATCTTCGCGCCATCGAAACCGCGGGCGATCCGGACGGTTCTGCCGTCCGGATAGAGCCACTCCAGGACTCCCCGACGGTCCAGGAGGATCCGGCCGCCTCCGGGAAACAGGGGTGCACTCGAGGTGTGGCTGTGCGCGGGCAGCCCGCCCCCGCCCCGCAAGGCGCTGGCAACCGGAAGCACGGCGACCAAGACAACGAGGGCGACCGCGCTCGTGGCGACCAGCCGGGCGTTACGCCGCCGGTACCTCCGGCGGACCGACTCCATCACTGAGTGGGGAGGCTGGGCGTCGGCAACCGCTGACCTCATTGCGTCGCGCAGCTGGCGCTCGAAGTTACTCATGGCACTCCTGCTCAGGGAACCGCAATGGCTTGACGCGAGAGTCCCCGGCCAGTTCGCGCAGCCGCTTAAGCCCCCGCGATGCCTGGCTCTTGACCGTGCCCGCACTGCAGCCCAGCATCGCGGCGATCTCCGCCTCGGACAGGTCCTCCCAGTACCGCAGCACCAGCACCGCCCGCTGCCTCGGCGGGAGCACCGCCAACGACCGCAGCAGCAGGTCGCGGTTGGCAAGCTCGCTAGTCCGGTCGTCTACGGCGGGGCCGGGATCACCTGCCTCCAGACGCTGCTCGGCGTGGCGCCGCAGCGCTCGCCACCGGTCGATGGAGGCGTTGACTAGCACCCTGCGCACGTACGGCTCCGGGCCGCGATCCCCGGACAGCAATGCCCGGCGCCGGTAGGCCCGTTCGAGCGCGATCTGGAGCAGGTCTTCGGCCTCGGCCTGGTTCTGCCCGGTCAGCAGCAGGGCCAGCTTGAACAGGTGCGCCGACCGGCCGCGCACGAATTCCTCAAAGGAATCGCCCGCGTCCCGGCCCACTGGTACCTCCTGCGGAGTCGGCCCCATACTCCTTCTACGACCGCTGGCAGGCAAAGGTTGTGCGGCCAGGAGGGCGTGAACTGCCTGAGCTGGATGCAAGGTTCGCACTACGGTGTGCGTGCCGGGGGTGCCGCGCTGGTTCCGGCGTTAGAGGAGGCAGCGCATGACCGCGCCGTTCGCACGTTCTCTGCTCGGCTGGAAGCCGAGTGGGAAGAACAAGCTTGGCTGGCCGCTGGTACCCAACTTTGCGGACGTGGACAGCGCGGAATCGTTGCGGATCGGGGCCGGAGTGCTTGACGAACTCGCGGTGGTTAGGGGCATGGCCTCCGACGTCCCGAAGGACCCAGGAGGCCCGCTTGAACAGGCCGTCCGCGAGCACCTCGGCCAGGTGCTGCCCCACCTGCACCCCGACCGCGGCTGGGTGGTGGCGCGTGGCGCGATCATCACCCAGTTCGACCAGTACGCACACCTGAGGAAGGTGGACGAGCTGGTCCGCGCCAATCCCGAGTTGCGCATCACTGTGGGAACGGACTACCTCATCAGGCCCGACGTGACAATAGCTCTCGGCGGGCTGACGACCGGGTCCGGTCTTCCCCCGCTGCACGCGGCGATCTCGTGCAAGTGGACGATCCGCTCGGACCGGGTGCAGAACATCCGTCATGAGTGCCTGCAGATGATCCGCCATCGGCGGGGCCGGCAGCCGCATCTTGTGACGGTGACCGCCGAACCGCTGCCCAGCCGCCTGGCCTCGATTGCCCGGGGGACCGGGGAGGTGGACGCGGTGTATCACGTCGCCTACGACGCGCTGGACACGAGCGTCAACGCGAACGCGAACCCTGAGCAGAAGGATGCCTGGCGGGAAGTCGTGGGCCAGCGCCGCCTGCTGAGCTACGAACTGCTTGTTGACACGCTCGCCTCATGGTGACCGCGTACCGGCGTGGGACACGCCAACTGTCAGTACCTGTGGGCACAATCAGGCATAACGCGAGTGCTGGAGGAACTGTGACCCAGTTGACCTGCCTGGAGATCTGCGCTGGGGCGGGGGGCCAGTCCCTCGGCCTGGAGCAGGCAGGGTTCACCCACGAGGCGGCTGTCGAGCTTGACCCGGATGCGTGTGAGACCCTTCGCGTCAACCGGGGCTCGGAGTGGAAGGTCATCGAAGACGACGTTCACAACGTGGACGGGCACGCTTACGAGGGCCTTGATCTGTTCTCAGGCGGGGTGCCATGCCCGCCTTTCTCCATCGCTGGCAAGCAACTCGGCGAGGATGATGACCGGGACCTGTTCCCGCAGGCGCTGCGGCTCGTTGAGGAGATCAGCCCGCGAGCTGTCCTGCTGGAGAACGTGCGAGGGCTGGCCACCCACCGTTTCAGCGGCTACCGAGCCCAGGTGCTGGCGCGGCTGCACGCACTGCGGTACCAGACGTGGTGGGACCTGGTGCAGGCCAGCGACCACGGAGTGGCTCAGCTCAGGCCCAGGTTCGTGCTCGTGGCCCTCAAGGAGCCCTGGGCAGGTAACTTCCAGTGGCCGCACCCCTCACCACACCCTCCGCCCAGCGTCGGCGACATCCTGCATGACCTCATGAGTGAGCGTGGCTGGCCAGGAGCGGATGCGTGGCGCGCAGGCGCCAGGGGGATCGCGCCCACGATCGTCGGTGGCAGCAAGAAACACGGTGGCCCGGACCTCGGCCCGACCCGGGCCCGCGAAGCATGGAAGACACTGGGGGTGGACGGCCTTGGGATTGCGAACGAGGCACCCGGACTGGATTTCCCGGTTCGCCAGTTGCCCAAGCTGACCACCCGCATGGTCGCCCGCATCCAGGGCTTCCCCGACAGCTGGGCGTTCTCCGGACGGAAGACGGCCGCCTACCGGCAGGTCGGTAACGCCTTCCCGCCACCGGTTGCCAGAGCCCTGGGCCAGGCGATCCGCGACGCGCTGAGTGTGACGACCCCCGCGCCACAGGCGAGCGACCTCGGGCATCACGCCAGTTTCGCCGCAGACTAAACGCCCCCTGCAGCAGGCATATCGTCCCGGCCAACGCTCACGAAGCTTGAAACCCGGGTGTGTCCGTCAACAGATGCTCGATGGCCGTGGGCTGGGCGGTACTGGGCGGATTCTGCGTGGGCCGAACGCCAAGATCATGGCAGCGAAGACCGTAGGTGCCCGAATCCGGGCTTCCCCGCGTCCACGACCATGATCCGACCTTTGGGCGCTCTGGTTCCGGCATGTCGGGCGGAATTTGTCAGTGTGGGCCGATAGCGTCGCCACATGCAGCGCGCGATGTTGCCCGATTTCGATGCCGCCACGTTGGCCGATGCCGTCGGGGCCACTTGCTTTGCGAAGGGATTCCAGTACGCGCAGCAGCGGGCGGTTGTGCACGCAGAGTGGGACTCGTCGGAGAACGCGCTTCGCGGGCTGGTGCGCGGGAGGTCCGGTAACTTCTATGCGACCGCAGCATTCTTCTCGCTGACCGGCGGGTTGCCGCCGGAGTTCGAGCTGGGCGAGTGCAGCTGCCCGGTCGGGTTCAACTGCAAGCATGCGGTGGCGCTGGTCCTCGCTGCGACGGCGGCCAGGGCGCCGCGGGCCGAACCGCGCGAGAGTTCCCGCCCCGTGCCCTGGGAGCGGTCACTGGATTCGCTGCTAGGCTCCGGGCCAGGCACCTCTGGCGTCCGCCAGGACAAGACACCGCTGGCCATCGAGCTGACGCTAGCCGGTGACGTGCGCCAGTCACCGGGACGTGGCCCCGCGGCGGGCGCAACTCAGCTCAGGGCGGGCGCAACTCAGTTCAGGCTGCTAGGCCGGCTGGTCCGGCCGGGCAAGAACAGCGGCTGGGTCAGTGGTGGCCTGATCTGGGGCAAGCTGGACTCCTTGGGCTATTCCGGCGACTACTCCCAGGAGCAGGTGCGGTTGCTCCGAGAGCTATATGCGCTCTACCGGTCACGCGGCGGCTATTCCGCCTATTACGGCTACTCATACGGTGACGACAGGTCAATCGAGGTTTCAGCGTTCGAGTCCCGCCAGCTCTGGCCGCTGCTGGATGAGGCCGAGTCGGTCGGCCTGCGCCTGGTGTACCCGCGCAAGCTGGGCGCGATGGAGAGGTACCGTACCGCCGAGCTCTGCCTGGACGTCACCCGCAGTGAGCCGTCAGGCCCGCTCGTGATCACTCCCGTAGCCCGTGTCGAGGGGGCACCGGCGGGTGCCGCCCCTGTGGCGTTCATCGGGAGCGCCGGGCACGGCTTGGTCTATGTTGACCGCGCCGATGCGGAGAAGGGCGGCGATTCCGGCGGCTGGCGTTTCCGGCTGGCCAGGCTCAGCAATGCGGTTCCCCCGCAGCTGCAGCGGATGGCGCTGGCGGGGCAGCGGTTGGAGGTTCCCGCTACCGAAGAATCCCGGCTCCGGGACGGCTACTACCCGCGGCTGCGCCGGGCAGCCGCCGTGATTTCCTCGGACGGGTCCTTCACCCCGCCCGCGATCGTGGGCCCGGACCTGGTGCTGCGTGCGTGCTATGGCCCCGGCCATGACCTGGAGGTCAGCTGGAAGTGGGCCTACCAAGTGGGAGACTCGCCGCTGCGCGTACCCCTGGACGTCGGCCTGGCAGACGACGCGTACCGGGATCTGGCTGCCGAGCAGGCGATCCTGGCCGGTCTTGACCTGCCGCTGGAGCGGTTCGGACTGCTCCGCCCGGACCAGGAAGCTCCCGGCGGCTCACAGCCAGCCTTGGCCCCGCACACCCGCCTGGCCGGCATCGACACCATGCGCTTCACCACCGAGTTGCTGCCGCTGCTGGCTGACCAGCCTGGGGTCATCGTCGAGGTCACCGGGGAGCCCGCCGACTACCGGGAGGCGGGCGACTCGCTGCGCATCGCCGTGTCCACCGACGAGGTGGCCGGCGACACCGACTGGTTCGACCTCGGTGTCAGCATCACTGTGGAGGGACGCCAAGTCCCGTTCCTCGACGTGTTCCTGGCGCTCAGCCGCGGCGAACCGCACCTGCTGCTCGCCGACGGCGCCTACTTCTCCTTGCAGAAACCCGAACTGCAGGCGCTGGCCCGGCTGATCGAGGAGGCGCGGGCGCTGCAGGACTCACCGGCCGGCCCGCTCAGGATCAGCCGGTACCAGGCCGGGCTGTGGGATGAGCTCTCCGGGCTGGGGGTGATCGAGCGCCAGGCGGCGGCGTGGCAGGACCAGGTTCAGGGACTGTTGTTGGCTGACGCTGTGGCCCGCCCGGCGCCGCCGCCGGCAGTCCGGGCGCGGCTGCGCCCCTACCAGCAGGATGGATTCGGCTGGCTGGCGTTCCTGTGGGCCCATCGTCTGGGCGGCATCCTCGCCGACGACATGGGACTTGGCAAGACGCTGCAGACGCTGGCGCTGATCTGCCATGCAAAGCAGGCCGACCCCGCCGTTCCGCCGTTCCTCATCGTCGCGCCGACGAGCGTGGTGCCGAACTGGGCCGCTGAAGCCGCGCGATTTACCCCGGGACTGAAGGTGGTTTCGGTCTGCGACACGGTATCCCGCCGGGGCCAAGGCCTCGGCGAGCTTGTGGCGGGCGCCGACGCCGTGGTGACGACCTACTCGCTGCTGCGGATCGACTTCGGCGCCTACGCGGAGCTGGCCTGGTCGGGACTCTTCCTGGACGAAGCCCAGAATGTAAAGAATCGCCAGTCGAAGATCTATCAGTGCGCGAGGCGGCTGCCTGCCCCGGTCAAGGTCGCCATCACCGGCACGCCGCTGGAAAACAACCTGATGGAGCTATGGTCGCTCCTGTCGATTACGGCGCCCGGGCTATTCCCGAACCCGGCCCGGTTCCGCGACTACTACGCCCGCCCAATCGAAACGCAAGGTGATGCCGAGCTTCTCGCGCAGCTGCAAAGGCGGATCAAGCCCCTGGTCAAGCGCCGCACCAAGGAACAGGTGATCGCCGACCTTCCGGCCAAGCAGGAGCAGGTGCTTGAGGTCGACCTGCACCCGCAGCACCGCAAGCTCTACCAGACCCACCTGCAGCGGGAGCGGCAGAAGGTCCTCGGCCTGATCGACGACATGAACGCCAACCGATTCACGATCTTCCGCTCGCTGACCCTGCTGCGCCAGCTCAGCCTGCACGCGGGGCTCATCGACGACGCGCACCAGGACCTGCCGTCCAGCAAGATCGACGCACTGCTCGGGCAGCTTCGCGACGTGACCGGCGGCGGGCACCGGGCGCTTGTCTTCAGCCAGTTCACTGGGTTCCTCGACAAGGTCCGTGGACGGCTGGACACCGAAGGCGTCCAATACTGCTATCTGGATGGCAAGACCCGCAACCGGGCGGCGGTGATTGAGCGCTTCAAAAGCGGCGCGGCCCCGGTATTCCTGATCAGCCTCAAAGCGGGCGGGTTTGGGCTGAACCTGACCGAGGCCGACTACTGCTTCCTGCTGGACCCGTGGTGGAACCCTGCGACGGAGGCGCAGGCGGTGGACCGTACCCACCGCATAGGGCAGACCCGCAGCGTCATGGTGTACCGGCTCGTTGCCCGCGACACCATCGAGGAAAAGGTCATAGCGCTGAAAGCGAGGAAGGCCGAACTGTTCTCCAGCGTCATGGACCAGGGCAACATTTTCAGCACCGCCCTTGA
>WNGR01006329.1_pt1 | contig 14551 bp, 20 predicted proteins | sample 5407581 | NCBI WGS metagenome assembly WNGR01 (sample SAMN13153383, study PRJNA577476) | soil metagenome | isolation source: 80 cm soil or saprolite under Garry oak tree replicate 2 | place: USA:California | collected 2016-06-15
CCTGAAGATCGGGCACGGTCCAGGCAGCCTCGGCGCTCACGCGGTCGCCGCGAAGCTGCGTGTTAGACCCCGTGTAGCCGGCGACGTGCTGGCAGAACAGGGTGTTGATCGCGTCGAACGTGGCCTCCACGATCCCCTTATCCGTTGGGGTTCCGGGGCGGCAGTCCTGCACCGAGACGCCCAGCCGGGCACACGCGCGGATGAACGTGTCCGAGACGAACACCTTCCCCCCGTCGATGACGATGGTGTCCGGCACGATCACCGGCCTGGCCGCCGCCAGCTCCATCCGGGCATCCACGTCCAGCAGCCGGGCATGCGGCAGCCGGGATGCCGACATGCGCAGCGCCGCCGCCCAGCCCGGCCGCATTGGCTCCGGCACCAGCATCTTCGCCAGCAGCAGCGCCGCGTCCACCGCCTTGGTCCCCACCGGCCGCAGCACCGCCGCGCAAATCGACCTGGTGGCCACATCCACCGCGATCGTCAGGTCCGCCCGCCCGGGCATCCCGGACTCCAGCAGCACCATCACGTCGATCGGGGTGGAATCGATCTGCACCTGCTCACCAGGCCGCGCGGCAAACGTCGGCGTGAACGGCCGCTCCGGCCGGTTGGCAGTCTGCCGGCGGGTCACCGCCGACCCGAACGTATGCCGCCCCTCGGTCAGCGTGTCGAGCAGCTTGTAGAACGTCGACCTGCCGGGCAAGGGCACAACGCCTGGCCCGTAGGCGTCCTCCACCGCCTTGGTCACCCGCCGGATCAGCCGCCCGCGCGTGCCCGTCGAGGCGTGGGTCTCGGCCTCGATAACCTGCCGTGCCACCGCCACCAGCCGCGCGTCGGCGCGTCCCGTGGCTTCCTGTGCCCGTACCGCGCGCCGGTCCACCAGCCCCCACAGGCCCTGCCGCGCGTACTGGGCGCGCATCCGGTTGACCGTCCGGACCCCGACGCCTAGCTCAGCGGCCTTGGCCTGGGTGCGCTGCGCCAGCGTCGTGGCCTGCGGGTCGTACTCCGGCCGCGGTGTCGTGCCCGGTTCCGCGCCCGGTGCCAGGCCGGTGTCCACCTCCACCACGTGGCGTTCCCAGTCCCGCGCCGCGGCCAGCACCTCCTCCGGCAGGCTATCCAGCAGGCCGAACGAGTCCACCCGCGGCACTGGCTCGCCGCCGGTGACCGCGAAGTCTGGCGCGGCCATCAGGTAGGAGGCCAGCACCACCTGCTCGCCCCCGTCCTGGGCGCGGAGCCGCACCGACGTGCCCGTGAGCGCGAGGACCTGGTGCTCGCCGCCGTCGAAGCTCACCCCATCACCCGGGCGCAGTACCGCCCGCGACGGCCCGTCTGTCATGACGCCGCCAGGGCGATGACCGTGGCCGGGTGCAGCGGCACCGACAGGTCCGCCGCCAGCTCCTGCCGCCACAGCAGGTGATACAGAACCGGCAGCACGGCGATCGGGTCGCCTGCCGCCTCGGCCCCATCGATGAGTGAGACGGGCGCGGTGAACGCGGCCCGCAGCACCGCAGCCACCGCCGGGACGTCATAGCGGGGGTGCCGGTACCCCGCCAACCACCGCAGGTTCGCCGTGGCGACCGGCTCCAGGACGCCCACGAGCCGGTACTCCCACCCGGCCCGGGCACAGGCCCGGCCAGTGGCCTCGAACGCGGCCCGGTCGGCCGGCCCGCGCCGGCCCGCGGGCCGGCAGTCCACTACCAGGGCCGGGCGGCCCGCGCGCTCGGCGAAGTAGTCCGGCACGTGCGACCGGGCCGGGCCCTCCCGGCCCGTCCACCGCAGCCGGAACGGCTGCGAGGCGATCCCGGTCACGGCCCTGTCCCAGTCAAGCCACATCACCTGGTCGCGCTCCAGCCACGACTCATACCCCACGTGCCGGCCATCGGTCGCTGACCACCAGCGGCCAGGCAGGTGCCGCTGCCCCTTCCGCGCCCTGATCCGGCGCGCCGGGGCCATGCCCGCCAGCCGGACCCTGACGGCATCCGCCAGCGGCACCGTGTGCCGCGCGCCGTCGTCGGCGACGAACTCGACGTCGAACTCCCCCGGCGCGAGGCCAGGCCGCATGCCTTCCGGGGCCGCCAGCACCTGCGCGGTTCAGGTTCCTTGCCAACTAAACGCGGACTTTGCCGAATCGCTTGCCATGATCACGCGGACTTTGCCACCTTCGCGCGTACAGGACAGCGTGGTTCCGCCCGGGAGAGCCCGTGCGTGCAGGGGCAGGAAGCAAGATGTTTGTAAGGCCTCCTTGTGCGGGGTCCGGGCGCGGACCCCGCATACCCTGGTAGCCGTACCCTCCACTGGGCGGCGGCGGGGAAAGGTATAGATGACGGCCCAGGCCTCGATTAGAGGCGGCGGGCGGCGTAAGCGCGGCCAGGAACGGCGCGAGTACCCCGTCACGGTGAAGATGTCGAAGTCGGAGAAGGCCACGGCGTCCGCCGCGGCGCAACGGGCCGGGATGGCCCTGGCTGCCTACATCTGCGGTGCCACGATGGACGCGGCCGAGTACCGGTCCGTCCCGGTTCCCAGGATGTACCAGGAATTGCTGGCCGAACTGCTGCGCCTGTCCGGCCTTGTCCGCCGCGCCAGGACCAGCCTGAACCAGGCGGCGGCCCAGCCAAACGCCACCGGCAAGCCGGGCCCGGACCTGGAGCCGGTCGCCGCCTACTACGCCCGGGTCTTGGTCCACGTCGACCAGGCCGCCGAGGTGATCCGCAGGCGGCTCGGATGATCGGCCGGATCCTGAACCGCGGCCACGACCTCGCCGGGCTGCTGTACTACCTGTACGGCCCGGGCAAGGAGTGCAAGCATGTCCGCCCGCACCTGGTCTCGGGCTGGCGGCACCCTGCCGAGCTCGAGCCGCCGCTGCGCCCGGACGGGCACCGGGACTTCCGCAAGCTGACCGGCCTGATGCTGCAGCCGGTCGCGCTGGTCGGCGACCGCGCGCCGGCCGACCCGGTGTGGCACTGCGCGGTCCGCGCCGCGCCGCAGGACCCGGACCTGGGCGACGGCGCGTGGATGCGGATCGCCGCGGAGATCATGGACCGCACCGGCCTGTCCCCCTACGGCGAGGAGGACGAAGGCGTGCGCTGGGTCGCGGTCCACCACGGCGACAACCACATCCACATCGTGGCGACCCTGGCCCGGCAGGACAGCCGCCGCGCCAGCCTGGCCAACGAACGGTGGCGGGTCGGCGCCGCGCTGCGCGACATCGAGGCCGAGTACGGCCTGGTCGTGGTGGCCCGGGCCGACCGGACCGCGGCCCGCAGGCCGACCCGGGCCGAGTCCCAGAAGGCGGCCCGGGCCGGGCAGGCCGAGCCGCCCCGCGTCACGTTGCGCCGCCACGTCCAGGCCGCTGCGGCCGCGGCCCGGTCCGAGCCGGAGTTCTTCGCCGAACTGGCCCGACGCGGCGTGCACGTCCGGCTCCGCCACAGCGAGCACAACCCGGCCGAGGTGACCGGGTACGCGGTCACCTCGGCCGGGGCCCGCACCGCGGCCGGGGACCCGGTGTGGTTCGGCGGCGGGAAGCTCGCCCCGGACCTGACCCTGCCCAAGCTGCGGCACCGCTGGCCCGGCCCGGGCCGTCACCCCGGCCGGCCGGCCAGCGGCCCGCCCGGCCCGCAGAACCGGCCCCGGCTGGACGGCCGCCAGATGAGCAGTGAGACGGGCCGGGCCGTGCTGCGCCATGAAGCCGCCACGGCCGCGGCCGCGGCGAGGTCCGAGCCGGAGTTTTTCGCCGGTCTGCAAGCGGCCGGGCTGCTGGTCCGGCTCCGCCCCAGCGACACCCGCCCTCGTGAGGCCGCCGGGTACGCGGTCTCGCTGCCCGGGATGGTCCATCATCGCGACGGCCAGCAGATCTGGTACGGCGGTCAGACGCTGGATACCCGGCTGGGCCTGGGGGCCCTGCGCCGCCGGTGGCAAGCCGGCCTGGCCGGCGGCCCGCCGTTCGCCGCGGACTTCACCGGCGCCGAGACCCGGACCATCTTCAGCCACGCCGCGCAGACGGCCACCGAGGCGGGCCGCCGCCTCCGCGCCAGGCCGGGCCCGGACGAGGCGGCCGACATCGCCTGGGCCGCCGCCGACGTGCTGTACGCCGCCGCGGACGCGACCGGCAGCACCGGGCTGCGCACCGCCGCTGACGCCTTCAGCCGGGCCGCCCGCGCCCCGTGGGGCCGGATCCCAGCACCGTCAGCGGCCGGATCCGGGCTGCGGACCGCCGCGTACCTGCTGACCCGGCCGGTCCCGGCCGGGCCCCGCCGCCAGATCACCCGGCGGGCGCTGATAACCGCGCTGGCCGGACTCGCCGCCGCCGTCGGCGACCTGCGCCAGGCCCAGCACCGGCTGCTGCAGGCCACCGCCGCCCGCCACGCCGCCGCAGGACTGACCGCCGCAGCTGCCACCAGCCCTCCGGCTGCCCCGGCCGGCCTCACCACCCCCGACACCCCCGGGCCGCCGGTAACTGTCCGCCCGGCGGTCGCCCGGCCCGCTGGCCGCGCACCCCGGCCGTCCTCCGCACTCCGGCCGCGGCGGTCCCGGTGACCAGCCAGGCCGCAGGCGCTGGGCGGCCGGAGACCAGCACGAAGTCACCGTGCCAGGCCGGAGCGGCTACAAAACGGACCCGCAAGAACATCGGTCGGCGGACAACCTCAGCCCAGGCTGCTCCCATGCCAGGTCTGGGCTGGCAGCCGCGGGCGGCCGCCACCATGACGATAAGGAATCCTTCTGCAGTGTCTACGCGCGGACCTGCCCTACGCTGGGTCCTGTTCTCCTCCTGGCGGGGCGGGGACAGGATAGGTGAGCAGTGGCGCAAGCCTCACGCAGAGGCAGCGGCGGCCGTTCGCGCGAGCACAAGTAGCGCGAGCACATGGCCACCGCGAAGATGCCGACGGCCGGGAAAACGGTGCTGGCCGTCGGCCAGGAACGACCCCGGCTCAAGCAAGGCGCAAGGGCGGCCGCCCCATGACGACGCCGGCAGACGGCGTACATCATCCGGCACGTCCAGACTCGCGGCCGAGTACAGAACGGCCGCGGTGTCACAGGTCATGCAACCAGGATTGCCGACAGTGAACCGGTGCGCGACGAGATGACCCCGAAGCCGGACGATCGTTCACGCCGGACCCGCCCTCAGGCCGAAACCGGCGGGCAACCCGAACAGGCCGCCGCCGCGGTGCGCGAACTGCGCGCGGCAGCCGCCGACCTCGAGCAGCGGATCGAGCGGCTCATGGCCGTCCGCCGCCGCCAGCTAGCTGCCGCTCGATCGCGTCAAGACGGGCGTTGATCGCAGCGACCGCCTCCCTGAGCCCGGCCAGCTCGGCCAGCACCGGATCGCCTGCATCAGGATCACCAGGGTCGCGGCCCTCGGCGACATCCCGCAGGTAGCCCGGCGGCCAGCCGAGCGCCTCGGACACCGCGGCAAGGGTCTGGTCGCTGCGGCGACGCTGCGCGGTGTTATGTACCAGCTCCCGGATCGTCATGGGGGCCAGGCGGGACCGCTGGACCAGCTCGGCCTGAGTCATGTCGAGCTCGGCGAGCCGCCCCTTCATCGCTTCCGCGACGGCTACCCAGTCCCTGGCCATCCCGTCCCCTCACGGACCCGCTGGTTTCAGCTCTAACGCTAGTGCTGATTTTGCCAGACAGCGCCCAGCCGTCCGGGTGACACTTGACAATTCTTACTCTAGCTCTAATATAAGAGCTAATATTAGAGCGATGAGAGATCCTGGTGATCCGAGTCCGCATCACAGGAACCCTCAGGGGCCCGCAGGACGCACGGAAACTTGGGGAGCTCCGTTCTCGCGTGCAACTTGACAACTACATCTCGTTACATCCCGTCTCGGCGCCGGATCAGCAGACATGGTGGCGAGACGGAACTGCATCGCGCCTACCTGTACCCGTGAACGCATGCGAGCGTGCTGGGGCGCACGGCTTCTATCCGATCCACAAGCGATCGTCCCGTGTTTCGGTTCCCAGTCAGCCAGCTTGGCGCCGTAAGGCGACGGCATGCCCTACCACCAGAGGCTCCTTCGAGTTTGCGTCTCTAGCCGGTACCGTAACCTGTGGAGCGCATTGACTGACTGGCCAGCGGCTAGGAACTGAGCACCCATGTCATCACACGTCGCCTCAGCCACGAGCACCGGACTAGTCCGGGAACGAAATGAGGACTCCGCCTATGTCGGGCGCTGGCTTTGCGCGGTGGCTGACGGCATGGGCGGGCACGCAGACGGCGATGTCGCGAGCGCGACAGTAATTGAGGCCATCCGGCCGTTCGATGTCCTCGCGGAGGAACCCGCACAGCTCACGGCAATCTTGGGAAGGGCGGTCAGGGCAGCGAATGACCGCCTGGTAGCCAGAGGCCAGGCCGAGCCGGGCGCGGCCAGCATGGGTTCCACCTTGACGGCAATGCTCTGGTCGGGTAGTCACGTGGCGGTTGCGAATATCGGCGACTCGCGTGCATATCTGCTGAGGAACGGGACCTTGAGGCAGATCACCGAAGACCACGTCGTGTCCAAACTGGTGGCAAGCCCGATGCCATCACAGATCGGCGAAAATCTTGTGCGGTTCCTCGACGGGCGGCCCGGCTGGTCCCCCGACCTGACATTGCGCACTGCGGATCCCGGAGACCGGTACCTTATCTGCTCCGACGGCCTGAGCGGTGTCTTGGGCGCTGAGCTAATCCAGGATGCGCTCGCCGATGTCCCTGACCTGGACCAGGTGGTTAGCGACCTTATGAGGCTGACTCACGAGGCTGGGGCGCCCGACAACATCACGATGATCGCGATGGATGTACCCGACGGGAGATGGGACGAGCGGGGAGGAAGCCCGATCGTCCTAGGATCCGCAGCCTGCCTGGCAGAACCAACCAACTAGCCATCTCCGTCCTCGGGCCAGGGCCATGCGGCGGACTGATCGCGGTGGAGTTCGTGCATGACCTCCACGCGGTCGCTCGGGATCACGTACTCGGTGACCTCCACCGGTTCGCCGTCGAGTGCGGATCGGCCCACGCGGACAATCTCCAGGACCGGCAGTCCAGCGGGAATCTGCAGTTCGGCCGCCTCATCCCTGGTCGGCAGCCTGGCCCGGTGGTATTCCATCCATGACAGCGGGCCATGGCCGGCCTTCTCGATCCGGTACAGCCAATCTCCTGGTCCCGGCGCCTGCCCGGCCACGCCGGGGATGTCAGCGACTCGCGGGTGTACCCAGGAGTTGTTGATCTGGAACGGCGGCTCGGCCTCTGGACCCGTGACACGGTGCCTCAGCAGGATCTCACTTCCCATGGGCACTTTGAGCAGCCGGGCAAGGCGCGGATCTTCCATCTTCTCCGGCTTTGCAGTCGGGGTGATGTGATGACGCCAGACCTCCTGCCCGGACGCGGACGGGAAGCTGTACCCGGGTTGGCCGGTGGCGAGGTTCCTCTTGACCAAGTTGCCGCGCATCCGGTGTGGGCGAGATACGCCATGCCGGACGATCGTCCCGCGCTTGGGTACGGCCCACACGAGCCCTTCAGGTTCTAGAACCTCGTTGATGGCCCTTGAGATCGTGTTCTTGTCGGCACCGTACTCGGTAGCCAGCTCGTCCAGCGTCGGCAGCGTGCTCCCCGGCTCCCACTCACCTGCGAGGATGCGAGCCCGCAGTTGAGCCGCGATCTCCGGGTAGCGCGAGTTCCTAGGCGGCACGCGAGGATTCCCCCAACACGGACGACAGTTAGGCCTTCCAACTGGCCATTGTCCTAAGACAGTACTCCTCCGCCCATGAATGTTGCGAACAAGGCACACGCGACGCTAGGGCCTCAGCGGTCACGGCACCCAGGACCGGGGGAACTTATTCTCCTAAGAGATTGACACGACCCTCCTGATGGCTCATTCTCTTAGGAGAATTGAAGTGGGCGTAAGTGAGAGGCATGTGATGGGCGCTGAGGACGACCTAGACGACCGCCGCTCCTACGTAGGGTCCACGCTGGTGTACTCCGACCGCTGGGGACCGCGTGAGTTCTGGCGGACCGGGCAGCAGGTGAGCTGCGTCTGCGACCCCGCCGCCGGAATCCAGTGCACGTACCACGCGGAGGCGGAGCGGGACCGCGTCGAGGCCTCCTCGCCGGGCGGGACGGGGGCGGGCCAGTGAGCAGCACCGACCTGTGCGCCCGTTGCGGCGGCGACTGCCCGATGACCAGCTGCCCTGAGTGCGGCGGGTGCGAGAACACCGGCCCTGGCGGGAGCTACCGCCCGTGCCCGGCGTGCCAGCCGGCAGCTGGCGACCGTGAGATGCCGGCGTGCGAGATCTGCGCCGGGATGGATGACCGTGAGTGCGGGAACTGCGATGGCGCCGGTGAATACGGCTGGGGTCAGCCCTGCTACTCGTGCGGCGGAACGGGCATGGTCACCCCGGAGCACTGCTGCCTGTGCGGCGGGAGCCCGTACTGCACCTGCTGCCGGACCTGCGGCCAGTGCGTGGGCACGTGCAAGTGCCCGCTGACCGTTCAACTCGCTGACGGCAGCACGCTCACCCTCGGCGGAGCGTCATGAACCGCCCGGCCCGGCCCCGGCAGGCACCCGGGGTGGTCAGGGTCCGGCTGTCTGGCGAGCGCGCCGATATCGACCGGGCCGCCGGGTTGCTCGCTCACGCCGGGGCGGAGGTGCTCGACACGTCCAGGCCGCGGCCGAACCGCTATGACCCAGGCGAGCGGGTGTACATGACCGTGCGGCTGATCCCTGAGACCTGACACGACGAGCAAGGACAAACAAGACGGCCCCGGTGGCACCGGGCTACCAACCATTCGCCACCGGGGCTTGCACAGAGAGGAATTCTTGTGCAGGACAAAGCTAGCCTGCTCGCGCTGCCGCTGGAAGACACCGTGCCGCCAGCGGTCCTGGAGGCGGTAGTGCGTGCGGTGGCAGCGGCGCTGTCACTGCGCCAGCTGGTGCCGGTGCCGCGCGCTCAGGCCGATGACGGCGAGGGCCTGCCGCCGCTGCTGTCGCCGGTTCAGGCGGGAAAGCTGATCGGGGTCTCGCGGCAGACGATCGACCGGATGGTCGCCGACGGGGAGCTCCCGTCGGTCGTGCTGCGCGAGGGGACCCGGCAGCGGATGGTCCGGATCCCCAAGGCGTTCATGCTGCAGCTGCTCAGGGACCTCAACGCCGGGGCGCAGGTGTCGCTGAAGGATTACACGGCGCGGTGGCTGGCCTCGGTGCCCGCGCAATCCGCTGCGGCGCCTCGCGGTGCCGTTCCGGCTGCGGAGGTGGCGTGATGGCTCGGGCCGCAGTTATCGCCCGGCCATCGCCAGGCCCGTCCCGTCCCCTGTCGGAGTGCTGCGGGGCGCTGTTGTGCGGCGGCCCGGCGGTGCTGTGGTGCGGGACCTGCGGCCGCACCGTGCACGGGAGCTGGCCCGGTGCGCAGCCTGTGTGGGCGCGCGTCGCGGCTGGTAGCCCGCGGGGGGTGGGGGCATGACCGAGACGATCCGGCTCAGCTCCGATGGCCCGCACTCGCCGGACTACACCCGCGAGGTCGCCGCCGCGGTCGCTGAGGCGGTGCGGGTGCTGAACCACGCCACCACCTTCGGTCACATCGGGGATGCCCTGGCGTTCCCGGCCGACGCGGACGCGGTGCTCGGCTCGCTGAGCACTGCTGCCCAGCGCCTGCCGCAGCTACTGGACCAGCTGCGTGACTGGCTGGTCGGCGAGCTCGCCGCCGGACGGCTGCGGGTCGGCCACGGCCCCCACGCTGGTGACCCCGCCGCAGCGACGGAAGCAGCGGCCCGCAAGCTGCGTGATGCCTCGGCGATCGCGTTCCGGCTGCACCTGGCCCTCAAAGATGTCACCGCCGTGACGAGCGCCATCGGCGCGCCGTTCCCCGCCCCCGGAGCCGAGGAGGACCCTGGTGAGCGGTGAGGCGTTCTGGGTCGATGACGAGTATGACCGGGAGCAGGCCAGTGACGGGGTGAGCCGGTTCGGCGCCTACATGCGGCAGGCCGGCACGATCACCGAGTGCTGGGACGGCACGTGGGATGACGCCCACGTGCGGCGGGCCCGGTTCGCCGAGGCGGTATGGACGATCGCCACCACGCCGGTGATGTCACCGGGGTATGTCCGCCGCCGCCCGCGGCTGCTGAGCGCCCGGGTCGAGTTCAACACGTGGGACGCGACCCTGGCCGGGGTCGCCGAGCTGGTCACGCCGTGGCCGCAGCCGCTGGCGCGCTCGCGGGACTGGCCGTCCGGCAGCTGGCGGGACTGGCCAGTTGATGAGGCGTGGGGCGGCCGTGAGGTCTACCGCGGGCCTGACGATGACGAGATCGCCGCATGCGGGTACCTGATGGCCAGCGCCAAGCTGGTGTTCCCGCTGCGCTGCGCGGGGCTGCCCGCCGCTCCGTTCGGTCCTCGCGATGACGTGCTGGGTGCGGCGCGGCAGGCGGTGACGGCCCTGGTGGCCGCGATGAACGCCGCGGTCAGCCCCGTGATCGCGGTCCTGGAGCGGTCCTGATGGCCGCGGGCGTGACCCGGCCCGCGGGGGCCGGCGGTCGGCTGCCCGAGGCAGCCGGGGCGGAGCAGGCCCGGTCGCTGCTGGCGCTGCTCCAGGCGGAATACGCGCGGCTGGCCGCCGCCGCGCGGGCGGCGGTGGCGGCCGCGGACGCCGGAGAGAGCGACCCGCTGGCGTACGTGCGGAGCGAGCTGGCCCGCCACGGGGGCCTCCCGCCGCGGAACGCTGCCGTGACCGCGATGCTCGCCGACGCGGTCGGCGCCATGCGGGTGGCCGGGCGGGCCGCGCGGCTGCCGGACCTTGCTGGCAAGGCCGTGGCGTCATGAAGCCGGGCCGCCGTGTGATTCCCGGCCGCTTCCAGCCGATCCCGGACCTGATGCCTGCGGAGGTGGCTCGGTTCTACGACTGCATGCGCGTCGCCAGTCACGGGATGCTGTGGGACGGGGAGACCAACAACGACGGGTACGGCCGGTTTCCGATCTGGCGGCGCGGGGAGCGTATCCGCCTGCTGGCGCACCGGGTGTCGTTCAGGCTGGCCACCGGCAAGGACCCGGGCCAGCTGGTGATCCGTCACCAGTGTGATACCCCGCCGTGCTGCACGCCGGACTGCTTCGTGGTCGGCACCCAGGCCGACAACGTCCACGACATGGTCATCCGGCGCCGGCTCAACACCGACGGCCTGTCGGCCTACCGGGCGATCCGCATCGCGCAGGCCGTGGCGCGGGACGGCGCGGACCGCAAGCCCTGCACCCGGTGCGGCCAGGCGCACCGCCTGGCGGACTTCGAGGCCGTCCCGGGAAACCCGGACGGCCGGGCGTACTGGTGCCGGCCATGCACCGATGCGCACCTGCTCATGCCAGGCCGGATGACCGCGGGCGCCCGGCTGCAGCTGAAGGGGCAGCCAGCATGACCCGGCAGACACTCGCAGCCACCGCGCCCGCGGCGCTGGCGCGCACGTTCGCCGGCACTGCCGCGCAGGCCGCCGCAGCACGCCGGTGGGCGCGGGCGGCGGTGGCCGGGATGGCTGGGCCGGATGCCGCGGGCCTGGCCGAGGCGGCCATCGCGGAGCTGCTGGCCAACGCGGTGACCCATTCCCGCTCTGGCCAGCCGGGCGGCACGTTCACGGTGATCATCGCCGGCAGCGCCGATGGGGTGACGGTTCACGTGCACGACCAGGGCGCGGCGGGCGGAGCGGTGCCCCGTCCTCGCGATGCCGGGGATGAGGCGGAGAACGGGCGCGGGCTCCGGATCGTTGACGAACTGTCGGCTGCGTGGGGTACGTGCCCCGGCGCTGAGTGCTGTCGTGCAGGCGCTGACCGCCAGGCAGCTGGGCTCGGCCGCTGTACGTGGTTTGCCTGCCGTCCGCGTGATCGTGACGGCGGCCGGATATGAGGATCGGCAAGAACGGGCTCGCTGTCCTGCTGCTTTTCGGTTCCGTGGCGACTGGCGCGTCCGGCGCGACTGCCGCGTCGGCAGCTTCGTCCGGGACCAGCTCTGCCGTGTCCGCCGGGACCGGTCGTGCGGGCGGGGCCGTCAGCGCATCTGCGGCCGCGGCAGTGGCCATCAGCTATGCCGAGAAGCAGCTAGGCAAGCCCTACCTGTGGGGTGGTACCGGTCCCGGTGCGTTCGACTGCTCCGGCCTGACGTACATGGCCTGGCTGCAAGCCAAGGTCAGCATCGGCCGGACCTCCCAGCAGCAGTGGGCGGATCTCCCTCATATCAGCGAGCAGGATCTCCAGCCGGGCGACCTGGTCTTCTACGTGGGCGCCCTTGACCCGGGGGAGGCGCCGCCGGGCCATGTGGCCCTGTACATCGGCAACGGGCAGATCCTCGAGGCCTACGCCACCGGCTACCCGATCCGCATCACCGCCCTGCGCCCCGGCGCGTGGGGTTTCGCCAGGCCCTGACCAACGAGAACGAGCCATGCACGATCGCGCAGGAAGGAGGGCAGCCCGGTGGTGAAGGTCAGCAAGAACACGCTCAGCGTGCTGCTGCTCGCCGCGTCGGTCGGGTCCGCCGTGGCGCCCGCGCCTGCCGCCGCCGAGCCTGGCGGAGCCCCACACGCCGGCCACGCGGGACCGTACGGCATGTCCTCGCTCGAGGCGCTGTGGGAGCAGGCCGGCGGGTCGCCGTCGACTGCGGTCAACGCCGCCTGCCACGGCATGCAGGAGTCCAGCGGGAACCGGGATGCCAGCAGCCCGAACCCCGACGGAGGCGTCAACTACGGGCTCTGGCAGCTCGACACCCGGGGCGTGGGCGCGGGGTACACGCCCGTCCAGCTCCAGGACCCGCTGACGAACGCCCGGATCACCGTCATGGCGACGAGGAACGGGACCGACTGGTCGCACTGGGCTACGCCCGGATGCTGACTTCCCGCTGAGACAAACATCGAGGAGAGACACGACATGGCAGAGCGAAACCCTGGCACCGCGCCGGCGGGGCGGGGTCCTGCGCCGCACGTGCCGGGGACCACGGTCCTGGTCTTCTGCTGGATCGGCATTTTCATCGCCGCGGGAACGTCGGTGACTTTCAATATCAATCACGACACGAGCTGGCTGCACAGCGCGCTCGCGGACATCGCCGGGTTTACGCCGCCAGCTCTGGCGGCGGTCCTGGCCCATGTCGCGAGCGCTTTTGAAGAAAAGTACCTGAAAGTCGGCGTCTTTATCGTCTGCGCCGGGGCGATGGCCGTCTCGGCAATCGGCACTACTAAGACCCTTGAGCCCGGTGACGGGTTTTTCGGCGGTCTCGGATTCTCCCTGGTCGCGGATTCAGCGTCGATGCTGTGCCTGCTGGGCCTGATCAAGATCTACGATGCCCGGGCCCGGCTCAGCCGGTGGCTCGCCGCGCAGGACACCGGAACCACAGCCCTGGCCCAGAACCAGCCTGCCGGTGACGGCCGTCCGGTGGTTCTGGAACCGGCCGCCGGAACCAGCGCCCCGGAACCGGCGGCGGTTCCCGGTGTGGTTCCCGGAACCGTGGCTGTGCCCGCAGAACCGGCCGCCCGGACCGCTCCCGCCGGCCTGGCCGGCGCTCCTGCGGCCCCGGCGGAGCAGACCCGGCCGCACGTTCCCGCGAAGCCCGCCGCCGCTAGGGCCAAGGCGCCAGGGGAGCCGGGGGAGGACCGGGACGCGGTCGTCGCTGACATCGCGGCCCGGGAGAGGCCCGTCCTGGAAGATGCCGTCGCGCAGCAGAGGCGGGACCTGGAAATCCTGCGGGAGTTCAGGGTCAGGACCGGCAAGCGGATGAACAACGCCGAGTTCGGCCGGGCGCTCGGGATCAGCAAGGCCGAGGCCGGTACGCGCCGCCAGGCCGTGGCGGACAAGGAAGCCGCATGATCACCCGCCCGGCGGCCCCCGTCGCCCCGGCAAACGCCCCACGGCGGCCCTGTCCGGCCGTCCGGACGGGCCTCCCCCGCTGCGAGGCCGCCCCTCGCGGGGCAGGGGACGGCTCCTCTACGCGGCGTACGAGCGCGAGCGCGCACGCGTACGCGCGCGCTACCCCGACTGGAGGTACGTGTCAAGTGCAGCGCCGCAGGCCCCCCCGGTCCAGGAGCCGGGCCGAGCACTGGGTGGCCAGGATCCGCGCCGCCGCCAGCGGCAGGGAAGCCCTGAGCCACGCCTGGAACTGGGTGCTGTCAGAGCAGCAGAGCACCCGGGAAATCCAGCCCTACCGGGCTGACTCGGCGTGCTGGGAACTGGCTCTGAACGTCGCGGCCTACGCAGCCCGGATGCCCAGGGCGCGCATCGCCAGGCGGACCGGGCTTGCTCCCGACGAGGTGGCACGCCTCCTGGACCCGTGGGCCCGCGACCGGGACGAGGAGGAGCAGCGGTGAGCCAGAACGTGACGCCGGGATTCGTGCTGCCCGACATGGACCCGGAGCTGGCCGGCGGCGACGACGCGGCGCCGGAACCGGCCGAGGATGCGGTTCCCGGGCTGAGGCCAGAACCAGAAGCCGGAACCATGCCTGACGATGCCAGAACCAGCGGTCCCGGTTCTGAGAACCGGGACCGGAGGCGCCGCGCCGGTTCCAGAACCGGATCCCAGAACCAGCCGGCCGGACCCGGAACCGCCTCGCCGCAGCGGGCCAGTGTCC
>WNGR01005679.1_pt1 | contig 14549 bp, 18 predicted proteins | sample 5407581 | NCBI WGS metagenome assembly WNGR01 (sample SAMN13153383, study PRJNA577476) | soil metagenome | isolation source: 80 cm soil or saprolite under Garry oak tree replicate 2 | place: USA:California | collected 2016-06-15
TGAGCTCGTTTCATCGTCCTGTTCTGCCTGGTCAGGTGGCGATTTGACAGGGATACAACACGAGCTCAGTGCCTGGTCATGGGTGTGATCAGATTCGGTGCGGCAGTGGAGATCATGAACGTCGGTGGAAGGTTGCGGGTTGATCACATGGTGATCGCGGTGGGGCCACGGCGGGGCGGTTGGGTGGGGGTTGGTAGGCACCGCGAGGACCCGCCCGGTGGCTGTGACTCGCGGGCGGGTGTGAGGTTGGGGTGTTGGGTCTGGTCCGCGACCGGTGGTGGGTGTGCTTTTCAGGCCGCGAAGGGTGCGGTTTCGAGGTGATGCAGGGCCAGGACGGCCTTGACGATGCGGGTGCACCGGGCCGGTCGGCAGCGTAGTTCGGTGGCCAGCACCCGCCACCACTTCAACTGGGCGTTGCCGCGTTCACCGAGACAGCGCAGGCTGGCGTGCACCTTGTTCGCGGCGCGTTTCGCGGCGGGCAGTTGCTTCTCGCCGCGCTTTCGCCGGTATCCGGTGAGTACCTCTGCCAGGCCGAGGTAGCCCAGGTCCGCCAGCAGGCCGATCAGCTTGCCGATCTTGACGTCGAGTTTGTGGCGGCGGGCGGCGGTGATGTCGGTGGTGCGGCCCGGTAGCGCCGCTGAGGCCCACAGCAGCCGGCCGTCGGGGGCGCAGATGGTTTGCACGTTGACGCCGTGGCGGCGATGTTTTCCGCTGTAGTGCTTCTGCCGCCGGTTCAGTTTGCGGCCGAACGCGACGGTGGGGACGTTGACCCCGTCGACGAGTAGGTAGTCCCAGCCGGCCTTGCGGGCCAGCCGGACCACGTCCTTAAGCCGCATCGCCCGCCCGGCGAGCAGGGTGATGCCTTCCTGGATGTAGCGCCAGCAGGTGGAGGTGCTGATGTGGTTGCCGGCGGCCAGTTCGGCGTAGGTGAGGTTGGTGCGCAGGAACGCGATCACCAGGGTGGCCTGGGTGGTGGGGTCCAGCAGTCGCCACCGGGTTCCGATCTTCGCCCGGTGGGCGGTGATCGCGTGGGCGAGCCGGTCACGGGTGTCCGGTGACACCGCGACAGCGGCGGTAAAGGCCAGCCACTGGCCGGTCGGGTCGGCCGGCAGCTGGGCGTCCTGGTATGAAGGCATGAGTGGGGTCCCTGTCGGTGGGGGGTATTCGTGGTGAAACCACCCATGCCAGGGGCCTCACCCTTCTGGGTGTCGGCGCGCCGGGCGTGATCCGGAAGCGATCTTTGTGAGACATGATCGTAATCTTGCGAGGGCCGGTCAAGATCCCTATCCGTGTCGATAACCTGATCATGCCGATGACCTGGCGCTGAGCCCTTGATGTATCTCTGTCAAACCGCTCCCTGACCAGGCACGACAGGAGCCCGCCGTTGCGGCCGCCGCTGGGAACCCGTCGGGTGGGGGCAGGTGGGTCCGGACCGCGTGGGCGAACCGGCCGTTCGGGTGGTGGGCGGCGACGGTGTAGGCGTCGGCGGCGGTGTCGATGTCGCGGAGCCGGGGGAGCAGGGTCACGGTGAGGCATCCACGGCGCAGCGCCGCGAGGGTGCGGGCACCGGTGTCCGATGTGGACATCGGGACGTCCTTTAGCAGCGCGGCGCAGGTTGGGTCGCGTAGACCCAGCGTCCACCAGCCGCCGTCCTCGGCGGGCCCGAGCGCCGCGTCCGCGCCGTTGCCCAGGGCGTGGACAGCGGCGGTGAGCAGGGTGGTGGTCAGTTGTGGGGTGTCCATGCCGACCAGCAGCGAGGGAATGCCGGTGAGGGCGGTTTCGGTGTAGGCGTGGACGAGGCGGGCGGCGAGGCCGGATCCGCGTTGGGCGACAGCGTGCCAGCCGGCCGGTACCGGGTACTGTCCACTGAGGACGATCGTCCGGTGCATGGCGGGTGTCGCGGACAGCACGTCGATGGTGTCGGCCAGGGCGGCTTCGGCGATCACCGCAGCCTGTTCGGGGGTGGCGGGCGGGCAGAGCCGGGTCTTGACCCGGCCGGGCCGGGGTGCCTTGGCGAACAGCAGAAGTTGAACGCTCACCGGGCCAGTACCTTGGCCATGTCGCGGATCGCCCGGACGGTTCCCCGGGCTGTGCCGGTGACCTTCGAGCGGGTACCGGCGGTCCGCGGGGCGTAGTCGACGTCGACCTCGGCGATGCGCCAGCCGGCCCGGGCAGCCGCGACCACCATCTCCAGGGGTAGCCGAAGCGCCGGTCGCGCAGGTCAAGGGCGAGCAGGTCGCTGCGGCGGGTGGCGCGCATCGGCCCGAGGTCGTGCAGCGGCGCGCCGACGGCGCGGCGCAGCCGCCAGGTCAGTGCCGCGTTGGCCAGCCGGGCGTGTACCGGCCACGCGCCGCGTACGGTGGGGCGGCGCCGGCCGAGGACGAGATCGGCGGTACCGGCCCGGACCGGGTCGACCACGTGGGGCAGTTGGGCGGGGTCGAAGGAGCCGTCGGCGTCGAGGAAACACACGATCTCGGCGGTGGCGGTGAGCAGCCCGGCGTGGGCGGCGGCGCCGAAGCCGCGCAGCGGCACGGTGATCACGGTGGCGCCGTGGGCGGCGGCGACCTGCGCGGAGCCGTCGGTGGAGCCGTTGTCCGCGACGATCGCCCGGTACCCGGCGGGGATCCGGGACAGCACCCACGGCAGCGCGGCCGCCTCGTCCAGGCAGGGTAGGACGACGTCGGTCACGGCCCGGACACTACCCGCGTCGCAGGTCCGCCGCGGCTGTTGTTGCCTTTGGTGGTTTATTACGAACCGCGAACGTCGGCCTCCCAGTGCTGGTCTTCAGAGAATCTTCACGGTCGTGATGGTCGATGCTTCATGGTGTCCGGGAAGGCTGGGCGGGTGAGGAGCGGGTATGCGGGTACTGGTCACCGGCGGGGCGGGGTTCATCGGCTCGCACGTGGTGGAGTTGTTGGCAGCCGAGGGGTACGAGGTTGCCGCCCTGGATGTGCTGCACCCGGCCGCGCACGGCGCGACGGGTGACCCGCCGCACCTGGACGTGCCGCTGATCCGGGCCGATGTCCGCGACACCGCAGCCGTTGCCGCCGCGCTGCGGGGCGTCGACGTCGTGGTGCATCAGGCGGCGATGGTCGGCATGGGCGTGGACGTGGCGGACCTGCCGCAGTACGTGGGCTGCAACGACCTGGGCACCGCGGTGCTGCTGGCGCAGATGGCCGCCGCCGGGGTGGGACGCCTGGTACTGGCCAGTTCGATGGTGGTGTACGGGGAGGGCGCGTACTCCTGCCCGGTACACGGTCCGACCCGGCCGGGTACCCGGCGGCCGGCGGACCTGGCTGCCGGCCGGTTCGAGCCGACCTGCCCCGGCTGCCAGACACCGCTGGAGCCGGGTCTGGTGGGCGAGGACGATCGGTTGGAGCCGCGCAGTGTGTACGCGGCGACGAAGGTGGCGCAGGAGCACCTGACCGGGGCGTGGGTACGGGCGGCCGGGGCCAGGGCGATCGCGTTGCGGTACCACAACGTGTACGGGCCGCGGATGCCGCGCGACAGCCCGTACAGCGGCGTCGCGGCGATCTTCCGGTCGGCGCTGGAGCGCAGCGAGCCGCCCCGGGTGTTCGAGGATGGCCGGCAGCGGCGCGACTTCGTCCACGTCCGCGACGTGGCCGCCGCGAACCTGGCCGCACTGCAGGCGCTGGAGGCGGCGCCGTCGGGCAGCCTGCGGGCGTACAACATCGCGTCGGGCAGTCCACGGACGGTGGGGGAGCTGGCTACCGCCCTGGCCGCGGCGATGAGCGGGCCACCGCCGGTGGCGACCGGCCAGGTCCGCGCCGGGGACGTCCGCCACGTGGTCGCCTCGCCGGCGCGGGCCCGCCGGGAGCTGGGTTTCACCGCGTCCGTGGCGTTCGAGGAGGGGGTCGCCGCGTTCGCGCGCGCTCCGCTGCGCGCTTGAAGGTTACGGCGGCCGCGATTGGTTCGTGGTTCGTAAGAAGCAGGGTTCTGGCCCGGGCTGTTGTGGTGGAGTTGGATCGCAGGCATCAGGTGGTATCGGTACCGGGGGTGAGGAGGCGAGAGTGCCGATGAGTACGCAGGCGGTCGCCGGTCGCACGGACCCGTTGACGGCGTCCCGGCTCAGCCGGGTGCTGATCGGCGTGGTCCGGGTCGGGGTGGCCCTGTTGTGGATCCAGAACGCAGCCTGGAAGGCGCCGCCCGACTTCGGCGCGCTACGGGGCTTCACCGAGGACGGGGTCAAGCACCCGGTACTGGCGCCGTGGGCGTGGCTGATCCAGCACGTGATCCTGCCGAACTTCACGCCGTTCGGCTGGCTGACCCTGATCCTCGAGTCGTCGATCGGCGCGTTCCTGCTCATCGGCCTGGCGACCCGGCTGTGGGCGCTGATCGGGATCGGCCAGACGATCGCGATCACCCTGTCGGTGCTGTACACCCCCGGCGAGTGGGCCTGGTCGTACTTCCTGATGCTGCTCGCCCACCTCACGCTGTTCGCGACCGCCGCCGGCCGCTGCTACGGCCTGGACGGCGTACTGCGCGCGCGGTGGCTGGCTGCCCCGGGCCCGCTGCCCCGGCTCCTGGCGAGGCTGTCATGACCACCCGGGCCGCGATACCCCGGAGCGACCTGGACCGGGCGGCCGTCGCCCTCGGGGTGGTGTCGCTGGTGGGCGCGCTCGTCGGCCGGCCAGGGGGCACGTTCGCGTTCGTCCACCTCGGCCATCACGGCTACCTCGTGGTCCTGATCGGCGGACTGCTCGCCGGGGTGGCCGGCTGGCTCGGGCTGCGGTGGCTGGTGCTCGCTACCGGCTTGGGGTTCCTGGCCGCGGCGGTGGTTCAGGCGCTGCTGATCGGCCGGCGTAGCGACCCGTTCGGCGGCGACGGTTCGACCGTGGCGTTGTGGCTCGCCCTCGGGATCGGGCTGCTGGCCCTGGGATTGACCCCACGCACCAGGTAACGGTGAGGAAAGGTTCTGATGCAGCAACGGGCGGCGGTACTGAAGGTGGCGCGGAACGTGGCACAGGTGGAAAGGACGCGGCGTTCCCGCACGGTCGTGGACGCGCTGCACGGCTCGGGCCTGTTGGCGTCGTGGCCGACTGGTACGTCCGGGGCGGATGCATGACTGTGTCGAACGAGGCGGTGCCTGTCTCGCGGCGTGCGACGCTGTGGGGAACGCTTGGTTTTGCCACTGTTACTGCTGTCGCGCTGACCTGGGCGAAGTGGTATCCGTACTGGCACAAGATCCCGGCCGTCGCTGGCAGCCACACACTCGGAACATCGATCCTTACCGGTACGGCGGGCGCCCCGCCGCCCCCGTCGTGGCGGGCGGCGAACGAGTACGCCATCGCATACGGTCGTGCGATCTGGCCGGCGCTGGTGGCTGGGCTGCTGATAGCCGCGTCGGTGGAAGCGTTTCTCCCGGCTCGCCGGCTGTTGGCGCTGTTTCGGGCCGAGGCGGGGCCGGTGGCCGGCACGGTCAGCGGTGGCCTGCTGTCCCTGCCGTCGATGATGTGCACCTGTTGCGCGGCCCCGGTCGCGATCGGGATCCGCCGCCGGGGTGTGCCCGTCAGAACCGCGCTGGCGTACTGGCTGGGCAACCCGGTGCTCAATCCGGCGGCGCTGGTTTTCATGGCCTTCGTGTTGCCATGGCAGTTCCTCACCGTGCGCCTGGTCACCGGCCTGGTTCTGGTGTTTGGAGTCACGCTGCTGGTGGGGCGTTTGGCCGGGGCGGGCCGCACCGTCACCGACCCGGCGGTGCAGCCAGACGACACCGCGGCGTGCGCCGTGGACGAGGTGTCCAGAGTGGACGTTGCCGGTCGGCGTTTCGTCACGGCGTTGGGCCGGTTGTCGATCAGATTGCTGCCGGAGTACCTGGTCGTCGTGCTGCTGCTGGGCGGCCTGCGCGGCTGGCTGTTCCCGGTCGGTGGCGCCTTGGCCGCGTGGGGGCTGGTGGCCGTGGTGCTGTTCGCGGTCGTCGGGACGCTGTTCGTGATCCCGACTGCTGGCGAGATTCCCATCATCCAAGGTCTGCTGGCGGCGGGTGTGGGCGCGGGGCCGGTGGGCGCCCTTATTCTCACGTTGCCTGCGATCAGCCTGCCCTCCATGCTCATGATCCGGCGCGCCTTCCCGGCCAGGGTGATCGTGGCGACCGGCCTGGCCGTCACCGCGATGGGCCTGGTGGGCGCCGGCCTGCTTGTGGTGCTGACATGAGCGTGTTGGTGCTGACATGACCGGGGAAGCCATCCAGCCTGTTGCGGTCTGCGACGGCGGTCCGCTCGACTGTGGCGGCGGGTTGCTCATCGCCATTCGGCGTGCGTTGAGCAAGATCGCGACCGGTGAGGTTCTTGAGATCCGCAGTGAGGCGGCCTCGGTAGCGGTTGACCTGCCAGCCTGGTGCGACATCACAGGCCACCGACTTGAGCACGTGACTCGCGCCGGCATCACCGCCAGCTACTTCGTACGGAAGGGGCGTTGAGGGGTGGCGACGGTACAACCGGACGCGGTGCTCGACGCCGACGGTGCCGACTTCGGCACCGGGCTGCTGGTCAAGTTGCACACGGCGATGCAGACCTTAGCTGCCGAGGCCGTCCTCGAGGTGCGCCACGCGCCTGCGTCGGTGCCCGAGGATCTGGCGGCCTGGTGCGTGCTGACCGGCAACACGCTGATCGGACCGCTTCAGGTCCGTAAGGGGACGGTCGAGCTCGAGCCGCAACCGCCACCCCTGGGCAGCCGGCTGTGGCTCTACAGCAACTTCGACTGCAATCTGGCCTGCACCTACTGCTGCGCGCAGTCCTCGCCCCGAACACCGGCCCGCCGCATTCCGGTCGACCTCGTCCGGGCTGCGGTGACCGAGTTCGTGGCCGACGGGGGCACCGAAATCATGATCACGGGTGGTGAACCGTTTCTCCACCCCGAACTGCCCGAGATCGTTGACGCGGTCATCGCGCAGGCAGCGGTCACGATCCTCACCAACGGCATGGTGTACCTGCGCGGCAGCCGCCGAAGCACGCTGGAGGCGCTGGACCCGAACCTGGTCACGCTGCAGATCTCGCTCGACTCGGCGACACCGGACCTGCATGACCGCCAGCGCGGCCGGGGTTCCTTCGCCCGCGCCCGCGCCGGCATCGCGCTGGCCCGCTCGCTGGGATTCCGCGTCCGGATCGCCGCCACCATCGACACCGCCGACGCCGACGAGGTGGGTGCGCTGCGGGAGCTGCTCGACGCCGAGGGCATCCCCGCCGGTGACCAGATCATCCGGCGGGTTGCCCGCCAGGGCTTCGCCACCACCGGCATCCCACTCACCCGCGACGACCTGCACCCGGAACCGACTGTGGCGGTCGACGGCGTGTGGTGGCATCCGGTAGGCGTCACCGATCCCGGGTTCAGGGTCAGCGATTCCCCCCTGCCGATCCGGGCGGCAATCGCCGAGATCCAGCGCATCCTCGATGCCACCGCCCAGCAGCAGGACCACACAAGGAGGGCATTCCGGTGCGCCTGACGAGAAGACTCCGGGAGCATCCATGATCACTGGCCGGCCGACGACACACGCGGGTCGCGCCGCTCACTGGGACACCGTCTACGACACCAAGGGCGAGGACGGTGTCAGCTGGTACCAGTCGAAACCCGCCGTCACACTGGAACTGCTTGACGTGGTCGACATTGACCGCCACGCCTGCGTCATCGACCTCGGCGGCGGCGCATCAGTTGTTGTCGATCACCTGCTTGCTGGCGGGTTTTCGGACATCTCCGTGCTGGACCTGTCCCGGGTGGCCCTGGATCGGACCAGGGCCCGTCTGGGTGCTGACGCTGAGCGAGTCCACTGGCTGCACCGCGATGTCTTCGACTGGGTACCCGACCGACGCTACGACCTCTGGCACGACCGGGCCGTCTTCCACTTCCTCGTCGACGAGGACGAGCGCCGCGCGTACCTGCGAACCCTCCGCGCCGGGCTCGCTGCCGACGGCCGGGCCATCGTGGCAACCTTCGACGTGGACGGACCCACGCACTGCTCGGGACTACCCGTGGTGCGCTACAGCGCCGAAGACCTCGCGTCGGTCTTCGCACCACATCTCGAGCTGGTCACCTTCCGCCGTGAGGAACACATCACCCCCGCGGGTCTCATCCAGCCATTCACCTGGGTCCTCCTCACGGCAACGAGTCATCTGACCTAGAGCCTCCATGCCGCCACGTGCCGCCTCCCCCGCCAACTCGAGCTGGTTGAGCTCACGCACCGCGGCCACCACATGCGCCGAGCCGGTGTGCTGCTTGCCACCGGCATTGAGCAGGCCCTTGCCCATCACCGCGGCCAGCAGCAGGCCCAGGGCCCGCACCGACGCCGCCGCCCAACGCTTACCATGCGCATGACAAGCACCGCACAGTCGACGAAAGTCGCAGCGACCCGACGGGCCGGCGACGGTGTCGGGGCCGATCTCACCATGCTCGCCGTACAGGCGGTACTCGTCGGCTGCGCCGTGATCGTGGGCGCCTACCTCAACCACCGGCGGGTACCCATCCACGCCGACGCCGCACCGCTGTTCGCCACCTGGCTTCCGCACGTCGGCCCCGGTACCCCAGTCGCCATCGCGATCGCGGTCCTGGTGGTGTATTGGGGCCCGGCCTGGGCCGCCCGGCTCCGCTGGCGACGGCTGCTCGTCGGCGGGTACCTGATGGCTCTGGCGTGGACCCTGTCACTCGCCCTGATCGACGGTTGGTCACGGGGCCTGGCCACCCGGCTCACCCCACAGGCCGAATACCTGCACGACGTACCCAAGGTCACCAGCATCCCCGCCATGCTCGCCGGGTTCACCAGCCACATCATCGACTTCCGGCCACTGTCGTGGGCCACCCACGTCGCCGGACACCCACCCGGCGCCCTGCTCGTCTTCGTCGTACTCGACCGGATCGGGCTGGGCGGCGGCGCCCCGGCCGCGCTGCTGTGCGTACTCGTCGGCGCCGCCGCGCCGGTCGCCGTCGCGGTCACCCTGCGGGCACTGCGCGACGAGACCGCCGCCCGCGCCGCGTTGCCGTTCCTCGTCCTGTTCCCCGGCGCCGTATGGGTCGGCGCGTCCGCCGACGGGCTGTTCACCGGCGTCCTCGCCACGGGCCTCGCCCTGCTGGCCGTGGGCGGCTGGCGCCCGGCCGCCGCCGGTGGCGTACTGCTCGGGTTCAGCCTGTACCTGTCCTACGGGCTGGGCCTCGCCGGCCCGCTCGCGTTGGCCGTCATCGTCCTCAAACCACGGGCCCGCCGGGCGACCACCGCCGCCGCAGCCGCCGGAGCACTGGCGGTCGTGGTCGCGTTCACCGCCGCCGGGTTCTGGTGGCCCACCGGGTACCACCTCGTCGTCGCCCGGTACTACCAGGGCTGGGCCGCCGAGCGGCCCTACAGCTACTGGGTGTGGGCCGACCTCGCCTGTCTGATCCTGTCCGCCGGCCCCGCGGTCGTACCCGCGCTACGCCGCGCCGCCGCGGCCGCCGTCCGCCAGTGGCCCTCGCCCGCCACCCGCTCGCCCGCGCTGTGGCTACCCGCACTCGCACTGCTGGCCATCCTCGCCGCGGACCTGTCCGGGCTGAGCAAAGCCGAGGTCGAACGGATCTGGCTGCCATACGAGATCTGGCTGATCCCGGCGACCGCCTGGCTACCCGCCGCCCAGCGCCGCCCATGGCTGGCGGTACAGGCACTGACCGCGCTGGCCGTCAACCACCTCCTGCTGACCAACTGGTGACCCCGGTGTCGCGGCAGTGCTGAGTAACACTTACGGCGTCCCGCGGAGGTTGTGGTGGCTGTTGCCGGCGGCCCGGGCGGCTGCCAGCAGACCGCGCGGCAACGGTTCCTGCTCGATCAGAGCGCCGGCGTGTTTCACGTCGGCTCCGTCTTCGCCCTGCTCGGCGGGTTCTGGCTGATCGGCGCCGCCGCCGGGGGTCTGTGGTGGCGTTACGGGGTCGAGGTCCGCGGCGCCGCATTGGAGTCCCTGGTCCACCCGCGACAGCAGCCCGCCCCGCAGGCCGCCTCGTGACAGGGAAACCGGCAGGCTCCGGCCGTGCGCGGGACCCCTGGGTCGGGTCGGTGGCGGGTTGGCCTGCGGGCGCGGCGGTGGGATGTTTGGTGAGCTGGCTTACAGAACCGGGCGGCCGGTGCGTCCATCCTCGAACGCAAACCCGAACCGCCCATGACGGAGGACACATGCGCAGGCACCCCGTGGCCGTGCCGGTGCTACTCATCGCCGCGGTGCTGACGCTGGCCGCCTGCGGCGCCGGCACCGCCGGTCAGCAACCCGGCGCCGCCGGCGCCGTGTCCTCGGCCCAGCCCCCCGTATCCCCGGCCGGCGCCGGCGCGTCCCCCGTCGCCGGGACGGCCTCGGCCCACGCCACCGCCGGTCCGGGTACGGTCCCGGCCAGCCTGCAGTTCAGCGCCACCACCGTGGACGGCGCCCCGTTCAACGCCGCGACGCTGGCCGGGCGGCCGACCGTGCTGTGGTTCTGGGCCCCGTGGTGCCCCACCTGCGCCGGGGAGGCCCCGCAGGTGGCCCGGCTCGCCGCCCGGTACACCGGCAGGGTCAACGTGGTCGGCGTGGCCGGGCTGGACAAGCTGCCCGCGATGCGCGAGTTCGTGACCCGGATGAAGGTGTCCGGATTCGTCAACCTCGCCGACGAGTCAGGGACGGTGTGGCGGCGCTTCGGGATCACCGCCCAGGCCACCTACGTACTGCTCGACGCCGCCGGCCGGGTTGTCTACACCGGCTACCTCGACGACACCGAACTCGCCGCCCGGCTCGCCCGGCTGGCCGGCTGAGATGGGACAGGTGCCGCTGGCGTTGGCGCTGAGCGCCGGGATGCTGGCCGCGGTCAACCCGTGCGGGTTCGCGCTGCTGCCCGCCTACCTGTCCCTGCTGGTCACCGGCGACACCTCACCCCCTCGCGTGGTCGCGCTCGGTCGGGCACTGGCCGCCAGCACGGCGATGACCGGCGGGTTCGTCGCCGTGTTCGGCCTGTTCGGACTGGTCCTCGCTCCGGTGTCCGGGCAGATACAACAGCGCCTGCCCTGGTTCACCATCGGGCTGGGGCTGCTGCTGGTCGCCCTCGGCGCCGTGCTGCTGGCCGGGCGTCAGCTACCCGCCCTGGTACCCAAACCACGGCGCGCGCCCCGGCTACGCCGGGCCTGGCCGGCGATGACCGCGTTCGGCGCCGCCTACGCGCTGGCTTCGCTGAGCTGCACCATCGGCCCGTTCCTGGCCATCGTCGTCGCCAGCGCCCGCGCCGCCACCGCCTGGGCCGGGATAGGCCTGTTCATCGCCTACGCCGCCGGCATGGGCCTGGTCGTGGCGGGCGCCGCGATCGCGGTCGCGCTGGCCCGCGCATCACTGCTGGGACACGTCCGGCGACTCGGCCCGGCGATATCCCGGCTGGGCGGCGCCCTGCTGCTCATCGTCGGCGGCTACGTCGCCTACTACGGCTGGTATGAAATCAGAGTCCGCGACGGCGGCGCGCCACAGGACCCGATCATCGAAGCCGCGACCGTGGTCCAGCAGCGGCTCGCCGGGGGCCTCGACCACCTCGGCGTACCCGTGATCGCCGCGGTGTTCGGCCTGCTGCTGGCCGCCGCGCTGCTGCTCGCCCGAGCCCGCCACCGCCGGGCACGGCAAGCCAGCGAACCTGCCGAACTGACCGAGGAAACCGACGGCGTCTCGACGCGCGGCCGGGCGTCGAAGCGGCCGGCGGCGCGGTAGCGGTCAGGGGCGCCCGGCAACGGACTAGGTTGACCGGGCAACAGCCTGACGGCCTGTTACTCACCGGTGTCGGCATCGGTACCCACATTCACCCACCCCGCGTTCGCCGCCACGTCATACACCCCGTACGGCACCGCCTTACCCAACTCACCGATGAAGTCGTAGGTGTTGGTTGTCTCCGGCTCGCCCCTGGGCCGATACTCGGCGCCGCCGTTGGCGTACCGGCCCACGTTCTCCTTTTTCTTGGTATCTTATGTGGACCGAGATGACCGGCTGCCCCGCCGCGAGGAACGCGGTGACCTGCTCATTGATGTAGCCGAACTGGGCATCACGGTCCGGATGCTGCTTACCCTCGATCGTCTTGGTGTTGGCCTGCAGACTGTAGTCGTGGTCTTTCAGCAACCGGGCCACCGTCTTGGGCCCCACCCGATAACCCTGCGCGGTCAACTCATCCGCCAGCTTCACCGTCGACTTCGTCGTCCACCGCAACGGCGACATCGGGTCACCACGCGTCACCGGATCGACCAGCTTCTCCAACGCCGGCCACACCCGCGGATCCTTGTCCTGCACCGACGGGCGACCCGCACCCTTGGCCCGCACCCGCCCATCCACGACGAGCCCCACCTCCAACTCGGCAGCGCCACGCCCGACCGTGTCCGCCGACGCACCCGACGCAGCCGCGACCAGCTTGATCCCACCCCGACCCAACTGCCGCGCCCCAGCACCCAACAACACCCGACGCTGCCGCTCATCCAAAATCGGAGCCACCTCGGCCAGCATCTTCGCCAACCCGGACGCGAACGCCTCGCCGAACCCTGCCAACTCCGCGACCTCTGCCATACCACAAGACTAGAGATCAAACATGCCAAAACCTAGATAATTTCCTCGCGAGCCCTTAGCGGGCCAAGGCGGCCAGCGGCGGCGAGAAGACGGGCCTCTAGCCTGCGATCGATGGCGTGCTCGCCGAGCAGTGCGGCCAGGCGTCGCGGCGGGAGCGTGGCGGCAACCTCGACCAGTCGGCGCACATCATGATCAATGAACGCCTGTGATGGTGGCGTGGCCGCTGAGGCTCACGGGAAGTGGTCACGGATCGCCGCGAGTGTGAGCGCCGCCGTGTGTACGCAGAGATCGTCGAGGTCGGCGCCAGCTTTGGCGCAGTCGCACTCGGCGGTCAGGGCGCCTAATGGGAGCTGTCGGGTCAGCCGCTGGCAGACTCGACACCCGGTAGCCGCGGGCGGGGTGAGCACTCCCGCCGCCTGGACCGATCGTGAGTCCTGGTGTCAGAACGTGCCTTCGCCCGTGGTGGGAGATGAATGGCTGATGGGGTGTCGTGCCCGCCGATTCCTGGCGTGAGCACTGGTCCATTAGGTCGCCGAACTCTCCCGCAGGCTGCGGACAGTGACCCCTGGGCAGAGCGGAGACGGGCGTGTTGTTCGTCGGTGACGACTGGGCAGAAGATCACCACGATGTGGAGCTGCCGGATCAGCACGGCCGGGTGCTGCGTACGGCCCGGCTCCCCGAAGGCGTGGACGGGATAACCCGCTTCCACGAACTCGTCGCGAGGTTCCTGCCCGAGGACGCGGACCCGTCCCAGGTCCTGGTGTGCATCGAGACCGACAAGGACCGGTGGGTACGGGCCTGGTCTCAGCCGGCTACCAGGTCTACGGGGTCAACCCGAAGCAGGCCGCGCGGCACCGGGAGCTGGTGTCACTGTCGGGGGCCAAGAGCGACAAGGCCGACGCGCACACCCTGGCCGACATGGCCCGTACCCGCCGTCACCAGCTGCGCCAGATCGCCGCCGACTCCGACATCGCCGAAGCGGTCAAGGTCGTGGCTCGCGCGCATCAGACCTTGATCTGGGAGCGCACTCGCCACACGCTGCGGCTACGCACGGCGCTGCGGGAGTACTTCCCCGCCGCACTGCAGGCATACCAGCCGCTGACGCTGACCGGTGCCGACACCCTGGAGCTGCTGGCGAAGGCGCCGACCCCGGCCGCAGCGGCCAAGCTCACCCTTGCCCAGATCAGCGCGGCCTTGAAGAAGGCTCGCCGCCGAGGCATTCCCCATAAGGCCACCGCGATCCAGCAGGCACTACGCGCCGAGCACCTGGGCCAGGCCGAGGTCGTCACCGGCGCCTACGCGGCCACCGTCCGCGCGACGGTCGCGATCCTGCAGACCCTCAACGCCGAGATCCGGACCATGCAAGGCCAGGTCAAGGCGCATTTTGGCCAGCACCCGGACGCTGAGATCTATCTCAGCCAGCCCGGCATCGGCGTGATCCTCGGCGCCCGGGTGCTCGCAGGGTTCGGCGACGCCCCGGGCCGCTACGCCGACGCCAAATCTCGCAAGAACTACGCCGGCACCGCACCGATCACCCGCCAGTCCGGCAAGTCCAAGACCGTGCACGCCCGGTTCATCCACCACGACCGGCTCGTCGACGCCCTGCACATGCAGGCCGGCGCCGCGATCCTGCACGACCCCAGCGTGCGTGCCTACTACGACGAACTCCGCGCCCGCGAGGTCAGCCACAACGCCGCCCTCCGGCAGGTCGGCAACCGCCTCGTCGGGATCCTCCATGGCTGCCTCAAGACCAACAGCCACTACCGCGAGACAACCGCCTGGTCACACCGGGCACAACCCGCCGCAGCTTGACATCTCAGCTCCTGGGGTGTCTAACACGACGCCCACCCATACCTCGCATGTCGAGTTGTCGCCGTTGTTGATGCTGCTGGCGGCGCCGCCGCCCACCTCGATAATCTTGCCGAGGCGCCCCGAGGACAGCAGGTCCTCGGCAGCCTGGTAGATCTTGGGACCTGCGGCGTCTCGCACCGCATCGCTCTCCAGCCGCACAGCCACCCGGCC
>WNGR01008839.1_pt1 | contig 14549 bp, 13 predicted proteins | sample 5407581 | NCBI WGS metagenome assembly WNGR01 (sample SAMN13153383, study PRJNA577476) | soil metagenome | isolation source: 80 cm soil or saprolite under Garry oak tree replicate 2 | place: USA:California | collected 2016-06-15
GACCAGGCTCAGGTTCAGATGGTTCAACGCGAAGAGCAACGCAAAAAATGCGAGCGCGAGAAAGCCCACGCCGGCGAAAAACAATGGGCAGGTAACGACGGCGCGAATAGCGCCCTTCATTCCCGAGTGTGCCCGAATGTCATCCAGGTCGCCGATGGACTTCATGGCAGCAGCGGTCAATACTTCGCCGGCCGTAGAAGAAAGCACGATGCTGGCGATCATGGCCGCGGCCGTCCACGGTCCGGGCGGCATAGCAGAGGAGGGAATCGTCATCGCACCTGCTCCTCGACGGCGGGCAATACTTCGCTCTTCGCGGCGACGGGTCTCTCGGTCAGCGATGGCCCTTGCGCTACAAATCCGACGCCCACGGTGATTAGCACAATTCCGGCCCAGCGCTGGAGCGAGATGGGCTCATGCAGCCAGTATCGCGACAGCAGCGCAACGATCACGTTGCCGAATGCGGTCGCGGGCAATACATAAGTGAGGTCGGCCCACGAGAGCGCGGTGAGATAGCTGGCGAAGAAGCCGATCAACAGTGCAATGCCGGCGGCGATCCATGGCGTGAAGACAGCGGAGATGAGCGAAGCGGGATGGCCGAGAGAGATCGCCGGCAGGTAGGTCATGCCGCGCGACAGGCAGGTATCGCCCAGGGGAGCGCAGATTGAAACCAGCCCCAGGATCAGATACTGTCGCGACGTGAGTCTTGGATGTGCCATCAGCGAGCTTGCGGTTCCTTTATGACTGGGCAAGAAAGAAGGGCGGTCGCATGAGCGCCGCCCCTCGTAGTTTTCAACGGCTCAACTAACTCGAACTAGGCCCCGGCGCCCACGGGAGCTGGCGGATCGGCGCGACGGCTGCGAGCTTCCTTCACCATCTTGTTGCGCTGCGAGCGGAGCTTGAGAAACGCCTTGGCCTCCACGTAAAGCCGCGGCACGTCGCGGTTGACGATGGCCTTCCAGATTACGCGGAAGGCAGCCTTGGGCCGGAAGTAGTACTCGTCGTAGAAGCGGTGCACCATTTCGAGCACGTAGTCGGTGGGCAGGCCGGGGTATTCGATGTGCGCCATCTGGTGGCCGCCCGCGTCGCTCATCGCATCTTCATTCACGATGTAGCCGTTGGCTTTCGCGAAGTCGTAAAACTCCGTACCTGGATAGGCATGCGCGATCGATACCTGGATGGTTTCCACGTCGAGGCTCTTGGCGAACTTGATGGTGTTCTGGATCGACTCCTTGGTCTCGCCCGGGAGGCCCAGAATGAAGTCGCCGTGGACGGTGAGGCCGAGGTCACGGCAATCCTTCGCGAAGGCGAGCGCGCGTTCAACGGTGGCGCCCTTCTTGATGTTTTTGAGGATCTGCGGATCGCCCGATTCGAAGCCCACGATGAGCAGGCGGCAGCCCGCTTCCTTCATGGCCTTCAGCGTGTCGCGATCGGTGGTGACACGCGAGGTGCAGCTCCAGGTGATGCCCAGGGGCTTGAGCTTCTCGCAGAGCTCGATGGTGCGCACTTTCTGGATGTTGAAGGTGTCGTCGTCGAAGAAGAACTCCTTCACTTCAGGGAAGTTCTCCTTGGCCCACTTGAGCTCGGCGGCCACATCGTCAGTGGAGCGCTTGCGCCACGCGTGTCCCGAGAGCGTCTGCGGCCAGAGGCAGAAGGTGCACTGCGCCGGGCAGCCGCGGGTGGAGTAAAGCGCGATATACGGATGCAGCAGGAACGGCACGTTGTAGCGCGTCACGTCCATGTCGCGCTTATAGATCTTCGTGGCCCACGGCATCGCGTCAAGGTCTTCCACCTGAGGGCGATCGGGATTGTGGACGATCTTGCCATCCTGCTTGTAGCTGATTCCGAGGATGTCGCTGAGAGGCTTGCCCTGGGCAAATTCGACGACTGAGTAGTCAAACTCACGGCGGCAGATGAAGTCCAGCGCCGAGCACTCGTTCAGGGCCTTGTCGGGAGATGTGGTCACCGGCGGTCCGACGAATGCGACGCGAATGGCGGGATTGGCAGCCTTGATGGCCTCGGCCAAACGCTGGTCGCCTTCCCAGCCGACCGTCGACGTAAAGAGGACGAGGAACTCGTAGTCCTTGCAGATCTTGATGGTTTCTTCCGCCGATACGTGGTGCGGAGGCGCATCGAGCAGCCGCGAACCCTCAAGCATGCCGGCCGGGTAAGCCAGCCAGACGGGGTACCAGTAGGACTCAATCTCGCGCGTTGCGGGCCAGCGCGAGCTCGCGCCGCCGTCGAAGTTCTCAAACGAGGGCGGGTTCAGAAACAGTGTCTTCAGGGGCATAGGCATCCCTTCCATTCTAACATTCAGCGACTTTCCGACCTCCGCCAATGTCGGGCGGGTTACTTAGTGTGCAACTCGTTCAGCCAATCTTCCATGTGACCCAGAGCGCGCAAAAGACTTAGCCGTGCCTTGGCCAGATCAAATCCGGCGTCCAGCGCTTCTGCGAATCTTTGGCGCTCTTCGATGCGGGCTAATTGCTCTGATTTAGGGGATAGCTGCGCCGGGCCGCCCACTCTGCCGCCCGCGCCGTTCCCGCTCTCGAGTTCAGCCAGCACAGTTTTTAACTGATCATTGGATATCTGCTGCTTCAGGCTCGCAATTTCGGCCAGCGCATCCAACTCGCGCAAATTGCCATTCAGCTCCGCGATCTGGATTTCGTTCTGCCTCTGGGCCTGTTCCACTTCGACGGTGGCTCGCAAGGCTTCGGCGGAGGATTGCCGCGCCCGGGCCCGGTTGCCGATATCGAAGATGGGCACCTGGATGGCGAATCCGGCGCTGAAGTTGTTAGGGGTGAAGTTCCGGTAGTAAGTGCTGTAATTGTTGAGCTTATTGGAGTCGAGGTTGTATTGCGCTCCAAAGGAAACCTGCGGCCTCGTGCCTACCAGAGCGTCGCCCTTGGCTTGAAATTGTTTCGATCGCGCCTGCATTGAGGCCGCTTCAATTCCGGCCGTGCGGCGTGCGCTCAGGTCGGTCCTGACTGCTGGAATCTCCGGGATGCTGGCATGATCGGGCGTAATGGACCCGACCGGCAGCGCGGTGAGCGTCGCAAGCTGCTTGGCTAAAGTACCGGCGCGTGTCTGCAGGTGCAGCAGTTTGAGTCGAAGCTGTGCCGCCGTCAGGCGCGCCTGCAGCATTTCGCTCAGCGGATCAACTCCGGCCTCGGTGCGTTGCAGTTCAATGCCGGCGAGGTGGGTCGCAAACTCCTCCTGCTGCCGTGCGGCATCGAGCTCGCGGTTTACAGTGTCCAGCTCGATGTATGCCGTTGAGGCGTCGAGAGCGACTTGTTCCTTTGCATCTTTCAGGCTGAGTGTGGCCGACTGGATTCCCGCGCGGGCGGCGCGGATGTATTGCCGCTGCGGAAAGCTTAAAACCAGCGATTGTGATGACGCGTTGGCAATGGAGGGCTGTCCGGTAGGGAAGCCGATTGACCCGCCGACCGTGGAGCCTACGACGAGATTGGGAATGTATGCGTCTTGGGCCTGGGCCAATACCGCCTGGGCCTTGCGCACATCGGCATCAGCCATTTTGACCGCGTTGCTGTTGCGCTGGGCCAGGTCCACCACAGTCGACAGCGAGACCTGAGCCTTAGCCGCTGCAGGTGCAATCGCGAGCGCCAGTGCGAGAACTACTGAGGCGTAGAGGGCGGTCGAATTTGGAGTCATCTTCACAGATCTATTCCGACCGATCCCTAAAATCCTGGGCAGGCTTGTATTGGTTGGCCAGGGCAAGCGCCGCGGTACGTTCGCGACGCGCCGATGCTGTATCGCCGAGCTGTACATTGAGGCGCGCAAGCCACATGTGGGCTACAAAAGCAGGCGCCTCCTCCGTTTTGGCCGGGCTGGCAAGATAAGCTTCGAGCATCTTCGCTGCCAGCGCAGGGTTTCGCCTGGTTTTGATCAGCAGCGAAGCCCCGTTATAAAGCGCAACCCCGGCATGCCTGTCGCGCTCCACGGCTTCCCGTCCACTGGAAGGCTGGATGGGGGCTCACTGCAATTGCCTGTTTGAACTCTCTCTCCGCGCCGTCACAATCCTTGTTTTCCGCTGCGATGCGTCCGCGTAATTCATGCGCGCGAGGCGGGTCGATCTTGTCCAACTGCGCGGCCACGGCCTGGGCCTTCGAAATGCCGCCGCCCACTACCCCGGGAGCCGATTTGTAGAACTCTCCAAGGTCCGCCAGCGCTTCAGCATTGCGCGGGTTGAGCTGGACTGCCAATTCGAACTCCGCCCTCGTGCGTTTGGCCAAGCCGTAGGCGGTCACGAACGAAGCCCGATCTGCTTTCTCGCCCAATGCGCGGCCCAGCCACATGTGATAGTCCGAAGTCTGCCCGTCCAGGTTTACTGCCTGCTCGCATTCGCTAGCCGCGGAATCCCACTGTTCCAGAGCAAAAAACACGCGGCACCTGAGGTTGTGAGCCTGGGCAGAAGCAGCCTGGGGCTGAGGAAGCGAATAGAGAAGCACCAGCGCTTTGTCAGCCTCGCCGGCCTGCAGGGCCGCGTTGGCCTCGATCAGGCCGTTCTTCGCGGACTGCGACCAGGCAGAAATGCCCACAGTCGTACCCAGCAGCATGGCAATCAGTCTCTTCACCGCAAAACCTTGATGGGGATGCCTTCCTGCAATGGCTGTCCGCTGGTTGACCCCGTCGCCACCAGGTCGCCGGCATTAAGGCCGGAGAGAATTGAGACCTGGGTCAGATTGGTACTCCCTTTGACTACCGGGGTTCTCTTCAGTTCGTCGTTCACCACCCGGAACACGAAGGGCTTGCCGCTCTCCATGTGCAGCGCCTCACGAGGAATGCTCAGCACGCTGGGCTCGTCTGAGGTGGTGACTGTGACCGTGACATTGGTGTCGGGAAGCAGCTGGCCATCGACATCGTCGATTTTCACCAGCACCTCGCCGACGGTGCGGGTTCCATAGGTGATCACGGTGACTGGAATGCGTTCAATATGTCCGCGCCAAGTCTTGCCTGGAAGGGCGTCCCACTTGATGATGATCGATTGACCTACCGCCAGGCGGCCAATCTCGGGCTCGTCAAAGTAAGCACGGACCCGCTCGTGGTGCAGATCTGCCAGCCGCAGCAGCCGCTTGCCCTCATCGACAAACTCCGTCGGCCCCACATTGATGCTGTAGACAGTTCCCTCTGCCGGTGCGCGCACCTGTGTCTCGGCCTCAACCTGCTGCGCGGCTGCCAGCCCGGCCTCGGCATCGGCCAATGCGGCCTGGGCGCGCGAAACCTCCGCCGGTGAATAGCGGCTCTGCGAACTTGTCTGAGAGGCGTGCAGTGCGGCTGTGGCGCCATCGAGGCGCTGCCGCGCGGCGGCTACTTCGCTGGCCGAGGCCGCTCCCGTGGCGTTCAATTTCACCAGGGCGTCGACGTCTCTCTGTGCCTGATCGCGGTCCATGCGGAATCGGGCTATGTCGGCGGCGGCTGCCTGCTGCTGTTCCTGGGTTCCGTTGTGGGTGGCGGCTTCAAGAGCGGCCTGGGCAGCTTTGACGCCGCTCTGGGCGCTCGCCAGCCGCGCACGGGCCTGAATATCATCGAGCGTCAGCAGCAGCTTGCCGGCAACAACATGGTCGCCTGGCTGCACATACACCGCCTTGACGGTGGTCGCCAGCGGGCTGTGAACCTCGAAATTGGTCTCCGGCTCTACCCGGCCATTGGTGCTCACCGTGCTTTCAAGTGACTGGTGGGCCACAGCCACGGCGCGCACCTGCAGGCGCTCTCGCGTCAGAGACCGGACCGACAAAAATACAAGAACAAGAATAATGGCGGCGCCAAACCATACCCAGCGCCAATCCGCTTGCTTTCTTTCCTTTGCCATTCAAATACCTGAGTCAGTATATAAGACGCATAACCCCCGCCGAAGGAGCAGGAAAATGGGAGTGTGCTCGAATTTGAACCCCCATTTGACACCCCATTACAATGGATATATGGCTCTTGAACCGCGCTACACCGACGATCACGCCAAGGCGGGCCTCGACTTCTCCTTTCCCGCTATTGAGACGTGGAAAAACCAGTTTCCCGGCTACGAAATCATCATCGACGACCCTGAACTCACTTCTGTGTGCCCGAAAACCGGTCTCCCCGACTTCGGCGTGCTCACCATCCGCTATATGCCGCGCGAGCGCTGCCTCGAACTGAAATCGCTGAAGGAGTATCTATTCAGTTACCGAAATCTGGGGATATTTCAAGAAAACATCGTGAACCAGGTGTTGGAAGACATCGTGAAGGCGACTGACCCGGTGTGGGCTGTGGTTCATGGAGTGTTCAGGCCGCGCGGCGGCATCGGCACTACTGTGGAGGCACGCTGGCCGCGGCCGAAGCCCTGATGGGTTTTGTTTTCCACAGGAAAGTTTGCAGAAAGTATGATGGTTGGTGGCGCTTAATTAAGCATCGCCTCAGCGAGCGAGTTCTTGGTCTCGATATGATATTCATGAGGACTCAATAGTCTCTTCAGGAATAGAGCCGCGTGTCCACAACGATTCAGCCTCTTCGATCCCGCGCGAGCCCGGCGCTTGGAACGCTGGTGCTGCTGATCGGCCTGAACCTGCTTAACTATATTGACCGCTATATCCTGCCTGGCGCACAGCCTTTGATACAGCGGGAATACGGCTGGAACGACCAGAAGATGGGCGCCCTGACAACGGCTTTGTTCGTGGTCTATATGCTGGTGGCGCCCGCGACCGGCTGGCTGGGCGATCGATTCCCGCGTAAACCGCTCATTATCAGGGGGGCCATTTTGTGGAGCCTCGCGACCCTGGGCACGGCCTGGGTTCACGACTATTGGACCCTGTATCTTCGCCATGCTCTGGTCGGCGTGGGCGAAGCGACGTTTGGCATCTTTGCACCGGCCGTTCTGGCGGATTTTTACCCGGAGCGCGATCGCAACCGTATCCTCTCGATCTTTTACCTGGCGATCCCGGTGGGCGCCGCCCTGGGCTACGTCGCGGGTGGGGAACTCGGTACGCTGTGGGGCTGGCGCGCCCCGTTCTTCATATGTGCGATTCCAGGGCTGGTTATTGCCGGTCTCTACGGGTGGCTGGGAAAGGAGCCCAAGCGCGGCTCGAGCGATCACCTGATGGCTACAACCGATCGCGCGACCTTCAGGGGATTGTTCAAGAACCCCGCGTTCTTAACAGCGACATTGGGCATGGCGACGCTCACGTTTGCGATTGGAGGCATCTCAGCGTGGGTCGCGGTGTTCCTGCATCGATTTGCTGGGCTATCGACTGCTTCCTCCAGCCTTGTCGTTGGCGCAATCACGGTGGTCGATGGGATCGCCGGAACGGCTGTTGGCGGTTGGCTCGCGCAACGTTGGCTGCGCACCAATTACCGTGCGCTTTACCTGCTGTCGTTCTGGAGCGTCGCCCTCACGCTGCCATGCGGTGCGCTGGTGTTTTTCGGGCCGACTGCGTGGTCGGTGCCGGCCCTGTTCGCGGCTGAGTTCTTCCTCTTTCTGAATACGGGACCGCTCAACGCGGCCATCGTCAATTCGGTCTCAGCGCCGGTGCGCGCGACCGCCATCTCCGTGAACCTGTTCTGCATTCATTGTTTCGGAGACGCCTTTTCGCCGCAGATTATCGGGGCCATATCGGACCGCAGCAACCTTCGCCTGGCGCTGGGACTGACGCTTGTTTTTCTCGTGATTTCGGCTGCGATTTTGCGAGTTGGATCCCGTTTCGCCCCTCGATTGGAAGAAGCGTAAATCCGGCAATCTCCCGAGATCGGCCTCCTAATTCTGCGGAAGAGTTTCCTGATTGCGTGAATTCATAAACCCGCGATGGGCTCCGTGCGGGCGGAGATTGGGGTCGTTGATGGGGGGTCTGTCCTGCTCTCCATTGAAGCCGCGAGCCAGGCGCGGATTTGGCCTGAATCGCGGTGGGCCGCCATGAAACTGCCGCTCATGGCTGAGCTCCATTCCGAAGCGCCCGCGCATCGGCCTTACGCGGCCCCGTATGCGCACATCTGCGTCGCGAAATTTCCCCAACTCGCCCACCTCGTCGCGATCTTGCCACAGGCTCACGATGGTAAATCGGCAGGCATCATCCGGGATGCCGGGAGCGCAGAGATCAAGGAACCGCGTTCCGTCCGGAGACTGCACCACGTCGTACACGTGCGCCGTCACGCAGACTTCCTTGTTCACCATGCGCGGTGCTTCCTCGACCGGGAGGCAAGGCTTCTGTTTTTCGGCAATCGCGAGTGCCGGGACACACAACGCAAACAGCACAAGGCCCAATCGGCGCAGCAGCATAGGAACTCTTTCCGGGGAATAGAGAAATCCTAGTGCCTTATCGCCGGAAAGGGAAGCAGGAACTCGCCAAACCTAGTGTAGGTCGCCGGAAACAACGTCATTTATACACGGCTCGACGAGGAGTTGATTTGTCGAAAAGCATCCCTCAGTGGCTAAAGCCCCGCTCATTTCGGGCTGTTTGCGGCACGACTAAAGTCGTGCCCTTTCAAAACACATAAATGATCATCTGTGTGGCGGAGACCACTAGCGAGCTCCGACCAACTCCTCGCTCTTTGCGCCTTGGCTATAATGGCTTTGCACATATTTATCGAGAATCTGCTTGAACTCTGCCACGATGGAATCGCCGCGCAGGGTGGTCGCGAGTTTGCCATCCACATAAACCGGAGCGACCGGGTCTTCAAATGTACCCGGCAGGCTGATGCCGAGGTTGGCGTGCTTGGACTCGCCAGGCCCGTTCACGACGCAGCCCATGACCGCGAGCTTCAGCTCTTCGACACCGGGATAGATCTTGCGCCACTCCGGCATGGAGGTGCGGAGGTAGCTCTGAATCTGTTCGGCCAGCTCCTGGAAATAGGTGCTCGTAGTACGCCCGCATCCAGGGCAACTCGTTACTTGCGGCATGAAGCTGCGGATGGAGAGTGACTGCAAAATCTGCTGAGCCGCCAGCACTTCTTCGGTGCGGTCGCCGCCCGGCTTGGGCGTGAGGCTTACGCGGATGGTGTCGCCGATGCCGGCCAGGAGAAGCGGAGCCAGCCCGGCGGTTGAAGCGATCAATCCCTTCGCGCCCATGCCGGCCTCGGTGAGTCCAAGATGGAGCGCGTAATTGCACCGTGCAGCGAGGTTAGTGTAGACGTCGATAAGGTCGCGCACTCCGCTGACCTTGGCCGACAGAATGATCTGGTCGGCACGCAGGCCGTAGTGCTCGGCGGCTTTGGCGGAATCGAGAGCGCTCACCACCATGGCTTCCATCATCACGTCGCGGGCAGGCAGCGGATCGGCCAGGCGGTTGTTCTGGTCCATCATGCGGGTCAACAGCGCCTGATCCAGCGAGCCCCAGTTCACGCCGATGCGGACCGGCTTCTGGTTTTCGACCGCGCACTCGACCATGACCTGGAAGTTGTCGTTATCCTTTTTGCCGATGGAGGCATTACCGGGATTGATCCTGTACTTGGCCAGCGCTCGCGCCGTGTCGGGGAACTTCTTTAGCAGCAGATGCCCGTTGTAATGAAAGTCGCCGACGATCGGCACGCGAATTCCGCGCTTGTCGAGACCCTCGACGATGGCGGGAACGGCGGCCGCGGCCTCCTCATTATTCACCGTAACGCGAACGATCTCTGAACCCGCCAGGGCCAGGGCTTCCACCTGTTCAATCGTGGAGGCGACATCCGCGGTATCGGTGTTGGTCATCGATTGCACGACGACCGGAACCTCCCAGCCCACTCGAACCTTTCCGATCTTGACGGTGGGCGTCTTCCTGCGTTGAATATCCGGCATAGGGACCTCATCTCCAGTTTACTAGCATTGTGCAAATGGAGGTTGCCGGATGGATCAGGCGCAAAAGCGACCGAAGATGAAAGAGCCTTCGGAGGCCATGCGAGGGTGGGCCGAGGCTCTGGCCGCAGAAATCGAGGGCTGGCCCGGCGTGACCCTGCAACGAGCCTTTGGAATGAAATTGATACGCCGGAGCGGGGTGGTTTTCGCCGCCCTGCCCAGTACCCGGGCGCTCTACGCCAAAGATGCCATCCTGCTGAAGTTTGTCAAGGAATCGCCCGCGCTTGCGAAACGCATCTCCGCCGAACCGCGTTTTGCGATGGGGACGATGGAGCAGCGGCGCACGACCACGCGAAAGGCATCCGGGGAGGGGCGGAAGTGGCGCATTTTCACGATGCGTGAGGACGGGGATGTTCACGCTGCCATCGAGTGGATGGCTGAGGCTTACCGGCTCGCCGGTTCAAAGCAATAATCCAAAGTGACGATAAGCGGGCCGGCCGGATCAAGCTTTGGCCGCCTCCGCGCGGCCGGAGAATCGTTGGCCCTATCTGGGGTCGGGACTGGCGCAATCTCCGTCAGCATGAAATATTCAAGGGGCGCTGCGGCATCGAGCGACATCGCGTGCAAACGGAAATTCAATTGGAAATCGAAGCGGTGCATCGACGTCGCTGGACTATCGCCATGCTTCTGGGCGTGGGAGTCCTGGTCAACTACTTCGACCGCGTAAACCTCACGGTTTCGCACGATGCGCTGTGCTCGGAGTTCAGCATCTCCGACGTGACTTTTGGATTTCTGCTGGGCGCTTACAACTGGACCTATGCCCTTTGCCAGCTTCCGTCCGGCGTCTTACTTGACCGCTTTGGAGTGCGGCGCGTGGGAATCGTCAGCACGCTGCTGTGGAGCGTTGCTTCATTTGCCGCAGCCATCACTCGGAGCATCGGAGGATTTTTCGCTGCACGATTTCTGTTAGGCGTCGGCGAGGCTCCGACGTTTCCGGCCAACGCCAAAGCGATCGGCTATTGGTTTCCGCCGCACGAGCGGAGCTTTGCGACAAGCCTATTTGACGGTGCGGCAAAATTCTCTTCGGCAATTGGGGTACCGCTGATCGGCCTGATGCTGCTGCACATCGGATGGCGGTTGAGCTTTGCCGCGACCGGAGTCATCAGCCTTCTTTATTTTTTATTGTTCTTTCTGGTCTATCACGATCCGCAGATCAAGTACTCATCGCTTCAAAGTGTCGGACTACTATCCGATCAAAAAAGACGTCGCGTGAAGCTCACTTATCTGATCCGTCAGCGCAAAGTAATCGGTCTTGCGCTTGGATTCGGCTCCTATAACTATGTCTTCTATCTTTTGTTGACGTGGCTGCCTGTATACCTCTCGCGAGCTCTGCACATCGACTTGGCCCATTCATTCATGTACACGGGCCTGCCGTGGCTCATTGCAACCGTTGGCGATCTCGTTGTTGGCGGGTGGCTGGTAGATTTTCTGATTCACCGAGGATGGAATGCAGACCGCGTGCGCCGCGTGGTTCTCGTCTGTGGCACGGCGATGGGACTCGGAATACTCGGCGCAGCCCACGCGCACACTCCAACGCAAGCACTCTTCTGGATCAGCGTCTCGATCGGTGGATTGTCCGCGGCAGCGCCCGTCGGCTGGTCGGTGCCGGGCTTGATCGCACCCGGCGACAGTGTCGGCTCAGTGGGTGGAATCCTTAATCTATCGAATCAGATTTCCGGAATCGCCGCGCCAATCATTACCGGCTATCTGGTCAGCGGTCGTCAGTCATGTGCTGCTGCGTTTTTTGTGGCCGCCGCATACCTGGTCGTTGGGATCACAGCTTACATCTTTCTGCTGGGAGAGATTCGAACCATCGATTCTCCACCGCACCGCGCGTAGGCGATCGCGAGCCGACTTCACGTATCGCGCTATGTATCTTGTTTGGCTGCAACTGTGGCGCGAGTTGCGCCCGTCGAAATGCCGCCGTCCACGAGCAGCGTCTGCCCGGTGATGTAGCGGCTCTCTTCCGATGCCAAAAAGACAACGGCTCCATCGAGATCGTGGGGCTGTCCGGGCCTCTTTACCGGGATGCGATCGGTGAGGTATGCAACCCATTCCGGATCCTCGTAAAGAACCTTGTTCTGCTCGGTGCGGAACCATCCCGGCGCGAGGCAGTTGACGGTGACGCCGTGGCGGCCCCAGTCATCGGCGAGACTCATGGTGAGCTGACGAATGCCTCCGCGGCTGGCAGTGTAGGGAGCGAGACCGGCGAAACCGAACACGCTGGTGACCGAGCCGATGTTGATGATGCGACCATAGCCGTGGGCGATCATGCCGCGCGCGATTCCCTGGGCAACAAAAAAGCTGCCGCGCAGGTTTGTGTCGAGCACCAGATTCCAGTCGTCCCACGTAACGTCGAGTGCAGGCTTGCGTACATTGCAGCCGGCATTGTTTACCAGAATGTGAATCTGTCCAAAGGCCGATTCGGCTTTTTTCACCATGCTCTGAATACTGGCGTGGTCGCGCACATCGAGAGGCAGAGCGAGGGTGCGGCGTCCCAGGTCGCGCATCTCCGCCTCGAACTCTGCAAGCGATTCGGCGCGGCGGCTGGTGAGAATGAGATCCGCTCCCGCTTTGGCAAGTGCGCGCGCGAGATACTGGCCGAGTCCGCGACTGGTTCCGGTGACGAGGGCAACCTGGCCGCGCAGATCAAAGAAGGTATCGCTCATCGCGCCGCCTCAGTGGTTGCCGCAGTTGGCAGGTTCTCCATTCCCGCGGTCAACACGATCTTCATCAGATTGGGCTCGTGAGCGTAAAGCCGTTCGAACCAGCGAGGGCCCTCTTCGAGCGGCGCCACTGCGGTGATGAGCGGCTTGACCTGGATCTTGCCGCTCGCCACTAATTCGATAGCCTCTGGATACTCACCAGCCGAGGCTGCACTGCCTTGCAGACGAATCTGCCGCGACACCACTTTTTGCAGGGGCAGAGTTACTTCAGGAGTGATGTTCCCGATCAGTGTCACGGTGCCGCCCTTGCGGACGCAGTCAATGGAGGTCGCGATCGTTTCGTTGCGGCCTACTGCTTCCAACACTATATCAACGCCGAGTCCATTGGTACGCTGCAGGATTTCTCGCGTGAGTTCGGCTCCTGAGCGGCAGAGCGCTTCATCAACGCCGAGAGACCGCGCAAGATTGAGCCGTGTCTCATCGATATCGGCGATTATCACTCGCGCACATCCCGCCGCCCGGGCCGCCTGCATGGTGAGCAGGCCAATCATGCCTGCTCCGACGACAAGCGCCGTCTGTCCTTGGAGAGAGCCACTGAGATGAACCGCATGGAGCGCGACGGAGACCGCCTCAAGCATCGCCGCCTCAGGGAAAGACATGGCGTCGGGCAGGCGGTAAAGAATGCGTTCAGGAATCGCGATGAATTCGGCGAAAGCTCCGGCGCGGCGGTAGTCGCCGCAAGAGACGCCAATCACTTGCCGGTTATCGCATAGGTTTGCTTCGCCGCGAAAGCAAAACGGGCATTCGCCGCAATAGACGGTGGAGTCGAACGTCACGCGATCGCCGGTCTGAAAGCTGGTGACGCCGGGCCCGGTGGCGGCAATGACTCCTGCTGCCTCATGGCCCATGACGATGGGCGGAATGCGGCGTCCCGACGTGCCATCGTAGCCATGCACATCGCTGCCGCAGATGCCGCATGCCGCAACGCGAATCAATACCTCGTTTAGACCCGGCTCCGGCTGAGGTAAATCGGCAAGTTCAAGCTGAAGATACTCTTTCAGAAGCAACGATTTCATCAGTGCACCGACCTCATCGCCGCTGCCATGTCGAGCGGCGCAATTCTCGATTTTACATCTGGTTATCTCGTCAATTTTCTGTGAATCGACACCTGCAATCGGACGTGCCTTGGTTCTTCAGTCGACCGGCGAGCGTGAAAAGTTCTTTGACAACTATATCTCCTTTTGCATAAGGTCTTTCAGATTGCAAATTATTTCATTGGAGGAGATCGACTCCGATGAGTCTCCCTTTTTTCGTCTCACTGTGGCGGCGCGAAATGAAGTCAGTTCGACTGGTTTGTGCTGTTCTTGCGATGCCGCTGGCGCTCGCTTTAACTTGCGGCCGGGCGACTGGACAGAACAGTTCCTCGACACTTGAAGAAAGCTTCCGGAACCCGCCCGACAGCGCCAAACCGCGTGCCTGGTGGCACTGGATGAGCGGCAACGTCACCGAACAGGGAATCACCGCCGACCTGGAGTGGATGCACCGCGTTGGAATTGCCGGAATGCAGATGTTTGACGGCGATATGGGTGCGCCGCTGTTTGTTGATAAGCCGGTGATTTGGATGTCACCCGAATGGAAATCGGCATGGCGCCATGCGGCTGCGGAGGCAGACCGGCTGCACATGGAGATGTCCATGGCTGCATCCGGGGGCTGGAGCGAAACCGCCGGTCCGTGGGTGAAGCCCGCGCAGGGCATGAAGAAATATGTGTGGAGCGAGACGCTGGTCGAGGGTCCTGGTCCATTCAAGGGAAACCTGAGCAGGCCGCCTGCAAGCGTGGGGAAGTTTCAGGACCTGGCTCCCGCGCCGCCACGTGAAATGCATCCCGATCTGACGCTGACGGGGGCGCATCCGCAACCTGCGATTCCCAAGGAGGCGCTCGTTACGAAGGTCTATGAGGACGCCGCGGTTGTGGCCTTCCCGGCTCCGCCAGAGGAGACGGCCACGAATGCGCAGAAGCCAGCGGTAACGTGCAGTTGTGGGTCGATTGATGGAGAGGCGCTGATGGATGGGTCCT
>WNGR01013239.1_pt1 | contig 14549 bp, 20 predicted proteins | sample 5407581 | NCBI WGS metagenome assembly WNGR01 (sample SAMN13153383, study PRJNA577476) | soil metagenome | isolation source: 80 cm soil or saprolite under Garry oak tree replicate 2 | place: USA:California | collected 2016-06-15
GCCCGGACTCGACCACCAGCGCGCAGCCAGCCTCGAAAAGCGGCAGCCAGTGCTGGAGCTCCGGCGTGACGCGCAACGGCCAGTACTGGTCGTCAGCCTGGGTGCGCTTCTGGGGCGACCCCGAGTGCACCACCAGCGCGTCGTACCCGTGCTGCCGCAGCGCCGGCGCGGTGTCGGCGGCCAGCCGCGCGACGTGCGCCTGGTGCAGCCCCTCGAGCGTCTTTCGATCCATCGCCGCATTGTAGCCCTGTTATGCTGGCGCCCGCATGACGGACGAAGACGAGGTGCTCGCCGCCAACGCGGCCTTCTACTCCGCGTTCGCCGCGTCTGACGCGAAGGCGATGGACGCGGTCTGGGCGCGGAGCGCGCCCGTCGCCTGCGTGCATCCGGGATGGGAAGCCCTGGTCGGCCGCGACCGCGTCATGGAGAGCTGGCGGCGCATCCTGCGCGGCGGCGGCGCCTCGCCCATTTCTTGTGCCAGCGCGGTGGCGCACCTGCTCGGCGAGGCAGCCTTCGTGACCTGCCTCGAGCGGCTCCCCGGAGCGACCCTCATCGCCACCAACTTCTTCGTCCGCGAGGACGGCCGCTTCCGCATGGTGCACCACCACGCCGGCCCCGCTGCCCGCCCCGAAGCGGCGCCCGCCCCGCCCCGGACCGAGCTCAACTGACGCCGCGGAGGGCGAGCTTCCAGCACGCCGTGAGCGCAGCCAGCGCCGCCAGCGCGATCACTGGCTGCAGCACGGTCCGGCGCGGCGGGCGCCTCGCCAGCGGCGCCGCGGCTGCCCCGAGCGCACCGCCGGCGGCGAATCCGAAGAGGTGCGCGAACAGGTCGGCGTTCTGCCCCGTTCCGAGCAGGCCCAGCAGCGCCGATCCGGCGCCGAGGGCGAGCAGCGCCATGCGGCGGCGCGCCACGGCCTGCAGCAGCGCCAACGCTCCGAGCGCGGCGAACACGGCGGTCGAGGCGCCCACGGAGACGTACCCGCGGCGCACGGCGAGCGCGGTGAGCGCATTGCCCAGCACGCCCCCAACCAGGGCGATCCAGGCGGCCGCGGCGGGGCCGATGCGCCGGGCGAGGGCCCAGAGGAGCACGGCGCCAACGACGATGTTCCCGGCGGCGTGCGCGTAGTCTGCGTGCAGAGTCAGCGCGGTGGCGGCGCGCCACCACTCGCCGCGCAGGAACGCCTCCGCGTCCGAGCTCCCCCGGGCGAACCAGACGACCCGCTCGTCGCGGGGGCCGGTGGCGAGATGGAACGAGCCGAGCAGGGCCGCGTACGCAAGCCAGAGGAAGCTGCGGCCGTACTCCGGCTGGGGTCGCGGCGCCGGCCGCGACCTCTCGGCGTCGTGAGCCGCGAGCGCCGCTTCCGCGGCCGGCGCGTCCTCCGGTAACACCGCGACCGAAACGCCGCCGGGCTCGTCGCGCAGCTCGTGAAGGATGCCGAGCGCGGTGAGCACGTAGGCCCACTCCTCGGCCTGCGCGCGGCTCTCCGTCCGGCGCACGACGCGCGGCAGCTCACGGGGCTCGGCCATTCAGCGCTTCACTTCACCGGCAGGCCGTCGTGCGGCTTCTTCTCGCCCGGCTCCAGCCACCAGCGCGCCTCGGCCTTGCGGGCGGCGGGATCGTCCACGTCGAACCGCACGATGGCGCCCTTGGGGAAGTCGACGCGGGCCGGCTCGACGCTGCCCAGGGCGGCCGCGGCGCCGCTGAGCTGGGGATCGTGTCCCACCAGCGCGACTCGTTTCGCGGGAAGCTCGGCGACGCGCTCGAGCAACCGCTGCACCGGAACCTCGGGACGGAGCTCCTCCAGCACGCACACTTCGTCGAAGTCGAGCGCATCGGCGAGCAGCTCCGCTGTCTGGACCGCGCGCACCAGGGGGCTGGTGCAGAGCAGGTCGACGCGGTCGCCCAGCTTGGCGAAGGCGCGCGCGGTCTCGCGGAACTTGCGACGTCCCTTCGGGTTGAGCGGCCGCGAATCGTCGGGGCCCTTCCATTCGTCCGGATCGCCGGCGATCGCGTGGCGCACCAGGTAGATCTTCCTCACGGCCGCAGCCTAGCGCGGCCGGCCGGAGCCAGCCAGCGGAGAGGCGCCGGATACGCCGCGGTCGGCCAGAATCGACGCAGGGCGCGGCTGGACAGGCAGGCGCCGGCGTGTCTACAGAGCCAGCGGGAAGGGGGAATTCCATGCGCGCTCTCGCCCTGTGCCTGGCTGCGTCGCTTCCGGCGGCGGCGGCCAACCTGGTGGTCCGGCCCGGTCAATCCATCCAGGCCGCCGTCGATCGCGCCCGGCCGGGGGACACAGTCACCGTCCTCCCCGGCACGTACACCGAGGCGGGGCGGCCCTGCCCGCACGATGGATCCGAGCTCTGCGCCGTATCGGTGACGACCGACGGAATCAGCCTCATCGCGCCGAAGGGCGCCACGTTGAAGAGCGCGGCCGGCCAGAACGACGGGATCGCCTTCTCGCCGGCGGGTGCGCAGCCGGCGACCTGCGTCTCGACGGCGTCGCAGCGGCTGCACGGCGCGACCGTGCGCGGGTTCACTGTCCGCGGGTTCTCCGACGACGGCATCTTCCTGCTGTGCGCCGATGGGATCGTCGTCGAGGGGAACACGGCCGTCGACAACCGCGAGTACGGGATCTTCCCGTCGCACGTGGTCGGCGGTCGCGTGATCGGCAACCACGCCTCGGGCGCCAAGGACACCGGGATCTACGTCGGCCAGTCGCGCGACGTGCTGGTGGAGGGAAACGTCGCGCAGGCGAACGTCAGCGGGTTCGAGGTCGAGAACAGCTCCGGCGTCACGGTCCAGCGCAACCTCGCGACCGGCAACACCGGCGGCTTCCTCACCTTCGCGCTCCCGGGACTTGACGTCCACGCGAACGAGGCGAACACCCTCCAGGACAACGTGTCGGCCTTCAACAACCTGGCGAACGAGTGCACCGGAGGCGACGTCTGCCTCGTTCCCGCAGGCACCGGGATCCTCGCGGTCTCCACCCAGCGGAACGTCATCCGCCGCAACCTCGTGATCGGTAACGATTCGCTCGGCATCGCGCTGACCGACTTTTGCAGCGCCGCGGGGGTGCCTCCCGACGTCTGCGCCACCCTGGACATCGAGCCGCTGCCGACCGGGAACCGGATCGCCGAGAACATCGTGCTCCGCAACGGCCGCAACCCCGACCTGGCCCGCTTGCCGGCCGAGCTGGCCGGCGACCTGGTGTGGACCGGGACCGGCGACGGCAACTGCTGGAGCCGCAACGTCGCCGGCACCGTCGCGCCACTCGGCATCGTGCTGCCGTCCTGCCCCTGAGCCAGTCGCCGGGGTATTCGGCGGCGCTGCGCCTTCACGGCGCGGACGTCGCGGGATGCCCTAAGACCCGGGGCCGTCCTCGCCGTCGCCGTCCCGCGGCAAGAACAGCGCTCCGCCGTCCTCGTCGTCGCCGGCCGGCTGAGCCGGCGCGCGGACCTTCGCGGGCGTTGGAGCCGAGTGCAGCTCCGCCACCTGGGCCGGCGTCAGCTCGGCCGACACGGCCTGCTGCGAGGGGCCCGTCGCGACTCCCACCGCCACGGCGATCGCCGCGGCCGTCGCCACCAATCCCAGCACCACCATTCCCAAGCGCGTCATGTCTTCCTCCGGGGTCTGTTCCCGGGGGACCTGTCTTTCACGTCTCGTGCCGGGTTCGCGGCGGCCGCCCGCAGGCAATCCGGCGGGCCCGGGGGCAGAGCCGGGTGACGCGCTGAGCTACAATCTGCAGATCGTAGAGTTTCGTTGACGCCGCGCTCCCGGCATGGTTTCCGGAGGCGATCCGGGGAGGACACCATGGCGAAGAAGAAGACCTCGAAGAAGGCCGCACGCCGCAAGGCACCCGCTCGCAAGTCCGCCGGCCGCCGCGCCGGCGCGCGGCGCTCCGCAGGACGCCCGACTCGCTCCGCGCCTCGCGCGGCCGGGGCGCCGGGCGCGCCGGCCGGGATGCACACCGTCACGCCGCAGCTCACCCTCCGCGAGTCGGCCAGGGCCATCGAGTTCTACAAGCAGGCCTTCGGCGCGCAGGAGGTGATGCGCATGCCGGGGCCGGACGGGCGCGGCATCTTGCACGCCGAGATCCGCATCGGCGATTCCGTCGTGTACCTGAGCGACGAGATGCCCCAGGGGCCCACCACCGCGCCCTCGCCCACGCACAAGCCGACCGCGATCATCCAGCTCTACGTGGCGGACTGCGACGCCGTGTTCCAGGCCGCGGTGCAGGCCGGCGCGCGCGTCACCATGCCGCTCGCCGACATGTTCTGGGGCGACCGCTACGGGTCGGTGACCGATCCCTTCGGGCACGTGTGGGGCGTCGCCACTCACGTCAAGGACCTCAGCCCCGAGGAGATCTCCCGGGGTGCCCGGGAGTGGGCGGCGAAGAACATGCCGCCCGGTGGGCAACGGCCCCCGCAGACGCAGGCCAACTGATCCGTCAGGCTTTCTGCGTGATCGGCGCGCCGAATCCGGCCCAGGCGCGCCGGTAGATGCGGTCCGTCGCCCAGGTGAGCACGAAGGTGCAGGCGATGAGGAGCGCGGTGAGCAACGCGTACTGCGTCCAGTCGCAACGCTTGCCCCACACCGCGTCGAAGGAGAACCCGCCGATCTGCTTGTAGAGCAGCATCTGGTGGAAGAAGTAACCGGCCAGCGACGACGTGCCGAAGACCTCGATGAAGCGGACGGGGGCGGAGGTGCGCCACCGCGCCTGGGAGCGCTCCGCCGCCATCAGCGCCAGGACCAGGGCGCAGACCTGCGTCCAGCGGCGCGCGTGGTTCGCGGGATTCGTCACCCAGAACTCGTGCGGCGGGTAGATCGCCGTGAGCTGCGGCGTGAGCAGCCAGAGGGCAACGCCCGCGGCGAGCAAGCCGGCGATCCAGCGCGCCAGGGCTCGCGCGTCGCCCGCCGCCGCCGTGGCGCCGGCCGAGGCGCCCAGGTACACGTACCCGGCCCAGGGGAGCAGCGGGAACACCGAGCCGGTGCTCCCGTTGGCGAGCGCCGCGAGCGGTCCGTGCACGCGCTCCGCCAGCGGCGAGGCGCCGAACGCGATCGCCGCCAGGCCGAGCGCGACCCAGCGCAACACCAGCGGCCGGGGCGCCAGCGCCGCCAGGATCGGCAGCGCGATGAGGAGCGAGAGCCCGATGCAGTGCAGGATGTCGATGCGGAAGATCCACCGCGGCTCGCGCAAGAGCGGGAACCACATCCAGTTCACCAGCGTGGCGACGAGCAGCACCTCCCCGAGCCGGCGCAGCGTCTTGCGCATCCGCGGCCACCGGGCTCCCGCGGAAGCGCCCCGGACCTGCACCAGGGCGAGCGAGAACCCGGCGGAGAAGATGAACGCAGGCGCCACCAGCCCGTCGATCCACTGCAACCGCATCCACAGCGGGCCGGTCCGCAGCTCCGGCCGGAGCAGCGACAGCGCGTGGGTCTGGATCATGACCACCACGGCGATGCCGCGGAGCCAGTCGAACGCCTGGATGCGGGAATTCTGGGGCACCGCGGAGGAGCGTAGCCCACGAGCCGGAGCGGAGCGAAAAACCGGCGAGGCTACTCGACTCGACCCCGACCCCGACCGTCCTTCAATGCTTCCGCCGCGATGGCTGTACGCGGGGAGGTTCCCCCTCCTGCTTCGCGTAGTGCGGCGGCCAGGGTGCGTCGCCCTGCCCCGCCGCGCTCTGCTTCTCGGACAGCTCGAGCAGGCGGTCCAGCGAGCCGGCCTGATCGTCGATCGCCGCCGCGGGGTCGCCTCGCTCCGCGAAGCGCTTCGGGACCGTGGCGAGGGTGAAGTCGGCGGGATCGACGTCCGGCACTTCGCTCCAGTCGAGCGGCGTGGAGACGCGGGCGTCGGGGGTGGGGCGCACCGAGTATGCCGAGGCGACGGTGCGGTCCTTCGCGTTCTGGTTGTAGTCGAGGAAGACGCCGTGGCGCTCCTCCTTCCACCACTTGCTGGTCGCGATGACTGGAGCGCGGCGTTCCACCTCGCGCGCGAGCGCCAGCGCGGCGGTGCGCACCTGCGGAAACGTCCAGCGGCGCTCGATGCGCACGTTGACGTGCATGCCGCGCGAGCCGGAGGTCTTCGGGAACCCGCGCAGCCCGTGCTCCTCGAGCACCTCGCGCGTGAGCAGGGCCACCTCGCGCACCTGCGACCAGGGGACGTTCGGGACCGGATCGAGGTCCACCCGCAGCTCGTCCGGATGCTCGAGGTCGTCGGCGCGGACCGGGTGCGGGTTCAGGTCGATGCAGCCGAGGTTCACCACCCAGGCGAGCTGCGCGGGGTCGTTCACCACCACCTCGACCGCCGTGCGGCCCGACGGAAAGCGCAGCTCGACGGTGTCGACCCAGACCGGCCGCTGCGCCGGCGCGCGCTTCTGGAAGAAGAACTCGCCTTCCGCGCCGTCGACGAAGCGCTTCATCGCCATCGGGCGGCCGCGCACACCGCGCACCGCGCCCTCCGCGACCGCCAGGTAGTAGAGGACCAGGTCCCGCTTGGTGTACCCGGCGCGCGGGAAGAACACCTTGTCCGGGTTCGAGATTGCCACTTCTCGTCCGGAAATCTGGAGAAGCTCCTTGCGGGCGGGCACGCGAACGCCATGTTAGCCGCCGCCGATAGGGCGGCGCTACGCTTTTCATGGCGCGAACGTTATGACATGCACTCCAGGCCATGCCGCCGGGTGGGGCGAGGAGCGCCATGCCGACCTTCCAGTACTCGAACCCGGAAGTGATCCACTGGGGCGCCGGATCCCTCCGCGAGAAGCTCGACTCCGAGCTGCGCCGCGTGGGCGGCCGCCGCGTCTTCGTGGTGACGACGAAAAGCGCGGTCCGGGAGCGCGCGCTTGCGCCGGCCGTCGAGGCGCTCCTGGGCGATCGCTTCGCCGGCCGATTCGCGGACATCGGCCAGCACGCACCCGCGCGGTCGGTGATGGACGCCGTGCGCGCGGCGCGCGAGGCCCGCGCCGACACCCTGCTCTCGCTCGGCGGCGGCTCGCCCATCGACGCGGCGAAGACGGTGGCGTTCTCCCTGGCCACCGGGCTGGACGTCACCCTGCCTGACGCGCCCGCGCGCGCCCGCGGCGCAAAGCTCGAGCGCGCGCTCCCGCACCTGGCGGTCCCCACCACGCTGTCCGTCGCGGAGCTGGCCGGCAGCGCGGGGTTCACCGCCGAAGGCACCAAGGAGAAGGTCGGGGTCGCCGCCCCGGAGCTGCGCCCCGCCGCCGTGTTCTACGACGCGCAGCTGGCGGTGAAGACGCCGCTGGACCTGTGGCTGACCACCGGCATCCGCGCGGTGGATCACGCCGTCGAGACGCTGCTCGCTCCCGGCGAGCACCCGCTGCCCGACGTGGCCGCGCTCGACGGCCTGCGCCGCCTGCGCAAGGGGCTGCTCGCCACCAAAGCGAACCCCGCCGACCTGGCGGCGCGCACCGAATGCCAGCTCGGCGCGTGGCACTCGTACCTGCTCCCCGGCCCCGCCGCGAAGGGCCTGAGCCACACGCTCGGCAAGCGCCTCGGCTCGCGCCACGACATCCCCCACGGCGTCACTTCCTGCCTGCTGCTCCCGCACGTCCTGCGCTACCTCGCCCCGAGCGCGCCAGAGACGATGAAGCGCATCGCCGAGGCGCTCGAGGCGCCCACCGCGGCCGACGGCATAGCGCGCCTCGTCTCGCAGCTCGGCCTCCCGATCCACCTCGCCACGTACAAGCTGTCCGACGACGACCTCCGCGAGGCGGTGCGCCCGGTCGCCAGCGCGGAGCGTTCGGAGAACGATCTGCTCGGCATCCTCCGCGCAGCGCTCTGATAGGCGTCGCCGTCAGACGCCGACGACCGTCACCACCAGCTGCCGGCGGTGCGGTGCGCGGCGGTGCTCCCACAGGTAGATGGCCTGCCAAGTGCCGAGGAGCAGCTCGCCGTCGCGCACGGGGACCGTCTCCGCGGTCCGGGTGAACGCGGAGCGGATGTGGGCCGGCATGTCGTCGGCGCCTTCGGTGTCGTGCTCGTAGTCGGCGTCCTCGGGGGCGATGCGATCGGCCCAGCGCTGCAGGTCGCGAAGGACCGCAGGATCGGCGTTCTCCTGCACGACCAGCGATGCGCTGGTGTGCTGGACGAACACGCTGCACAGCCCCGTGCGCACGCCGGCGCGGGCGGCGGCGCGGCGGACCTCGGAGGTCACGTCGTGCAGCCCGCGCCCGCGCGCCGGCAAGTCGATCTCCTCCTGGTGGACCTTCACTCTCCGAGTCTAGCAGGCACCCGTCAAACGCGGACCTCGCCCTTCGCGGTGGCCCGCTCCGTCTTGCGCAGCGCCTGCACGAACGCCTCGCTGAACTGCTCCAGGTCCTCGGGCTTGCGGCTGGTGATCCAGTTCTGATCGATCACCACGGGCTCGTCCTTGACGTCGGCTCCGGCCAACTCGAGGTCCACCTGCACGGTCGGCCAGGCGGTCAGCGTCCGGCCGCGCCCCAGGCGCGCGCTGAGGAGCAGCTGCGGAACGTGGCAGACGGCGGCGAGGGGCCGCTTGAAAGCGTCGAGGATGAGCAAGCCGATGTAATCCTCCGGCCGGACCTCATCGATGCCCTTGTCGTCCTTGACCGTTTCCTTGCCCCTGTAGCCCTTCAGCTCCATGCCGGCCTTGGGCCCGATGATGTCGACCTGGTAGCCCTCCTTGCGCACGCGGTAATACGGGATGCGGAGCTCCGAGTCCTCGAAGCCCGGTCCGAGCAGGCAAGCAACCTTCCCCTGTGCCATGGCGTTCCTCCTTGGTCGGGCCACAGATGCACATCGCGCGCGCCGCGTGCGAGAGCGCCCGGAAAGCGGACGGGCGGGCTTTACGGCGCGACCGGCTGGTGGCAAACCTGTCGGGCATGGCGCGCAAGCTTCCCATGATCGAGGTCGGCTTCCACATCTTCCCCGAGGGCGGCGACGAAGAGGTCGGCGCGGTGCGCGAGGTGGCGCCGGGCGGGCGCCCGGAGCTGGTGGTCGACATCGAGAACGCCGGCGATTTCGTCATCCCCCTCGACGCCGTGACCGCCGTCGTGGAGGAGAAGGTGATCGTCGATCCGAGCAAGTTGCCCGAGCGCATCCAGCAGGCGATGGCCCACGCGCACGACGCCGAAGATTATCCCTGACTTGCTCTGCGATCTCTGCGCGCTCTGCGCGAAACGCTCTAGGATCCGGTGGCCGCGGCGAGCTGCGCAAACGGGGTGAGCCCCGGCCCCGCTTCCACCACCAGCACTCCCTCGTCGACGTACGCCTCGAGGTCCTCCGAGAGCCAACGCTCGCCCTGGCGGATCTTGTGGAAGCGCACCGCGCAGCTCTCGCCGTCGTAGGAGACGATCACGTTGAAGCGGCCGGGCAGCGCCGAAAGCTTGCGCGAGATCGCCTCCGCCATCAGCAGGCCAGCGGTGAGCAGCAAGAGCGGGCAAGCCGCGACCAGGCGCGGATCGAGCATCTTCTCCATCAGGAACTTGTTGGCGCACGCTTCCAGCGCGCTCGGCCCGTCGAAGTCCGCCGGCCGCAGCGACGGCTTGCGGCGGAACGACTCGAGCAGGACGAGCCCGTTCACCTCGGCGACGGTCAAGTCGGGCCATTTCCCGGGGAGCAGCGGCTCGGCGTCGATGCTGCGGCTGCGCAGCTCGCCCAGGTCGCGCTGCATGCGGCGGTTCAACTTCATGACGCCGCCTCGCGGAACAGCGCGAAGGCGCTGGTGTACCCGTGCAGGAAGGTGGCGCCACCGACCGGACCGATCTCCCCGTTGCAGAAGAACCCGCCCAGCGGCACCGCGCCGACCTTGGATCGGAACAGATCGGTGTCGTGGTCGGGCCTGCCGAAGAGGTGGGCCCCGCGGCCCAGGCAGGAGAAGAGCAGCGCTCCCCGGGGAGGGCGCCCGCGCGCGGTGCTGCGGTCGAGCAGCCGCTCCAGGTCCTCTTCCGCCGTGCGCGCGTCGCGAAGCAGGAACTGCACCACGTGCATCGGCTGCAGCGCCGCGCCGACGACCAGCGCCCCCGTCCGGGGATCCATCCCCATGAGATTTCGCACCAGCAGCTCGCCCTCGTGGTACTCGACGGAGTCGCGCATCTCGATGCCGAGAAAGAGCGAATGCCGGAACAGCTCCTGATCGCGCGGCGGAAGCGAGGGGTACAGCTCGCGCAGCACCTCGATGGGCGGGCGGCCGTCGACCTCCTGGAGCAGGTTCCCCTGGCACCGGGTCGCGATCATCGGCTTGCCCACCGGCCGGCACCCTTGCGCGACGATGGTCTCCACCGCCACGTTCCCGGCGAGGGCGACGCCCGCCGCGCCGCTGCGGTGCGCCCTGGTCCCGAGGAAGACGCGGTTCGCGCCAGGAACGGGACCGCCGCTGGCGAGGCCGCCCACCTTGCTCGCCGCGGGGTAGGCGGCATCGAGGCCGGCGATGACCGACCCTGCGTCCACGGTGAGCGGGTCGGCCAGGAGCAGGAAGTCGGGCCGGGTCGCCGGGTCTACGTCGATCGCGTCGCGCCATTCCTGCGCGTCCGCGCTCTCCGGGAGCTCGTGCTGCTCGAGGTGGAACGGCGTCAGCCGCACTCCGGGAAGCGACGCGGCGGTCAAGGACAGCGCGGGCGCATCCTCCACCTCGTGTCCCGCGCCGATGATCCCGCCGCCCGTGCACCCGGCCAGCAGCGCGCCGGGGAGCACCGCCTCCACCTGCGCCGGCAGCCGCGCGGACGCATCCAGGTGGTGGGGCGACACGAACGCTACCACCAGGTCGGCGGACGCGCCCGCGAGCCCGCGCCGGACCTCGGCCGCCGCGTCGGCGACGGCCTCGTCGGTCCGCTCCTTCCTCGACAACGCGGACGCCCAGCGCATGTCCGAGGCATGCCACGCCTCCGGGGCGGGCGCAACGCAATCGGCGTCCAACCGGCGACCCTCGGCGTGCGCGGGGAGGCAAGCCGCCGCGCAAATGAGTAGAGTGCGCGAGCGCTTCGGGCGCGGAAAGGAACGCAAATGGCACAACCCAAGAGGCCGGTCTGGCGGCTGCAGGTCGGCGAGGAAGCTCCCGACTTCGAGCTGACCGCCACGGGCGAGGGGGCCGGCAAGGGGGGACCACAGAAGAAGGTCCGCCTGAGCGACTACCGGGGCAAGAAGAACGTGGTGCTCGCGTTCTACCCGGCGGCGTTCACCCCCGTTTGAACCGCGCAGATGCCCTCGTACGAGGAGGACCTCTCCGAGTTCGAGCGGCGCAATGCCCAGGTCCTGGGCATCTCGACCGACCAGGTGTTCAGCAACGAGGCGTGGGCCAGGTCGATGGGCGGCCTGTCCTATCCGCTGTGCAGCGACAACTGGCCCTACGGCTACGTGGCGGTGCAGTACGGAGTGCTGCGCGGCTCGGGCACCACCGAGCGCGCCATCTTCGTCGTCGACCGGCAGGGGGTCATCCGTTACATCGACATCCACGACATCGCGGAGCAGCCGCCCACGGACAAGATCATGGAGGCGCTCGACAAGCTGAGGTGAGCCGTGGAGAAGCCGCTCGAGCTGTCGCGCTACTGCGTGCCGTTCACGCCGTTCAAGCGCAAGCTGCAAGAGTCGCTCGTCTGCCTGGTCAGCACGGCGGGCGTGCGCGCGAAGAGCGATGCGCCCTTCAGCCTGGAGGGCGACAATTCGTTCCGGCGCATCGACGGGAGCCTGTCGGCGGCCGACCTGGCGGTGGACGATTCACACTACGACCACGGCTGCATCGACAAGGACGTGAACTGCGTGTTCCCTATCGACCGGCTCCGATCGCTCGCTCGCGAAGGGCGCATCGCGGGCCTCGCCGAGGAGCACTTCACGATGGGCTACTCCCAGGCGCTGCGCGAGCTGCGCGAGACCACCGTCCCGCAGCTCGCCCGCGCCGTCTCGGCCGCCCGGCCCGACGCCGTCGTCCTCACCGGCGGCTGACGCGTCTGCCACCGCACCGTGGTCACGGTGCAGCGGGCGATCGAGATGCTCGGCGTTCCCACGGTGCTGATCACGGTGGAGCCCGAGGAGAGCGCGCAGGCCCGCCCACCCCGCGCGCTCTCTCCCCGCGGCTTCATCGCCGGCCACTCCCTGGGCCGCCCCAACGACGAAGCCCTGCAGAAATGGATCCTCATGGACGCGCTGGAGCGGCTCCTCGCCGACCCCAAGCCCGGTGAAGTGATCATCCGCGACTACACGTGAGCGCCCCGGCAGGCGGCGGGCGGGATCCAGGAACAGCGTCTCCAGCGCCTGCTGCCGGTTTGCCGCGTAGCCACTTGCCGCCCATAGGGCGGCGATGTGCTTTTGTTTTCGAAGCCGGGCCGCCGCCAGCAGGGGCGGCCCGGCGCAGGTCACACCCCGCGCAGATCGATCTCCCGCCACAGCATCCCGTCGCGCTCGCTCAGCAGCGCAACGAGCTCTCCGTCGAGCAGCGCGCGCACGGGCGCCACCGGATCGGGAAACCCCGCCGGCAAGCGCCACTCCGGCGGGTGCAGCTGCCCGAGGGGAATGGGCCCGCTTCGCAACGCCCGGGCCTCCTCGCCGCCGATCGCGCGGACAGGGCTCCACGGCAGGATCTGCGCGCCCCGGACCAGCTCGCGGCGCCCAGGCCCCGGATCCCGCCAGGGCCCGATGGCGGTCCGCGAGAGGGTCGTGAGGTGTGCGCGGCAGCCGAGCTCGCGCCCGAGGTCCCGCGCGAGGGACCGGACGTAGTACCCGCCGCGGACCACGAGCCGCAGCCCGCTCGCGCGCGGGAGGTCGTGCCACACCCAGCGGGCTTCGTGCAGGTAGACGCGCACGGGGGGAAGCTCGACGAGCTCCCCTCGATGCGCCCGCACATAGGCCCGCTCCCCGCCGACGCGCTTGTTGCTGGTGGCGGGCGGCACCTGCTCGCGCCAACCGACGAACGTCGCGAGCGCGGCGTCCAGGCGCGCCGGGTCGAGTCCCGACGCGTCGCCGCGGGCGACGACCGATCCGAGCAGATCGCCGTTGTCGGTCTCCGCGCCCCACGACACCTCGGCGTCGTACTCCTTCGAGATGGAATGGAGCAGCTCGAAGACGCGCGTGGCGCGGCCCGCCAGGATGGGCAGGAGCCCCTCCGCGAACGGGTCGAGAGCCCCTCCATGGCAAACCGCGATCCTGGGCCTGCGGCCGCGCGCCTCCGAGAGGAACGGCTGCACCAGCGAGAAGCTTGTCGGGCCCGCCGGCTTGTGCAGCAGATGGATGCCCGGCCTGCCCTGGACGAGCTGCTCAACCTGGTCGCGACGCTGGTAGACACTTCCGCCCATGGGGCGGCGGTGCGCTTTTCACCGCGCGGACGTTATGAGATGCATCCTGCATGTTCCGCGCGCTCGCCGCCGCCCTGGTCCTGGCCGCCCTGCCGGCGCGCGCCGGCGACAGCGTCCCGGTGCTGGTCGAGCTGTTCACCTCGGAAGGGTGCTCGAGCTGCCCGGCCGCGGACGACCTCCTGGCGCGCCTGGTGCGCGACCAGCCCGTTCGCGGGGTCGAGATCCTGGCCCTCTCCGAGCACGTCGACTACTGGGACTCGCTGGGCTGGAAGGACCCGTACTCCAGCCCTGTGTTCACCGAGCGTCAACAGACATACGCGTCGCGCCTGCGGCGCGGCGGCATCTACACTCCGCAAGCGGTGATCGACGGCCGCGCGGAGGTCGTCGGCAGCGACGAGGCCGCGGCGCGCTCCGCGGCGGCGGAGGCTGCGGCGCAGCCGCACGGGACCATCACCGCGCGGCGGAACGGAAACGCGCTCCATCTCGAGGCCAAGCTGCCGCCCCACCGCGGCGCCGAGGTGCTGCTCGCGGCCGTCGAGGACCCGCCGGCCGGCCGAGTGGCGCGAGGCGAGAACGCGGGCCGTACGCTGTCCCACGTCCGGGTGGTGCGCGAGCTGCGGCGCATCGGCGGCGTCGATCAGGGCGCCTGGTCCGGCGAGGTGCAGCTCGGCGCACGCGAGGCGACGTTGCGGCTGGTCGCCTTCGTCCAGGAGCGGTCCAGCGGGCGCGTGCTGGCCTCGGGGAGCTGGAGCGCTCGATAAGAGGAGTCGGCGCTCAGAAAGGCGCAGCGCCGCCGAATACGGCGGCGGCTGTCAGCTCGCGTTCCACCCAGGCGGCCACCGCGAGCAGCCGATCGTCCGTGCCCGGCGCCCCGACCAGCTGCAAGCCCACGGGTAGGCCCTCGGGCCCGGCGAGCGCCGGCAGCGAGATGCAGGGACAGCCGAGCAACGTCCACGCGCGGCAGAAGGCCGGATCGCCGGTGCTCTCGAGTCCGGGCGGCGCCTCTCCCACCGCCGCGGGCGTGAGCAGGGCATCGAGCTCGGCGAAGGCGCGGGACACCTCGTGGCGCCCGTGCTGGGCCCGCTCGCGCGCCTCGCGCAGCCGCTGGGGCGGGCAGCGCTCGCCTTCAAGGAGGAAGGAACGGAACCGGTCGCTGAGCTGGGCGTCATGCCGTTCCCGCTCGACGCGCATCGCGGCCGCCGCCTCGGCCGACATGATCACGGCCTGCGTATCGGCCAGTCCGGCGAATGCCTCCACCTCGCGCACCTCGCCGCCCGCGCGCTCGA
>WNGR01019300.1_pt1 | contig 14543 bp, 15 predicted proteins | sample 5407581 | NCBI WGS metagenome assembly WNGR01 (sample SAMN13153383, study PRJNA577476) | soil metagenome | isolation source: 80 cm soil or saprolite under Garry oak tree replicate 2 | place: USA:California | collected 2016-06-15
AGGTCCGCGCCGTCCGGCGAGTGATGGCGGGCCTTTCGGTGCGGGCCCGCGTGCAGCGTGTGCACGTGCGGACCGAGGTCCCCGAGCAGCCGGTCGGAGAGGAAGCCCTCACGGGCGCCGTGAATCGAGCGAAGGCGGCCATCGGCACCGGCGACCTTGGCGTCGGAATCGAGGCCGGACTCGTGTGGTCCCCGGCAATCGCCGACTATTTCGACGTCCAATACGCCGCCGTCGTCGATCGGGCGGGCCACGTGACGGTCGGGCACGGACCGGGGTTCACCTATCCGCCGCGCATCCTCGAGAGCGTCAAGGCGGGCCGGACGGTCGGGAAGGCGATGGCGCGGCTGACCGGCATTCGCGGCATCGGTTCGAAAGAGGGCGCGATCGGATACCTTACGGAACGTCGGCTCGATCGGGACGATCTCACGGAGTCCGCGGTGTTGATGGCGATGGTGCCGCGAATTCGGCGGGAGCTGTACGCCCGAGGCGTCCCGCCCCGCTAGGCCATGTACATCGGCTGGACGGCGCAACGGCCGCACCAGATCGCGTTGAAGACGACGATGTTGTCGGCGCGGCCTTCAGCAGCCCATCCGCTCACGAATCGGTTCGCCCTCGTGTGATCCGGGCACACCCCGGCCCCGCAGAACCGGCAAATCGCACGCGCATTCTTCTCGCAGTAGTAGCAAATCATGCCGTCCGTATGCGAAGCCCGGCGGAATATCCTTCCGGACCGCACAAACTTTTTAGTCCCCCCACCGTTCGGTGCGTGGGGCTCCTTCTCCATGCCAGCCAAGATCGCAATCAACGGATACGGGACGATCGGCAAGCGCGTCGCCGATGCGGTCGCGTTGCAAGACGACATGCGCCTGGTCGGCGTCGCGAAGACGAAGCCGGACTTCGAGGCGAAGCTCGCGGTACGCAAGGGACATGCCGTATACGCCGCGAATACGGACGCGCTTGCGAAGTTCGAGAAGGCTGGCGTGAAGGCCGCGGGGATCCTCGACGATCTCGTCCGCGAGGCGGACCTCGTCGTCGACTGTACTCCCGAGGAGAGTGGCTACAAAGCCCTCTACGAAAAAGCGGGCGTGAAGGCGATCTGGCAAGGCGGCGAGGAGCACGCTCTCACGAACTTGTCGTTCAACGCGGCCGCGAACTACGCCGACTGCGTCGGCGCATCATTCGTCCGCGTGCCCTCGTGCAATACGACGGGACTCATCCGAACGCTCTACCCACTCGACGCCCATCTCGGCGTGGACAAGGTCCTCGCGGTCCTGGTGCGACGCGCCACGGATCCGGGTGATTCGAAGAAAGGTCCCATTAACGCGATCGAGCCGGAGCTCGAAATGCCGAGCCACCACGGCCCCGACGTGCAGAGCGTCTTGCCGGACCTCGACATTCACACGATTGCGGTCAAGGTGCCGACGACGATTATGCACCTGCATACGCTCGCGGTGGACCTGAAGAAGTCGGCGGACGCGGCTCAGATCCTGGACGTATGGAGGCGATTCCCGCGAATCGCTCTATTCTCGGGCGGCGACGGCGTCAAGTCGACGGCCCAAATCATGGAGATCGCCCGGGACCTTTCGCGGAGCCGTTCGGACCTGTACGAGATCGCCGTATGGTGGGACGGCGTCCACGTCGTCGACGGCAAGCGCCTGTACTACTTCCAGGCGGTCCACCAGGAATCGGACGTCGTGCCGGAAAACATCGACGCGGTGCGCGCACTCATGGAAATCCAGAAGGACGGCCGCAAGAGCATGGAGAAGACGGATCGGAGCTTGGGGATCGGTATCCCGAAATAGGCGCGTCGCCCCGGCTGCGGCCTATCGTCCGCCCTCGAGACGACGAATTCGCTTCGTCGCGCGTTCGAAGACGCCCATGAGGGCGTGGAATTCCCATTTGGTCGGGACCGCACGGCCCACCATGCGCCGGAACATGACTTTCGTCCGGGCGACTTTGTGCGGGGGGTAGTCGGTCGCGGCGAGCAGATCCCCGAGGGCCGCGTGCAGCCTCTCTTTCTCGAGGCCCGACATCGAGGGCCCGGTTTTCCCGTGCGCCCCCGCGGTGAAAAGTTCGTAGAGGAGGATCGTCACGGCGTGAGAGAGGTTGAGGATCGGATACGGGTCCGCCGCCGGGATCGTCACGAGAAGGTCGCAACGGCGGAGTTCTTTCATGAGAAGTCCGAAGTCTTCCCGTCCGAAGAGGAGTGCCACGATGCCCTTGGTCTCGTGCACCTTCGTCGCGAAGTCCCGCGGGTGGACGGCGATCCGTGCGAATCGTTTCTCGCTGGCCGTGGCGATGCCCGACGTGCCCACGATGAGATCGGCGCCTTGTACCGCCGCATCGAAGTCCGCGACGATCGTCGCGTCCTCGAGGATGTCGACCCCGTGCATCGCCCGCTGCCGGGCCTCGCTTCCCAGGGGACACGGGTTCACGAGCGCGAGGTCCGAGGCCCCGAAGTTCTTCATCGCGCGAGCGACCGCGCCGACGTTGCCCTCGTTCTTCGGCTCAACGAGGACGACCCGCACCCGCGGCATGCTCGTTCGATATATCATACGAAAGATATCCCTTGGCATGCGCGTTGCGCTCAAGATCGCATACGATGGACGAACGTTCTACGGCCATCAGAGGCAACCCGATCGGCGTACCGTCGAAGGGGAGTGCATCACGGCCTTGCGGTCGGCGAAGATCATCCGGGATCCGACGGAAGCTTTCTTTCGAAGCGCGAGCCGGACCGATCGCGGCGTCAGCGCGGTGGGCAATGTCATCGCGTTCGACGCGTCCCTCGGGCCCGATGCGGTCCTCGGGGCCTTCAACGACAGGGCGAGGGACGTTTGGGCCTGGGCCGCCGCAGCCGTACCGGCCTCCTTTCATCCGAGGCATGCTGTGGAGCGCTGGTATCGGTACGTCCTACTCGGGGACGTGGTCGAGCCCGATCTCCGAGCGGCCGCGAGGTCATTCATCGGTACACACAATTTCCAAGCCTTTTGTTCAGAGCCCGTGGTCGCTCCATTGACGGTTGACTCGATCAGCGTCGAACGCAACGAGGATGCGATCTTCATCGACGTGCGCGCACGGAGTTTCCGGCGAGGCATGGTTCGACGGATGATTGCGGGGATGCTCTCCGTCGCGAACGGTGATGCGACATTGAGCGAGCTGGAGGACGCCCTCACAGGCGGACCCCACGACTTCGGCTCGGTCTCACCCCTTCCCCTCATCTTGATGGATGTCCGATACGAAATTCCGTTCCGCGTAGGGTTGAAACCAAAAGTTGCGGAGGACCTCGACCGACGACTGACGGATGTGTCGCTGCGCCTCGCCCATTTGGAATTCGTTCGGCGGGCCGCGGGCGCGACACTCGGACGCTGAATCCACGATGCCTGCGCCGGTCGTTCCGGCGATCAAGCTGCCATGCGGCAAGAAAGCAGTGCGGTACGTTCGGCGAGACGATTGCTCAAAAACGTTAAATCAGCGGCGCGTGCTACTTATGCGCCATGGGGGTCGGGCGTTACCTCGCCAGGCGCGCGCTTTTCCTAGCAATCACCTTCGTCATCGCGATTTACGTCACAGTGGTGATTGCGAATGGTTTCGGCAAAGTCGACGAGATTTTGAAGGCGCAGATCTACCAGGACCTCAAACAGGCGTACGCGAGGAATCCCGCCTACAATCGGCTGCCTCCGGAGGAGCAGGCTCGCCAGTTCAACATCACCTACAATGCGACCATTGAAGCCCAAGGCCTGAACGAGCAATTCTTGCCAAAGACGATCCGCTATACGGCAAGCGCCCTACAGCTGAAGCTCGGAAGGGCGACGCAGCTTCGTTCGGGAGACGGCTCCGCGTCGGTTTCTGCTATTATTTTCGAGAGGCTTCCCAGGAGCCTCGTCCTGTTCACCGTCGCGAATGTCATCGCGGCGGTCGTGGGAATCTGGCTCGGTCTGTGGATGGCCAGGAAGGCCCTTTCGCCCTTCGATCGCGGGATGACCGTCCTCTCCGTCACGACCTTTGTTGTTCCGCCGTGGGTGTACGGAATCCTGTTCATCCTCGTATTTGGCTTCGGACTCAAAGTCTTCCCTTCGGGCGGACTCACGAGTGTGCCCCCTCCGCCTCCCGCGCCCCTCTCCGCGGCGTTTCCACCCTTAATTGCGATTGGCTTGGCGCTCGCTGGATACCTGGCGAACAAGCACGTACGAACGAAATATCGACTGATTGGCTATGGAGTGATGGCCGCCGCGGCGGCAGTGTTGGTCGCCTGGATCTTGGCCCCCTACGACTACTTCAAGGACCTGGAGTGGCACATGATTCTCCCGGCGACGGCGGTTGCCTTCTCCGTCTTTGGATCGTGGTCGTACACGACCCGCAACCTCGTCCTGCAGGTGATGGACGAGGACTTCGTCTTCGCTGCGCGTGCTCGCGGTCTGAAGGAACGAGATGTCCTCAGCAAATACGTTCTTCGCACCGCGTCCCCGCCGATTGTGACGTCCCTCGCGCTCACCCTCGCCGCCGCCTGGACGGGGGCGATCATCACCGAGACGGTATTCAACTACCCCGGACTCGGCGCGTTGTTCTTCGAAGCAATCTCACTTCAGGATGCCCCCGTGGTCATCGGGCTGACCACAATGTACGCGCTACTCCTCGTTGTGACCGTGTTCCTGCTGGACCTGACCTACAGCCTCTTGGATCCGCGCATCAAGGCCCTGAGGAGGTAGCGCAACGGCCGTTTCCGCGCCCCTTGGGCTCAAGGCGGCGTTCTTGGAAGCCTTGAGGACCAAGAGTGGAATTGCCGCCGGGGCGATGCTCGGGTTCCTGATCCTTCTCGCGGTGTTTGTTCCGATTCTCGCTCCCTACAACGTTGTGCAAGCGTGGAACGATCCAGGCGCGTGGACCAACAACCCGAAACTGGCGGCCCCGGAATGGTCGGAAATCTTCAGCGGCAAGCATCTCCCTCGCACCATCCTCCTGGCATCCAACGGGGAGCCCGGAGGCTTCGACAAGGTCCGGATTTCCTTCAACGTCAGCGGCCAAACCTACACCATCGTCGTGCTCAGAAAGTCCTTTTCTTTTCAATTCGACACGTTCCCTTCCGAGATCAAACTGTTCATGACCGCCGTGTTCGGAAACGCAACCGGGACGCAGATTCGCGTCTTTTGGGATCGTCCCGATGGCCAAGAGATCCACCTCTTTGACGGCAATCCGAGTGTGAGGGCTCCGTATGAGAACACCTACTCTCTGACGGGCCCCAGCTTCAAGGACCCGTCGTACGCCGTGTATTCCAGCGTCCGGGACTGGCTCATCGCGAAGAACGTCACGAATCAGACCGAGTGGGCCTCTCTGTATCCGACGAGTGGCGGAATCTACCAAAACCCTCCCCAGACCCAAACGATGCTCATGGGGAGACTCAATCGAACCATCCTCGATCCGGAGACCGCGGAGGTCCTGAAAGGCAACTACTCGTTCCGGATCGAGTTCAGCGGGTTCACCCCGACCGACGATGCGAACGCGAGGGCCGTCGTATATGGAACCGTGTTCGGACTCGCCGGCACAGATTACGAGGGGAGGGATCTCCTTGTGGCCCTGCTGTGGGGGGCGCCTGTGGCCCTCGCGTTTGGGGTTGCTGGCGCGCTCGCATCGGTCCTCATTCAGACCATTTTGGGAGCGATTTCGGGTTGGTACGGCGGATTCATCGATGAGTTCGTCCAGCGCACCGCGGACTTCTATCTCATTATCCCAACCCTGCCGATTCTGATCCTTCTGGGCATCCTCTATCATCTTGGTATTTTGTTGATCCTCTTTGTCCTCGTTGTGTTCGGGGTCGTCGGGGCCACCACGAAGGTCGTTCGGAGCATCGTGCTCCAGGTCAAGGAGGAGCAATTCATCGAGGCCGCCCGGTCCTACGGCGCGAGTCGCTCCCGGATTCTCTTCCGGTACATCCTGCCGCGCGTGATGCCCTACACGTTCGCCCTCATCGCGCTCACCGTCCCCGCATTCATTTTCTTGGAAGCCTCGCTGAGCTTCTTAGGACTCGGAGATCCGTCGCTGCCCACCTGGGGCCACATCCTTGGGGACGCATATACCCAAGGCGCGTTGTTCGCTTCAAGGGCATATCCAACTGGCCTGTGGTGGTGGGTATTCTTCCCCGCGGCGGGGATCATCTTCACGACCGTCGCCTTCGCCCTGCTCGGGTACGCCTTCGACAAAGTTCTCAATCCCCGATTGCGCGAGCAGTAGGAGCGAATGCCGTTGCCGGTCCTCGACGTCAAGAACCTCGTTCTCTGGTATCGGACCCGGAAAGGCCCTGTTCACGCGGTTGACGACATTTCTTTCGCGCTCGAGGCGGGGCAAACGATCGCGCTCGTGGGCGAGAGCGGTTCCGGGAAGACCTCCACTGCGAACTCGATTCTGAGGCTCCTGCCAAAGAACGTCCTGCGATATGAGGGCGAGGTTGTGTTTGACGGGCAGGACGTCATGGAATTCGACAATGAGGAATTTCGAAAGGTCGTACGATGGCGGGGCATCTCGATGGTCTTTCAGGGGGCGATGAATGCCCTCAATCCGACGACCCGCGTGGGAAGCCAAGTGGCCGAACCGCTCATCGTGCACTACGATATCGATCGAAGGGAAGCGGCCGACCAGGCCATCGAGGCGCTGGGGAAGGTCGGGCTCTCGGGCGACATTGCGCGTCGGTATCCCCACGAGCTTAGCGGCGGGATGAAGCAGCGCGTTGTCATCGCAATGTCTCTCATCCTCAAGCCGAAGGTGGTCATCCTCGACGAGCCGACATCCGCCTTGGATGTGATGACGCAGACGAACATCATCAACCTCCTCAAAGACCTCAAGAACACCGAGCATCTGTCGTACATCTTCATCACCCACGACCTCGGCCTAGCGAGTGAACTGGCCGACTTGGTCGGCATCGTATATGCGGGCCAGCCGGTTGCGGAGCGAAGCGGCGCCCGACTTCATCCCAGGCGTGCCGCCGGACCTCACGGACCCCCCGCCCGGTTGTCGTTTCCACCTTCGATGTCCGGTGTCCTTCGAAAAGTGCGGATGGTCGGCGCCCGAGTTCATCGAGCAGGTTAAGCTTCTCCAGATTTCGGAGGAGACGAAGGACAAGGTTCCCGCGATTGAGGCCATGAAGGCGAAGGACACTCAGACTTTGTTGATCAAACCCGTGGCGAATGGCACCATCGCCGAGTTCGCGCAGCGATTGACGTCGTTTATCGCCCAGGACCAGGAGACCTACCGCTTCCTCAAGTCCGTCGAATCGGTCCAGTCGAAGGCGAAGGTGGTCGAAGTGAAGTTGCACGAGGCGATGCCGCCCCCTCTCATCGGGGCGGATTGGAGAGCCTCCTGCTGGTTGCTCGAGGCGGGTGGCTCGTGACAGCTAGCGTGGTGGACCCGCAGCTGCCACCGGAGGCAGGGCCGCCTTCTCCGAATGTCATCGAACTTGACGCGTTGAAGAAGTGGTTCGACATCGGACGAGGTTTGTTCCGCGGATCGATCCCCCTGAAAGCCGTCGACGGCGTGACCCTTGCGATCGCGCGAGGGGAGACGCTAGCCGTCGTTGGCGAGAGCGGGTCGGGAAAAACAACGCTGGGTCGGACCGTTATCCGTCTTCTGGAGCCCACGGATGGCCGGCTCCTGTACGACGGCCAGGACATCACTCACCAGTCGGAGAAGGAACTGATGTGGCTTCGCCGCAAGGCTCAGATGATTCCTCAAGACCCCTATTCGAGCGTCAATCCCGCATTCCCCGTATATCGCATTCTGGAGGAGCCGCTTGTCATTCACAAGGAGGGCGATCGTGCGCAACGGGGGGAAGCGGTCATGAAAGCGCTCCAGTCCGTCAAGCTCAACCCGCCGGAGTTCTTCGCAAACAAGTACCCGCACATGCTGAGCGGCGGTCAACGGCAACGCGTCGCGATCGCCCGGGCGCTCATGCTCAATCCCGCATTCATTCTCGCCGACGAGCCTGTTTCGATGCTCGACGCCTCTGTGCGGATTTCGATTTTGCGCCTGTTGCGTCAAATCCAGCACACGTTCGGAATCTCGTTCTTGTACATCACTCACGACCTCGCGACCGCAAAGCACTTCTCAGACCGCATTGGCATCATGTACGCCGGGAGACTGGTGGAAGAGGGTCCCGTCGGCGGCGTCCTGGGGGAGCCCTTGCACCCCTACACGAAAGCCCTCATGAGCGCCATTCCGGACCCGGACCCGGCGAATCGCCTGACGGTGCGCCAGGGTCTTCCGGGTGAACCGCCGAGTCTCATCTCCCCCCCGACCGGATGCCATTTCCATCCGCGCTGTCCAATCGCGCAAGCCGGCCTTTGCGATGTGCAGGATCCCGAGATGCGCGAACTGAGACCGAATCATCGGGTGGCGTGCCATCTAGCCAGCTAGCGAATCGTCCGGTCGGGGGCCTTCGTGAGACGTTGTCGCCGACGCCGGAAGACCACATAACCTACGGCAACGGCGACGGCCCCACCCACCCCGACGCTTGCGAACAAGCCGTACGAAACAGCGGGAGGCACGGCGGGGGAGAGGTGGAACGAACGAGTCGCGCCCTGCGAACTTTCGTCCCCGGCGAGGGCGACTGCGTAAAACTCGTAAGTGATGTTTGCGGTAAGATTCGTCACGAGGAGACGGAAGGACCCCGCGCTCGTCAGATTCCCCGCGGACCGGTAGGCCCAGACGACCGTGCCGACCGCACGGAGCGCGAACTCAACAAAAGCGCGCGAATGGTTTCCCAGGGCGACGAGCTCTCCCTGGAGAAGGGCGGAAGTGGCATTGACTGCGGAGGCCGCGAGGCTGCGAACCTGAAGCCCGATCTTGCCTTCCGCGTATCTTAGATCACCATCGCTCCAATCGTAATACGAAATGTGCGGAAAGCCGAGTGGGTCAGTCGCAATCCCGGTGTACCATCCCGCAACGCCAGTGTCGTCGACCGTCTCACGCACCCAGCCCTGGCTCGTCTCGATCGCGTACCTCAGGACTCCGGCACGTCGTTCATAGTACGCGATCTGGGCGCGGTCGTTTAGATCAAGAGCAAAACTCAAGTCGAAACCGGCGTCGCCCTCGGAGTCGATAACGCTGCGGCTCCAGCCATTCCCCTCCTCAGTCGCGTACATGAGGCTCTCATTCGAACTCGCATAGTAGGCAATATGTGCCACCCCGCGGGAATCGACCCGGATCCGGGAAAACCAGCCTGCGTTTGGCGTCGCATCCACCACCTCGCGAGCCCATCCGACGCTCGTCTTCTTAGCAAAGAGGAGTGTCCCATTGCCATAGTACGCGATGTTTGGCCGGTCGAGCGGATCGAAGGCGAGGTCCGGGTACCGGGACGTAAGCGTTGCGTGGTCGACGACCTCGACGGACCATTCGGTCCCATTCCAAGCCGCATAGCGCAACGATCCATCGAAACCCGTGTAGACGATGGCAGGCCGTCCCGAGGAATCGAGGGCGATTCGATTGTATCCTTCTGAAAATCCGGAATCGATGGTCGATGCTCGCCAGGCTCCGGTCCCCCTTGCCGCATACACGACCGCGCGTGCTTCTTGGTCGAAGTACGACGCTTCGATCGTGCCATTCGAAGCAATCACCACGCTCGTGTCACCGGAAAAAATTCCCGGCCCGGCGACGATTTCCGAACTCCAGTGGCCGCCGATTCGACGGGCCAGTTGGACGGTCCCACCTGCGACGTTGATGTACGAGATCATCGGAGTGCCGAGTCCGTCGAGCGCAATCGATGTGTGAAAGCCTGTCCCGGTACCGGGATCCGCCGTTTCGATCGCCCAAGCGAACGGGGCGGCTGTAGGCCCTGCGTCGACAACTAGGGGTTGCACACCGGGGAGGGTGCAGGCCGATGCCAGCATTGCGAGAATCGCAAACAGGTGTCCCGCGCGCGAGCCTCGTCGTTTCTCGATGAGCCTCGGCGCCATCGGCGATACGAAGCTCGCGGGCCAAATGAAGATTCGCTCCGAGAGAAAAGTCTTCGCCAGCCGGCCGACCGGTCGATTGCGTAGAGTCGAGCAATAGGCGCACCGACATAGGACGCGGCTCGAATCGACATCGTTCTTTGAGACGCTTTTCGAACTTGCGTCTCGCGACCGTCACGCCGAAGGTTGAGTTGGAGATAGGCATAAATACGGATGAGCGGATTTGGCTCCGGATTCGCTGGGGGAGAGGAGTTTCTTCAATCTCGGCGATTTGGAGTGAGACATCGATGAAGCGGTTATTCGCGATATTGGTTATCGTGGGACTGCTCTTCGCCGGACTGTTCGTCCTGTTCCCCGGTCGTGCGACCGCGGCGACGACCCGTCACGGCGGCTGGGCAGATTCCATCGTGTGGTCCTTGCAGGGTGACGGTTCTCTGGCGACACAGGCCATGGATGCCGGCACGATGAACATGTGGCTGTATTATTATTCGACGCAAGCCCAGCTCCAAGCGGCCCAGTCCGACCCGAATCTCGGGTTGATCACAGTGGCTGGGAGCTATGAGGACATGCTCTTCAATCCGTCGCCCCTGAGCGCAGCAGCGTCGGCGACTCTCTTCAACCCATTCGAGGTTCGGGGGGTCCGCGAGGCGATGAACTATCTGATTGATCGGTCCTACATTTCACGAGAAGTCTACGGTGGGGCCGCATTCCCACAGACCGCCGTCGAGAGTTCCCAGTCTTCTTCGCGGGGCTCGAGGCGAAGTACGTGTACAACCCCGCGGTCGCGAGTCAAATGGTGACAGACGCGCTCACGGGTGTGCCAAACGTCGCGTTCACGGGCGGCCAGTGGACGTACAAGGGCACTCCGATCACAATCCAGCTGCTGGCGCGGTTGGAAGATCAGAGGCACCAAATCGGGGACTACGTGGCGGCTCAGCTCCGGAGCATCGGGTTCACGGTCAACGAGCAAGTGGTCAACTCGAACACCGCGAACCAAGTCGTTTACTCGGGTGACCCGACCGGCGGCGCGTGGATGGTATACACGGAAGGATTCGCGACGACCGCCCTCACGGCGTGGCCCGACTCCGATCCGTACTATTTCTATTGCGGTGGAAATGGAGAACCGTTCTTCACCGCGAACGGCCGTGAGCGTCGCGGACCGGCAATCGCTCTTCGAGTCGGCATCGACCCTCGGCATCGCAGATAGTGTCCGAGTTTGGCTGGCTGCCGGTGCGACATTCCCGTACGCCAAGAAGACAACCGCTCCGTTCACGTACGACCTAGCAGGCGGGCCGTGGTCCTTCTATAGCACGAGGAGCACGCAGCTCCTGGATGCGAGCGGCAATCCGATTGTCGGCGGACAGCTCAACATCGGAAACCGCCGACAGTTCGTCTCGGATTGGGAGCCCTGGGCGCAGTCTGGGTTCACGTTCTTGTACGACATCCTGCCGTTCTACGACTTCGCGGACTTCGGTGTGTTCCCCGACCCGCACACGGGTCTGTACATACCGATCCGTTCGACCTTCGATGTGACGACCGCGGGTCCCACGGGAACCCTCCCCGTCCCAGCGACGGCGTACTGGTTCAACGCAAGTCAGGTTGCCCCGACGGTCTTCTCGAACACGTGGCAGACCGTGGGCTCGGGTGTCACCGCGACGTCGAAGGTGGTCTTCAACTACACCTTCGGACCGTGGCACGACGGCGCTCCGATGGACATGAGTGACGTCCTGTATGCGCTCGCTCTGAATGCCAGGCGAAACTACGGTGACATATTCGCGAAGGATCCGCTCGCGTCCGCGTTCCCAGGACAGTTGTTGAACCAGACGTTCAAGGGGTTGGAGGTCATCGACTCGACCCATCTCGCGATCTACTTGAACTACTGGCATGTGGACCCGACGGTGATTGCGGCAACCGCGGACGGTCCCGGACTCACCTTCCCGAGCACATCGTGGGACGAGAGCGAACTCGCGATGGCGACCGTCCTTCACGGAAACACCGTCGTCAGTACGACGACCGCGAACCTGCAGGGCACCACGAGCTTGGACCTGACGAAAGGTGCGACGATCGGCTTCATGGACCGCGAGTTGAACGCGAAGCCCGTTCGCGATCAGCGCCGCAGACGCCACGGCGCGGTGGACGGCCCTCGGCAACCCAGCTGCGGGCTTCCGTTCGGAGTCTGGGACGTACTACTCGAGCAACGGGCCGTACTACATCCACCGGATCGACACGACGGCGAAAACAATCGAGTTCAGCAACTTCGCGACCGCGAACGGCGCGCACGGCGACTACCCGTTCCTTGCCGACCACTTTGCGAGCCTGATCGTTCCGAAGGTTCCGGCGACTGCGCTCGCGGGCCCATCCCAGATTCTGACGGGCCTGCCAGCCACCTTCAACCTGACGACCACCTTGCAGGGGGCGCCCTACGACGCCGTGAGCTCGTCGTACCTTGTGCTCAACCCGGCCACGCACTCAGTGGCCCTGTCGGGCACGCCGACACGGACCGCCGCGGGGAAGTGGGAGATCGCCTTGAACGGTGCGCAGACCGCCGCGCTTTCGCCAGGGGCATTCACAATTCAAACAATTACTGTGGGTGCCGAAGCTGCGGTGCCGTCCTTCTCGACGGCCTCGTTCACGGCGATTTCGCAGCTGGCATACTTCCAGGGTCAGTTCGCGCTGGCGTTGGGAGAAGCGAACAACCGCATTTCCAACCTGCAGAATAGCCTGAACTCGACGAATGCCCAGCTGACGTCGGCACAGTCGACGATCAATTCGCTGACCGGTCTGCTGTACGCATCGATCGCCGTCGCGCTCGTTGCGGTGGTCGTTGCCGTCGTGAGCACCGCCGTGCTCGCGCGGCGCTTGCCGAAACGCGGCGGTGGTGGCGGCGGCGGTGGCATGACGGGCGACGAAGAGCCCAAGGGCCCTGAAGAGCTGTAGGCGTGAATTCGGGGGCCCGCCCGGGCTCCCGACCCTTCTCATTTTGGTTTCTTCAGTTCAAACTCGTCGCGCAACTTCAGCGTCTTCTGCAGGACCACCCGAGGGACAAACAAGATCAACCCTGTGAGAGCGATGGCGCTTCCCGGGAGGGCGAGCCAGCCGTATGGAGTGCCGATCGAGAACGCGTACACCGTGATGTTGTAGGGCTCCGAGGCTCCCCCGTCGTTCGCAAGAATGAGATGACTCACCTCGTTCGTCGTCGTGGTCGCGCGGTTCGAGCAGCCGATCCACCGGGACGGCAGCTGACCGGTTGAGTTGAAGAGTTGGAACTCCGCGGACGTTGCCAGGTAGACACGCAGGTCGCATGCTCCAACGGTCAGGTTCGTCTGGACGTATTGGGCGTTGCTCGGATCGAGCGAAAACGTGGCATTGCCCGGCCCCGCGGTTCCTGAAAACGACGTCTGGTAAACGGCCTCGGTGTCGGGCGTGAGCGAGGCGAGCGCGATGCCGAGGCCCACGATCAAGACGATGAGCGGGGCCACGACGCTCCGGTAGTCCCGAAGCGTGGAACGGATTCGTTCTCGTAGCGATCGCCCGGCTCGCTCAGGAATCATCGATCTGATCGACCACCGCGACGGTTCTTATCAACGTTCGCCGCCACAACCCATTTATCGGGTCGGTTCCCTGTCGTCCACCGTGTTGGTGGCCGTCACGGGCACCCCGGGTACCGGGAAGTCGTCTGCGAGCCAACGCATTGCACGTCGCGGCTATGTCGTCGTGGACCTGGACGACGTCGCGCGGGCCCAAGGCCTCATCGTGGGACGGGATGAAGCCCGAGGCACCGACGAGGTGGACGTCGAAGCACTCCGGAGTGGGTTTCGAACGCCCGCGAAGGTCGCGTTTCTGAAGGCCCATTACAGCCATCGGATGGACGTCGACCTCGCGGTGGTCCTGCGATGCCGGCCATCCATTCTCCGGATGAGGCTCGAAGCGCGCGGATGGTCTTCAACGAAAGTCCGTGAGAACGTCGAGGCCGAGGCGATCGACGTGATCCTGCAAGAGGCGGTCGCTCGATTGCCGTTTGTGTTCGAGATTGACACGACCGATGCGACGCCGGAAGAAACCGCGGTATCGATCCTCGCGATCGTGCAAGGCAAGACCCAAGGGCATGAACCCGGGTCCGTCGACTGGACATCCGAGGTGCTGTCCTGGTACTAGACCGGTATCGCAAGGCCGCGGACCGGTTCCTCGTCCCCGTGGCCTCTCGGATGCTTCGCGTCAACCCGAACCTGGTCTCGTGGATCGCCTTCCTCGCGGCGGTCGGTGCGGGCACCGCCTTCTTCCTCGGGGGCGGTGCGTTCCTCGGCCTCGCGCTCCTGCTGGTCCTGGTCAACTCGTACCTCGACGCGCTCGACGGCAAGATCGCGAAGATGGCCGGAAAGGCGTCCGCGCGGGGCGACTTCCTGGATCATGTGTTCGACCGGTACGCGGACGTCTTCATGCTCGGTGGAATCGCATTCAACGCGATGTACTGCCGTCTCGAGGTCGGTACGCTCGCCCTCCTCGGCGTCCTCTTGACCTCGTACATGGGGACCCAAGCGCAAGCCCTCGGTCAGGGTCGCGCATACGGCGGGATCCTCGGCCGCGCGGATCGCCTCGTGCTGCTGTTCC
>WNGR01004818.1_pt1 | contig 14536 bp, 13 predicted proteins | sample 5407581 | NCBI WGS metagenome assembly WNGR01 (sample SAMN13153383, study PRJNA577476) | soil metagenome | isolation source: 80 cm soil or saprolite under Garry oak tree replicate 2 | place: USA:California | collected 2016-06-15
CCTCGCGGAACCTCACCGCGGCCTGCTCGGGGCAGCGTTGAATCTAGTCGTCCGTACCATGGCGGACGCCTCCCTCACCATCGCATACCAACGTGGTGAAGCCAGTCCACAGGGCACGCACTGTTGTGCGATAGTGACAAGGAGGAGCATGTCAGGGAGCACCCTGTAGCACGTGCTCCCTTGGTGGATGGCGACGCGAAGGTGCGCGATGCCTGGTATGGACGGCGGGACGCTGCGCGCTTGGCGCAGGTCGCGCGGATGGGACGTGCCGGAAGTGGCACGGCAGCTCCGTCGCGCTGCCCGCGAGGCGGGTGTCGATATAGCTGCCCCATCGGGCCTGACCCGGATGATCTACGCCTGGGAACGCGGCGACCACGAGCTTTCCGAGCGGTACGAGCTGCTGTACCGCGCGCTCGGCCTCGGCGCCAGCCAGCAGCCTGGCGACGCGCCCCCGGCGGACCATGGCATGCTCACCCGGTCCCGCCTGGACAGGCTCTCGGGCGCGCAGCTTGATGAGCTGATTCACCTGCTGGACGATCAATGGCACGCCCTGGTCCGGACGGACAACCTGCTCGGCCCGCGGTACGCCCTGGGCGGCGTGCGTGACCAGCTCGGCGTGATCGAACTCCTCCTCCGCACCGTGCGCCCGCCAGCCCGCCACCAGGTCCTGCAGCTCGCCGCGAGGTATGCCGAGTCGGCCGCGTGGCTGCATGAAGACTCCGGTGACCTGCCCGGGTCCCGTTACTGGACCGGGCGGTCCATGGAGTGGGCCATGGAAGCGGGCGACCGGCTGATGATGTCCTGGGTGCTGTACCGCCGCGGCGAGCACGCCGCTGCCGACGGGGACGCCGCTGCTGTCGCCGGCCTGGCCGCCGCCGCCCGCCGTGAAGGCGGCGACCTCCCGGACCCGATGGCCGCAGCCATCCTCCAGCAAGAAGCCCACGCCCACGCTCTCGACAGCGCCGAGGCCGCCTGCCTGGCCGCCCTGGACCAGGCACACGAACGGTCCGCATCACCCGACGATCCCGGGGACGCATCCGGCGGGCATGGCTCGTTCTGTACCCCGGCCTACGTGGAAATGCAGCGCGGCCGGTGCTGGCTCCGGCTCGGCCGCCCCGCGTCCGCCGTGGCCGCGCTCGAGGGCGCGGTCCGGGCGCTGCCGCCCGTGTACCGGCGGGACCGGGGTGTCGCCCTCAGCGCCCTGGCCACCGCCCGCGCCGCTATCGGCGAGCCCGGCGAGGCAGCCACCGCGGCCGCGCAGGCCCTCGACGTCGCCCGCGATGCCGGGTCGGAGAGAATCGTGGGCATGGTGATACCGGTCGCGGCCGCGCTGGCCCCCTACCGCCACCTGGAAGCCGTCGCGGGGCTTCACGAGTGCCTCGCCGAGACCTGCGGCACCTGATGGCTTCTCCCGCCGAGCTCGCCGCGATGCGGCGCGCCATCGCCCTATCCGCCGCCGGCCTCGGCACGACGAGCCCGAACCCGCCGGTCGGCTGCGTCCTGCTCGATCCGGCGGGTCGGATCACCGGCGAGGGATACCACGAGCGCAAAGGCGGACCGCATGCTGAGGCGCAGGCTCTGGCCGCCGCCGGGCCGCTCGCGGACGGCGGGACCGCCGTCGTCACCCTCGAGCCGTGCAACCATCAGGGCCGGACGCCGCCGTGTCGGCAGGCCCTCATCGACGCGGGCATCCGGCGGGCCGTCGTGGCCGTCATCGACCCGACCTCACGGGGTGAAGGCGGTGTGGCGGTGATGCGCCAGGCGGGCATCGACGTGGAAACTGGCGTCCTGGCCGGCGAGGCGCGGATCGTCCTCGGCCGGTGGCTCGCCGGCCTGGAGAACCGCCGCCCCGTCATCACCTGGCCGTACCTGATCACCGGTCACGGCGTCGAGCCTGTGCCCCGCGACCTGAGCGAGGCCCGCGATCTCGGCCTGAACGCCGACGCCGTGCTCCGCGCGGACGGCACCGTCCGCGAGGCTGTCCCCGGCAGCCACGGCGCGGGCATCCTCACCCTCAAGGACCAGCCGCCCGGCACCAGCGCCGCAGAGGCCGCGGTGGCCCTGTACGAGGCCGGTGTCCGGCACTTGCTGCTCGACGGGAACCACGACGCGGCCGGGCCGTTCCTGGCTGCCGACCTCGTTGACCGGGTTGCCGCCTTCATGCCGCACGGCGGCGCGTCCGGCCGGCCGGAGGCTGGGCTGCCGTGGCCACTCCTTCCGCCTGGATTCGTGATCACGGGTGCCGTCAGGACGGATGACTTTATCCGGGTCGACGGGCAGCCCGGCGCGTTACGATGGCGCTGCGCGTACCAAGCGTGCGATGCCCTGCCAGGTCCTGGACTGGCGGGGCATCGTCTTGCCCGCCGGTACCGATTCCAGCGTCATGATCAGCTAGCGGCTCCGTCTGGCCTGCGTGAGCGAACCCAGATACCTCGAGGTCGGCGGGGAGGCTCACTGGGCTCTTCAAGGTTCCGCAGGTCGCGGATTACCTGGGTGTCTCGTCGAAGACGGTTACCGGCTTATCTCAGCTGGCCAGCTGAGATAAGTGAGGATCGGGACCACCCTGCACATCGTGCCGCAGGCGCGGTGTTCCATTCGCATGAGTCCCTCTCATCACAACCCCCCATGGGCGGCCGGATCGGGCCCGCTGGCCGTCCGCGCGGGAACACGGGAACACTACAGGCCAGAGCCTCGGCGAGTGTTCCCGTGCCGTTCCCGTGAACCGGATATCCGCAGGCCCGCGGTGACACTGGCGGCGACGGATTCAGGCGGATTCCGATCCCGTCCGGGAGGGCTCGGAGACGGTGGGAGAGCTGTTCAGACCGGGTGCAGATACCCTCAGGAGGATCTAGCTCCCCAGTGGCCGACGAGGGTTCAAATCCCCCCGCCCGCACCGAAATCACCGATATGCTGGCGCCCTGAAAATCGGGGGACGAACCAGGAGGCATGTCATGCCCTTTCGCGTCAAAGCCAGCGCCATTGCCGTTTCCGCCGCTATCTGTACGCTGCTCGCGCCGGCGGCGATGGCGTCGGCTGGGGTGTCTCACGCTCCCGTCCAGGTGACCGGGAAGAAGCTCAAGAGCGGACTGCTGCCCCCCACAAGCTTCCAGCCCGGCTACAGCACGATTTTCGCCGGCAACTCCGGCGGCAGCCTCGAACACGGCGCCGTGTTCCACATCCCGTCTATGAAGTGCGTTAACTTCTGGAATTTCATTGGCACCGTCAAGGGTTTCGGCGAGACCGCCTTCGCTACCGAGTCGGCCACCAGCAAGTCGGGCAAGGCGCCAGTCCTGGAGATCTTCTCGCAGGCGGTCTACCAGTCGGCGAGTAACCACGCGGCCACCGTGCTCAATGGCCAGATCAGCGCCAAGTACAAGTCATGCACGTCGATAAGCTTCTCCGATGGTAAGGGCGGAACGATCCGCGAAACCGTGCATGCCCGGAAGGCGGAGCGCGTGGGCGGCCACCCGTCCCTGCTGCTCACCGAGTACCTGACGGACACGAAGGTCAAAGGTATTCGCCTGGTGACCAAGGCGCTGTGGACCATCGCCGGCACGAACGTCTACATGATCGACAGCCAGCTGCTGAACGTCCAATCGCCCAAGCCCGCGCTGTCCTCGCTCATGCTCAAGCTGATCGCACGGGTCAAGGCACTCAAGTAGGGCGCTGAAGCAGAAATAATCCTGGGCCCCTGTCCCCCCGGGCACGCCCCGTTCGTCATGGGCACGTCAAGATAGCTACCAGGAGGAAGGAGCCGCCGATGCAGTACGCCTTGCTGATCTACAGCAAGCCGGGGGCCGCCGAGGCGCTCGACGCGGACGAGCGGGAAGCCAACCACCGCGAGTACATGGACATCAAGAAGATGCCCGCGGTGGTGGGCGGTGCTTCCCTGCATCCGGTCGAGACCGCCACCACGGTCCGCGTGCAGGACGGGAAGACGCTGGTCACCGACGGTCCGTTCGCGGATACCAAGGAGGTCTTCGGCGGCTTCTACCTGGTCGAGGCCGACGACCTGGACCAGGCGACCGAGATCGCGGCGCGGATCCCGGCCGCGCGGATCGGCGGCTCGGTGGAGATCCGGCCCGTCGTCGTCGACGGCGCCTAACCGGGGCCGGAACTGATCGAGCAGATCTTCCGCGACGAGTGGGGCCGGGTGCTGGCCTGCCTGATCGGCTACTTCGGCGATTTCGACCTGGCCGAGGAGGCCGCCGCCGAGGCGTTCGCGGTCGCGGCGCAGCGCTGGCCGGGCACCGGGATGCCGGACAATCCCGGTGCCTGGCTGGTCACCACGGCCCGGCACCGCGCCATCGACCGGCTGCGCCGCGATCGCGTGCTGGCCGCGAAGCTCCCGCTGCTCACCGAGCGGGAACCGCATGATTCCGGGGAGGACGCCATGGACGGCCCGCCGATCCCGGACGAGCGGCTCGAACTCGTCTTCATGTGCTGCCATCCGGCGCTGGCTCTCGAGGCGCAGGTGGCGCTGACGCTGCGCGCGGTGGCCGGGTTGACCACCGAGGAGATCGCCCGGGCCTTCCTGGTTCCGGCCGAGACGATGAAGCGGCGGCTGACCCGCGCCAAGTCCAAGATCAAGGTGGCTGGCATCCCGTTCGGCGTCCCGGCCGCGTCACAGCTGCCGGAGCGGCTCGCCGCGGTCCTCGCCGTCGTCTACCTCATCTTCAACGAGGGCTACAGCGACGCGAACGCGGAAAACAGCCTGGCCGCCGAGGCGATCAGGCTCGGGCGGGTGGTGGCCGCGCTGCTCCCGGCCGAGCCGGAGGTGCTCGGGCTGCTGGCGCTGATGCTGCTGCACGATGCGCGCCGCGAGGCCCGCTTCGACGGCCAGGACCTGGTGCTGCTGCCGGATCAGGACCAGTCACGGTGGGACTGGCGGCAGATCACCGAGGCCAGGGACCTGCTCGCCCGTGCTTGGTCAGCCCGTGCTTGGTCAGCCCGTGCTTGGTCAGGGAATGCCCTTCTCGACGCGGCCTTGCAGAAGGCCCCGACCGCGCGCGGCCCGTACGCCCTGCAGGCCGCGATCGCCTCCCTGCAGGCGGAAACGCCCATCGACTGGCCGCAGATCGCCGCGCTCTACGGCGAGCTCGCCGACCGGACCGGTTCGGACGTAATCCGGCTCAACCGGGCCGTGGCCATCGCCGAGGCCGACGGCCCGGCCGCCGCCCTGGCCATCGTGGACCGCCTGGACCTGCCCGGCTACCAGTACTGGCACTCCACGCGGGCCGAACTCCTCCGTCGCCTCGGCCGCACCGCCGAGGCCAGGGCGGCCTACCGCGAGGCACTCGCGCTGGCCCGCACCATCCCCGAGCGCCGCTTCCTCGAACGCCGGATCACGGAAACCTAAGCCCAGCCAGCTGTCCCCTCCGAGGCCGCCCGCTCGTCGTGCCGGTGATAGAAGGAGGAACCACATGGCCTTGCCCACCCGGCCGACCCGGACGGCGCCTGCCCCGGGCGACACGACAACCCCCCACGGCAGCTGGCTCATGCTGGCCGTGCTGCTGCTCGGCCAGTTCATGTGCATCATCGACGTCCTGGTGACCAACGTGGCCATGCCGTCGATCGCCGCCAGCCTGCACGCCTCCGGCGCGTCGCTGCAGCTGGTGGTGGGCGGCTACACGATCGCGTACGCGATGCTGCTGATCACCGGAGCCCGGCTGGGGGACCGCTACGGGAGGCGCCGGGCCTACCTGGCCGGTGTGGTCGTCTTCACCGCCGCGTCGCTCGCCTGCGCGCTCGCGCCGGACAGCCTGGCCCTGATCGGCTTCCGGCTCGTCCAGGGCGCGGGCGCCGCGGTGCTGGTGCCGCAGGTGTTCAGCATCATCCAGCTGAACTTCACCGGACCGGCCCGGGCCCGGGCGCTGTCCGCGTACGCGGCGGTGCTCTCCGCGGGCGCGGTGACCGGGCTGGTGCTGGGGGGCGTGATCGTCACCGCGAACCTGTTCGGCACGGGCTGGCGCCCGGTGTTCGCCATCAACGTGCCGATCGGGATCGTGCTCGCCGCCGCCGTGCCCCGCCTGGTCCCGCCCGATCAAACCAGCCGCGACGCTAGCGCCGCCGCCCGGACCAAGAGGCTCGACCTGGCGGGCCTGGCCACCGCGGCCTGCGCGGTGCTGTTGATCGTGCTGCCGCTGGTGCTCGGGCACCAGGAGGGCTGGCCGGCCTGGTGTTTCGCCTGCATCGCGGCCGGCGCGATGCTGGCGGCCGGTTTCGTGCTGATCGAGCGCCGGGTGGCCGCCCGCGGCGGGGACCCGCTGCTGAACCTGGCCGTGCTGCGCGCCCCCGCCCTGCCGTCCGGGCTGGTCACGCTGGCCGCGACCCAGATCGGGTACGGCGGGCTGCTGTTCGCCTACACGCTGCACCTGCAGGCGGGCCTGGGCGAGAGCGCGCTCCGGGCCGGGCTGTCCTACCTGCCGTTCGCGGCGGTGTTCGGGCTGGCCGGGTACAACTGGCGGCGCCTGCCCGCCGCGGCCCGCCGGGTCCTCGTCCCGGCCGGGCTGACCGTCGGTATCCTCGCCTACCTGGCCCTCGCAGCTGGCCTGCACGGTACTGGCCTGCACGGTGCTGGCCACGACGGGGGCATCGGCGCTCTCACCTGGGCCGGCCTGACCGCGGTGGGCCTCGGCCTGGGACTGTCGGTCAGCCCGCTGCTCACCCAGTCCCTCACGAACGTGCCCGCGGCCCGGGCAGCCGACGCGTCCGGCCTGCTCACCACCACCGTGCAACTCGGCCAACTGCTGGGCGTGGCCGCCATCGGCTCGGTCTACCTGTCTCGCGCGACGTCCGGTTCCGGGTCCCGCATCTCCACCACGGGGCGTGCGGCCGCCTCGGCCGCGGCCATGTCCGGCACGGCCTGCTGGCTGGCTGTCCTGTCCGCCGCCGGCCTGGTGGCCGCCGCGGTCATGGTCCGGGCCGCCCGGCGCCGGTCATCCGTAAGACCTTGATACCGAACGGGCCTGGCCTCACGCCCTCCGCCCCTCCCCGCCGCCCCGACCACTCGCAGGCTCAGGTGCCGGGCATGAGCATCGTGTCGATGTTGAACTTGGGAAACCCGATGAACTGCTGCATCACGTTCACCACGCGCTCGAGCCGAATCTTGTCCACGCTGCCGGCCGGGCCGTGGCTGACCGGATAGCTGTCGAGGGCCAGGACGGCCGCGCTCTGCCTGGACACGCCGAAGGGGGCGGGGATGTCCATCATCGCCGCCTCGACGTCGGCCCGGTTGGTGTCCGCGATCTGCTGGCCCTCTTCGATTGCCGTGTAGAACGCGGCCAGCGTGTGCGGGTACTTGGCCGCCCATTGCTTGGTGACCACGTAACCCGCGACCGGGAAGGCCGTGGTCGCGCCCTGGTTCAGGTCCGCCAGCGGCACGACGCCCTGCGCCTCCTCCGCGCCGCTGGCGAAGGGCTCGGGCAGCAGGGCCGCGCTGACGGCGCCGGACTGGAGCTTGGCGGTCATGTTCGGGAACGGGACGCTGACGAAGCGGACCAGGCGGGGGTTAACGCCGTGCTCGGCCAGGACCGACGCCGCCAGCAGGTACAGGATGTTCTTGGGTGCGTTGATCGCGATGGTCTTGTCCTCGAGGCCGGAGAGGTCGGTGATCCTCGAGTCCGGCATCGTGTAGATGCCCTGGGTGGCCGGGCCCATCACCGACGCCTCGGCGAAGATATAAAGGTTGGCCTTGCGCCGCTGCTGCGCCTGGATATAGGAGACGTAGTTTCCGAGGGTGATGTCGAACTGGGCCTTGACCTGGTCGGCGATCACCGTCTCGCTGCTGGTGGCCGGGGTGAAGTGCACGTTCAGCCCCTGAGCTTTGAACAGGCCACCGTAGAGCGCGACGAAGAAGCCCGCCGAATCCAGCGCGGGGACCACGGCCACGTTCAGGTCCGTTTTTTCCAGTCGCGGCGTCGCCGTCGCGGCTCCCCCGCTCGAACAGCCGGCCGCCAGGACCAGCGCCACAGCCGCAACCATGAGCGTACGGAAGCTGCGCCCACCCCTGATTCTCATGTCCCCAGCCCTCTCTCACCGCGAGGATGGGGCTGTTCACGGACGGTACCTACCCGTTCACTTCAGAGCGCGCGAGTACCAGCCAGTCGCAGCCCCTCCTGTATCCCGTGGCAGCATAAAGCACTAGAACCAGCCCATTCAGGACATTGCCGAAAATCAGACTTAGCGGACACCGGAATAGGCAAGGTGTGTAATCCAGTAGGAGATAGTGCGATAGCGGGCTCAGGAGCGCTCGTGTGACTGTAGGTGTGATCTCGCCGGACCCGGCGCCGCGAGATGAGTGAGAAGCAGGACATCACATGGTGATGATGTGTCCCCGTTGACCCTGGTGAACAGCAGTTGCGCGGAAGCGGCTCCGATTACTGCCGGATTATGAACAACTACGGTTACAAACGGCGTCCGCTTATCCGCGAGTGCGAATTCGCCGACGCCGATGAGCGCCACCGGCCCGCTCCCCGGCCGCCCGCCGTCGCGCCCGTCCGAATGGGTCACTGGTGGCCCATAGCTCCCCTGCGTCCCTGCGGCTCCTGACGGTTCACCCGCGTTGGTCCCCGGCCGGGGCGGGATCAGCGCGGGGCCGCTACCAACGGAAGGGGCCTGGCTGGATAAGTTCACTGACCATGAAGGCGATGAGCGTGATCCCGGGCCGTTCCGGCTCGGAGCTGATCGCCGAACTGCCGGATCCGCTGCCCGCGGACGGCTCGGTCCTGGTCGAGGGGCTGCTGGCCGGCATCTGCGGGACCGACGCGGAGATCCTGCGCGGCTACCAGGTGCACGTCTTCGACCGGGTCACGGTCGGCCCCAAGCCCGGCCTGGTCGCGGCGCTCGGCGCGACCTACCACCACGGCCCGGCCGCCGCCCTGGACCTGTGCCCGGATGTCGTGCTCGAGTGCACCGGCGCCGGCGAGCTGGTGGTCGAGCTGGCCGGAAAACTCGCCCAGGCGGGCGTGCTGTGCCTGATCGGCATCTCCTCGGAACCGGGCCGCCTGCCGGTGAACGTGAGCCGGCTCGGTGCCTCGATGGTGCTGGGGAACTCGCTGGTCTTCGGCACGGTGAGCGCGGCGCGCCGTCACTATGAACAGGCCGTCGAGGCGCTGGCCCAGGCCGACCCGGCCTGGCTTGGCGGCCTGATCAGCCGCCGCGTGCCGCTGTCCGGCTGGCAGGAAGGGCTCGCCAGGCAGCCAGGTGATGTAAAGGTCGTGGTGGACCTGACACAATGAACCGTTCATCCCGAACGGGCCGGGTGGCTGCCCCAGCACAGGAACGGAGCATCAGATGGCGGACGCGGAGATCGACGCCAAGCCCGTCGACCAGGACGCGCTGGTGGCGGACATCGACCGCACCCGCGCGGAGTTGGCGCGCACCATCGACGCCATCTCCGACCGGGTAAGCCCGAAGAAGAAAGTACGGCGGACGCTGGAGCAGCTCCGCCAGCGGGCTAACCAGGTCGACCCGCTGATGGCGGGCGCCGCCGCCGCGGCCGTCCTGGTCAGCGTGACCGTGATATTCCTCGTGCGCCGCCGCAAGCGCTAGCCGGGCGGCCCGGGCGCCCGCCTCAGCCGGCGCTCTTGGTCAGCTCCTCATACTCCGCCGCGGACAGCAGGTCGGGCGGCAGCGCCAGATCCCCGTCGCCGTTCTGGGCCACGCGGACCCGGAACATCCAGCCGGCCGTGTAGGGCTCGGCGTTGACCAGCGAGGGGTCGTCCTCGAGTTCGCCGTTGACCTCGATGACCTCGCCGTCCACCGGGGAGTACAGGTCGCTCACGGATTTGACCGACTCCACCTCGCCGCAGGGCTCGCCCGCGGTGACGCTGGCGCCGGCGGTCGGTAGCGAGATGTAGACCACGTCGCCGAGTTGCTGGGCCGCGTACTCGGTGATGCCGATCGAGGCCGTGGTCCCGTCGATCGAGACCCACTCGTGCTCGGGGGTGTACCGCAGATCGGCTGGAACGCTCATCGTTAGTGTCTCCTCCGGTAAAACGGCAAGTCAGTCAGCTGGACGGGCACCTCCGCACCCCTGATGCCCACGGCAAGCACACGATCATCCTCGTCGCCCCCCGGCTCCAGGTACGCCATCGCGATCGGCACACCGAGGGTGGGGGACGGGGCCCCGCTGGTGACGGTCCCGCAGGTCTTCCCGTCGGCCAGGACAGGGTAGCCGTGCCTGGCGATCCGGCGCGACTGGACGGTCAGGCCGGCCAGGCGCCGGACAGGGCCGGAAGCAGCGCGGGCGGCCAGGGCCTCGCGGCCGACGAACTCGCCCGGCTTGTCGAACTTCACCACCCGCCCTAGGCCCGCCTCGAAAGGTGTCACGTCCGGGCCGAGTTCGTTGCCGTACAGCGGCATGCCGGCCTCAAGCCGGAGCGTATCGCGGGCGGCCAGGCCGGCCGGGACCAGGCCGGCCCCAGCGCCACCCGAAGCCAGCGCGTCCCAGATGGCCGGGGCGTCCTCCGGGCGGCAGAACACCTCGAAGCCGTCCTCGCCGGTGTACCCGGTCCGCGCCACCCAGGCCCGGTGCCCGGCCACCTCGCCGAACGCCCCCGCGTAGTACTTGATCGCGCCGAGGTTCAGGCCGCCCGCCAGCGGGGCGAGGATGCCAGCCGCCTCCGGGCCCTGGATGGCGACCAGGGCGTAGTCGCCGGTCGCGTCGGTAACCCGGGCGTCGTGCCCCGCCGCCCGGTCGCAGACCGACTCGAACACCACGTCCGTGTTGGACGCGTTGGCAATAACCAGGAACTCGTCCTCGTCCAGCCGGTACACCACCAGGTCGTCCAGGACGCCGCCGTCTTCCGCGCAGAGCATCGTGTACCTGGCCCGCCCGGGCTGCAGCGCGGACAGGTTGCCGACGAGCGCGTAGTCCAGGGCCGACCCGGCCCCCGGGCCGGCCACGGCGATCTCGCCCATGTGGGAGAGATCGAACAGGCCGGCCGCGCGCCGCACCGCCAGGTGCTCGGCGGTCTCGCTGGCGTAACGCAGCGGCATCTGCCAGCCGGCGAAGGAGGTCATGGTCGCCCCGAGGCGCTCGTGCACCGCGTGCAGCGGCGTCTGCCTCGCCCGTTCGGCTGATGATGTCACCTGCGAATGGTATGCCGTAAGCATGAGCCTGCTCACCGAGACCCAGATCAGCGAAGAACTCGCCACGGTCCCCGGGTGGACCCGTGACGGCAGTTCCATCACCACGGTCACCGAACGCGCCGACTTCCGCGACGCCCTGCTCTATCTCGGCGCCGTCGCCTACCTGGCCGAGACGGCCAACCACCACCCCGATGTCACCATCAACTGGAACAAGGTGACGCTGACCCTCAGTACCCACTCGGCCGGCGGCCTCACCGCCAACGACTTCGCCCTCGCCCGCCAGATCTCCGCGCTCTGAAGGAGCGCCGCGCTCGTCATGAAACCCGGCGCCGCCCCGCCCGGTGCCGGGGCGATCAGCCGCACCCGTTCGGCACTATTTGGACGTTCAAACAAAACAGTTACCAATGTTTCACCAGATTTACACAAAAAGACACCTTAAAGCTTCCTCTGAACATGCTCAAAGCGTGGCATCGTGGGCTCTCGCGGCGCCGGCTTGGCGGTCCGCGCTTAAAGCGTGAGAGGAAAGCTCATGAGGAAAGGACGGGACGCGCGCGGGCGCGCCGGCCGCCACGCGGCCTGGTTCCGCGTCGCCGCGGCCGCCAGCTCGGCGACGCTGCTCGGCACGCTGGGCCTAGCGGGGACCTCACTGGCCGCGGGCGGCGCCGCGGCGAAAGCCGCGAAGCCAACGGCCGCAGCCGACACCTCGTCGTGCCACCTGGGCAACGGCGTCAAGCACGTGGTGACGATCATGTTCGACAACGTGCACTACTTCCGGGACAACCCGAACGTCCCGTCCGACCTGGAGCAGATGCCGAACCTGCTGAACTTCTTCACCAACAACGGCACGTTCCTGTCCAACAACCACACCCCGCTGATCGCGCACACCGCCGACGACATCCTGACCACGTTCACCGGCCTGTACGGCGACCGGCACGGCATGCCCATCTCCAACAGCTACCAGGCCTACAACGCCGACGGCACGACCGACCCCGCGGGCTCGTTCGCGTACTGGACCGACCCCGTCTTCGACACCAAGACGCCGCCGAGCGCCGGGCACGACACCAACCCGAACATGGTCTACGCGCCGGTGCCGCCGGCCACCGCGCGGCACGCCGTGGCGCCGAACACGGTCACCCCGGCGCCCTGGGTGCCGTTGACCCGGGCCGGGTGCGACGTTGGCCAGGTTGCCTCCGCGAACACGGTCCTGGAGAACACCGCTGTCGACATCCCCAAGGTCTTCGGCGCCGGGTCGCCTGAAGACCAGCAGCTGAACGCCGACACTGATCGGTTCAAGGACGCCGAGGTCGCGGACTACGTCGGCGTCGGCGTGCACTGCGCCCAGGGGAGCGCCTTCTGCGCCACCGCCAAGGGGGTGAAGTTCGGGCAGACCTCCCCGTCGCCGACCGCGGTGACCGACACGCTGCCGCAGGAGCCAGGCGGGTACAGCGGGTTCCAGGGGCTGTTCGGCCACAGGTACGTCGCGCCGCAGCTGGGTGCGGGCACGCCCAACCTGTCCCGCAACGGCGTCCAGATCACCAACGAGGCCGGGAACCTGGTCGACGAGAACGGCAACCAGATCAACGGCGCGTTCCTGACCAACCACCCGGGCTTCCCCGGGTTCGGCCCCATCAACGCGTCGCAGAGCCTGGCCTACATGGCCGACATGCTGGAGTCCGGTGTTCCCGTGGTCAACGGCTACATCGCCGATATCCACGGCAACGAGGGCATTCCCGACCTGTCGAAGGTCTGTCCGCCGGCGTCGGGCCCGAACGCCGTTACCGCGCTCGGCCCGGGCACCCCGTGCTACATCGCCCAGGCGCAGTACTACAACCAGGCGTTCGGCACGTTCTTCCAGCGGCTGGCCGCCGACGGCATCACCCCGGCCAACACGCTGTTCGAGCTCAGCTCGGACGAAGGCGACCACGTGGCCGGCGCCAACGTCGGCCGCGCCATCCAGCCGACCCCGGCCAACTGCGACGGCGTGACCACCGCATGCACCTACCCGGCCGGCACGTTCGGCGAGCTGGCCACCAACGTCACCGGCCTGCTCGCCACCCAGAAGAACGACACCACCCCGTTCAGCCTGGAGTCGGACAGCGCGCCCGAGTTCTACGTCACCGGCAAGCCGGGGCCGAACGTCCCGCAGGTCCGCACGCTGGAACGGGACGTGGCCGGGCTGACCGCGGCTAACCCCTACACGGGCACCACCCAGAAGATCGCCAACTACCTGGCCGACCCGGCCGAGGAGGCGATCTTGCACATGGTCAACGCCGACCCGGCCAGGACGCCCACGTTCGCGATGTTCGCCAAGCCGGACTACTTCGTGAGTCCCGGCGCGGCCAACTGCAGCACGCCGTGCGTGTCGGTCAACCCGGCGTTCGCCTACAACCACGGTGACTACGCCGCAGAGATCAACACGAACTACACGGCCTTCGCCGGCCCCGGCGTCAAGCACCTCGGCCTCGACGGCACCTCGGCGGCCAACGGCCCGAACTCCGCCGGGCCGAACAGCGGCCAGGTGGAAGTGGTCAACAGCGGCACCACCGGCACCTGGGTGGATGAGACCGACATCCGGCCGACCCTGGTCTACCTGGCCGGCCTGAAGGACGACTACGAGCACGACGGCCGGGTGATCACCGAGATCCTGACCGCCCCGAGCCGCGCGCTGGCCGCACCGGGGGTGGCCAGCCTGGGTGCCTGCTACAAGCAGCTCAACTCCAGCGTCGGCCAGTTCGGGGCCTCTACCTTGCATGCCGCGACGGCCGCGATCGAGTCGAGCACCCCGGGTGACGCCAGGTACCGGGTGGTCGACGCCAGCCTGGCCGGGCTCGACAAGCTCCGTGACGCGCTCGCGCTGCGGGTCAAGGGCGAGCTCGAGGCGGCCGCGTTCGGCGGCCAGCCGGTCCTCGCCGCGGCTGGCCAGACGGCCATCTGCCAGGGGATCATCGCCGCCGCGGGGGCGCTGGCCCACCGTTTCTGAGCCCGCTGGATTAACCGGCCGCGCCGCCGTCCGACGCTAGTGTCAGGGCGGCGGCGCGGTCGCGTCCCCGGGTAGCGGACAATGGACCGGTGGAATCCCAGCCGCGCGAGATCGTGATCCTCGGTTCGACCGGCTCGATTGGCACCCAGGCGCTCGACATCGTCCGGCGCAACCCCGGCCGGTTCCGGGTGGCGGCCCTGGCCGCGGGCGGTGGCCAGCCGGGCCTGCTGGCCCAGCAGGCGGCCGAGTTCGGGGCGGCGGCGGTGGCCGTAGCCACCCCGGCCGCCGCGGCCGAGGTGCAGGCCGCACTCCGCGATCTTTTGTCCCGAACGGGCTCGGCGTCGCGCCCCGCCGCCCCCTCCGCGCCCGGCTCCGATGCCGCCGGCCCGGGGGCCGGCCTCGCCGACCCGGACGCGCCCACCCTCCCCTACGACCGCCCCGGGCTGCCGCGGGTGCTGGCCG
>WNGR01007534.1_pt1 | contig 14536 bp, 8 predicted proteins | sample 5407581 | NCBI WGS metagenome assembly WNGR01 (sample SAMN13153383, study PRJNA577476) | soil metagenome | isolation source: 80 cm soil or saprolite under Garry oak tree replicate 2 | place: USA:California | collected 2016-06-15
TGCTCTGCGCCACGCGCCCGCGCTCGATGGTGATCTCCCCGTACAGCGCCGCGGTCAGGCCGTACACGATCGCGCCCTGCAACTGAGCCTCGAGCGTGTCCGGATTGACGACGATGCCGCAGTCGGCCGCGCACACCACGCGGTGCACTCGCACAGCGCCGTCCGACCCTACCGACACCTCGGCCACGTGGGCCAGGAAGGTCTCGCCGAACTGCCACAGCGCGATCCCGCGTGACCGGCCGGCGGGCGGCGCCGATCCCCAGCCCGCGCGCTGCGCCGCGAGGTCGAGCACGCCGAGCAGCCGTGGCTGGCCCGCGACCAGCTCGCGACGGTACGCGTACGGGTCCTTGCTCGCCGCGTGCGCCAGCTCGTCCACGAAGCTCTCGACGACCCAGCCGTTCTGCGACGGGCCCACGCCGCGCCACGGCCCGATGGGAACGCCGGCGTCCACGGTGGCGCGCTCGAGGCGGAAATGTGGCAAGGGATAGATCAGCTCGTCCGCCCCGCGGGTGAGCAGGAACGCCCCGCCCGCGGGCCCCACGAGCCGATGGCTCCACGTGAGCGGCGCGCCGCGCGCGTCGAGCCCGGCGCGCAGCACGTTGTAGGTGGCGGGCCGGTACACCGCGTTCTGGATGTCGTCCTCGCGCGTCCACACGACCTGGACGGGCACGGCGATTTTTTGCGCCAGCTCCACCGCCTCGGTCGCATAGTCCGTCGGCCCGCCGCGCCGCCCGAAGCCGCCGCCCAGGTAGGTCACGTGGACGGTTACGGCCTCGACGGGGAGGCGCGTCACCGGCGCCGCCGCCCGCTGCACGCCCTGCGGGTTCTGCGTGGGCGCCCAGATCTCGCAGCGGCCGTCCCGCACGTGAGCCGTGCAGTTCATCGGCTCCATGCAGGCGTGGGCGAGATAGGGCGCCTGATACACCGCCTCGACCGTGTGCGTGGCGGCCTTGAGATTCGCGTCCACGTCGCCCACGGTGCGCACCACTTGTCCTTCTCCTTGGGGGCGCGCCGCCGCCGCGGCGAACGCGCTCCAGATCCCATCGCTGCTCCAGCGCGCCGTCGGCCCCTCGTCCCATTCGATCTTGAGGGCCTTCTTCCCTTGAAATGCGGCCCACGTGCGCTCGGCCACCACCGCCACGCCGCTCGAGATCTGGACCACGCGTTGCACTCCGGGCACGGCCAGGGCCGGGGTGGGGTCGAACGTCTTCACGCGCCCGCCGAACACGGGGCAGCGCGCCACGGCGGCGTACACCATGCCCGGGACCCGCACGTCGAGGCCGAAAATCGCTGCGCCGCTGACCTTGTCCGGCGTGTCTACCCGCAGCACGCGCTGCCCGAGGATGCGGAACTCGGACGGTCGCTTGAGCGGCGGGTCCGCCGGCACAGGAAGGGTGGCGGCGCGGGCCGCCAAGTCGCCGTAGCCGAGCCGGCGGCCGGTCGCCACGTGCTCGACCATACCGTTCCGGGCTCGGCACGCCTCGCGCGGCACGTTCCAGGTGAGCGCCGCCGCGCCGATCAGCAGCTCGCGGGCCGCGGCGCCGGCCTTCCGTAGCGGCTCGAAGCCGGAGCGGACGCTGCGGCTGCCGACGGTGAACTGGTCGCCGTACGCCGGGTCGGCGTCCGCCTGCGCCACGCGCACGCGCGTCCAATCGGCCTCGAGCTCCTCGGCCACGATCATGGGCATCGCGGTCCGCACCCCCTGACCCATCTCAGAGCGCCCGGTCCAGATGCTGACCGCGCCGTCGGGTCGGATCTCGATCCAGGCGTTGGGCTTGAATGGCTCGCGCGCCGCCGGCGCGAGCGAGGCGCTGGGATCGAACGTCGGCAGATACAGCCCGATCACGAGGCTGGCTCCGGCGGCGGCGCCGGTCTTGAGAAACTCCCGCCGGTTGACGGTCGCGTGGCTCATGTCACTTGACGGTGTGCGCTCGAATGACGGCGAGGAGTTCTGGGGCATGGTGGACCTCCGACTCCGATCAACCTACGAGCGGTGTCACGACCACGTCAATCTGCTAGCGGCGGCCCGGGATCGGCAGGTCGTGCGGGTCGATCCGGATCACTACATAAGTCGCCGAGTCAGGACCAGGGTTGCGCAACCCGTGCAGCTCATTCGACGCCTCGAAGATCACCGCGCCCGGACCGGCGTGCCGGGTGACCTCGTTCTGCAAGACCTCGAGCGTACCGCTGCGGACGATCATCAGCTCCTCGTGCGCGTGGCGGTGCGGTGGGTGCGGCGACCGTCCCGGCCCGAGCGTCGTCACGTGGATCTCGAGCCGACTCAGATTCGACGTCACTGTGTCAACGAGCGCACGAAACACACCGGCGTCGGTCGCCCGTACGCGCCCCGTGTCGGCGGGGAAGACCGCCGATCGGAGCGGCGGGCCCGACGGCGCACGCTCGCCTACAGCTCGTGCTGGTGGCGATTGCGCGGTCGCGCCACGCGGCGTGGCGAGCCCGGGCAGGATCAGCACCGCCGCGACGCAGGAGACGAGCGGGCAGAGCGAGGTCGGGATGGAGAGCATGGTTCGCCCCAGTCAGAGGTGGCGCCGGTTTTCTGATCAAGCCACGCAGGCGCGACACAGGTCCTAACGTCCTGACGAACCTACCCGTATCATTATCGGCCGCCACTCCCACACCTCGCGAGCTCGTCCGACATGATCGCACGCACCACCGTCCCGCTCCGGTTCTCCGGCTTCGCGCTCCTGCTCGTCACGTTTGGTACCTTCGCCGCCCACGCTCCCCCCGCCCGCCCGCCGGTCGCTCCCGGCCTCCTCTCCGGGCTCGTCTGGCGTAACCTGGGACCATTCCGCGGCGGGCGCATCGCCGCTGTCTCAGGCGCCATCGGCCAGCCCGGCGTCTTCTATGTGGGGCTCCCTGCGGGCGGCGTCTGGAAGACCACCAGCGCCGGCGAAACCTGGACTCCGATCTTCGACGGCATCACCGCAGCGTCCTCGGTCGGCGCCGTCGAAGTCGCCCCGTCCGACCCCAACGTGATCTACGTCGGCATGGGCGACCTGATCTCGGGCGGCGGCATTAACGAAGGCAACGGCGTCTACAAGTCGGTCGATGCCGGCAAGACGTGGCAGCACCTTGGCCTCGACTCCACCAGGCAGATCCCGTCGATCCTGGTCGATCCGCACGATCCCAACCTTGTGATGATCGCGGCCCAGGGAGACGTCCATAACAAGAGCGAGAGCCGCGGCGTGTTCCGCTCGACCGACGGCGGTAAGACGTGGACCAAGACCCTGTACGTGGACGACTCGACCGGCCTGCAGAAGCTCGCCTGGGCTGCCGACCACCCCGAGATCGTGCTCGCGACCAGCGTGCGGCACTACGTCGTGCCTATCACGGGCCCCACCCGCGTACCGCCGGCCGGGGGAGGTGGTGGAGCAGGTGGAGGTGGGGGAGGCGCGTCGGGCCCCACACAGACGAAGCTCTTCAAGTCTACCGACAAGGGTCTCACGTGGCACGAAATCACCGGAGGGGGCCTGCCGCGTCTCAGCGGCCGGACCGCGGTGGCCGTGGCGATGAATACCAACGCACAGCGGATGTTCCTGATCGGCAACTTCGGCCTGTACCGCTCCGACGACGGCGGCACCACCTGGCGCCAGATGGACGCCGCCGACCGGCGCATCGCCAACGGGCAGGGCGGCTACAACTGCGGTGTCTACGTCGACCCCAAGAACCCCGATGTCGTCTACACCATCAACACCTCCAGCTACCGGTCCACCGACGGCGGCAACACGTTCACCGGTTTCAAGGGAGCCCCCGGGGGTGACGATCCGCAACAGATGTGGATCGACCCCACCAACGGCCAGCGCATCCTCCTCGGGCTCGATCAGGGCGCCGTCGTTACGCTCGACGGCGGTATGACCTGGAGCTCCTGGTACAATCAGTCGACGGACCAGGTTTATCACATCGCGGTGGACAACTCGTATCCCTACTGGGTGTACGGGTCGCAGCAGGACGCGGGCGCCATCCGCACCCGCAGCCGCGGCAACTTGGGCGCCGTCACGCCGCTCGATTGGAATCCGGTGTCCGGGTGGGAGTGGGGCACGACGATTCCCGATCCGTTGAACCCCGACGTCGTCTACGCGAGCGGCGTGGGGATCCTGAAGATCACCTACCCGAGCGAGCAGTGGATCAACGTGAGTCCCAACGTCGATCCCACGCTGTTCGGACGAACCACCATCTCGCAGCCCCTCGCCTTCGCGCCCTGGAACCAGCACGAGCTGATCGCGGGATTCCAGTTCGTGATGGCGACGCTCGACGGCGGGCTGCATTGGACCAAGCTGTCCCCCGACCTGGGCTTCCCGAAGGACGTCACGCCGCCCCCTGACAGCATGCGCGGGCGCGGCGCGCCCGGCAGCCCCATCGGTGGCGCGATCCAGTCGCTCTCGCTGTCGACCGTACGGCGGGGCGTGATGTGGGCCGGGACCAACAACGGCCTGATCAAGCTGACCAGGGACGAAGGCAAGACCTGGGAGGACGTGTCGATTCCCAACCTGCCGGTCCCCGGACGGGGCGACATTCTCGCGATCGAAGCCTCGCACTTCGATCCAGCCGCCGCCTATGCCGCGGTCGACTTTCACGCCACCGGCGACTACAAGCCGTACTGCTTCCGCACCCACGACTACGGCAAGACCTGGACGGCGATCGTGCACGGCCTGCCTACTGACCAGCCGAGCGGCAGCTTCGCCCGGGTGATCCGGGGCGACACGAAGCAGGCGGGGCTGTTGTTCGCGGGCACGGAGAGCGGGGTGTACGTCTCGTTCGACGACGGCGACGACTGGCAGTCGCTCCAGCTCAATCTCCCCAACACGTCGTATCGCGACATCGCGATTCACGGCAACGACCTGGTGGTCGGCACCTATGGCCGCGGCATCTGGGTACTCGACGATTACTCGCCGCTGCGCCAGATCACGGCTGCCACGGCGAATGACCCGGTGCATCTGTTCGCGCCCGGGGACGCCGTGCGCGTGCGCCGCAACGTGGGCGCGGACACGCCGTTCCCGCCCGAGGTCCCGCACGCGCTCAACCCGCCCGATGGCGCGATCATCTATTACTACCTGGCCTCGCCGCCGACCGGGGAGATTTCGCTGGACGTCCTGGACGCGGGCGGCGCGGTCGTGCGCCACCTCTCGACCGCGCCGGTCGAGCCCGTCAAAGAAGCTGCGCAGCCGCCCGAGCCCAATTTCTGGATCGCCACGCCGCAGCGGCTGGCCACCGCGGCCGGCACCAACCGGGTGAATTGGGATCTGCGCGCCGAGGCTCCGGCGGCGTTGACCCACACGTTCGAGATCAACGCCAATCCGGGCCTGACGCCCCCGTCTCCGGTGGGGCCGCTTGTGCCCCCGGGCGTCTATACGCTCAAGCTGATCGTTGGCGACAAACCCTACACGCGGAGCGTGACGGTTGTGAACGATCCGCGCTCTCCCGCCCGGGCCGCGGACGTGCGCGCGCAGTACGACTTACAGACGAAGATCATCGCCGGCACTAAGCAATCGTGGGACGGCTACCACCAGGTCGCAGCGCTGCGCGCCGCGGTGGCGGCGGATACCGCGCCAGCTCTGCCGGCAGCGGTGGTCGCGGCGGCGAAGGCCTTCGACTCGACGCTCGCCCTAGTGGCCGGCGATCCGGGGGGCGGGCGCGGCGGCGGGGGCGGGGGGGGCGGCTTCTTCGGAGGCGGTGCTCGGCCGGCGCCGACCTTCGTGAGCGTGAACGGCAATCTCGCAGGCCAGATCAACACGCTCGAGAACGGCGACATGGCGCCGACGCCGGCGATGCAGGCCGCCTACGTCGCCGGCTGTAGGGACCTCCAGACCGTGGTGACGACGTGGACCGGGATCAACGCAGCGCCGCTCGCCACGTTCAATGCCGTGCTGACCCAGAACAACCTCAAGCCGGTCGCGGCGACCGGCCCGGCGCTCGTCGCTCCGGTGTGTTCAAGGTCGTGAGGCGCGGGAGATGAAATGTATCGCACTCGGCTTCTAGCACTTGCGCTGCTCGCGGTCGCGCCGGCGAGCCTGCTCGCCCAAACCCAACCGGCGGCGCGGAGGGGGGGCGCGCCAGCGGGCTTTGCGCCCGCTCGCTTGGCGCGCATCGACCGGTTCATGCAGCAGTACGTCGACTCCGGGCAGATCGGCGGCGCGGTCGGGCTGGTGCTGCAGGACGGTCGCGTCGTGTACCAGCATGCAGTCGGCTGGCTCGACAAGGAGTCGGGGCGCCGCATGACCCCCGACGCGCTGTTCCGCATCGCGTCGCAGACCAAGGCACTCACCACGGTCGCGATCCTGTCGCTCGTGGAGGAGGGGGCGCTCGCGGTCGGCGACCCGGTGAGCCGCTACATCCCGGCGTTCGCACACACCACCGTAGCGACGAAGAGCGACACCGGCCTGGTCACCAAGCCCGCCGCGCGACCGATCACGATCCGGGATCTGCTCACGCATACGGCCGGCATCTCGTACGGCACCGACGGGCCGGCCGCGCCGCTCTATGCCGCCAAGGGGCTCGGGTCCGCGGCGGGATGGGGCTGGTACACCGCCGACAAGGACGAGCCGATTTGTACGACGATGGAGCGGCTGGGCTCCCTACCATTCACCGCACAGCCCGGCGAGCGCTGGGTGTACGGCTACAACACCGACATTCTCGGCTGCGTCGCCGAGCGCGCCTCCGGGATGCCGCTCGACGAGCTGATCCGGACCCGCATCACGGGGCCGTTGAAGATGAACGACACGTTTTTCTTTGTGCCTCGCAGCGCGAGCGGCCGGCTCGCGACGGTGTATTTGAGCGACTCGACCAATCACGCGCAGCGCGCCCCCGACGGCCCGCGCGGCCAGGGGAACTACGTGGAGGGTCCGCGCAAGAGCTTTGCGGGGGGCGCCGGGTTGGTCTCGTCCGCGGCCGACTACGCCCGCTTCCTCGAGATGTTGCGCAACGGCGGCGAGCTGGGCGGCGCCCGCGTCCTGGCGCCGCACAGCGTGGACCTGATGACGCACAACCAGGTCGGCATGCTGTTCGACTCGACCGGGGCACGCGGATTCGGGTTTGGGTTCCAGACGACCGAACGCTACGGTGCCAACGGGATGGCGTCGGTGGGGACGTTCAGCTGGGGTGGGGCGTACGGCAGCGGGTATTACGTCGATCCGGTGGAGCACCTCGTCATCGTGTTCATGATCAACCAGCTGCCGAACCGGACCGACATCGGGGGGAAGTTTCCCACGCTGGTCTACCAGGCCCTCGTGACCAGCCGGCGCTAGCGGGGGGGACGCACTGTCCACGGCGCACAGCGCGGTGAGGCAGGCACCGATGTACCCTCCTCCCGACACCGTGGAGAGATAGTCGGAACGGGCCAGGGTGCCGCGTTCGCCGAGCGCCTGCAACAGGCCTAGGTTGAACGCGGCCGACCGGATGCCGCCGCCCGACAGCGCCAGGCCGGCGAGGTCCTGCCCCGGCATAGAGCCGTCGCCGCGTCGGGCGGCGATCAGCGCCAGCTCTTTGGCGTAGACCTCCTCGAACCGCGCCAGTCTGCCTCCTCAGTGGAACAGTACGCCCAACTGGACCGTGGCGAAGCGTGTCACCGGCTTCGTTTGGATCTGGTGGATGTCGATTCCAAATTCAAGGCTGAAAGGCGCGATGGGGATTTGCGCGCCCAGGCCGACGTTGAAACCGTTCTGCGACGGGCCGGACTTGGGCCAGTACCTGCCGGGGCCGGCCTGCAGATACGGCCGCAACCCGCTGGGCGTCGGGGGAAACACCCACTGGACGTTCGCCGAGAGATTGACCCACCGCGGATGCGCGGTCGGCACGAAGGGTTCGGCTGTGAACTGGTTCAATCCCACGTAGAGCTTGAGGTTGAAGTACCCTTTGGTGGGCAGGAAGTTGAGGCGGTAGCCGACGTCCACGTCCGCGTGGATGTTGGCGTCGTTCAGCGAATCCATTGTCCCGAGTGGATGCGCCGAACCCACGTGAAAACTGTACGTCAGCCGGCTCGCCGACGCTTGCGCGGCGGCAGGCGTCGCCGCGCCGACCCCTGCGACGATCAGGGCGAGCAATCCGATGAGGTGATCCCGTACCGTGGACACGGTGCCTCCGTGGTGAGGAGCCACGATGCAGCGGCCGCCGGGAGAGGGCTATCACAGTTTGTGCGCAGGGCGCGCGTCCGTAGCCGGCGGTGGCTGGCACGTGACTGCCGCATGACTCGGCGACTCCAGCATTCGTCGCACATGCTCGCCACATCCCTGTCCGCCATCCGGGCCGCGCGGCCCACCTTGGCGCCCGTGCCGCGCGCGATCGTCGAGGCCATCTGCCTGGCGGAGGGCTCGATCGGCCCGGCCGAGCGGGTGGCCCAGACGCTCGGCCTGCGCAACCGCTTCGAGCTGGCACGCCTGCTGCTGCGCGAGCGGCTGCCGTCGCTGCCTCGCATGGCCAAGTGGGCGACGGTGCTCGCCTGGGTCGCGGCCGCGGAGCGCGACGGCGTGTCCCTCTGCCGCATGGCGTTCCGCGCCGACCGCTATCCCGCCGCGTGCTATCGTCTGGTCAAAGAGGTGACGGGGCTGTGCTGGGCAGAGGTGAGGATCCGGGGGTCGGCGTGGGTGGAGCGAGAGTTCCTGCGAGAGTTCTCACCCTCTTCTGAACGACGTCAGGCAGAGGTCGCCTCGAGCGTCGCGAGCCGTCCGTCGCTCAAAGCGTTATAGCTGCGAACGCGCAGCCTCCTGATCCTTCCAGTTGGTTCGTACCTATCAGTCACCACGTGGTTAGTGCAGTAGTTGGGACACCGAGCGTCGCCTGACTGCCGCTTGACTCATCGTCTCTAGCATTTGCCCTGATTCAAGCGAAGGCCATCGCCGCGGACGATGAACGGGCGAGGACGGTCATCATGGGGGCTGGTAAGAAGCGTTCTCTCGCCAAGAGCACCACCGCTCGGCGACGCAGGGGCCAAGCCCTGAAGCCAGCGCATCCGCCCGCAGACGACCCCGGACGGCGGCACGAGGAACTCAACCTCGACCGGCGTGTCGAGGGTGAGCGGCTGCAGGCGAGGTTGCCAGTGCGGAAGAAGGCCGGTCGCCCTGCCACGGCACCAGGACCTCTGCAACCGTACCCGCAACTGCGCCTCGACGCGTTGGGGGACCTGCGACGGATGGCCGGCGCTCGGCCGGCAGCGGCTGGCCCGGGCGCAGTGCCCCCGGCGCCCGGTGCGAGCAACTGGGTGCAGCTCGGGCCGACGGCCATACCGAAAGGGCAGACTTACTCGAGTGCGCGTGTACTCGTCACCGGCCGTGTTACCGCCATCGTCGTTGACCCGACGGATCCAGCCACGATCTACCTCGGTGCGGCGCAGGGTGGGGTATGGAAGACGACGGACGGCGGCAAGAGCTGGGCCGCGAAATCAGACCATGAGGTCTCGCTCGCGATCGGCGCAGTCGCGATGGATCCTGCGAATCGCCTCGTACTCTACGTCGGAACCGGCGAAGGGAACTTCTCCGGCGACAGCTACTACGGCAACGGTGTTCTCAAGACGCAAGACGGCGGCGACACCTGGGCTACGCTTGCGCAAGGCACGTTCACAGGTACCCGCTTCTCGCGCATCGCGATCACGCCAGGCACCTCTTCCAGACTGTTCGCGGCCACTGGGAAGGGCCTTTACCGGAGCACGGACGCGGGACTGAACTGGACGCAACTCGGCGGACTCCCGACGTGGGGAGGGACGGACGTCGTTATCGACCCGACGACGCCGACGACCGCGTTCGCCGCTTTCTACGGGGGGGGTGCCTACCGGACGACCAACGCCGACGCCGGCGCGCCCGTGTGGACCAAGCTCGCCGGGGGGCTGCCAACGGCCGACCTCGGCCGCATCGCGCTCGGGCTGTCGTCCTCGAATCCGCTGGTGCTCTACGCGCTCATCGCGAACGACAGCGATTTCAAGATCGCGCGCTTCTATCGATCGACGGACGGTGGAAACACATGGACTCCCATCGCGCTGCCAAACGGAGACATCGGGGCCCAGGGCTTCTACAACCTCGCGGTAAACGTCGATCCGGCCACTCCCGACATCGTCTACCTCAGTGCGACGTCCCTCTGGAAAGCGACCCGGGACGCGATGGCCGACACGTGGACCATCACCGACATCGGGGGACCGTTCCATCCGGACAACCACTGCCTGGCATTTGATCCTAACAACCATCTAACGATCTACGCCGGGAGCGACGGCGGCATCTATCGGTCCACGGACGGCGGCGCGACATGGTCGGACACGATCAACGCGGGACCATGCATCACTCAGTTCGAGTTCGTGGACGACCACCCCTCATCGGACGCGGTCGTCTTCGGCGGCACTCAGGACAACGGCACCGAGCAGTTCCGGAACAGTCCAGTGTTCGCTCATGCGGACGACGGGGACGGGGGCTTCTGCGCCGTGGATCACTCCCAGCCCCGCAACGTTGTCAGCACCTATTACTCCGCGACGCCTAAGCGCTCGACCCAGGGCGGCCTCTTCGGCAGCTGGGTTGACGTGAGCGGTGGCATTCAGGGAAGCGCGCTTTTCTATCCGCCGCTTGCGCTCGATCAGCAAAACTCGAGCAACATCGCGATTGGCACGGACCGCGTCAGCCTCGACAGCGCCCAGGGGACTGGGGGCTGGCCGACGCAGGTCGCGCTGCCGGGGATCGCCGGCATGGTGTCGGCGATCCACTACGTGAGCTCGACACTGATCTACGCTGGCACGACTCAGGGTGAGGTGTACCGGCTCATTTTCCAGAACGCCGCCTGGTCCGTCACGGCGATCCACGCCGCGCCGCTGCCGAACCATTGGGTCTGGGACGTCGTCGCCCGCCCCGACGACGCCAACACCGTAATTGTCGTAATGTCCGGCTTCGGCATCGCCCACGTTTGGCGCGGTGTTGTGCCGCCCACGGGTGGCGCTACGGTGTGGACGGACGTCAGCGGTACGGGCGTGGCCAGGTTGCCTGACATCCCCGGGAACGCGCTGGCGATCGACTCGAGCGTACCGAACACCTACTACATCGCGACCGACGTCGCGGTTTTCCGGACGACCGACGCGGGCACCACGTGGTCGCCTTTCAGCGAGGGGCTGCCGAACTGTGCGGTGTTTGACCTACGCCTGCATGGTCCGTCGCGCCTCCTCCGCGCGGCGACGCACGGGCGCGGCTTGTGGGAACGCCGGCTTGATACCCTCAACATGCCCGATGTCGACATTTTCCTCCGCGATAACTTGATGGACACCGGCCGCACGACGCCGGCGCCGTCCAACGTGCCGGCCGCCTTTGAGGATCCGCTCCAGTATGTGTCGCTCGGCGATTCTGTCTTCTGGTGGCAGTGTGCGGACATCAAGGTCGACGCCCTGGAGGGGAAGCCGCCGGCGTTTCAGATGGCCGTGTCTGATGTGGATTACATCGCGTTTGAGAGCCGGCTCCAGCACTGCAACCCGCAGCGTGGGAACATCAACCGCGTGTACGCTCAGGTCCATAACCGAGGACGTATCCCGGCGACCAATGTCACGGTGAAGCTCATGGGCGAAGGTCGTCCCGTCGGTTTCGGCTGTCAGGCCGGAGGTCCTGGCGTGGGACTGGAACACGCCCATGGCCGCGGCCGACCACAGTTGCGTGCTCGCCGTGATGGAGTGCGCGGGCGATCCCATTCCGCAGGCGGCGAAGCTTCTCGACGTCAACGCGCTGGTGAGAAACGAGAAGCGTGTAGGCCTCAAGAACCTGCACGTTGTGAACGTGCCGCCGCGCACGACTCGCTGGACGGGCGTTTGGTTCCGCCGTGTTGGGAGGAGGGCGCCGACTATCCGGATCCTTCCGGTCAAGGGCCGTGGCTGGAACCTGGGCATCTTGTTGCCGAAAGCCGTGGTGGACGGCTTCCGTCGTGCACGCCCGGGAACGCCGATTGAGGGGCTGGCTGCGAAGCAGCCCACCGCCGCAATGCTCGAGAGCCTCAAACGACAACGCCCTCCCCTGCTCGAGACGTACGATCTCTCGCGCGTGTATGTCCTGGAGGACTGGCGCAAGGGCGCGAGAATCGTAGGGCTTGCCGTCCCCGAGGGCGGTGTGCACGTGCTCTTCGGTTTCACGGCTCCCGCGGCGGGCCCGTCCCTCACTTTTACTCTGGCGCAGGAGGAGGGCGCAGACCTCGTTGGCGGGAACACATTCGTGCTCCGCGTCAGGGCGCGGGCGTAGGGTCGCTGGAGGGCAAGGCGGACGAGCGACGCCGTGATCAGCTCGCTGACGCTCGTCGCGTTCGGCACAGTGTTCGCCACGGAACTGCTGGCCGACAAGGTGCTATACACAATCAGCGCGCTGGTCACGCGCTTTCGCGTTGGACCCGTGCTGTGCGGCGTGGTCGCCGCGTTTATGGGCAAGACGCTCGCGGCGGTCGTGATGGGCCGGGCGCTTGCCTCGCTACCTACGCCAATCGTCGAGGGCACGAGCGCCGTGGCGTTTCTCGGAACCGCCGTCGTCCTGTTGCGGCGCGGGTCAACGGGCGTGCCCGCCGTCGGCGTGCCATTGTCAGGCTGGGGGCGGGCGATACCGGTCTCGTTTGCTGCCGTGTTCTTCTCGGAGTGGGCGGATGTCGGACAGATCACCACGGCTGCGCTCGTGGCGCGCTACCAAGCTCCCTTGTGGATTTGGCTCGGGGCGACGCTGGCGTTGACGGCGAAGGCAGTTCTCGCAGTGACGGTGGGCGTCGGGTTGCGCCGGTACTGTCCGCAGCAGCTCTTGCGATATGTCGCGTTCGCCTTGTGCGGCACAATAGGAATCATCAGCTTGTGGCTCCGTTGACGGGTTGCTCGTGCCGGAGCCCTTGACCGTTGTGTCCCGCTGTCACAGCGTGCGGTGTCGCATGGCCTGTGCGGAGTGATGGCGACACCGAACCGGACTCAGCCCGCTACCCTGCTCGCGGAGCTGCCACAGCCCTCCACCGCGTATAAGCGCAGGGTCTGGCTCGCCGTCGCGGGCCTGGTGCTCTTCCTGGCGCTGTATTTCCTGCTGGCCGGCTGGTTCCTGTTCACCGCCTACCGGCTCACTGCGGGGGCGGACTCGCCCACCTTCAGCGGCTACGCGGTGGGCATCTGTGCGCTGTTCCTCGCCGTGTTCATGCTCAAGCCCGTATTCTTCGTGAGGCACGGCGCGGTGGACGGCTCGGTCGAGGTCACCGCGCAGCAACAGCCTCGCTTGTTCGCCTTCCTGTACGAGCTCGCCGACGGCGCGGCGGCACCGCGCCCGCATCGGGTGTTCCTCTCGCCCCAAGTCAATGCTGGGGTGTTCTACGACTTGTCGCTCCTCAACCTCGTCTTCCCGTCCCGCAAGAATCTGGAGATCGGGTTGGCGCTCGTGAACGCGCTGACGCTTGGGGAATTCCGCGCCGTGCTGGCACACGAGTTCGGGCACTTCACCCAGCGGTCGATGGCGGTGATGCGCTGGGCGTATATCGCGCAGCAGATCGCCGCGCATCTGGTGCTCCGGCGGGACAAACTAGACGACCTGCTGCGAACCCTATGCCATATCAGCTTTCGCGTGGCCTGGGTGGGCTGGTTGCTCAGTCTGATCGTGTGGTCGATCCGCTCCCTGGTGGATTCCGCCTTCGGTGCTCTGGTGCTGGTGCAACGCGCGCTGTCGCGCGAAATGGAAATGCAGGCCGACCTGGTCGCGGTCGCGTTGACCGGCAGCGACGCCCTGGTCCACGCCTTGCACCGACTGCAGGCGGCCGATGACTCCTGGAATCGGACCCTTGCGTTCCTCGGTCACGAGCACGCCAACAAGCGGATACCGCGGGATGTGTTCGCCCTCCACTCGCGTGTGACCGAGCGCATGGGAGACATCCTGGGCGACCCGGGATACGGTCGGGTGACGCCCGTGCCACGCGAGCGGCCCGCCGAGCACCGCGTGTTCAAGCCCGATCTTGCCCAGCCTCCCGGGATGTGGCGGACGCACCCGCTGAACCACGAGCGGGAGGCGAATGCCAAGCGTCGCTACGTAGGCGCGCCGATCGACGACCGCAGCGCCTGGATCCTGTTCGACGACCCCGCCGCCCTGCGGGAGCAGATCTCCGCCGTGCTCCAGCAAGCCCAGGGGAAGGAAACCGTGCCGCTGAACGAGTCGCTCGCGGCCCTGAGCGAACCGTTCGACCGCGAGCACTTGAAGAGCCGGTACCGCGGGGTGTACCTCGGCCGCTCGGCGGTGCGCGGCGCGCCTCGGCCCGAAGCTCTGGTTGAGGCGGCTCCAGCGGACTGGCGGCAGCAGCTCGATCAGCTGTACCCGTCGACCTTGGTCGACGAGGTGGCCCGCTTGCGCAACCTCGGAAAAGAAATCGACCAGCTGCGCGCTCTCGCAAGCGGAGCGTTCACACCGTCCGAGGGCGTCATCCGGCATCGCGGTCGAACCATCACCCGTGCAGAGCTGCCGCGCGCCATCGAGACCGTGCAAGCCGAGGCCCGGGATGTCGAAGAGCGGCTGCGAGCCGGCGACCGCATGCGTCGGGCGGTCCACCTGGCGGCGGCCGCCGAGCTAGGGGG
>WNGR01012936.1_pt1 | contig 14535 bp, 9 predicted proteins | sample 5407581 | NCBI WGS metagenome assembly WNGR01 (sample SAMN13153383, study PRJNA577476) | soil metagenome | isolation source: 80 cm soil or saprolite under Garry oak tree replicate 2 | place: USA:California | collected 2016-06-15
GCCGGCGACCTCACCAACAGCCGCATCATCATCTATGCGGTCCGCCCCTTCCATTGGAAGGACGATTTCCCGAAGGTGAATGCGGTCCCACCCGCCTATGCCGACGAGGTCCGGCGCAAATGGGCGGGCAAGCTGGGGTTCCTCGCGCGGCGGCAGGGAGGCTGACGATCAAATCCCATCGTACGGCCGCCTTGCGGGGAGGAACGAGTGGGGGTCTTCCCTCCGCGATCATCATCGGACGCGTTTCAATCATCGAATCCGAGTTTGCCGCAATCTCACATTGCGCTCGCTTGTCGCGGATTTCGCTCCGGTCCATCCGGGCTACGTTTGCTGTCCGAGCAGGCGAGTTCGTTTTTGGCCAAGTCTTTGTTCGTTTCTGCCCAAGCCGCCCGGGCACCGGGATGCTAGTGGATCGAATCCAACATTCGGAACCGTCTGGGTGCCACTGGCGTTCCGACATCGTTCAGGCAGAGTTGTACGCGCCGAAAGAGGGCTCATTCCGATTCCCAGAGACCGTTCAAGAGAGGACCGGTCAGAGACGCCCATCGACCATGGACGTTGACATACACTAGCAAAAGTTGTATAGACCATACCTTTACAATTCTAATTAATGAAGCGCTGAACTGCTGATCATTCTTGCTTTCGAAGGAGAGTGACATGGCGAACATCAGCTGGATCAACACCGCAGGCGGCAGCTGGACGACCGCCTCGAACTGGGACACGAACACGGTCCCGGGCTCCGGAGACAATGCCTTCATCAGCGCCGGAGGCAGTTATTCTGTCAACCTCTTCTCCGGTGCTGCCTCGGTTGACAGCCTTGCCATGACATCAGGCAAGACGCTGGCGATCATGTCCGCCACATTCGTCCTCGGAGCAGGGGCCTCCACGACGATCAACAATGCTGGATCTCTATCCGTGAGCAATGTTGGGCACCTGAAGCTCGTAGGGGAGGTGACGCTCCAAGGAGGCGGGTCCGTATTGTTCGACTTCTTTCAAACGATGGCTGTATCCGACATCACCAGCAATGGGTCGACCGCGAAACTGATCAATGTGGATCATGGCATCGGTGGCACGGGAAAGCTCGGCGATCCAAACCTGACGATCGTGAATGGGACGCACGGAGCAATCTCTGGCGGCACATTTGGTAAGTTGATCGTGGATACAGGGAGCAACACGATCACCAACGCCGGAACGATCGGTGGATTCGGGACCACCGTGCAGATCCTGAGCCCTCTCGACAATTCCGGCACCGTCATGGCGACCTCCGGCACCCTCACCGGAGCCGCAGTATCCATCTCCGGGGATGTCAACAATACCGGAGTGATCTCTACTACCGCGGGCACTGTCACGCTTTCTGGCAACCTCATCAACCAGGGCACTCTGCAAGCCAATGGGGACGTGATTTTGCTGCATGGCATTATTCCGTTGAACGCTGTGGGCCTGATCTCCGTGGCCGGCCTGGTCGCAAACCTTGGGGTCATCCGGGCTGACACCCTCGGCAGCATCGATATTGGCTCCATCACCGGAAACGGCGCGGTCATCATCAACGGCGGCACCCTGCACCTCGGCAGCACCTATGACGGAGCGATCACGTTCACGGGCCCAGGCGGAGTGTTCAAGGGCAGCCCAGGCAATCACAATCTCGTCGGTGACGGACAGGGAAACACGCTCGATGATTCGGCCGCCACGATCGGTGTGCAGTTCGATTTGTCGACTGGCTACGCCTACAGCAATTTCGGCGGCCCGACGGTTGGGGTCGACCATTTCTTCAACATCTCCGTTTTCAAGGGCGGCAGCGGCAACGACACGTTCATCGGCGGGCCTGGCAACCACACCTTCGCCGGCGATGGCGGGTCGGCTGACACGCTCGACTACTCCGCGGCCACGAGTCCAGTGCAGTTCAACTTCACCACCAACGCAACGATCACCAGCTTCGGCGGCTCGCCCGGAACCGATCAGTTCTCCAGCATCGAGATCTTCAAGGGCGGCAGCGGCGACGACACGTTCATCGGGGGGCCGGGGAATCACACCATCGACGGCGGCGCCGGGACCGATACGCTCGACTACTCGGCCGCCACCACCGCAGTGCAGTTCAATTTCTCGACCGACCAAGCCACCAACAACTTCGCCGGCCCCCCTGCGTTCTTCGTGCCCGGCGTCGATACTTTTTCGAATCTCGAACTGTTCAAGGGCGGCAGCGGCAACGACACCTTCGTCGGCGGCCCCGGCAATCACACTATCGACGGCGGTGGCGGCGGGTCCAATATGCTCGATTACTCGGCCGCCACCAGCGGGGTGGAGTTCGATCTCGTCAACGGGCTCGCCTACAACAATTTCGGCGGCCCCGCGGTCACCGTCGATCACTTCTTCAACGTCCAGAGTTTCAGGGGCGGCAGCGGCAACGACACCTTCATCGGCGGGCCCGGCAACGACACCTTCGAAGGCGGTCCCGGCGCCGACATGCTCAACGGCGGCGGCGGCATCAACGCGTTGAGTTATGAGCATTCGTCCGCCGCCGTTCTCATCAATCTCGGCAACGGGCTGGCGATGGGCGGGGACGCGCAAGGCGACAGCATCAGCAACTTCCAGGGCGTCATCGGGTCGAGCTTCAACGATGCCATCTTCGGCAGCGGATTGAACGACGTGATCGAAGGCAAGGGCGGGGCCGACTATCTCGACGGCAGCGGCGGCGTCAACACCTTGGTTTACGCCACGTCGCCGGCGGGCGTGCTGATCAACCTCGGCAATGGGCAGGCGCTGGGCGGCGACGCCGAGGGCGATACCTTCGTCAATTTCACCAATGTCGTCGGCTCCGATCACGATGACGCGCTGTTCGGCGACGGCAACGCCAACACGCTGACGGGGCTGGGCGGCAACGACTACCTTTATGGCAACGGCGGCAACGACATCTTCCTGTTCATGCGCGACACCGCCGGCCTCATCACCTTCGGCCAGGACACGATCGGCGACTTCACGATCGGGCAGGACCAGATCGCCATCGACAAGACGATTTTTGCGGATTTCGCGGGGCTCCAGTCCCACATGACGCAGAACGGCGCCAACACGGTGATCACCGTCGCCGCCGGCATCGATACGATCACGCTCCAGAACGTGCAACTCGCCAATCTGCACGCGAGCGATTTCCTGTTCGTTTAGAAAACATAAGGCGCCGCTTGCGGCGGCCGGCGCGGAGCGAGTCGAGCTCGTTCTGGGCCTGCGTTTGCGATCGAATTCGGCTATGACCTGCTTCGCGGTTCATCCTGGCGAGGGAGGCGGCACGCCCGCCATGGGTGGCGGGATGTTCGGGCCAGGGTGATATGACGACGCATGCCGATTCGACCGCGGTGATCATCGCCGGCGCCGGGCCGGTGGGGCTCGGGCTCGCCTGCGAGCTTGGCCTGCGCGGGATCGATTGCCTCCTGACCGAGAAGCGCAACGGCTCGATCACGGTGCCGAAGCAGAGCATGGTCAGCGCCCGCAACATGGAGTTCTGCCGCCGCTGGGGCGTGGCCGAGGCGGTGCGCAATGCGGTCTGGCCGGAGACCCATGCGCGGGACTTCGTCTATCTCGAGAGCATGCGCGGGCGGGAAATTCTCAGGGTCAAGGTCCCCTCCTATGCGCAGCGGGACCGCCGCGACTACACGCCGGAAACCGCGTGCCCCTGCCCGCAGATCTATTTCGATCCGATCCTGATCGCCCGCGTGCGTACGTTTGCCAATGTGAAGATCGCCTACGACACCAGGCTCGATGGCTTCCGCCAGGACGACGGCGGCGTCGTGGCCGCGCTGACCGATCTCGCAACCGGCGCGACCCGAAATGTCGCTGCGCAATATCTCGTCGGCTGCGATGGGCCCGCCGGGGTGGTGCGCGAGGGGCTCGATATCGGGCTCGGAGGGCTCGGCGTGGTCGCCCGCAGCGTCAACCTCTTCTTCCGCTCACTGGAGCTGGCGACGATCCACGACAAGGGCTGGGCTCGCTTCTACCGGGTGATCGACGAAACCGGCTGCTGGGCGGAGCTGATCCCGATCGACGGCAAGGAGCTGTGGCGGCTCACCGTGTTCGACGAGCCGGCGAGCGCCGCCGCTCCGGATGTGCTGCTGCGCAAGCTCGCGGGCGGCGACTTCACCTATGAGATGCTCTCGGTGTCGCCCTGGGAGCGCCGCGATTTCGTTGCCGAGAGTTTCGGGCGCGGCCGGGTCTTCATCGCCGGCGATGCAGCGCACGAGTGCTCCCCGACCGGCGGCATCGGCATGCATATGGGGCTCGAAGAGGCGGTCAATCTCGCCTGGAAGCTTGCCGCTATGATCGAAGGCTGGGGCGGGCCGGCGCTGCTCGCTTCCTACGCGGCGGAGCGGCGGCCGATCGCGGTGCGCAATGTCGAATTGGCGACCCGGACCTTTCACGCGCTCGCCCGCATCCCCGGCTGGCGGGGAGCGGACGAGGCGGCTCGCGGACGGATGAGCGATGCCGCGCCGCAGGCGGACTGGCGGGGCGATCCTGGTCCCCTGTCGGTCCCGGAGCATCTCAAGCTGCAATACTGCTACGAGCAGTCGCCGATCTGCATCCCGGACGGCACCTCGGCGCCGGAGCCGGAGCCGCCCCGCTATGTGCCTTCGACCCGGCCCGGCATCCGCGCCCCGCATGCCTGGCTCGCGGATGGACGCTCGACCATCGATCTCTACGGCGATGGATTCGTGCTGCTCCGCCTTGGCGATCGGGCGCCCGACGCCGCCAGCCTGAGCGAGGCCGCCAAGGCGCGCCAAGTCCCGCTCCGCGAGGTCGTCCTTGCCGATCCGGAGCTTGCGGCGCTTTACGAGCGCAGGCTCGTGCTGGTGCGGCCCGATGGCCATGTTGCCTGGCGTGGCGACGAAGCCCCGGCCGATGCGGCCGCGGTCATCGATCGGGTCCGCGGCGCGGCCGCGCCGCCAATGTAGCAACCGAGCGTCGCCCGATCTCACCGAGTTCTCAACCTCACGTGCGCGAGACCCAACAGCCGCGAATGCCGATGGATGTTGGGTCTCGCAAGAGCTCGACCCAACCTACGGTGCACCGTTCCCAAGATCGACCGCCGCTCTGCTATAATGAGCACCGGAGTTTCGCTGGAGAACGATCATGAGCGCAGCTGACCCGCGACTGGCGACGTCATCGCATGAGAAACCCTACGAAGAGGTGCGCAAGGCCTGGCACGCGGCGCATGTCAGGCCGCTGTGGGAAAGCCCGGTCGCCCACCGGTCGCGCGCGGGCGGCCCCAAGGCCCATCTCTGGCAGTGGCGGGTGCTGCGCCCGCTGGTCGACGACGCCTTGAAGGTGACCACGCCGGCGGCGGTCGAGCGCCGCGTGCTCAGCCTCGTCGATCCGCAGGACTCAAGCCCCGCAGCGGGAACGACGACCAACCTCTCCACCGCCCTGCAGGTGCTGCTGCCTGGCGAGGCGGCGCGGCCGCATCGCCACACCATGAACGCGCTGCGCTTCGTCATCGAGGGCAAGGGCGCGTTCACCATCGTCGACGGCAAGCGCTGCCTGATGGAGGAAGGCGATCTGATCATCACCCCGGGCTGGACCTGGCACGAGCATGTCCACAAGGGCAGCGGCCCGATCGTCTGGATGGATGCGCTCGACGCCCCGCTGCACCGCTATCTCGGCACCGACGCGTTCGAGCCCGGGCCGGCCCACGACCTGCCGGACACCGCCGCGGACGCGGCCTTCGCCGTCGCCAACATCGTGCCCGAAATGGCCGAGCCCGGGCGGCCGTTCTCGCCGGTGTTTCGCTACCCCTGGGCGCAGGCCGCCGCCGCGGTCGCCAGGGCGCCGCATTGGCGGGACGGCTCGCGGCGCGTCCGCTATGTCAACCCGCTGAGCGGCGGCCCGGCCATGGCCTTGATGGACTGCTACCTTACCCAGGTCGACCGGGACACCGAAACCATCCCCTATCGAACGAGCAGCAATGCCGTCTGCTGCGTGGTCGAGGGCTCGGGAACGACGCGGGTCGGCGAGGAGACGCTCAACTGGGAGGCCAAGGACATTTTCAGTTTGCCGCACGGCAATTGGATCTCGCATCGGGCCAAGAGCGATACCGCGAAGCTCTTCCTGGTCACGGATCGCGATGCGCTCAAGCGTCTCGACCTGCTCAAGGAGGAGTATGGCAACGCGCCGCAATAGCATGGACGACCTTACCCACCAGCACGGCGCGCATGACCATGGCGGGCGCATCCATGTCCACGCCACCTCAACGAGGCGGTCGAGATCGAGAAGGCTGAGGTCGGCCCAGCCAAGCGGATCGAGCTCAACCCTGCGGTCGACGTCTCGATGGCGCACGACCTCGCGCCGCACGTCAAGAAAATCCTGGTCGAGAGCAGGACTCCCGCGAGCGTCGGGGCGGTGCTTTACGTGCCTTTCCCCAAATCCCATGCCGGCACAACCTACGAGATTCACCAGGTCTCCGACGGCCTCGGCATTGTCGATGAGTCGACCGAGGTCATCCTCAATTATCACGACTCGCATCTTCCCGAGGGCGCCTTCGACGTGACCTTCGAGGACGTGGGAGGCCTGAGCAAGCAGATCAAGCTGATCCGCGAGCTGGTCCAGCTTCCGCTCTCGCATCCGCATGTCTATCGCCACCTCGGCATCAATCCGCCGCGCGGCATCATTCTCTATGGCCCGCCAGGCGCGGGGAAATCCCATCTCGCCCGCGCCGTCGCCAACGAGGTCGACGCCCGCTTCTATTACATCAACGGCCCCGACGTGATCGGCACCTATACCGGGGAGACCGAAGCCAATCTGCGACGCATGTTCAACGAGGCCGGGCATCATTCGCCCTCGATCATCTTCATCGACGAGCTCGACGCGATGGCGCCGAAACGGGGCGAGACCGGCGCGCATTCGGACACGCGGACCGTGACCCAGCTGCTGGCGCTGATGGACGGGCTCAAGCGCGTCGACGCCGTGATCGTGATCGGGACCACCAACCGGCTCGACGCGGTCGATCCGGCGTTCCGCCGGCCGGGGCGCTTCGACCGCGAAATCTTCATCGGCCCGCCCGACGTCGCGGGGCGGCGCGAGATTCTCGAAATCCACAGCCGCGAAATGCCGCTGTCGGATGACGCCCAAAAATTCCTCGACGAGATCGCGCGCCGCACCCATGGCTTCCTCGGCGCCGACCTGATGGAGCTGTGCCGCGACGCCGGCCTGAGCCGGCTGCGCCGCAGCGCCGGAAATCTTGCCGACCACCGCGCGGCCTTCCGGATTCCGCTGCAGGACCTGCGCGTCGAGCGGGAGGATTTCGAGCTGGCGCTCTCGCAGACGCGTCCCTCGGCCTTGCGCGAGACCCTGATCAGCATTCCCGATGTCTCCTGGGGCGACATCGGCGGCCTCGACCCGGTCAAGAAGCGGCTGCAGGAGACGGTCGAGCTTCCGCTGCGCAATCCGCAGCTCCTGACCGCGAGCGGGCTCCCGCCGCATGTGGGCGCGCTCCTCTACGGCCCGCCCGGGACCGGCAAGACCTTGCTCGCGAAGGCGCTCGCCAATGAATGCGGCGTCAATTTCATCTCGGTCGATGGGCCGGAGATTTTTACCAAATGGCTGGGCGAGTCCGAGGAGGGCGTGCGCCAGATTTTCCGGATCGCGCGCCAGGTCGCGCCGACCGTGGTCTTCTTCGATCAGCTCGAAGCGATCACGCCGATCCGGGGACAGCATATTGGCTCGATGACGACCGACCGCGTGGTCAGCCAGCTGCTCGCCGAGCTCGACGGCGTCGAGCAGCTCTCCCGCGTCATCGTGCTCGGGGCGACCAACCGGATCGACCTGATCGATCCGTCGATCCTGCGCCCCGGCCGCTTCGGCGTGCATATCCCGGTCGGCCTCCCCGACGCCGAGGCGCGCAAGGAAATCCTGCGCATCTGCCTGCGCACGGAGAGCACCGGCGGCGGGAGCGAGCTCGACGCCATCATCGAAGCGGTCACGCCGCTGACCAGCGGATTCTCGGGCGCGCGGCTGCGGCAATTGTGCGACGACGCCAAGCGGACCGCGATCAAGCGCACCGGATTCACCCAGATCGCCGCCCCGACGGTCGCCGACGCGCTGGCGGCGCTCGACGCCGAACGCGCGGAGCGAGACCGAGGAGAGCCCAATGGCTGAACTCGAGCCGGTAGGTTGGGTCGAGCGATGCTCGATCTCTCCGCAGCCGCGATCGCTCGCGCGCGAGACCCAACAGCCGCAAATGCCGATCGATGTTACAGGCCGAACAGCTTGAGCGTGGCCGTCGACGGTCCGTTGCTGATCGAGATCGTGCTGGCGGCGAGCTGTTGGTGCGTCTGCAGCGCCAACAGCGCCGCCTTGTCTGCGTTGCTGTCGGACAACAGCAGGCTGTCGGAACCCGACTTGAGGGTGTCGATCATCGTTTTGATGAACGTATTCCGTACCGATACGATGGAGGAATTGGAAGCGACGATCCCGCTTTGCCCCTGAAGCGAGGCCAAGGCAGCATTGATGTTCGTCACCGCGGCGTTGATGTCCGAGTCCGCTTGAAATTGATTGGTGCTCGCCGCCAATCCAAGTCCTGCCGAGCTGAGGCCAAGTCCGGAAAGGGTCAGCTTGGAGGTGCCGCTCTCGTTGAAGAAGACGTTCAGACTGCCGGTTCCGAGAAGGTTCTGACCATTGTAAGTCGCGTCGGAGATGACTTGGTCGATCTGGGTGCGAATCGAATCGTATTGCTGGGCGTAACTTTGCCGGGTGGTGTTGACGACAAACGTCGTCGTGCCCGCGGTCAGGCCGAGGACGCTGGTGAGGGTTCCCGAGCCGGCCTCGACGCCTCCGATAATGACGTTGTTGGTGCTGGTGCCCTGAAGTTGGATTTGCCCGCTCGAGTTCAGGCTCGCCCGGACCTTGAGGCCGGCTGTGTTGTTGACGGCATCGAGAAATGTTTGGACGGTGTCATTGTTCGCGGCCGTGTAGGTCGCCGTAGTGGCGCCGTCACTGATGGTGACCGTGTCACCGGCTTTGAATTGGGTTGCGCTCCCCGCCGTGGTGGCGATAACGGTCGACGTGGCGAGCCCGTTCAACGTTCCGGTCGCCTTGACCACCGTGCTGGCGGAGAGCAGAGCCGAGTTGGCGATGTTTTGCGCCGACTGAAGCAGCGATTGAATCGCGGTCATTCCCTTGGCGGCGGCTTCCACCGTCTTTTGCGCAACAACCACCCCGTCGAGCAGTGTCTGCAAGGTGGCCGCGCGGGCGCTCAGACTTGACGCGGTAAAGAAGGCGGCCGGGTTGTCGAACGCGCTGTTGACGCGCTTGCCTGTAGCTAATCGAATTTGAACGGCACTCATCTGATCATTGATCGATTGCAATGCGATGATGGTCGCACGCGTCGCATAGGCCAAAGTGACCGCATCCATGACGCATCCCCTGCGCATTTTCTGGGCAGGGGCGCGATTTGTCGGTCCGGTTTAGATTTTCTCCTCCCCCGCCGTGGTTGGGGGATGTCATACACGAGATGTCCTGCGGTCGACTTAGGCAGCGCGTTACAATCTTAACGGTGATTGCAAAGACAAATTTACCCAAGCGCCGACAGTACTGGGCGTTCAGGGCAATCCGCGCGGCCGCAGTGCTGATGATTTCGCGCCAGCGCTGTCATGGACGACAAAGAGCCTGCCTGTCCTCCAAGGATCAGGGCGATACGTTGCATCCGGCCCTTTTCAACGCGGTCAAATTCACACACAGCCTGGCCGCGATGTGGTAGGGTTTCACTCAACCCAGCGAGGTCTTCGGTTTTGGGGCAAATGAGGCGGCGGGATTTCATCACCCTTGTTGGCGGTGTAGCGATCGCGCGGCCGCTTGCTGCGCGCGCGCAGCAGCCGGCGCTGCCGGTGATCGGGTTCCTTAACGGTGGGGCGCGCGACGGCTCCGCGCGTTATTTGACCGCGTTCCACACGGGTCTTGGTGAAACCGGCTACGTCGAGGCCCACAACGTCTTGATCGAGTACTGCTGGCTAGAGGGCCAATACGATCGTCTCCCGGCGTTGATGGGCGAGTTCGTTCGCCGGCGCGTGGCGGTGATCGCCGCGCCCGGCAGCACCACGATCGCGCTCGGGGCAAAAGCTGCGACCGCGACGATCCCGATCGTCTTCGGCGTCGCTGAACACCCGGTCAGGCTTGGTCTGGTCGCGAGCCTTGCCCGGCCGGGCGGCAACGCGACAGGGGTCAATTTTTTCGTCAACGAGGTGGGGCCAAAGCGGCTGGGCCTGCTGCATGAGCTGGTCCCCAAGGCCGTCCGCGTGGCCGTGCTGATCAATCCCAGCAATATCGCGATCGCCGAGGCTACGTTGCGGGATATCCAGGATGCCGCCCGCGGCATTGGATTGTCGATCGACGTCCTCAAGGCCAGCACCAGCCGCGAGATCGAAACGGCCTTCGCGGCCATGGAGCGCGAGCGGGCCGAGGCTCTCTTCGTCGCCCCGGACGCGTATTTCAGCGGCCAGCGCGTCCAATTTGCCGCGCTCGCGGCGCGCCACCGAATTCCTGCGGTCTTTTCCAGCCGCGACTACGTTGAAGCTGGCGGGCTGATGAGCTACGGAGCCAGTGTTGCGGACATGTTTCGTCAGGTCGGGGCATATACGGGTCAAATTCTCAAGGGGGTGAAGCCCGCCGATCTGCCGGTTGTGCAGTCGACCAAGCTCGAGTTCGTCGTCAATATGCAAGCTGCAAGGGCGCTCGGACTCGAAATTCGGCCGCGCCTGCTCGCCACCGCAGACGAGGTGATCGAGTGAAGAACGCGTAGGGTGGGCAAAGGCGCGCCCTCTTCCCTCTCCACCCACACGATCGCCGCCGCGCCTTTGCCCACGCAGACAAGTTTACGCAGTCTGCGCAAGGTTGGCTGCGTTTGCGGTTTCGTGCCCATGCCATGAAGCATGGTGCCGCGCCGCATGGTGGGCAAAGGTGCGCAGCGTGATTGCGGAAAGAGCGCAGCTCGCGATGCACCTTTGCCCACCCTACGAATTCTCGATTCAATCTTCTCGAAAAAATGCCCGGCCAATCGCCTGGCGCTCAATCCACCACAATCCTGTTCTTTTTGATCACCTCGCCCCAGCGCTGCGCTTCCTCCTTGATAAAGGCGGACATCTCGGCGGGGCTGCCGCCGATGGGCTCGACGCTTGCGGCGCGGAAGCGCGCCTGCACGTCAGGCGTCTTGATGATCTCGATCACCGCATTTGCGATCGCGGTCTGGAGCGCCGCCGGTGTCTTTGGCGGCGCCGCGAGCGCGAACCAACCGGTTGACAGGAGTCCAGGCAGTCCGGCCTCGGCGGTGGTCGGAATCTCCGACAGAGCCGAAGCGCGACGGGTATCGGCAACAGCAAGAACCTTCACCCTGCCGTCGCGAAATGCCGCCACGACCGCCGCGACATTGCCGAAGAACACATCGACATGGCCGCCGATCATGTCATTGAGCACGAGATTCTCGCCCCGGTAGGGGACATGAACCATATGGGTGTCAGTCATCCCCTGGAACATCATGCCAGTCAGATGCGGGGTGGCGCCGTTGCCCTGGCTCCCGAAGGTGACCTTGCCGGGGTTGGCCTTGACGTAGGCGATCAGCTCCCTGAGCGAGTTCGCGGGCAGCTCCTTGCGCACGATCACGACATTGGGCACCGAGCCGATGACGCTGAGCGGAACGAATTCCAGCGGCTTGTAGGAAAGCTGTTTATAGAGACTCTGGTTGACCGCGAGCGGTCCGGGCGGGCTCAGGAACAGCGTGTAACCGTCGGGCTCCGACTGGTAGGCGAGATCGGCGCCGATATTGCCACCCGCACCGGTCTTGTTCTCGATCACGATCGGCTGCCGCCATTTGGCCTGAAGCTTCTCGCCGACGATGCGAGCCAGCACGTCATTGATGCCGCCGCCCGGGAAGGGGACGATGAATTTTACCGCGCGGGTGGGAAAGTCCGTCTGCGCTACAGCAAGGCTCGAAACGAGCGCCGCGGCACATCCGACGATCCATGCTACCGCCACTCTTGTCACACGCTGCTCCCGGTGAAGATCGTTTGTGCCCAGGCTTACTCCTCGCCGCGCATTCGAATAGGGGGAAAACGGACACCGTTGTCAATAACGACGACTGGTTTGCTGCATCGAGCCGAGCAGGAAATGCTCGGACCGAGGCATATCATGCGAGCGGCATCGTCGCGTGGCAAGCCGCCCAATTCGAGGCCTTGCGCCGGTTTTCGTCGGTCAGCCGCCAATAGGCCTGCCAGCCCTCGCTCGGGCCGATGCCGTCGATGGCGGCGGGGCCGGTGAGCTTCGCGGCGGAAGCGGGATCGAGCACCATCAGCGGCCTGCCGTTGCCCTTCGCCTCGTCGATCGCGTGGCGCAGGAGCCGCCGATAGGCGCTGATCGCCTTGTCCGACTGGCCGAGATGCTCCTTGGTCCGATCCTGGATCGATCCCATCGACTCGCAGGCCCACTGGTCGTGAACGTTGATGTCGAGGCCCATTCCGGTGAACGTGTCGCTCGCCTGCTCGCTCGGGTCGAAGCCGTAATCGTTGCTCCTGTTCTTGCGCGGCACGTAGTCGGGCAACTCATAGAGTTGGAGCCGCTGGCGGCGCATCTCGTCCTTGTCGACCGGCGCGCCGAAGCTGGTGAAGATCGCGTACCAGTAGTGCCTCGTGTCATCGATCGGCACGTGCCATTGCGTGATCGTCATCTCGCTCGACATCGGGATCACGAAGCCATGCGGGAACACGAGGTTGGTGACCCGCACATGGGTGTCGGCCTCGCTGATCCGGCGCAGCGTCACGATGCGCATGCCGTAATCGGTCGGCTCGACCTCGATCCGGGGGCGCGGATGCTCGCGCAGAATCCGCGTCATCGGCAGGTCGGAGTCGATCGACCGGTCGCGAAACAGTTTGCCATAGCCTTGGCTCGAATCCTCGTCGTGGAAGAAGCGATGCAGGAACGACGTGTGGGCGGGATCGATCCCGACCTCGAGCGATTGCAGCCAATTGCAATCGATGCGGCCCTTGAAGGAGAACGTGTGGGTGGCGGGCGCGACGAAGCAGTCGAAGTGCGGAAATTCAGGCGGCTCGCCGGTCCCCAGATAGGCGAACAGGATGCCGCTCTTCTCCACCACCGGATAGGCCTTCTGCCTGATGTTGGCGCAGAGCCTGCTGCCCTCGGGCTCGGCCGGGGTCTCCAGGCAGTTGCCCTTAACGTCGAACAGCCAGCCGTGGAAGGCGCAGCGCAGCCCGCCGTCCTCCAGCCGTCCGAACGCGAGATCGGTGCCGCGATGGGGGCAGGCGCGATCGATGAGGCCATAGCGGCCCTTGTCGTCCCGGAACATGACCAGACTTTCGCCGAGGAGCCTGACCGGCCGCACCGGCCGGTTGCCGGCGAGCTCGTCGACCAGAGCCGCGGGCTGCCAGTAGCGCCGCATCAGGGCGCCCGCCGGCGTGCCGGGACCGGTCCGCGTGATCAGGTCGTTCTGCTCGGCGTTCAACCTCGGAGAGTCATACCCGTTTGTTTGTCATGCAACGACGTGTTCGCAGTTATACGACCCTCGAAGCTCGCCATGAAAGAGGGCACGCCGGCGTAAGTCAATGAATGGCCCAGCGAGCAGGCGGAACCCGACCCCCCGCGTAGGCGTTATCTCTCATGATTGAATAGGGAGCCTCGCGCGATGCAGGATCAGTATGGACGCAAGGTCGAAACGGCGGTCGAGGCGCGCCAAGGCTTTCTCGATCGTCCGGTTCTGGTCGTTCTGATCGTGAGCGTCAGTCTGGTCACCGCGCTATTTGCGGTGGTCTATTTCGGCTATTTCGGAGCCTGAACCCTGACGGCTCGTTTCACCGCCCCGGCAGCACCAACACCTTGGGCGAGGCCGGCAGCGTGGTCTTCGACTGCACGAAGGAGGGGACCGCGGCCATCTCCACCTCCCAGTTCTGCTGGCGCACGCGGTCGAGGAAACGATGGAGCGTGAAGGCGCTGAAGAAGTGCATGGGGACCATCAGCGGCGCCTTCAATGCCACCAGCACCTCCATCATGCCCTCCAGGTCGAGCGTCAGGTTGCCGTCGACCGGGACGAACAGGATGTCGATCCGGCCGATCTCGTTGAGCTGCTGCTGGTTGAGCGTGTGATGCAGGTGACCGAGATGGGCGATGCACATGTTCGCCAGCTCGAAGATGAAGATCGAGTTGCCGTGCCGCTCGGTGCCGCCGCGCCAGTCGCGGATGTTGGTCGGCACGTTGCGCACGCGCACGTCGCGCACCTGCACGTCGTGCCGCGCCGGCTGGTCCTCGCTCGGACCCCAGCCGCGCAAGACATGCGGAATGCGCGGGTCGGGGCGAAGCGTGTAATGGGTGTCGTGGGCGTGGTTCATGGTGACGATGTCGGGCAGGACCGGCGGCCGGACATAGTCGTTGTAGTCGGTCGCGATGCGCACCAGCTGCGGGCTCTCGATCAGGAAGGTCGAATGCCCCGAATAGGTGACGCGCACCTGGTCCGGGGTGAGCGCAAGCCTAAGCCCGGCCGGGATCACGCGCGGCTGGGCGAGC
>WNGR01009484.1_pt1 | contig 14532 bp, 11 predicted proteins | sample 5407581 | NCBI WGS metagenome assembly WNGR01 (sample SAMN13153383, study PRJNA577476) | soil metagenome | isolation source: 80 cm soil or saprolite under Garry oak tree replicate 2 | place: USA:California | collected 2016-06-15
ACGCTGCCGCTGTCCGACGCCCACCGCCGGGCGATCCTCGAGACCAATGCGTTGGCTCTGCTTCCTGTTCGCTAGCGCCACCGCCGCGCAGGGACGGGCGGTGAAGCCGCTGCGCTTCGACCTCGGACTCCTGCCGGTGGCGCGAGACTCGTCCACCTTCTTCCTCGATCGCAAGCCGCTCGACCCGCGCAGCGATACCGTCATGGTGGAGCATGACCTGCAGGTGAAGGACTCGATCGGCACCCTCGCCTTCGTGGCGGAATCGCCCACCGCCGTCCAGGTGCCCGCCGGGCGGTTCGAGGTCCTGCCCTTGCGGGCCGGGCACTTTCGGCTGTACGTCACGCGCCAGGATCCACGGCGCGTCGTGAAGGGCGAGACGCTGGACGGGCGGTTCAGCTTCGAGCTGGCGCACACGGCTGCTGTGATCGCGACGGAACCCTGAGCATCCATCGATCCAAGAGAACGGAGTAGCGACCCGATGCGACGATTCGCCTACCTGGCTGTGGCGCTCGCCCTCACACCCCGCCTCGCCGGTCAAGTGGGGGGTGGGGGGCGCATCAACTACGAGACGTTCACGTTGCCGAACGGCCTGCGGGTGATCTACTCGGAGGATCACACCACGCCGGTCGTGGCGGTCGACCTGTGGTACAACGTGGGGTCGCGCAACGAGCGTCCCGGTCGCTCAGGCTTCGCGCACCTGTTCGAGCATCTGATGTTCGAGGGGTCCGCGCACGCGCCCAAGGGGCTGCACTCGCACCTGATCGAGGGCGCGGGGGGGCAGGACAACGCCTCGACTGCGGAAGACCGCACCAACTTCTATGAGACCGTTCCCTCGAACTACCTCAATGTCGTGCTGTGGCTCGAGGCCGACCGGATGCGCTCCCTCACGATCACCGACGAGACGTTCCACAACCAGCGCGAGACGGTGAAGGAGGAGCGGCGGCTGCGGGTGGACAACGAGCCGTACGGCGGCCTGTTCGCCGAGGGCCTCGGCTGGCCGTTCGACAGCGCCGCATGCTTCCCCTACGCGCATTCGGTCATCGGGTCGATGGCGGACCTCGACTCGGCCGCGCTGCCGGACGTACGGGCGTTCTTCGACACGTACTACGCCCCTAGCAACACCACGCTCGTCGTGAGCGGCGATTTTCGGGTGGCCGAGCTGCGGCGGCTCGTGAACCAGTACTTCGCCGGGATCCAGGCGCGGGCCGCGCCGCCTCCGATCGCCTGTCAGTCGAGGCTCTCACCCGGGCTCGAGCGCCGCACGGTGACGGATGCGCACGCCAATCTCCCGGCGGTGGCGCGGATCTACCGCGTGCCGCCCCACGACGCGCCCGACACGCCCGCCCTCGGCCTCCTCAACGTGATCCTGGGGAGTGGCGAGAGCTCGCGGCTCAACGTAGCGGTGGTGCGCCGCGCCAAGGCCGCGTTGGGGGTGCAGGTCTACATCAACCCTTACGAGGCGCGGCGGGGGCCGGGCGTGCTCCTACTGTTCGCCATCGCAAACCAGGGGATCGATCCGCTCAAGCTCGACAGCCTGCTGGCCGGGGAGGTGGAGACGTTGCGCACGGCCGGCGTGACGGCGGAAGAGCTGCAGAAGGCCAAGAACGTGTTCCGCGCGGAGTTCGTCCGCGGCCACGAGACTGCCCTCGGTCGGGCCGAGGAGCTGCACCACTACCAGATGTTCCACGCCTCCCTTGCCGCAATCAACACCGACCTGGACCGCTATCTGTCCGTCACCGCCGACGACATCCGGCGCGTGGCGAGCAAGTACCTGGACCCTGCGAACGCGGTGGACGTGATCGTGCAGCCGGGAGCGGTTGCGGCGGGAGGTACCCAATGAAGGCGCTGCTCCTGCTGGTCCTCTTGGTCTCCGTCGGAGCGCCTGACCGCCTGGTTGCCCAAGACTCATTTCCCTCCCGTCCGCCCAGGCCCGCGGTCCTCGCCCCCGCGCGGTTCCCGCCGTTCCAGGAGGTCAAGCTCGCCAACGGCCTCGACCTCGTCGTGATCGAGCGTCACGAGCAGCCGGTGGCCTCGGTGAGCCTGAGCTTCCGCGCCGGGAGCATCTACGATCCCGTGGGGAAGGAGGGGTTGTCGGCGCTGGTCGCGGACGTCCTCACCAAGGGCACTACAACGCGCTCGGCGGAGCAGATCGCGGCCGCTATCGAAGGGGTCGGCGGCACGCTGGCAGCGGCCTCCGGAGACGACTTCCTCACGGTCTCGGGCGACGCGCTCAGCGATCAGCTCGCGCTCGTCTTCGATCTGGTCAGCGACGTGACGCTGCATCCCACCTTCCCGGCGAGCGAAGTGGAGCTGACGCGGACGCGCGAGCTCTCCTCGCTGTCGCTCGAGCTGTCGCAACCCGCGAGCGTCGCCTCCCGGTTCTTCGCCAAGGAGATCTACGGCAGCAATCCGTACGGTCGCAGCGCCACGCCGCAGAGCATCAAGGCGATCACGCAGCAGGACCTGGTGGACTTCGCGCGTGCGCGACTCAAGCCCGGCAGCGCGCTCCTCGTGGTGGCGGGCGATGTGACACGGGCGCAAGCCGAGAGCCTGGTCCAGAAGGCGTTCGCCGGATGGCAGGGCGCCGGGGCCCCCGCGCCGGCGCCGCTCACCGCGCCCGCGAAACGGGCGACCGACATCCTGCTCGTGCACCGCCCCGGCTCGGCGCAGGCCAACGTCATGGTGGGGAACGTCACGACCCGTCCGACCGATTCGCTGTACTACGCGGGCCGCGTCCTGACCTACGTGCTGGGGGGCGGCGCCGATTCGCGTCTGTTCCGGATCTTGCGGGAGCAGAAGAGCTGGACCTACGATGCGAGCGCCGCCCTCGGCCGCCGCCGCGGGCTCGGCTACTGGGTGGCGGCGCTCGCGGTGCGCACCGAGGCGACCGACAGCGCGCTCAAGGAGCTGCTCCATCAGATCCAGGCGATCCGCACCGGCCTCATCCCGGATTCGGAGCTCGACGCGGCGAAAGGGTATCTCGTGGGCTCGTTCCCGCTCACGATCGAGACGCCGAGCCAGATCGCGAGCCAGGTGAGCACGGCCAAGCTCCTCGGCCTCGATCCCGATTACCTGCGCCTGTACCGCGAGCGCCTGCGGGCGGTGCGGCCGCTCGCGGCCCGCACGGCTGCGCAACGGCTGTACCACACAGGGGCCTTTTCGATCGTCGTGACGGGAGACGGCGCCAAGCTGTACGACCGATTGAAGGCGATCGCCCCCGTCCGCATCGTGGACCCGCAGGGCAAGCGGCTCACACCGGCCGATCTCGCCCCCCGGGTGGGACCGCTGCCGCTCGACGCCGCGCAGCTCGTGCCGCACCGCGACAGCTTCGTGGTGCTGCTGCAAGGAAGACCGTTCGGAGCGAAGGTCGCCGAGCTACGCCGCAGTGCCGACTCGCTGGTGTACAGCGAGCGCGTCAGCCTCGGCGTCGCGGCGGGAACGCAGCTCACGGTCGTGCTCGACGCCAACGACCTGAGCGTCAAGCAGGTGGATCAGACGGGGACCGCCGGCGGTCAACAGACCGAGGCGCACCTCACGTACGGGGGCGGACGAGTCAAAGGGAGCGCCACGGTACCGCAGCAGAGCGGCACACCGCAGTCGCTCGCGATCGACACCACGCTCGCTCCGGGCACCTACGACGACAACGCGCTCAGCGTGATCGTGCCGGCGCTACCGCTCGAGCCAGGCAAGAGCTTCCCGGTCAACGTGTTTTCGTCGACTGACGGGAGCGCGCGGGTGTTCACGGTCAACGTCGGGGCCAAGGAGGGCGTGACCGTCCCGGCGGGTGAATTCCAGGCGTTTAAGGTCGAGGTATCGGGGGGTGAAGCGCCCTTCATCCTTTATGTAAGCGGCGACGCCCCGCGGCGAATCGTGAAGCTCGAGATCGTGGGAGCGCCGATCGTGTTCGAACTCGCCAAGTAAACCCCGAGGAGACCGATGAGACCACCCCTCGCGTGTCTGTGCATGGCGGTCGCGACCGCATGCGCCTCGGGCGGCGCCCGCGCCGCCGCGTCGGCGCCCCCGCGCCCGGGCCAAGCTCCTGCCTCCCCTGCCCCGGAGAGCCTGAGCGTCAACCGTCCACAGTACCCGTCCGCGTATCAGCGCCATCCTTACCCGCCCGTGCTCATCACCAACGCCACCATCATGACGGCCACGGGGCAGGAGATCCGGGGCGGCTCGATCCTGCTGCGGGACGGCAAGATCGCCGCGGTCGGGGCTGCCGTGCCCGCGACACTCCCTCCCGAGGCGATCCACGTGGACGGGACCGGCAAGTACGTCACACCGGGCATCATCGACGTGCACTCGCACGTGGGCGTGTACGCGGCCCCCGCGACCGACGCGGAGTCTGACGGGAACGAGCTCACGGGCCCGGTGACGGCCGAGGTGTGGGCGGAGCACTCCTTCTGGCCGCAGGATCCGCAGATCCCGCTCGCGATCGCGGGGGGCGTGACCACGATCCAGGCGCTGCCGGGGTCGGGGAACCTGATCGGCGGCCGGAGCGCGGTGTTGAAGCTCGTCCCGGCGCGCACCGTGCAGGCGATGAAGTTTCCGGGGGCGCGCTACGGCTTGAAGATGGCGTGCGGCGAGAACCCCAAGCGCGTGTATGGGCGCCGCAATCAGTTTCCCTCGACCCGCATGGGCAACATGGCGGGGTATCGCGGTGCGTTCATCCAGGCCGAGGACTATCGCCGCAAGTGGGACAAATGGAATGAGGACCACAAGGGCGACCCGCCGGAGCGCAACCTGCGGCTCGAGAGCCTGGCCGAGGTGCTGCGCGGCAACATCTTCGTCCAGAACCACTGCTACCGTGCCGACGAGATGGCGCAGATGCTCGACTTGGCGCGCGAGTTCGGCTTCAAGATCCGCGCGTTTCATCACGCCGTGGAAGCCTACAAGGTGGCCGACTTGCTGGCGCAGGCGGGCACCGCGGCCGTCGTGTGGGCCGACTGGTACGGCTTCAAGGAAGAGGCGATGGACGGGATTCAGCAGAACGCGGCGCTGTTGCAGCAGGCGCGGGCGCGGATCACGCTGCACTCGGACGACCCGGGCGGCATCCAGCGGCTGAATCAGGAAGCGGCGAAGGCGATGTACGACGGCCAGCGCGCCGGCATCGCGGTGACGCGCGACGAAGCGCTGCGCTGGATCACGGCGAATCCGGCCTGGGTGTTGGGCCTCGATTCGGTCGTCGGCACCCTCGAGCCCGGTAAGATGGCGGACGTGGTGCTCTGGTCGGGGGACCCGTTCTCCGTCTACTCCAAGGCGCTGCAGGTTTACAACGACGGCTGGTTGGTCTACGACCGCAACGACGCGGCGCACCAGCCCCGCTCCGATTTCGAGCTCGGCCAGGAGCCCCCGCCCGGGAGCGACCGATGATCGCGGTGCTGCTGGCGCAGACGATCGCCATCACCGGGGGCACGGTGTTCCCGGTGGCCGGCCCGCGCCTCGAGCGCGCGACGGTGCTGCTGCGCGACGGCAGGATCGCGGCCGTCGGCACGAACGTGGCGATCCCGCCGGGCGCGTCGCGCATCGACGCGACCGGGAAATGGGTCACGCCCGGGCTGATCGACGGCGCCGGCGAGATGGGGCTCACCGAGATCGGCGCGGTGCGGGAGACGAACGACGCCGCGGTGCGGAACGACACTGTGGCGGCGTCGTTCAACGTCGCCGAGGGGATCAATCCCGCCTCCACGCTGATCCCGATCACCCGTATCGCGGGGGTCACGACGACGCTCGCGGTCCCCGCCGAGGGCCTGATCCGCGGGCAAGCGGTGCTGATCGATCTGGACGGCGCCACGCTGGAGGCGATGCTGGTGAAGTCGCCCGTCGCGATGGTGGCGGAGCTGTCGGCGCGGACCAAGGACGCCGGGGGAGGTGGCTCGCGCGCCGGCGCGTCGGAGCGGCTGCGGCGCGTGCTCGACGACGCGCTCGAGTATCGGCGCCGCAAGGGGGACTGGGCACGCGCCCAGATGCACCCGCTGGTCGCCCCTGCGGCCGATCTGGCGGCGCTGGGTCCGGTGCTCTCGGGTGATCTGCCTCTCATCGTCGTCGCCAATCGGCGCAGTGACATCGAGACGGCGCTGCGCCTGGCCCGGGAGTATCACCTGAAGCTGATCCTGGCGGGTGCGGCGGAGGGGTGGGAGATCGCGGGCGTCATCGCTGGGGCCCGCGTCCCCGTGCTGGTCCAGCCGCTCGACAACGTCCCCTCCTACGACGCGCTCGGAGTCCGCTACGAGAACGCGGCGCTCCTGGCGCGCGCCGGGGTGAAGGTCGCGCTGCTCGAGACCGACACTCACAACGCCCGCAACCTGCGCCAGCAGGCGGGGAATGCGGTGTCGAACGGCATGACGTGGGACCAAGCACTGCGGGCGGTGACCCTGTCGCCGGCCGAGATCTTCGGCGTGGCGGAGCGCTACGGCTCGCTCGAGCCGGGGAAGGTCGCCAACGTCGTCGTGTGGTCGGGCGATCCGTTCGAGCTCGGGACGCTGGTGGAGCACGTCTACATCCGGGGCCGCGAGATTCCCCTGCGGAGCAGGCAAACAGAGCTGCTGGAGCGCTATCGCAAGTTGCCGCCGAAGTTCTAGGGCGGTAAGGGGCGGGAGGAGACGGTACGGGGCGCGGTCTACCGCCTCCTACCGCCCCTTCCCGCCTCCTACCGCCTCAGCCGCATACACACTCACCCGCTGCCGCGTCTTGTCCTGGTGCTCGAACTTGACGATCCCGTCGATCACTGTGAACAAGGTGTCGTCCGACGCTCGCCGCACGTTGCGCCCCGGATGGAACTTCGTGCCGCGCTGCTTGACGAGGATGCTCCCGGCCGTCACGAACTGCCCCGCGAACCGCTTGACGCCCAGGTATTTCGGGCCTGAGTCGCGGCCGTTACGGGAGGAACCGACACCTTTCTTGTGGGCCATGGCGTGCCCTCACCCGACCTTGACGTCGGCGATCTTGACCTCAGTGAACCGCTGGCGGTGGCCAGCGTGCCGGCGGTAGCCGGTGCGACGCGCGAAGCGATAGATGCGAATCTTCTTCCCGGCGCCGTGGCGCACCACCTCGGCCGTGACCTTGGCGCCCTCCACGACCGGCTTGCCGGCGTGAACCTGCTTCCCGTCGCTCGTCAGGAGCACGCGGTCGAATACCACCTTGCTCCCTGGCTCCGCCGCGAGCAGCGGCACCTTGAGGGTCAGGCCGGCTTCGGCGCGGAACTGGGCGCCGCCGGTGGTGAAGATGGCGTAGGTCATGGGGGCGGAAGTCTAGTTGAGGCTTGAGGTTCGGTCAAGTAGACATCAGACATCAGAAGCTGACGGCTGACGTCTGATGTCTGACGTCTCTCACGCCACCGCGTACTGCTCCGTGACGTCTCGCCCCGCGGGCTGCGCCATCATGCGGAACTCGTCGAGACGCATCATCGGGTCGTCGCGCACCTCGAGGGCGAGTCCCGTCTGCTTGGCGAGCTGGCGGAGGAAGTCGGGCTCCTGTTCCACCAGATAGAGCGCCACCTCGGGATGGAGCCGCACTGCGAGCTGCCGCTCCTTGTGCTCGGCGCCCACGCGCTTGAGCGAGCGCTCCATACGCCGCACCACCACCTCGGGCCGGAGCACCCGACCGGTGCCGCTGCAGGTGGGGCACTCGCCGGTCATCGACTGCCACAGCGAGGGGCGCACGCGCTGGCGGGTCATCTCGACGAGCCCGAGGTCCGACACCGCGAACGCCTTGGTCCGGGCGCGATCGCGTCCCAGGTGCGTGCGCAGCTCCTGCAGCACCTTGTCGCGGTTGCCGCGCGATTCCATGTCGATGAAATCGACCACGATGATGCCGCCGATGTCGCGCAGCCGCAGCTGGCGGGCAACCTCACGCGCCGCGTCCAGGTTGGTCCTCAGGATCGTGCTCTCGGGATCCTTCTTCCCCGTGTAGCGGCCGGTGTTGACGTCGATGGAGGTGAGGGCTTCGGTGGGCTGGATGATGATGTACCCGCCGGACGGGAGATCCACGCGTGACGTGAAGAGACTGCGGATCTCCGTCTCGATGTCGTACTCGTCGAACAACGACGTCTCCCCGCCGTACAACTGCACCCGCCGGGTCAGCTCCGGGTCGATCGGCTTCAGATACTGGGTGATCTCGTTGTGGAGCAGCTTCGAGTCCACGAGCAGCGAGTCGACTTTGTCGCTGAACAGGTCGCGCGTGATGCCGCGGATCAGGCTGGTCTCGCGCTGCAGTAGCGCGGGCGCCCGGGCGGACGCCGCCTTCCGCTTGATCTTCTTCCACAGGCTATGGAGGTGGTCGATCTCGCGCTTGCAGCTCTGCTCGGTCAGGTCCTCGGCCACCGTGCGGATGATCCAGCCGCCCGAGTTCTTCGGCACGAGCTTGGACACGAGCTCGCGCAGCTTGGCGCGTTGCTCGCGGTTGTCGATCTTGCGGGACACGCCGACCCGGGAGGCGAAGGGCATGTAGACCAAGAACCGCCCGGCCAGGGAGACCTGGGCGGTGACGCGCGGCCCCTTGGTGCCGATCGGCTCCTTGGTGACCTGGACGATCTTCGCTTCGCCGCGCTGCAGCTCGTCGTCGATATTGGGGAGTCGACGACGCCCGCGCCCGCCCCGCGCACCCCCGCCGGGCCCGGGGGAGCCGCTTCATCCTCGCCGTTCTCTTCGTCGCTCCCCGCCCCGCCCCCGTCGCCATCCCCGTTGTCGTCGCCGTTCGTATCCGACTCGTCTTCCTCGTCCGCCTCGATCAGGTCGGAGGCATGAAGGAAGGCGCTCTTCTCGGCGCCGATGTTGACGAACGCGGCTTGAATCCCCGGCAAGACCGCTTCGACCTTGCCGAGGTAGATGTCGCCCACCGAGCGGCGGGCGTCAGGACGATCGACCAGGAGTTCAACAAGGCGGTCGTCCTCCAGAATGGCCACACGGGTCTCCCGCGGGCCCCCGCTGATCAGGATTTCGCGCTTCAAAGCATGATCCCTCGATCCCGGTCGGCCAGCAGCCGACCCGGATCCCGTAGTTGTTCCAGCAGTGGTGTGCTGCGGCGATGAACCGATTGGCCTGGGCGCGCGCGCGGCTCGAATCGCTAGGAGCGAGTGAGGCGCGGGAAACCGAAGTCCAATGCATGCGGTAAATCTAAGCGGGCTTGCGACTTAGGTCAACCGAGCCGAGATTTCAGCCGTGGCCTGCCTGCTCCTGACCGGTCTGCTGTGCGGCGTCGCCGTGACGGCGGCGAGCGCTCAAGCACTGGCGTATCCGCCGGCCCGCAAGGGCGACCAGGTGGATGACTACCACGGCATCAAAGTGGCCGACCCCTATCGCTGGCTGGAGGACGTAGACGCGCCCGAGACCAGGGACTGGATCGAGGCGGAGAACCGGCTCACGGCCGCCTACCTCTCCCGCATCCCGGCGCGCGAGACGATCCGCCGCCGGCTGACGGCGTTGTGGGACTATCCGCGGTACGGGGCGCCCTTTCACAAGGTCGGCCGGTACTTCTTCCTCAAGAACGACGGGCTGCAGAATCAGGCGGTGCTCTACACGCAAGGGTCGCTGGGCGCCGACCCTGAGGTGCTCCTCGACCCGAACGTGCTCGCCGCTGACGGCACGGTCGCCCTGTCATCGCTCGCGCCCTCCGAGGATGGGCGGCTGCTGGCGTATGGGACCCAAGTGTCGGGCTCGGACTGGGAGGAATTCCGCGTGCGCGACGTGGCGACGGCGCGCGACCTGAGCGACCGGCTGCGCTGGATCAAATTCTCCGGGGCGAGCTGGACGCACGACGGTGGGGGCTTCTTCTACAGTCGCTACCCCGAGCCGGCGGGCGGAGACCCGCTCCTGGCGGTGAATCGCTTTCAGAAGCTCTACTACCACCGTCTCGGCGGCGACCAGGCCACGGACGAGCTGGTGTACGAGCGCCCCGACCAGCCGGACTGGGGCATCAACGGCGCCGTCACGGACGACGGTCGCTATCTGATCCTCAGCGTCTGGCTCGGGACCGACCGGCGCAACCGCGCCTACTATCTCGACCTCCAGGACCCGGGACGGCCCCGCGTGCACGGCGAGGTCATCCGGCTGCTCGACGACTTCGACGCGAGCTACGCGTTCGTGGGGAACGACGGGCCGGTGTTCTACTTCCTGACGGACTACGGCGCGCCCCGCAAGCGGGTGATCGCGATCGACACGCGGCATCCCGAGCGCGGCGCCTGGCGGCAGGTCGTGCCGCAGGGCGAGGACGTGACTCTCGGCACGGTCAGCGACATCAGCGGAGAGCGCGGCGACGCCGAGATGTTCTACGCGTTCACTTCGTTCCTGTATCCCACCACGATCTTCCGCTACGATTTCGCGCGCGGCACGGCGAGCGTCTTCAAGGCGCCGACGATCGCGTTCGATCCGTCGGTCTACGAGACGGAACAGGTGTTCTACCACAGCAAGGACGGGACGCGCGTGCCGCTGTTCCTCACGCACCGCCGCGGCATGCGGCGCGACGGATCGAATCCCACGTACCTGTACGGATACGGGGGATTCAACATCAGCCTCACGCCGGCGTTCTCGCCGGCCGTGCTCGTCTGGCTCGAGCTGGGCGGGGTGTACGCGGTGGCGAACCTGCGGGGGGGCGGCGAGTACGGGGAGGAGTGGCATCAAGCGGGGATGCACGAGAAGAAGCAGAACGTGTTCGACGACTTCATCGCGGCTGCCGAGTATCTGATCGGAGAGCGGTACACCTCACCCGCCAAGCTCGCGATCGGCGGCGGATCGAACGGCGGCCTGCTGGTCGGGGCGGCGATCACGCAGCGGCCGGAGTTGTTCGGCGCGGCCCTGCCCGTGGTGGGCGTGATGGACATGCTGCGGTTCCACAAGTTCACGATCGGCTGGGCGTGGGTGACGGAGTACGGCTCCGCCGACTCGAGCGCGCAGTTCCCCACCCTGTACGCGTACTCGCCGCTGCACCGCATCAAGCCGGGAACGCCGTATCCGGCCACGCTCGTCACGACCGCCGACCACGACGACCGGGTCGTGCCCGGGCACTCATTCAAGTTCACGGCGGCGCTGCAGGCGGCGCAGGCCGGTCCCCGGCCCGTGTTGATCGAGATCGAGACCAAGGCCGGTCACGGCGCCGGCAAGCCGACCAGCAAGCTCATCGAGGAGCAGGCGGACCGATGGGCGTTCCTGGTCCAGAACCTCGAGATGGTCGGACGGTAGGACCCACAGAAAGGGCATCGATGTCCAGCAAGCCAGCCGCGTCCAGGGCGAGCTCGAAGCTCCCTTGCTCGCTCTGTCAGACGCTCGTCGATCGGCGCAAGCTCGTTTCGCCCCAGAAGATGGAGAACCACGTCCTGGAGCTGATCAAGCAGGAGCGTCCCGAGTGGGACGCCCTGCGCGGCGTGTGCCGCGAGTGCGTCGAGCAATACCGGGCGAAGAAGTTCCTGAACTACCTCGAGGCCGAGTACCGCAAGATCTCCGACATGGAGCAGGCGCTCGTCGTCAAGGTGGCGCGGCGCAGCCGCGTGTCGCGGCTCGTGAACCAGGAATTCGAAGCACACATGACGTTCGGGCAACGGGTGGCGGACCAGGTAGCGCGGTTCGGCGGGAGCTGGCCGTTCATCTTTATCTTCGGCGTGGTGCTGATCGGCTGGATGGTGGTGAACTCAGTGCTCCTCGCCAAACGGCCGTTCGACCCGTACCCGTACATTCTCCTCAACCTCGGCCTCTCCGCGCTCGCGGCGATCCAGGCGCCGGTGATCATGATGAGCCAGAACCGCCAGGCGGAGAAGGACCGGATGCAGGCGCAGCAGGACTACGAGATCAACCTCATGGCCGAGTTCGAGATCCGGGACCTGCACGACAAGCTCGACGCGCTGCGCTACAAGCAATGGCACGAGCTGTGGCACATGCAGCAGCGCCAGCTCGAGCTGCTGGAGCACCTGCACAAGGAGCTGTCTCATCCGGAGGAGAAGACCGCAGAGCCGGCTCCGTACGTGGCGCCGGAGGTGTGATCGCCTAGTCTATCAGCTCCCCCAGCAGCTGGCGTGCAATCACGATCCGCTGGATCTCGCTCGTGCCCTCACCGATCTCGCAGATCTTGGCGTCCCGCATCATCCGCTCGACGGGGTACTCGCTGGTGTAGCCGGAGCCGCCGTGCAGCTGCACGGCCTTGGTCGTGGCCCGCATGGCGAGCTCGGAGGCGTAGAGCTTCGCCATCGCCGCCTCCTTCTTGAAGGGGCGTCCGGCCTGCTTGAGCCAGGCGGCGTGGTACACCAGATGCCTCGCGGCCTCGATCTCAGTCGCCATGTCGGCGAGGGCGAAGTGCACGCCTTGGAAGCTCGCGATCGGCTTGCCGAACTGGCGGCGCGTCGTCGTGCACTCGACACACCGCTCGAGCGCCCCTTCCGCGAGGCCGAGGGCCAGCGCGCCGAGGCCGATCCGGCCGCCGTCCAGGGTGTGGAGCATCTGACGGAAGCCCTCGTGCAGGGTGCCGAGCACGTTTTCGTTGGGCACGATGGCGTCCTGGAAGATGAGCTCGCGCGTGTCCGAAGCGCGCCAGCCGAGCTTGTCCTCCTTTTTGCCCGCGAGGACGCCGGGACACTTCGGCAAGGACGGGTCGTGGCCGACGCCGGCGCGCGTGGCCTCGTCCACGTCGCAGGTGTCTTTGGTCACGAGGAACGCCGTGATGCCGCGGGTCCCCTTGGCTGCGGTGTCGGTGCGCGCCGTCACCACAAAGACCTCGCCGACGCCAGCGTGCGTGATGAAGATCTTGGACCCGTTCAGGACGTAGTGGTCGCCCTTGGCGACGGCCGTGGTCTTAGTGCCGCCGGCGTCGGAGCCCGCCCCCGGCTCGGTGAGCCCGAAGCCGGCGAGCACGCGGCCGGTGGCGAGGCGCGGGAGGTAGGTGGCCCGGTGCGCCTCGGTCCCGAAGTCCACGATCGGGGAGGTGCCGAGGGTGGTGTGCGCGCTCACGGTGATGGCGTGGCTCGCGTCCACCTTCGCCAGCTCGTGGATGACGAGGATGTAGGAGAGGTAGTCGAGCCCGGCGCCGCCGTACGCTTCCGGCCAGGGCACGCCGAACAGTTTGAGCTCGGCCATCCGCTTGACGTTGTCCCAGGGAAACGTGCTCTCGAGGTCGTGGCGCCGCGCGCTGGGGCCGACGACCTGTTGCGCGAAGTCGCGCACGCGGTCGCGGAGCCGGAGGTGGTTTTCGTTGAAGTAGGGGAGCATGGGTCAATTTAGTCGCACGGTGCACGTCGCACGTCGCACGAGAGCCGGCCATGCGTGCAACGTGTGACGTGGGACGTGTGACGCTTCATCCCGTGGTTCCAAATCCCGCCGCCACGCAGTTGATCGAGAGGAGCAGCGGCGCCAGGTGCTCTTCCTGCTGCTTGTCGCCGGCGGCGCGGTAGCGGCGCAACAGCTCGATTTGCTGGCGGTTGACCTGCGCCAGGGTGGGCAGGCGCCGCCCCAGCCGTTGCTGGTACTGCGGGAACCGCTGGGCGATCGAGCTGCCGCCGCTCACGCGCAGCACGGCGCGCACGGTGCGGTGATGCTCCGCTTCGATCAAGGGGAAGATCGCGTCCCGCACCCGCGGGTCGGCCACGAGCCCCGCGTACTCGCGCGCGATGTCGAGATCGACGTACGCGAGCGTCTTCTCGACTTCGTCCACGATGAGCCGGAAAAGGCGGGAGTCGGCGAACATCCGCTGGAGGAGCGCTTCGCCGCGGGCGCCGCGTACGTCCAGGAACGTGGTGAGCCCGCTCCCGACGCCGTACCACCCCGGCACGAAGTGGCGGTTCTGGCTCCAGGCGAAGACCCAGGGGATGGCGCGCAGATCGGCGAGCGTCTTCGCCCCGAAGCGCCGTGCCGGCCGCGAGCCGATGTTCAGCAAGGCGATCTCTTCGAGCGGGCTCGCCGCCTGGAAGTACGCCACGAGATGGGGATGCTCCGCCAGCTGACGGTAGGCGGCGTGCGCCGCCCCGGCGAGGGCTTCGAGCGCCTCGTCGAACTCAGGGGTCGGCCCGAGGGCCTCGTCCGGCTCCGACCGTAGCGAGTGCTCGAGCACGCTCGAAGCGAGGAGCTCGGTCTGGTACGCCGCGGTGCCGCGGTTCGCGTACTTGAAGGACACGACCTCGCCCTGCTCGGTGAGACGCAGCCGTCCCTGAATCGAGCCGCTCGGCTGCGCCGCGATGGCTCGCCCCGTGGGCGCGCCGCCTCGGCTCACCGAGCCGCCACGCCCGTGGAAGAAGGTGATCGGCACCCCGCAGTCCCGCCCCAGGCGCGTGAGCCGACCTTGCGTCTTGGCGAGCTCCCAGTTGGAGGTGAGGAAGCCGCCGTCCTTGTTGGAGTCGGAGTACCCGATCATCACCTCGTGCGCCCCGCCTTGCGCACGCACGCTGCGCCGCACCAGGGGCACCTGGAGCAGCTCGCGCATGATGTCAGGCGCGCGGCGCAGGTCCTCGATCGACTCGAACAGGGGCACGATCGGCAGGGTGCAGCTCTCGATCCCTGGGGCGTCGGCGAAGAGACCCGCCTCCTTGGCGAGGAGATAGCAGCCCAGCACGTCGTCGGC
>WNGR01004820.1_pt1 | contig 14529 bp, 15 predicted proteins | sample 5407581 | NCBI WGS metagenome assembly WNGR01 (sample SAMN13153383, study PRJNA577476) | soil metagenome | isolation source: 80 cm soil or saprolite under Garry oak tree replicate 2 | place: USA:California | collected 2016-06-15
GACCTCGTCCCGGCCCGCGATGGCTGCCCCAACGGATGGTCGCCGGAACAGACGGTCTCGTTCTCCCCGCCGTTCCGCCCCGGCCGACCAGGACGGCTTCGCTCTCAGCGGTCACGCTGTCCCAGTCATGCACCACCAGCAGCGCGTCTCCGCTCCAGCGCAGGTTGCCGGCAAGCCAGTCGCAGTGGCCGATCACGGCTTCGGACTCGCCGGCTCGCAGCCGGTCACGGGCACGGCGCCCGGCATCGTCGATCCACTCCGCGCCGGCCACCTCGTTGAGGTTGACATCACCGTCCTCCGGACACGGCCACAGTCCGTCCCCGGCGTGGTTCCAGGCCGCCCACGACGGTGCCGGGTCCAGCGTGGACACCTCGGCCGGACGGGGGGCCAGCCGGATCAGCCGCGCGAACGCCTCAGCGAAGGCCAGGGCCGCGTGGTCCGCGCTCGGGAGCACCGCACCGCCGGGGACGTAGGCCTCCGCGGTCGCGACGTCGCCGCCGAAAGCAGCGGCGCCAGTGAGCGGCCGGGGACAGGGATAACCGGCCTGGAACAGGCGGCGCTGGACGTCGACGCATGCCGCTATCCGCGGCGAGTCCGGACGAACCTTGACCACGACCTCACGGTCGTCAGCCAGCCGGAGCCCGATGACGGCAGACAGGTACCCGGACCTGAACATCTCATCCGCTGGCGGGCTGCCCAGATGCTCCCTGCACCACCGGGTAAGGCGGCCAGAATCGACGGCACGCGCGCGAGGTGACATCTGAGCATCCTCACATGCGCTGGTGGTGTCCCGGAGCTGAGACGCCACGACGACGTCGCGTCAGCTCCGCCGCCACAGCATCAAGATCAGCTAACCGGTCCATGTCGCCGTTTATGACCCCAGGCCCTCAACTCTGCCGGGACCCTGGAGCCAAGATTCATGACGACAAGTGGGGCCAGATCACTTGACGAGACGCAGCGCGATCCTCAACCGGCTCCTGCACTACGCGACGGTGCTGCGGATCGACGGCGTCAGCTACGGCATGCGTGGCTACCGTGCCAAGCTCGCTTGACTCCGCAGCGCATTCGGCCCTACTGCCACGTGACCAGGATCCAGTCGCCGTACTCGCGAGCGTCCAGACGCGCCAACGCCTCGAGCGCCGCATCCCGACCGGCGCGCACGTCCTCCTCGTGATTCAGGCCGACAGGCTCGAACGAGCTCGACGCCGTCTCCCAGATGCCGCCGTCCTCGTCGAACCGACGCACGTCCAGCCCCAGAATCACGAACGACGCCTCCGCGAGCGAGACGATCGCCGCCGCAGCCGAGTCAATCGGCCAGCTCACATCGCCGTTCGCATCCACCCTCGCCGACCCACGAACCTCATCCGACAGCGACGACAACTCTGCGCTCACGCACCGAACGCTAACAGGAGCTTCTGGAGCAGATTGTGGTGGTATAGAAGGAGAATTACGAGGTGCGCAGGGCGTGGGACGTTTGGTCAGAGTTGCATCGCCGGAGTGTTGCGGTAACCCGCCGCACGGTGGAGCGGCTGATACGGCGCGCCGGCCTCGCGGGGCCACGCGGGTAAGCCGCAGCGCACCACGATCCCAGGCAAGGACGAGCGCGCCGCGGGGATCTGGTCATCCGCGAGTTCACCGCCAGACGACCGGATACGTTGTGAGCAGCGGGCTTCACTTAAGTACCGTCGGCATCGGGGACTCCCGCCGACCCGCCGGTTTCTCAGTGCGGACCAAGGTGCGTTTCCCGGCCTCGGTCAACGCGCCGGCTCGGGCGCGGCCGGCAGGCCACTGGGCTCCGCCGCACCGCCTGTCCCGGGATCGACTCACTTGGTCTCGGCTCCTGCCGGTGTGCTTGTCTCGGTGACTGCTGGGGTGTCGGTCCCGGGGTCGTTGTAGCCGAAGCCGAGTACGCGGTTGGGGTGGATGCGGATCAGCTCCGCGGACATGCCGGGTATGGCCGGTGGTTGGTCGGTGAGGGCTTCCGCTGTGCCCCGGATCTCCAGGCATCGCACTCGCCATGGGTCGAGGGATGCTATGTCGTCCACTACGAAGGCGACCTGGTTGTTGGCCCGTAGGTTGCGGAACTTACGGCTGGTGCCCATGTCGTAGCCACCGATGTCGATCGTGCCCAGTTCGGGGTTGTAGCGGAACGCGACCGGGTTGTTCTGTGGGCTGCCGTTCGGGTCGACGGTGGCCAGTCGGCCGAGTCGTTGGCTGGTCAGGTAGGCCACCTGGGCGTCGGTGAGGGTCGTCATGGGGTCAGTCTTGGCTGGGCGGGCGACGTTGTCAACCAAATGGATGACAAACTCATCCGTCTTGGTGAGGGCTTGTTACGATGCGGGCGTGGCCACGTCAGCGAAGCCGCCGGGCGACGGCGCTCAGCCGCCGTCGGGTGCTCCCCGGACCCGGCGGGCGCCGGCTCCTGGAGAGCGCCAACAGGACGCCGATCGGTCCCGGCGTCTGCTGCTGGCGGCCGCCTTGGACGAGTTCGCCGCCAAGGGGTTCGCGGGCGCACGGGTGCAGGAAATCGCGGCGCGGGCCGGGGTGAACAAACAGCTGATCAACTACTACTTCGACAGCAAAGAAGGCCTGTACCTGGAACTACAGCGATCCTGGCTGTGCCGGGAACAGACCTTCGCCGACCCGGACCTACCGCTGGCCGACCTGGCCGCCCGCTACCTACACGACGCCCTCACCGAACCAAGGCTGACCCGCCTGATGGCCTGGCGCGGCCTCACCGAAACCGACGACAACCACACCCCGGACGACGCCGACGACAGCCTGTCCGACCTGTCCACCTTGCACGATCGCCAGGCAACAGGCGAACTGTCGCCCGAACTGGACCCGGCCGGCGTCCGACTGGCCATCATGGGCATGGTGGCGATCCCGGTCGTGATGCCCCACCTGGTCCGGCGCATTTTCGGCCTGGACCCCACCGACCCCGAGTTCGAAGCCCGGTACGCGGCACACCTGCGCCACATGATCGGCTGCCTCGCCGCGCCGGCGGCCGACGCCGTCGAGTCCGACTGACGGTCAGACCGTGAAGCCCAGGGCCCTCAGCTGTTCTCGGCCGTCCTCGGTGATCTTGTCCGGGCCCCATGGGGGCATCCAAACCCAGTTGATCTTGATGTCGTTCACCAGGCCACCGCCGGAGCCGCCGACCAGGGCGCCTCGTGCCTGGTCTTCGATCACGTCCGTCAGTGGGCAGGCCGCTGAGGTCAGGGTCATGTCGATGATGGCGATGTTCTCGTCGTCGACCCGGATGTCGTAGACCAGGCCCAGGTCCACCACGTTGATGCCGAGTTCCGGGTCGACCACGTCGCGCATCGCCTCTTCGACGTCGTCGATCGCGGCGATGTCCGCTCGGGGGGCGGGAGGCTCCGGTAGGCCTGCGGCGGTGCGGTCGACCTCTACGTCCGTCTCGTTCATGGCTGCTCCTCGGTCGTGTTGGCCCTGGCTACGGCGTCCTTGAACGCCATCCAACCCAACAGGGCGCATTTGACCCGTGCCGGGTACTTGGCCACGCCGGCGAACGCGATCGCGTCTTCCAACACGTCCTCGTCCGGCTCGATCTGGCCTCGGCCCTGCATCAACTCTACGAACGAGTCCATTGTGCCGAACGCCTGTGCCACCGTGCGGCCGACGACCAAGTCCGTCAGTACCGACGTGGCCGCCTGGCTGATCGAGCAGCCCTGGCCGTCGTACGACACGTCCGCCACCTCGGCGGCCACACCGTTGCCCTTGAGGTGTACGCGCAGCGTGACCTCGTCACCACAGGTGGGGTTGACGTGGTGCACCTCGGCCTCGTACGGCTCGCGCAGGCCTCGGCCGTGCGGGTGCTTGTAGTGGTCCAGGATGATCTCCTGGTACATCTGGTCCAGTCGCATCAGGCCGTCCCGAAGAACCGCTGTGCCGCACGAACTCCGTCCAGCAGCGCGGTCACGTCATCTAGGTCGTTGTACAGGTAGAACGTCGCCCTTACCGTGCCCGGCACGCCGAAACGCCGGTGTAGCGGCCACGCGCAGTGGTGGCCGACCCGGACCGCGACCCCGAGACTGTCCAGGACCTGACCGGCGTCGTGCGGGTGAATTCCGTCCACAACGAAGGAAACAGCGCCACCCCGGTCGGCTGTTCCCGTCCGGCCCGCCGGTGTCGGGCCGATGATCCGAACACCGGGAATCTCGGCCAAACCGGTCAGGGCCGCGTCGGTCAGGCGGTGTTCGTGTTCGGCGATGCGGTCCATGCCCACGGCGCTCAGGTACTCCACGGCCGCGCCAAGGCCGACCGCCTGCGACGTCATCGGCACGCCAGCCTCGAACCGCTGGGGTGGCGCGGCAAACGTGGACCTGGCCATGTGGACCATCTCGATCATCGAACCGCCGGTGAGGAACGGCGGCATGACCGACAACAGCTCGTATCGCCCGTACAGGACGCCGACACCGGACGGGCCGAGCATCTTGTGACCGGAGAACACCGCGAAGTCCACGCCGAGCGCGGCCAGGTTCACCGGGGAGTGCGGCACCGACTGACAGGCGTCCAACACCGTCAGCGCACCGACCTCGCGGGCCCTGGCCACCAGGGCAGCCGGCGGGTTGACCGTGCCCAGCACGTTGGACTGGTGCGTGAACGCGACGACCTTGGTGTGGTCGTTGATCAGATCGTCGATCTCCGACAGATCCAGCCGGCCCTCGTCGGTCACGCCGAACCAGCGCAGGGTCGCGCCCGTGCGCTCGGCGACCTGTTGCCAGGGCACCAGGTTCGCGTGGTGCTCCATCTCGGTCACGACGATCTCGTCACCGGGGCCAAGGCGGAACCGCTCCGCTTCCGGGCCGCCGGTGGCCGCGTTGGTCATCGCGTAGGCGACCAGGTTGATGCCCTCGGTGGCGTTCTTGACGAACACGATCTCGTCCGAGCGCACGCCGACGAAACCGGCGATCAGGTCCCGCGCGCGCTCGTACGCGTCGGTGGCCTCCTCCGCGAGTTGGTGCGCACCCCGGTGCACGGCCGCGTTGGACGTCTCCAGGAACAGCCGCTCCGCGTCCAGCACCTGCCGGGGCCGCTGCGAGGTCGCGCCGGAATCCAGATACACCAACGGTTTCCCGTCTCGCACGGTCCGGCCGAGGATCGGGAAGTCCTTGCGGATGGTCTCGACGTCCAGCGGCAGCGCGGCGATCGTCATGGTGCGACAGCCTCCTCCGGCTTGCCGGCGTAGCGGACGTAGCCGTCGTCCTCCAGGACCTGGGCCAGTTCCGAGCCGCCGGACTCGACGATCCGGCCGCCGGCGAACACGTGCACGAAGTCCGGCGTGATGTGCTTGAGGATGCGGGTGTAGTGCGTGATCAGCATCACGCCGACGTCACCGGCGGCCTTGTAGCGGTTCACGCCTTCGGACACCACGCGCAGCGCGTCCACGTCCAGGCCCGAGTCGGTCTCGTCGAGGATCGCGATCTTCGGCTTGAGCAGCGCCATCTGCAGGATCTCGTGCCGCTTCTTCTCGCCGCCGGAGAAGCCCTCGTTGACGCTGCGCTCGGCGAACGCCGTGTCGATCTCCAGGTCGGTCATGGCCTGCTTGACGTCCTTGACCCAGTGCCGCAGCGCTGGCGCCTCGCCGCGCACGGCGGTCACGGCGGTGCGCAGGAAGTTCGACATGGACACGCCGGGCACCTCGACCGGGTACTGCATGGCCAGGAACAGGCCGGCCCGTGCCCGCTCGTCCACTGTCATGCCGAGCACGCTCTCGCCGTCCAGCAGCACCTCGCCGCTGGTCACCCGGTACTTGGGGTGGCCTGCGATGGCGTAGGACAGGGTGGACTTGCCCGACCCGTTGGGGCCCATGATGGCGTGCGTCTCGCCCGCGTTGATGGTCAGGTCGACACCGGTGAGGATCTGCTTCTCGCCGTCGTCCACGGCGACCGAGACGTGCAGGTCCTTGATTTCGAGAGTTGCCATCTTAAGCTTCGTTTCTCCTGGTGTTGCTGGAAGTCTTCAGTTGATCCGGTGAGTCACGTCGACGTGGACGTCCCCTTCGGCCACCCGAACGGCGAACACGTCAACCGGCTCGGTGGCCGGCAACGACGACGGCGCACCGGTGCGCAGGTCGAAGCACGACCCGTGCAGGAAGCACTCGATGCCCTTGCGGGTCACCTCACCGTCGCTCAACGCCAGTTCGGCGTGCGTGCACTCGTCGCGCAGGGCGTAGACCTCGTCGCCCTGCCGCACCAGCACGACGGGTGTGTCACCGACCTCGACCGCCAACGGCTTGTCCTCGTCCAGGTCGGTGAAAGCGCACACCCGCGTGCTCGTCATATTCGGCCTCCGCTGGACCACGCACGTCTGCCGTATGTCATTCGCCGGCCACCGCGAGTTCCGCCTCGATGGCCGCCGCCAGCCGTTCCCGCAGGGCGGGCACGGCGATCTTGGCGAGCATCTCGTGGAAGAAGCCGCGCACCACCAGTCGGCGGGCCTGGTCCTCCGGGATGCCGCGGGACTGGAGGTAGAACAACTGCTCGTCGTCGAACCGGCCGGTGGCGCTGGCGTGGCCCGCGCCGACGATCTCGCCGGTCTCGATCTCCAGGTTGGGCACCGAGTCGGCGCGGGCGCCGTCGGTGAGCACCAGGTTCCGGTTCAGCTCGTAGGTGTCGGTGCCCTCGGCGGCGGCCCGGATCAGCACGTCGCCGATCCACACCGTGTGTGCGCCTTCGCCCTGCAGCGCGCCCTTGTAGGCGACCCTGCTGCGACAGTGCGGCACCGCGTGGTCCACGAACAGCCGGTGTTCCAGATGCTGGCCGGCGTCGGCGAAGTAGAGCCCGGTGAGTTCGGCGTCGCCGCCCTTGTCTGCGAACGTGACGGTCGGCGCGATCCGGACCAGGTTCCCGCCCAGCGTGACCACGGTGTGCCGGAAGGTGGCGTCGCGGCCCAGCCGGGCGTGGTGCGAGGTCAGGTGGACGGCGTCGGCGGACCAGTCGTACACGGCGACCACGGTCAGCTTGGCGCCCTCAGCCACCACGAACTCGACGTTGTCCGCGTGCGTGCCGGAACCGGTGTAGTCCAGGACCACGACGGCCTCGGCGAACTGCTCCACCAGGACCTGGATGTGGCCATAGCTGACCTGGTCCTCGCCCGCGCCCTCGATGGAGACCGTGATCGGCTCGAACTTCGTGTCGTGCACGAACGTGAGCAGGATCGCCTCGTCGAACGAGGACCACGCCTGCGCGGCCACCCGATCGCCGGGCGTGCCGGCGACACCGAGCCGCCGGTCGCCGCGCATCACCCACTCGTAGGGCACCCGTCCGGAGACGCCGATCCGCGCCGCCCTGGTGGCCACGGCCCCGGTGTGCAGGCCGTGCAGCCGCTTCATCGGCGTGAAGCGCCAGTCCTCCTCACGCCCGCCCGGGATCTCGAACGCATCGACGTCGAAGGACGCGAAGCGTTCGGCCCGGGTGGCGTTCGGAATGCGCGCCGACGGGACGGCACCATGGCTGTGTTCAGTCGTCGTCATGGTCAGCCGACGGCCCCTTCCATCTGCAGCTCGATCAGCCGGTTCAGTTCCAGCGCGTACTCCATCGGCAGTTCCCGCGCGATCGGCTCGACGAAGCCGCGCACGATCATGGCCATCGCCTCGTCTTCGGTCAGGCCCCTGGACATGAGGTAGAACAGCTGGTCTTCGCTGACCTTCGACACCGTGGCCTCATGGCCCATGGACACGTCGTCCTCACGGATGTCCACGTACGGGTACGTGTCCGAGCGGCTGATCGTGTCCACCAGCAACGCGTCGCACTTCACCGTCGAACGGGAGTGGTGAGCGCGCTTGTGGACACGGACCAGGCCGCGGTAGGAGGTGCGGCCACCGCCGCGCGCCACCGACTTCGACACGATCGTCGAGGACGTGTGCGGCGCGAGGTGTTCCATCTTGGCGCCCGCGTCCTGGTGCTGGCCCTCGCCGGCAAACGCGATGGACAGCACCTCACCCTTGGCGTGCTCGCCCATCAGGAACACCGACGGGTACTTCATGGTGACCTTGGAGCCCAGGTTGCCGTCGATCCACTCCATGGTCGCGCCCTCTTCTGCCTTGGCGCGCTTGGTGACCAGGTTGTAGACGTTGTTCGACCAGTTCTGGATCGTCGTGTAGCGGCAGCGGCCGCCCTTCTTGACCACGATCTCCACGACGGCCGAGTGCAGCGAGTCGGACTTGTAGATCGGCGCGGTGCAGCCCTCGACGTAGTGCACGTAAGCGTCTTCGTCGACGATGATCAGCGTCCGCTCGAACTGGCCCATGTTCTCGGTGTTGATCCGGAAGTAGGCCTGCAGCGGGATGTCGACGTGGACACCCTTGGGCACGTAGATGAACGAGCCACCCGACCACACCGACGTGTTCAACGCGGAGAACTTGTTGTCACCGGAGGGAATCACCGAGCCGAAGTATTCCTTGAACAGCTCCGGGTGTTCCTTCAGACCCGTGTCGGTGTCAAGGAAAATGACGCCGAGTTGTTCCAGGTCCTCGCGAATCTTGTGGTAAACAACCTCCGACTCGTACTGAGCCGCGACGCCCGCGATGAGCCTTTGCTTCTCCGCTTCCGGGATGCCGAGGCGGTCGTAGGTGTTCTTGATCTCCGCGGGGAGTTCGTCCCACGTGGTGGCCTGCTGTTCGGTGGACCGCACGAAGTACTTGATCGTGTCGAAGTGGATGCCGGACAGGTCCGCGCCCCAGTTGGGCATGGGCTTGCGCTCGAAGAGGCGCAGCGCCTTCAGCCGCATCTCGAGCATCCACTCCGGCTCGGACTTCAATTCCGAGATGTTCCGGACGACTTCCTCGGACAGGCCACGTCGTGCGCTCGCGCCCGCGACGTCCGCGTCGGCCCAGCCGTACTCGTATCGGCCGAGTGAGGCGATGGCCTCGTCCTGGCTGAGCGGTTCGGTGGGTGTGGTGGGCGTGCGCTGCTGGGCAGCGGCAGTCATGCGGACTCCCCTCCATGATCGGGTGTAGCTGTCGATCGGGCCGCGTTCGGGAGCGGTCCGGTCGGGACGTGCGTGGTGCAGGCCGCGTCGCCGCGGGCAATGGTCGCCAGGCGTTGCACGTGCGTGCCGAGCAGGTCGGCGAACGCCGCGGTCTCGGCCTCGCACAGCTGTGGGAACTCGGCCGCCACGTGCGCGACCGGGCAGTGGTGCTGGCACAACTGCTCTCCCGACCCGACATCACGGGTCGACGCAGCGTAGCCCTCGCTGGTCAGGGCGTCGGCAAGGGCCTGCGCCCGTGTCGACGGGTCCGCACCGGCGAGGATGTCCTCGCGGTGCCGGCCGATCATCGCCTCGACCCGGTTCGCCGCGAACGTCCGGATCGCCTGTTCCCCGCCGTGTTCGGCGACGAACCGCAACGCGGACACGGCGAGGTCGTCGTAGGCGTGGCCGAACCGGGACCGACCAGTTTCGGTCAGCAGGAACAGCTTGGCCGGGCGGCCACGGCTACGGTGGCTGCCGCGTGGTGCGTCCCTGGTGCCGACCTCGCCGTCGGCGATCAGGGCGTCGAGATGGCGGCGCACGGCGGCCGGGCTCAGGCCCAGCGCGTCGGCGATCAGCGCCGCAGTCACCGGGCCTCGTTCCAGCAGCAGTGTGGCGACCGCCTTGCGGGTCCGGCCGTCGGCGTGCTGAGCGACGGTGCCCTGCGGCACGTCACCCGGAACAGCGTCGACGTTTTTCACAACACAAGTGTGACCTATTTCGAGGACCACGGCAAAGGCAGGCGTGCTGTAGGTGATCTGACTCACGGTCACCCTGCTCGCTAGGCTCCAGTCGTGGTGTTGGGTGGCGTGGGGAGATCACTGGCGAGCGACGAGCCGGACGGTTCGGGCGTTGCTGTCACCACAAGCCTGGTGGGCCTCGAACCGCAGCCGCTGGACCAGGACGAATGCCGCCAACTGCGGGTGATCCGGCGGTTCGGCACCATGGGCGCGCTGCTGCTGGCCGCCGGCTCGCTCGGTGCGGGTGCGTCGCCGGTGTTCAACCCGCTGACGACCGTGCCCGTGGTCAGCCTGTTCACCCGGCTGCCGACCGTGGCGCTGTCGTGTGCGTTCGCCGGGATGGCCATGGTGGTGCTGGGCTGGCTGTGGCTGGGCCGGTTCGTGCGACCGGGGCGGCCACGACTGCTGACCCCCGGTCAGCTGACCCGCACGATGCTGACCTGGACCGCGCCGCTGCTGCTGGTGCCGCCGATGTTCAGCAAGGACGTCTACAGCTACCTGGCGCAGAGCAAGATCGCCCAGCTCGGCCTGAACCCCTACCTGCTCGGGCCGGCCACCGCGCTCGGTGTCGGCGCGCCGCTGACCCGGGGTGTGCCCAACATCTGGCGGGACACCCCGGCGCCCTACGGGCCGCTGTTCATCACCGTGGGCCGGCTGGTCACCGTGTTGTCCGGCGACCACGTCGTCACCGGGGTCTACCTGCAACGACTGCTGGAACTGGGCGGCGTCGCCATGATCATCTGGGCGCTGCCCCGGCTGGCCCGGCGGTTCGGCGTGCCGCCGGTCAGCGCGCTGTGGCTGGGTGCGGCGAACCCGCTGGTGCTGTGGCACCTGATCATCGGCTCGCACAACGAGGCATTGATGATCGGCCTGATGATGGCCGGGTTCGAACTCGCCTTGCGGCGGCTGCCGGTGGTGCGGCCCGGTGATCCGGTGCCGCCGGTGACCAGACCGGAACTGCTGTGGCTGCTGGCCGGGGCGAGCGTGATCACGTTGGGCGCCGCGGTCAAGGTGTCGGCCGCGCCCGCACTGGGTTTCCTCGGTGTCCTGGTGGCCCGGCGGTGGGGTGCGCGGACCCGACATCTGGTGCTCGCGGGGGTGCTGATGGGCGCGGTGTTCGGCGTGATCATCGTCGCGTCGTCGGTCGGTACCGGGCTCGGCTTCGGGTGGATCAGCGCGCTGGGCACCAACGGGCTGGTGAAGAGTTGGCTGTCGCCGATGACCGGGCTGGGTTACCTGGCCGGCGGGTTGGGCATCGCCTTCGGGCTGGGCAACCACACCGACAGCACGATCAACATCATGCGGCTGGTCGGCGAGCTGGCCAGCGTCGTGATCATCGGCAAACTGCTGTGGGACAGCTGGAAGGGCCGGCTGCAGCCGATGATCGGGCTGGGCCTTGGCCTGGGCGCGGTTGTGGTGCTCGGCGCGACCGTGCAGCCCTGGTATCTGTTGTGGGCGGCCATCCCGCTGGCCGCCGGCACCGGTACTTCGATGTTCCGCACCGCGGCGACCGTGGTCAGCGCGGGTGTCGCGCTGATCGTCCCGCCGACGGGCAGCACCTTCGACTACCGCACCTACATCATCCCGTACGCGGCACTCGCGGCGGCGATCGTGTTCGCGGGCGCGGTGTTCGCGGTGCGCCGCCGGCTGCCGATCCTGCCGTGGCGCGACCCCGGCGGTGGTCCGGTCAACGTCGTGTCGGTCGGCAGGTCCGAGGACGGCGTCCACGGGGCCACCGCATAGTCTTCTGCCGTGGTCCCCTCGATGCCGGCCGTGCACGTCTCCGGACTGGTCAAACGCTACGGCGGCACCGCCGCGGTGGCCGGCATCGACCTGACCATGGCCGCCGATTCGGTGCTGGCGCTGCTGGGCCCGAACGGCGCCGGCAAGACCACCACCGTCGAGATCTGCGAGGGCTTCCGCACGGCCGACGCCGGCACCGTCCGGGTGCTCGGTCTCGACCCGGCCACCGACGGCGCCGCGCTGCGGCCCCGGATCGGCGTGATGCCGCAGGGCGGCGGCGCCTACCCAGGTGTGCGGGCGGACGAGATGCTGCGGCTCGTCGCGTCGTGCGCGGCCAACCCGCTGGATCCGGCGTGGCTGCTGGACGTGCTCGGGCTCGACTCGGTCCGGCGGACGCCGTTCAAGCGGCTGTCCGGCGGCCAGCAGCAGCGGCTGTCGTTGGCGTGCGCGCTGATCGGCCGGCCGGAACTGGTGTTCCTGGACGAGCCGACCGCCGGCATGGACCCGCAGGCGCGGCGGCTGGTGTGGGAACTGGTGCGCGCCTTGCGATCCGACGGCGTCGGCGTGCTGCTCACCACACACCTGATGGAGGAGGCAGAGGCACTGGCCGACCACGTGGTGATCATCGACCGGGGCCGGGTGGCCGCCCAGGGCAGCCCCGCCGAACTGACCGCCACCACCGCGGACAAGCAGCGGCTGACCTTCCAGACCCGTGCCGGCCTGGCACTGGAACGGCTGGTCGCCGCACTGCCCGACGGCTGCGCCGCGATGGAGATCACGGCCGGGGATTACGAGGTGACCGGCCCGATCACCCCACATGTGGTGTCCACGGTGACCGCATGGTGCGCCGACGAGGGCGTACTCGCCGAGGCGCTGCGGGTGGCCACACGCAGCCTGGAGGACGTGTTCCTCGACCTGACCGGACGGGAGCTAAGGTCATGACTGACCTCGCGAAGAAGACCCCGGCCGCTCGGCCGCCGAACCCTTCCTTCGGGGCGCCCCCCGAGATCAATTCTAGTCGAATTTCGGGGCGCCTGTGCGGTTCGCGGCCTGCCCTGTGGACAACTGCGGAACTGTGGTGTCCGGGCGCCGGCGGGGTGGGCCAGTGACGGAGCTTGCGGAGTCACCATCCAACACAGGGACCCTGGTCGCGAGACCGCCGAGCGCCAGCGAGGTGGGTTCGTGACGGAGCTTGCTACACCGCGATTCGAGTCGGGCACGTTCACGCCGTCCCCCGGCGCCGGGCGGACATCGGCGATGTTGTTGGCGCAGGCCAGAACCGAGACCGTGCTGGCGCTGCGCAACGGTGAGCAGGTGCTGCTGACGCTGCTCATCCCGGTCGCACTGCTGATCGGCCTCACCGTGCTGACCATCATCCCGATGACCGGGCACCGGGTGGACTCCGTCACGCCGCGCATCCTGGGGCTGGCGATCATGTCGTCGGCGTTCACCAGTCAGGCCATCTCGCTGGGGTTCGACCGTCGTTACGGCGTGCTCAAGCGGCTGGCCGCGACCGCCATTCCACGTTGGATGATCGTGGGCGGGCGGATGGCGTCCGCGGTGGCCGTCGTGGTGATTCAGCTCGTCGTGCTCTGTGTGATCGCGCTGGTTCTCGGCTGGACGCCGGTCGCGGCCGGGATCGGGTGGGCGCTGCTGCTGATCCTGCTGGGCACGGGCGCGTTCGGCGCGCTGGGTGTGCTGCTGGGCGGGTCGCTGCGGGCCGAGATCGTGCTGGCGCTGGCCAACGTGATCTGGTTCGTGCTGCTGCTGGCCGGCGGCGCCGGGATTTCGTCGTCGGTGTCCGCCGGCACCCGGGATCTGATGCTGCTGCTGCCGTCCGGCGCGCTGGCCGAAGGGCTCTACAGCGCCGTTGGCCACGGCACGACGCCGGTGTGGGCGTCGGCCGTGGTGCTGCTCGTCTGGGGTGGGGTGGCGGCCGCAGTCGCCACCCGCACCACCAAACTCACCTGACGACGATCAGCCGGCCAGGGCGATGACGCTGAACATCGCGCCGTGCGGGTCGCTGACCGCGGCGAAGCGGCCCTGCGGGATGTCGGTCGGCGGCGCGATCACCGAGCCGCCGAGCGCCGTGATCTCGGCCACGGTCGCGTCCGCGTCCTCGACCGCGAAGTAGACGGTCCAGTGCGGCGGCACCTGCGGCGGGAACATGTCGCCCATCGGCATCATGCCGCCGACCGGCTCGCCGTCCAGCATCCATGTCGTGTACGACATGTCGCCCATCTGCTGCGCGTCGGCCGTCCAGCCGAACACCTCGCTGTAGAACACGATCGCCTGGTCGGGGTTGCGGGTCGCCAACTCGTTCCAGCTCAACGAACCCGGCTCGTTCGCATAGCCCGAACCGATGTGGTCGACCGGCTGCCACACCGAGAACGGCGCACCCGTCGGATCGGCGAACACCGCCATCCGGCCCGCCGTCAGCACGTCCATCGACGGCATCAGCACCTGCCCACCGGCCGACTCGACCGCCTTGACGGCCGCGTCGACATCGGACACCGAGACGTACGTGGTCCAGTAGGGCGGAATGTCCGGCTGCGTCTGCGAACCGAGGCCGGCGACCGGCCGGCCCTTGAACATGCACATTCGGTAACCGCCCGCCTCCGGCGGCCCTTCCGGTATGTCCCAACCGAACACCGCGCTGTAGAAGGCCACTGACTCGTCGGTATTGGGGCTGCCGAGGTCCACCCAGGACGGAGTGCCCGGCTTGTACGAGGTCATTTCCATTTTCGGACCACCTTTCGAGCACAGCCTGACCCACTCGGAGCAACACCGGTAGCCCCCACCACACCCCGATCAGGTGAGGCCACAGAGGGTGGCTGTGTCATGGCGCGCCGGGGCGCGCGGGTCTGGGTCACGGCGATTTCGGTCGGCCGCCTACCATCGAGCGGTGCCGGTTCCGTCATGGCTCGCTCGTTCAGCCGCCCTCGTCCGCCCGAACACCGCCGCGTTGCGCACGCTCGCGATCGCCAACGTCGTGGCTCAGGCCGGGATCGCGGTCACCGGCTCGATCGTCCGGGTCACCCAGTCCGGCTTC
>WNGR01006557.1_pt1 | contig 14528 bp, 16 predicted proteins | sample 5407581 | NCBI WGS metagenome assembly WNGR01 (sample SAMN13153383, study PRJNA577476) | soil metagenome | isolation source: 80 cm soil or saprolite under Garry oak tree replicate 2 | place: USA:California | collected 2016-06-15
TGATGTTTGGTTCGCCTACGCCACTCCAGGCTGCGAAGGCCGCCATTGCCGCACAGGCCAAGGCCCCGGCCGCACACGCCGATGCCTCGTCCCTGGTGTGGTGGATCCCGCTGCTCGCCCTGCTACTCCTGCCCTCCACACCGCTGCTCCCCCTCGCCGCCGTTGGCATCTGGGGACGCGAGCGCCGTCTGCGCAAGAGGCCGGAGGCGAGGAAGAGCTCTCAGGGCTCGAACCCTCCAGAGGGGCCGAAGGGGCCGCACGGACCAACCTGGGCATAGGGAGCCTCGTTGCCGCGTGCAGGCCGCCACCACTTGCCTCTTGACAGATCCACCTACATATCAGTGCCAGGACCACTGCTCGCTTGCCTGGCTATCGCATTGTTCGAGCTCGACCGCGGTTCCACGCCCGTTGAGTGAGACGCAGAGGGTTGAGTAGGCGCCGACGATCGAGCCGTCGGATGTGATCGTCCACTGCTGATTGCTTCCCCCGTTGCACGGCCATAGGTCCACCTTGCTGCCCGGCGTCGACTCCCAGCTGTAGTCGTCCAGGCAGTACGAGCCGCCGTCCTGAGTCAGCTGCCCCGAAGGGGTCAGTGTCCATGTCTGCGAGGCGCTTCCACTGCACGCAGCGACCTGCTCCACGGCGCCGGAGGAGTATGCGGAACTGGAAGTTCCGAGGCATTCTCCAGTCTGTCCGTTGGCTAACGCAGGCCCCGCGGCCGCCTTGGTGGATGCCAATGTGCCGGCGACCGTTCCCGTGCCTGCCGTCGACGGCTTTGCACTCTCGTTCACCGTAGTGGCCGTCGTTTGCTTCGTAGTCGTACCAACGGTGCTGTGCGGACTCGGGGACGAGGACGGCTTCCGCGACGCCGTCACGGAACCGCTCGCCTTGGCGATCGGGCTCGCGGGCCCCTTGCCACCGGTGGTGCTCGACGCGGGCAGGGCTGCAGCCCCTGACATGGTCGGCTCAGCGGGCAGGGTGGCCTGAACCAGGTTCGGCGTGCTCAAACTGTCGACGAGCACGAATACGATCGCTGCCGCCCCAGCCAGGGCCGCGGACGCGCCGACCGCGCGCCACAGCCAGCCCGGCTTCCCGCGTCCGCCGCGATTCGGCGTTGGCGCGGAAGCCGATCCGGCTCGCGAGGGGTGACCCGACGGAGGGGCCGGGGAAGCGTGCGGCGGGCGAGTGGGACCGGCCACGATGCCTATCGACTCGGCCGCGGTCGCGCCGTTCTCAGCGCCGTCCTTTGCGGCCTTCACCCAGTGGATCGTGGGAGACCAGGGCGGCACCCGCGTCCGCGCATCCCTGGCTCCGGCCTCCGTCTCCGCTTCGGACGCGGCGGACTGTGCTGTCGAATGTTCCGCCTCGGCTGGCGCGTACGCAGATTGCGTCCCCGCGGGCTGCGGGGCAGCCAAGGCCTCGAGTATTCGCGCCCGTTCGATGGACACTGTCAGATCGTGCGGACCGCTCGGTACCAGCGCGTGGCCCGGCCCCTCGGCCGCGGCCTGGGCGTCGAGCGCACGCCGGAACGCCGACGCGGTACCGTGCGCATTCTCCGGTTCGTCAGCGGTTCCATCGCCTCCGCCGCTGTGCACGTCGGCTCGTTCGGGCGCGTCCATACGGACTCCTTCAGCCGGATACCACCGGCACAATGAAGATCTACGTCCCGGCGCGGGACAGCGAGATCCGTCGTTGCGCCCTTGCCATACGAGTGTTGCGATAGTGCTGAAGTTGCGCGCGACGCCGCGAAATCCGGAGCGACCCGGAGACCCAGGGTCACGACCAGCTGTCAGATGCTACCGCATCCTGCCTCTGCCATTCAGGCAGTGATCTTTGCGATACAGCACTCGATGACAGTGGGGTCCGCTGCAAGATCAGCGGAGGCTATGTCGTCCGCACTGCCGAGAACTTACGCTCGAACAGCGTGTATGTACGGCCCGATTTCGCAGGCAACGCCAACCGGGTGCCGTGCGGACTCGCGTCCGCACGGCACCCGGTTCAGCTAAGCGGGGTGCGCGTTAGCTGGTGGCTACGTCGTCGTACTTGGTGTACGTCGGGTCGCCGGAGTAGTTGTCGTCCTTGCTGGTGAGGGTGAGGGTATAGCTGTGGCCGGCCGTGATCGAGGCGGTGACCTGCTTCCAGCCGGACGACGGGTTCACGCACGTCTTAGGCAGCACCGTCGCGGTCGTGCCGGTGGTGTTGTCCTTGAGCGTGGCCGTGGCCCAGTCGTAGGTCACGGTGTCGGGGCAGGTCACGTTGTACCAGAAGGTCAGCGTCGTGTTGCCGGAGGCCGCGGTGAAGGTCTGGTTGATGGTGGAGGTGTTGCTGGGGCTGGTGTTGCCCAGCTGTGCCGCATAGCTACCGGAGTGGGCGCCCGAGGTCGTCACCGAGGTGACTCCGGAGGCCGTCCAGCTCGAGAGGCTGCCGGCCTCGAAGCCGCCGTTGACGATGGCGTTGCCGCCACCGCCGCCGCTGCCCGTGACGGTCCAGGACACGGTGGTCGATCCCGAGGCGCCGGTGGTGTCGGTCGCCGTCACGGTCGCCGAGCCGGAGCCCGCGGTCGTCGGGGTGCCGGAGATCAGGCCGCTGCTGGAGCTGATCGACAGGCCCGCCGGGAGACCGGAGGCCGACCACGTGAAGGTCTGCCCGGAGGCCGAGTCGGTCGCGCTCATCTGCAGCGAGGCGGCCGTGCCCACGGTCCAGGACTTGGCCGACTGGCTGCCGACCGTGACGGTGTTCCCGGTGCCGTGGTTGATGATCGGGTGCGAGATCGCGCACGCGTTGGTGTCGTTCGACCAGCTGGCCTGCTCGGAGTACGTGCCGTTGCCCATGGTCACGTTCGCCGCGCCGCCGGTGGTACCGGGGCTGATCCAGGCGCACTCGTCAGAGTTCTCCTGGCCCTGGTACGAGCTGCCGGTGTTGTTGGTCCAGCCGCCCGCCGGGTTCTTGTCGGACATCATCTCGTGCCACTCGTGGCCGAGGGTCATGGTCCAGCCGTCGAGGGTTCCGGGCGAGTTGACGAACCCGACGCCGCAGCCGGAGCCGGAGTCCATGTTGTAGGGCTGGTTGGAGAACGCGAGGTCGCCGTACGGCGAGTTGACCGCGCCGCCGGTCAGCGAGCTGTCCCCGGTGTAGTCGTGCCAGGCGCAGTACTGGCCCTGGTAGCTGTCCGGGTTGGTGCCCGTCGGCGAGAGGATCACGTAGTACGTGTACCGGTTCGACGCGGAGGTGGTGTTGCCGAAGTGCGACGCGGCGGACACGGCCTCCTGACCGAGCTGGTTGCCGCTCGCCGTGCCCGGCGAGGCGGCGGAGTTGTCGTACCAGACACCGGACAGGACGCCGCCGCTCTGGTAGGGGACGAACGCGGCGTTGGACGGGCAGCTGGTCGCCCCCGCGCTCACGTTCGGCCCGTCGCACCACTGGGTCAGGTCCGCGGACCACAGCTCGTTGCCGGTGCCGATGCCCTTGAACATCTGCTGCGCGACCGGGGCGGCGCCGTCCGCGTCGTTCGAGAAGGTCGCGTTGCCGTTGGAGTCGGTGCCCTCGGAGCCCCACTGGTTTCCGTAGAAGACCAGGTAGACCTTGTTCTTGCCGCTGTTGACGCCGACCCCGTTGACGCCGCCGCCGTAGGAGAGGGTCTCCGGGCCGGTGGCCACCTGGGGCTGGACGTGGTGGGTATTCGCGTACTGCTTCATCTTCGCCTGCGTCCCGACGGTCGGGACGACCCCGTGCCGGTACGAGTGCTGATAGGCGGGAGAGTACGGGTTGGTCACCGACGCGGCAGAAGCGGCGGTGCTGTGGGCGGTGCTGGCCGAGGCCGGGCTGAGCGAGCTCAGCGAGACCGCGGCGGCCAGCGCGGCGGCTCCGGCCAGAGCGGCGCGTACCGCGGTGCGGCGCCCGGAGGACCTGGATGGGTGGGTCACGGGTTTCCCCTCGATCGACGATGTCGCGCCGCCGCCCGGGTAGGCGTCGGCGCACCGGAAACCGGCCGGCGGACGCGGGCGCGCGGGATTGCCGCGGCGCGTCGTGTTCGTCGGCCGTCGTGCTGAAGGAGAGCGTGGGACGAGGTGGAGCGTTCGGGCCGGGAGAGCTGCGAGTGGGTACGGCGCCGACGGCCCGATCCGGCACGCGCAGTGTGAAAAATTAATGAGGGAAGGAAGAAGGGTCAATAGCAGAGAAAGCTGAAGCAGACATCAAGACCTGTTAAGAACCTGTAAGGGTAAAGCGTGCATTCGATCATCGGGCAGCCGTGCCGAAGGCGGGTGATCAGGCACGCGTGCCCGACCGGTGGCCGTGCGATCGTCGACTCTCACCGGGGTGCGCAATGGGGGGCCTTGAAGAAGAATTCTGATAATTGACTGAGGCTTTACTCGGCTACGACACAAGGTCTTGACGAGATGCCCGCAGCCGTTACAGTCGGCTCTCAGTGTGGTGCGGCAGAAGGGGCCCGCCCTGTCAGGTTGGCAAGTGATCGCTCGACGCTGCGCTGAGGAAGTTCACCATGGCCGTGGCACGTCGCTCTGCCGTCACGTTGACGGCCGTGTACTGCACCGTGCCCCCGCCACGAGACCCTGATCAGACTCCAGTGGACCAGCAGGAGAAGCACTGCCGGGCCGCGGCCCGCGACCGCGGCCTCGCGGTCCCGCCGAATCTCGTGTTCCTCGACACCGTCCGGGCCTGCTGGCAGCCAGGGCATACCAGGCCGGGCTGGGAGTCGCTGATCGAGGCGATGGCGCCGCGCCGTTTCGGAACACTGATCATCTATCGCCCCGAGTGGCTGCTGCGACGCCCGGCCGATCTCCTGACGCTGCTCACCGCCGCCGACGCGCATCGCATAGTGCTGATCGCGCACTGCTCTGGGTGGGACCTGTCCGACGCCGCGTTCCGCCGTGCACTGCGCGGACGGGCGGCCCAGGCCGAGCGCGATGCCGAGCGCGTCTCCCGGCAGGCCCGCGCCGACCACGCTCGCGCCGCTGACGAAGGGCGCGCGCACGGCGGCGGCCTGCGCGCCTTCGGCTACGCTCCAGGGCTCGCGGCGATCATCGAACACGAAGCGGCGGCGATTCGCGAGATCTACGCGCAGTACCTCGCGGACACCGGTCCACGTGCCATCGCCCGAGAGCTCAACGCGCGCGGGATCACCACCGCCCTCGGCCGCGACTGGACCCCGAGCGCGGTCACCCGCATCCTCGACGCCCCCCGCTACGCAGGCATCCGTGTATTCCAGGGACGCATCGAGAAGATCGAAGACGGAGACTACCGGCTCGGCACGTGGCCGGCGATCGTCACGATCGAGCAGTGGGAAAACGTCAGAGCCCTGCGCCGGGCCGCGGCCGCGGCGAGCCGGGCACCGAGGGCGAGCGCTTCTACAACCTGACTGATCACCAGGAACGACAGCCCGAACGTAACCGTCAAAGACATGTCCGAAACCGCGTCGCCCGGTGAGTCACGGCGTCAATGTGTTCGAGGACGACCCGCTGTTCAAGGTCGGTGAGAAGTACGTGCTGTTCCTCCGCGAGTACGCGACGCACCCTGCCCGCCATGAGCCAGGCCATCGAGACGTCGTAACCCGCGCGCGCGAAGTCGGCTCGAGACAGGCCACTGATGGCGGCGAGTTCGGGGACCGTCCACGGATGGGCCGCGTTCTCGTGCATCGCTTGCAACGCGGCGCCGAGCCGCGGGTCCGCTGACGCCCGGTACCAGCGCGGCGCGGTGCGGCTGCGCTGGAAGTCGCTGCGGATGGCCAACACGAGCAGCAGGTCCAGAAGGCGGTCGAGCACGAGTTGCTGGGCCGGTTCGCTTCTGTCATGGCCCCAGGCGATTCAGCGACCGTCCTGGCCGCAAGCTATACGTCAGCGACGGTCGCTCGATCCACTTGGGGTAGCCCGGTGCGGAGAGTACGTACTCGAAGACCACGTCTTTGGCGGGCACGCTGTAGTAGTCGTCCGCGCCGAACGGTTCATCGTCGCCGACAAGCCCTGACGTTCGCGGAGGTTGCCGACATCATCACGACGGTCAGCGGACGCCCCATCTCCTACGACGGCCGAACCGGACTCACCCACAGCATCCTGCGCCCCGCGTGGGTGAGCGTGTCTTCGGCGGATGCAGGCGTAGGTTGTGCTGCGACGACCAGGCGGCCGGGAGCGGTCGGTCGGCAGCTCGGTGGCCGGAGCCGAGGCGAGGCGGCCGTGCGCAATGCCTTCGGCGTTCTGCGTTCGATGACCTCTGGCGATCGGAACCGGGCAGCGGCGGCGCGCTACACCCCGCGCCGCCGCTGCGCGCGGGTATCAGCCCACGGACAGGGTGATCGCGGCGGTGTGCAGGATCCCCCCGGTCTGGAACTGGATGAAGAAGCGCCAGTTTCCGCTCACGGGCAGAGAGGTCTGGAACGTCAGCGTCGGGCCGCCGGTGTCAGTGGTCGCAGCCGCCCCTTGCGGATGCAGGTGCGCGAAGGCCAGATCGCCCTGGTGGATCGCCGTCAGGTGCGCATACGTCCCCAGATACGGCTGGAGATCCCGTACCGGCTGTCCGTCTTTGCTGACCGAGACGGTGAAGGTGTGGGACATTCCGGCCATCAGCGCGGCATCGACCGTCAGCGTGTAGCCGTCGACGGTGGTGCTGGTCGCAGCAGTCGGCAACGAGGTGGTGGCAGCCGAACCGGGCATGCTCACGGCCGCGGAGAGCACATACGCCTTCAGCGTGGCAGTCGCGTCCCGCACCTCGAAGGACGCGTAGACGCGATAGCTGCCTGCGGCGATGCCTGCCAGCGGGGCGGTCCAGATACCGTCGGCGGCCATGGACGGGTGCACGTGCTGGTAGCCGGTCAGGTCCGAGCGGACCAGGTAGAAGTGCATCAGCTTGGTCTGGTCCGGCTGGAACGCGGTGACCGGCATCCCCGCCGAATCCAGGATCTCGAACCGGAAAGAGGAGGTGGCGAGGCTGCCGGAAAGAAGCTTGAGGGTGTAACCGTCCTGGGACTGCGAGAGTCCGTCGCCACTGGGCATCGGGTCCGCGCTGGCCATCGTCATGCCGGGCATGCCGCCGGCGCCGGGCGAAGTGCTCGAGCTCGTGCCGGGCATGCCGGTCATTGCGGTGGGCGAGCCGGTCGTGGTCGAAGCCGTGGTGGCGGTGGAGGCGCACCCGGCGAGGCTCAGCACGAGAACGGCGGTGAGTGCGGCAGAGTGCAGCCGCCTGGGGAGGGATCGGACATACATGATGACGGTGTGCTGCTTTCCATGTGGGCGCGCGTACGCGCACGGACGAGATGACATGGCAGATCGCCCATCCCGACATTCGATGCGAGACGGGCGTAACGCCTGTCAGGTCCGTGCCACGCACGCCTTCAGCAGCAGTTCGCGCCCAGTGGCGCCCGGCGGTGCGCGCCATCGGCGCAGAGCACGGAGCGGCACGCTCGGGGTCTTAAAGTCCGAGACGATCAAGGCGGGCAGGGCCAGGCAGCTGAGGAAGAGCAACGCGACCAGAGTATTGAGATCGTGGCCCGAGGTCGGCACTTGTGCCGACAGGCACAGGTCACCGTCTCCCATCGGGGCGGCACCCGCATCCGTGGCGACGGCCTGGGCCAGTCCGTCGGCGACGAGCGGAGCCCCAACGGTGGTTGGAGGCTCGGGACTGGCCATGGAGATGAACGTGATTCCGCCGCCGTGGCAGCCAGCGGCGGGGCTGCTGTACATCCCGTGCATCACCCACAGGCCGAGCAGCACGCCGCAGGCGAGGGCACGCCATGCCCACCCGCGCATCCGCTCACGGCCCGAGTCCGTCACGCGGCCAACCCTACCGATGACCACACCGACGCGGGCGGACTTCGTTCCATTCGGCATTGCCTGTCATCGCCCAGACCGAGGAGCCGCGGTCGGCTCAGGTCTGGACGCAGGCCAGGACGCCTACGGCGAGCAACACGCAGACCTGGATCGCCGCGACCGCCCAATACCTTCGCCGGGCCGCGACCGCGAGCAGCACCGACGGAACTGCCGTCACCACGATCCAGCACGCCAGATCCAAGCCCGGCTGGGCATCGATGGCGGCTGCCGCCGCACTGGCATCCAACCGCGAGCCCGCGTTCGACAGTGTCACGAGCAGAAGCAGCAGTGACGGTAGTTCGCCCACGAGTGCGGCCAAGGCGAGCGCCGCGCTGTTGCTCAGCTCTGTCGACTGCTCATCGTCGCAAAGCGCCATCACCCCAGTATGGCGAGGCGTCAAGTTTCCAGGCCAGCCCCGAAGGAACCAATAGATCGCAAACAATCCGCCCAGTGATACGCAAACGGTCTACTCGCCCCCGACTGCGCCCGAGGTCGAGTACGGCCACTGACACTCCCATGCGCATCCGGTCGGGCGCGAGAGCGGCCGCGGTTCCGCGCACGCCTGTGCGCGGAACCGGCTACGCGTCAGGGCGTGAGCAGCGTCAGCCGTGGCGAGAGGTGCCGCGGCCGAACCTGGCATGCAGCGCGACGAGGACGAGCTTGGCCGCGATCAGCGCGAGGAGCGCATCAGCCGCCGCGTCCTTCCAGCGTCCGGCGCCGAGCAGCGAGCCGATCAGCCCGAGGTGGATAGTCGCGGCCAGCGCGATTACCGCGAACCACCCGATCCGCCGCCACCACCGACGTCGGCCCCCGGCGCTCCCACGCCCATCACCGCTCGCGCCGCCCGACCCGTCGTGCGTGTCCTGGCTCCCGGCCTCGTGCCACGCGACGCTCAGGCCGTCGCGCCGCCCGATCTTGGCGATCCGCGCGGCGATCGCGTCCTTGAGCCGTTCGAGCGCGGCCGGATCGTCGGCCTCGACCCGCAGCACCAGCGCATCCGCGCCGGCGTGCAGGGTCCAGGAGCCGTCGGCGAAGCGGATCTCCGCGCGGCCTGGTGCCTGCTCCACATGCTCGACCCGGGGCACCCCGGCCCCGCCGTGCCCGCCCTTGGGCAGGTGGCGCATCTGCTGCAGCTGGCCGAGATGGCTACAGAGCTGGTCCAGGTACCGCTCGGCGCGGTCGGTGGGAATGCGTGCTTCGACGCTGTGCATCGGATGGTTCCCTTCAGATCCGGGTCACGGAAGCGCGCCAGCCGCGCAGCCCGTCGGGCAGAAACTCCGGGACCGACGCCACGGTCACCGCGTCGATCGCGTCGATGCGCCAGCCGCTCGCGAACGCCGCCTCAGCTACCGATCTCTCGCTCGCATCCATGGCTCTCCCCGCTCCCTTCCGCCGCACCCGCGCGGGGCGACGACCCAGATTTATCGAGACAGAATGTCTCTACTATATTCAGAGTGTCACAGCCGAGTCGCGACGTATACTGCGGGAGTGCCGAAGCTGTGGAACGAGACGATCGCCGCCCACCGCGAGACGGTGCGCGAAGCGATCATGGACGCCGCCTGGCAGCTGGTGAGCGAACACGGGCTGAGCGCGGTGACCATGTCGCAGATCGCCGAGAAGGCCGGGATCGGCCGGGCCACGCTCTACAAGTATTTTCCGGACGTCGACGCGGTCCTGATCGCCTGGCACGAGCGGCAGATCACCGCGCACCTCCACCAGCTCACCGCGATCCGCGACCAGAGCACCGATCCGGCCGCACGCGTGCACGCCGTGCTGACCGGCTACGCGTTCCTCTCCCGCCATCGCGGAGCCCACCCCGGCGACCTCGCCTCGTTCCTGCACCGCGGCACGCACATCGAACCCGCGCAGCAGCAGTTGCTCTCCCTCGTCACCGAGCTTCTGACCGAAGCCGCCAAGGCCGGCGCGGTCCGCACCGACACCGCCCCCGCACGACTGGCCTCCTATGCGCTACACGCCCTGGCCGCTGCCGCCGATCTGCCTGACGCGGCGGCAGTCCACCAGCTCGTCGAGGTTGTCGCCGCGGGCCTGCGCCCCGGCACCTGACCACCGGCCGGCCACGTGACCCGCACGCCGAGTCGGAGGTGCTGTCGTCGCAGATGAGAGACGCACGAGGTGGGACTCGGCGTGGTCCGTCAGGATTGCCCGGCCTCGGGCCGAAGCAGGACGCGGCACGCCTCGCGCAGTGCCTTTTTGACCGGCGTGGGGCGCATGGTCGTGGGGTCGAGATGGATATGGACGCGGCGGCATTCGGCATGCACCGCCGCGCCATCCTCCGATAGAACTCTGAAGCCGTAGACGACGCTCGATGAGCCGAGTTTGTCGATCCACAGCTGAACGCCGATCAGGCCGGTGGCCGTGATCGGGGCGTGGTAGGTGATCTCGAACTGCTTGACCACGAAGAAGAGGTCCGCAAAGTGCGGATGGCTGGGGCCGACGGGTCAGCCCAGGCGTGTCCAGAACGATTCGAGTGCGCGCTCGATCAAGAGAACGTAGCGGCCGTTGTGCACGACACCCATCGCGTCCAGATCTTCGAAGTAGACGTATACCGGTTCTATTCGACCGAGCGTCTCGCCGTGTGCGCTCGGCCTTATTTGCACGTCGCGCTCGTCCTGTGCCTCCGAGAACTGTGCCTCCGAGAACGAGGCCGTCGGTGCACCCGTGGCTAGCGCGCTCGTGGTGGGGGTCATAGTTCGTCAACCCTTCGGCGGTGGTTCGAGAGCCGGGGGGCGTGATTGCAGAGGACGCCGAGTTCTGACCTTGCCCGCGCTCAGCCTGATCCGCTTCAGGTGCGATCGCATCCGCCAGTGCACAGGGTCGACCCCCAGGGCTGAGCGTCACCTGACGTCGTAGGGTTCGGCGCGCGCCGCGCTGCTGGTTCGTGTCACTCCACGACGCTTGCCGAGGCCGGTCGGGGTTGCCAGGTCTGGGCTTGGAGGACTTCGAGGAACGCCTGGGCGAGCGGGGACCAGTCTTGGCGGGTGAACGCGACGAGCTGGCGTACCAGGGGCGGGTCGAGGTCGCGGACGGCGGCGTCGAGTCCGCGGGGGACGACGTTGTCGGGGATGAGGGTGACGCCGAGTCCGGCGGCGGCGAGGCGGGCGGCGGCCGCGACCTGGCCGGTTTGTACCGTGCGGCGCGGGGCGAAGCCGGCGCGCGTGCACGCCTCGAGGGTGAGTGCGGTCAGGCCGTGATCCGGCCCGAACAGCACCCAGTCGCGGTCGGCGAGGTCTTCGAGGGCCAGGGCGCGTCGGCGGTCGGCGAGCGGGTCGGATCTCGGTAGAACGGCGACGAACCGCTCCCAGCCGAGCTCGACGACCGGTCCGGTCCACTGCGTCGGGCGGGGGCCGACCGCGATGTCGCCGACGCCCGAGCGCATCGCGTCCTCGAGAGCTCCGCGGTGCTGGAACTCGCGCAGTACGACTGTGGTGGCCGGGTGGCGCGCGTGCCAAAGCTCAAAGGCGGGGGGCAGGATGCCGAAGGCAACGGAGGTCACCGTGGCCACCTCGATCTCTCCGGACGCGAGCCCCAGCGTGCTGCGCGCGTTGCGTGCGGCGCGAGCGGCATGCGTGACAGCCAGGCGGGCGTCGGCCATGAACGCCTTGCCGGCGGCGGTGAGCCGAACGCCGTGCGGCAGGCGTTCGAGCAACTGGCCGCCGAGCTCCTGTTCGAGGCTCTTAATCTGCTGGGACAGCGAGGGCTGGGCGACGAGCAGTCGCTCCGCCGCGCGGGTGAATGAGCCCTCGTCCGCGATGGCCAGAAAGTACTGCAGCTGTCGAAGGTTCACGCGTTCCTCCCGGAAGACCTCTCACTACACGATATAGCCGTTGGCTATGGATGAGTGCAGAAGTTTGTCTTTGCCTTATGGACTTGTCTGGAGCAGAGTCGGAAGCAAGCCACCACCCGCGATGAGAAAAGGATCAACACAATGGCGAACCAGACGCTCCCCACCAGCCACCAGGACCTGCTCGACCGACCGCTGTTCGCGCACCCCGCCACGATTCGCCCGGACGGGGCTCCGCAGAGCGGCCTGATGTGGTTCGCCTGGGACGGCCGGCGCGCCCGTTTCTCGCACACCCACGCCCGGCAGAAGATCCGCAACCTGGCACACGAGCCCAGGGTCTCGTTCCACCTCGTCGACCCGGACAACCCGTACCGCACGCTCGAAGTGCGCGGACGCGTCGAGTCGATCGACCCCGACCCCGACGCGGCCTTCTACCGGACCCTCCAGCAGCGCTACGACTTCGTCACCCCGGTCTTCGACGCCGACGACCGCGTCGTGATCACCGTGGCACCGACCTCGTTCGTGGCCGTCGACGGTGGCCTCACCGCCAAGGAGCTCGCCGCCCTCACCGATAGTGAGGCCGCCCGATGAACACAGTCCCCGGCGAGCAATCGGCCACGCCGACCCCGACCCCCGCGGCATCCACACCCGGACACATCACCGCCCTGATCCGGCACTTCAGCGACCTTCGCGACAACACGCACGGCGGCTCGATCTCCCGTGACGACAAGGAGACCCACTTCACCCGCGCCGTGGAACTTATCGCCCCCGTCGCCTTGCAGGCACTCGAGGAGATCAACACGAGCCTGAGCGCGTCGTGGGAGCTCAGTTGGCCCGAGCAACGCGCGGTCGGTGTGCCGCCCGTCGCGCTCTACGCCTACTACGGGATCGGGTTCCACCACCCGCACCTACGCGGCGCCACCGTCCGCGACTGGCCGCTGAACGTGTTCACGACCGACGACGCGACCGGCCAACTCCCGATCATGCGCGCCACCGCCACCAGTGACCTGCACAACCTCGTTTTCCAGGCCGACTACCGCATCATTCCCGCGATCACGAGACCCGCATCTTGGCCACCGGCGGAGCACCGTACCTGAGTTATGGGGACTCTGCGCAGGACCCGCCGACGGGACTGCTTCGGCGGACTCGCGGTGCTGTGCATCGCGAAGCAGGTCACTGAGGCCGTGCCCGCGGCGAAGCCTACGGGTGCGCGACCACGTCGGCTCCGGGAGCGCCAGGCCAAGACTCCAGCCATCCGAATGCATCCCGGGTCCGAGGGTGATCGACGCCGAGCGTCCGTTCCAGGCCCGCCGCGGCCTCGGCGCACAGCTTGCGGCTGTCCTCGACGATTGCGCATTCGCGCAGGCCGACGGCCTGCCGGACCAGGGTTTCGAACGTGTCGGGATGCTCCGGGCCCAGAATCCGGGAGCGGGCGGCGGCCAGCGCCGCGTACCCGGCGGCCTCCCTCTCGTGGAAGCCGAGGTCGCAGTATTCCGCCGTCCGCGCCTCACGAATCGTCAAGGTGTCAGGGTCGTCCGCGCCGAGAGCGCTCTCACAGTCGGCGACGAGCACGTCCCAGATCCGGTTCGTTTCGTGCAGTGCATCAGTGTCGACAGCGGCGCCGTCCTCAACGCGCAAGCGTTCGATGACTCTGTACCGATATGCGGCGCACTGGGCGTGCAGGAGCCTCGCCCGAATGGTATCGCGGTGCTCTGATCCCAGCACCCTGACGTAGTGCGCGACCAACGGCGCGGTGAGTTTGGCGACTTCGTCGCCGTGGCCACGTTCGTAGCGGTCGCGGATCGACTTCACCCTGGCCGCGAGATCCTCGGGTCGATCTGATTGCGGCGCGGGAGCCGCGCTGTTCAATGGTGCTCCTTGACGAAGGCCAGGGCCGCGTCGGCGACTTCCTGCCAGCCGCTGTCGAAGACGAGGGAGTGGCCGCGGTTCGGGATCTCGCGGATGACCGTGACCGCGGCGTTGCGCTTCTGCTTCCGGTAAGAGGCGCGGGTGATCGCTAACGGGGCGATGTGGTCTTTTTCTCCTGAGATCATGAGCATCGGGCCGCGCCGCGCGGTCTTCGTGTCGACCTTGATCTCGGTGAACGGGTTGAAGTTCGCCACAGCGGCCTGGAACAGCGGGATCCCGGAGCCTGCCACGGGATACGTCTCGTACAGGCGCTTGGCCTCGCTCCCGCTGACCGCGTTCGCGAAGGAGTAGCGGAACTGGTCGTAGGTCAGCGTGACAGCCCGCCGGTAGTTGGCCGGGTTGCCGATCACCGGGAACGCGGACTTGAGCGCGGACACCGGCAGCGGCAGCACCCCGCGGAACGGAGCGGAGTCCATCGGCACCGAGGCCGCGGCCAGGCCCCGCCCGGCCAACTGCTGGGTGATCAGGCCGCCGAAAGAGTGACCGAGAACGGCCGGGGGCCGGGTGAGCCCGTTGATGACCTCGGCCACGTGGTCTGTGACCTGCTTGACCCTCTTGCCGGCGAACACCTGCGGGTTCGCCCGCGCCTCATCGACGGTCTCCGGGTCGTCCGGCCAGCCCGGGGCCACGGTGGCGTAGCCGTTCTCCTCGAACAACGCGCGCCACGGCGCCCAACTGGAGGCCAGCATCCACAGCCCGTGCACGAACACGACCGGCTTGAGGCTCGACGCGTTCGCCTGGGCGATCTCCTGCTGCTCGCGCGGGGTCAGGCTCATCGGCGTGCCAGCTTTCTGCTCGACTTCTTCGGCGTGCGTGGGACGAGACTCCATCACACCACGCCACCGAACTCGTCGCATCCGCCAGGCCACAGTGCTGGTTACCGACGGCACCGGGGCCTCGGCTGCTCATCCGGCGTCGGGAATCCGGCGAGGAGCAGCTTGCCGCGCTGACCGGTGATCGAATCCCGGCAGGTCGGAGTC